>Ga0065711_1007003_pt1 | contig 21967 bp, 18 predicted proteins | sample Hoacrofraction12_FD_59098 | JGI IMG/M metagenome (GOLD analysis project Ga0065711, IMG submission 59098) | Hoatzin crop microbial communities from Cojedes, Venezuela - Epithelial fraction 12 v2 (version 2) | ecosystem: Host-associated > Birds > Digestive system > Esophagus > Crop | place... | reverse complement strand
CCGGAATGAGCAGGGACATCTTTAACTAGATCAGGTTGCTCAGTTTCCAGGGACGGGCTATCTGCCACGTCTCTGTGCAACCTGTTCCAGTGTTTCACCACCCTCATTGTAAAAAATTTCTTCCTTCTATCGAATCTGAATCTACACTCTTTCAGTTTAAAACCACTACCCTTTGTCCTACTGCAACAGGCCCTGCTGTAAAGTTTGTCCCCATCTTTCTTGTAAGCCCCCTTTAAGTACTGAAAGGCTGCAATCAGGTCTCCCCACAGCCTTCTCTTTCCTCACTGCTTGCGACATGGACCAGGAGTCTGAGAGGTGTCATTTGGATGCTCTTGCTAGTCATCTGAAGACTCCTGTTACAGCTACCCTTTGTGAGGGCAGCTGGGGAATCTGACCAGCCTCTGTTGAAGAGGAGCAGGGGAGAGGATGGGCTGCGTGCTCTCCTGCTCTGGTAATCACCTGCTGTGGCAGTTGCACCATGGAGGCTCCCACCAGGGTGGAGCTGTAATGGCATGCATCATCAGGGCACAGTCTGCCTTTCCCTGGAACTCTTGAAATGAATGCAGCTTACTTTGGTGCAGATGTCCTCAGCTGAAGCAATGAAGTGCTCTGTAACTTCTTGGTATCACCAGCTGCAATGCAGTATTCATGTTAACCATCATTTTTCCCATTTGTCCTTCAGACTCAGAAATCTGCACCTTCCTTCAAACCAGAGATCACTTTGGGAAGAGCACAAAGCACCCATTTATTGTTCAGCTTATCAAGGAAAAATGCCCCCACTGATTCCCTTTCCCCCATCCATCTTAGTGGTTAATGTGTAAGAATCAGATGAGGATGATTCTGTACTGTGGTACCTGAAATAGTGGAAGAGGAGAACATAACACGTAGGTAGTCCCTAGAGAAGACGAGTGGCTGCTACAGTTGAAAACAAGGATTTATCCAGTCAGCCAGTTCACTGAAGACAGTTTTTCTTAGATCTGGGTCTCTACGACAGATTCTCGTGCAGATATTTTGCTTTCTGGTAAGGACTGGTGTCACACTGAAGGCTTTCCCAATGAGAGTCCTAACAGAGAGCCAGCTCTCCTCTACCCAGACAAACTTTTGTAACAGTAGTAAGGGATATACCTCTTTGTCAAGTGAGACTGGAATTGATTGACTTTTCCAGACTTCTGGAGGGAGGCAGAATGGTACAACGGATCAGCCAACAGACCGCCAAACACCAACGCATGGAGACACGGACTGCCTCAGCACGTTTAATTTCCATTGGAAACACAGTTTAAAATGTACTAAAACAACAACTGCGTGGCATAAGTAAGAAAGTGTTTCCTACACAGGCATGACACCATGACTGTGTTCAGACTCGATCTGATACAGACAAACACACTTGCTGTCAGCAGAGTTTTCAGACTTGATTGCCCAGGATGTTGTGCTACTGAGAATTTGGCACTTTTTATCTCCTTCACACCAACATTGTTAGGAATGGTGCCATTTCTAACATGAGAAGCCAAACAAAACCACATTGTCAGTGACACATGCGAGGTGTTCTTGTGATTACCTTCCTGTCCCCATAATGGTGACCGAGACAGGCGAACTCACTAGTCAGCGTTGTTGCTCAGTGTTGAAGCAGCAGGTAAAAATATGGTGTTGAAGGTTTGGTTAAAGGTATTGTTTGGGCCAGATCAGAGCTTCAGAAGCATTGTAACTTTTGAAAATCCTCAAGGCTGGGACAGCTGCTTACACACAGGCTCATCTTCCCCCTCTCCCCCCCCCAGCCGCTCTGTTTTCATTAGAGAAGAGCAGTGCTGCTGAAACTTCTTATTTTCAGTTGCATGTCCACTGAGAGCCTCTGCAGAATGGCAGAGGTGAAGAGGAGAACAGAGGGTGAAGTGTGAAGGGCAAAAGTATCGCGTGCTGTCTAATTATCTCGCGATTCCTCAGCTCATTAGCTGCCATTAGGCTAGGCACATCCCTTCCCTTTGCTGGCTCTCAGCTAGGACTGGAGTCCCAGGCTAACTGGGAGGCCTCGTCTGAGGTCTACAAACCACCCAGCTCACCAGGGGTGAGCTCAGTGCAAGGCTCAGTGGATCCATCTCGGTGTCCTGTCCCCATGGCTCTCTGGAGTGGAGCCGTGGGAAGGGTGCGGAGACAGCAGAAGGTGAGAGGATGAGGGAAGAGATGCCCTGATGGCCACCAAAGTTCGCTTCCTGACAGGATACACTATGAAGATCTCTAGACACTCTGCAGGTTATTTTTGGTACTTTCCAAATAATGTTGTTTTAAGTATAACCTTTAAATTGAATTTCCTGCCGTTCATATATGTGCACTTCTCAAAACTACGATGTTGTTCTACATCTGCCATTATTTTCCCCTTAAATTGTGGTTCTACTCCGAAAAAAGTCTGTTAAAAAGGCCCCGCGGGGAACCGCTGTTTAGTGTATCAGTGCTATCTTTATTGAATTTGTTCACATTACCAGTCTAAAAGAGGCTTTGCTTTGTATCAAAATGGCAACCTTGGGCTGACATTAAAGAGTCAAGCTGGTTTTTTTCCTCCTGCTCCATCATCCCAAGGGATATTGCTGCTATAGGTTAAACACTGCCCTGAGGTTAATCTCCATCACTGTGTTTATGTGGAGAGGCATTCAAGCAATGGAGTGTAAGTTCTAGGATCACGTACTGCGATGCAGTAACCGTGCTGGGCAGCAAGCATGAAGCCCACCTACACAGCAGATGATATTCCTGTGTTTCTTCCCTGCCAAGTTCTGTTCCACAGAGTGTCCTGATAGGTCAGCCTGATAAAAGCAGAAGATATCAAATATACACAGATACACAAAATGTTCAAAAGTAGGGATTCTCTAGCCCTGCAGGCTATGGTGGAACACAGATAAAAGTGGTAGAAAGCTGAGGTATTTGCAGGCACTCTCACTCGCGGCAAGTCTGGGGCCACAGGTGGGAGGGGATGGAGGAGGTGTTCACTTTCACTCCCTGCCAGTGATGGTCACAGGCCCAGAAAAGTGGGGAAACAAGGTGGGAGGGGAGCATGCTACTTTCAAGCAGTTTCACTCTTAGCCTGGCTGGCTGTGAACACATAGCTATGAACTCATGAGCATGAGCACGGGACAATCATGAGATGCCCCCACTCAGGACGTGAGCCCCGGCTCCTCATTATATTTGGGCAGAACTAGGCAGCGTCAGGACTTTGGTCTGAAGGGCTGGAGCCCATGCAGCGGACTCCAGGCTTAAGAAAGCTCCTAGATGTGGATGCCTGCCTCCACGATGGGTGCCTGTGGTGCCACAGGGGCTGCTCAGACCAGAAGTCCCTCCCTAGAGGCACTCATTGAAGACCTAGCCTTTCACCCTGGGCCTGGCACTCTGTGTTCCTCAGTACTCTTTGGCTCAGCAACATGAAGGAAAGGCAGGATCTGTGCCCTTGTCTGAGACCGTAGACATAGTGTGTGAGGCACAGCAGGCATTTGAGTCAAAGCAGTGTGGCAAGTGATCTCTGTCAGCTGCATCATGGCATCTGCGTATGCAGATGGTCTTAGCCCGGCACACCTGTGATGGAAAACTCACCAGTGTGAACTGGAAGGAAGGTGGCGTACCCATGGGACTTTTGACGTATTTGTACAGTGCTCACATCCTCTCTGAGTCTCAATTTCCACAGCAGAGAAAGGGGCATGAAGGACAACTTCCCAATTTCTTCAAGAACTGAGATTTGCAGACCTGGCACCAGATCCTGCGTCACACACAGATGTCCACTGCCCAGGTCTGTAGGGACATTACTGACTTCTAGTATTAAAATGTGCCTATGCAAGTCCCTGAGGGTTCCCCTGGTGTTGAATGCTGAAGATGCATGGCCAGAGTGCCTACTGAGCTTGCTCACAGACTTGTATTGAAGAGGGAGTGCCTGTGCGAGTTATATGATCTGCATACAGGAGGGCAGCACTGGATTCAGAGACCAGCCTTACACCAAAACTGTGCCCGAGCAAGATAATAAGCTGAACGCTGACTGATTTTCTATTCAGCACCAGTGACTGCTCTCGTTCTTCAGGGAAATTATTACCTTGTTACCTGGGCGGTCTTGGAAAGATAAAGCCCTGCTCTGTTTTGCAGCCTGCCAATGTGTTACACCTCTCTCTACTTAAAGTTGGAGGGGCTTGTGTGCAAATTCTTGACAAGCCTAATATGAAAAAATGATGGCTTCCAGACCTAATAAATTGAGAAGGATTCAGAGATTCATTGTACATTCAAAATTGTTTGAAGGCAAGATATGATACTGCAAGGAGATTGTTGGGAATAAACCCTCAGGTGTTTTGATTAGCGAGGCTTGCTCCCAATTTAATCACATTTCCCTTCCTTCTCTAGAGGAAAAAAACATTACAACAACCACCCCCACTCTGCTCAGACCTCTCCTTGCTCCTTCTCTGTTTTCTTCATCCCTGTCCCGGAGCAGTTTCTAGGAAGGGAGTTAATTAGATTATTGATTTTGTTTTAAAATACGCTTGGTGATGTCATGCTTATTCAAAGTCCAGCCCCCTGCCCCCCCTTAAGCCTTTCTGGGAGTTACTGGTTTGTGACTATGGCAATTATTATCTTTCATGTGATTAAAATGCCTGAACATAAATGACTCATTTGGATGCAGCTACCTGTCTCCCCACAGCTCAGTGCTCAGGAATTGAACTCCTGTCTCTCCTCTGGGCTCAGTCAGGAGACCCATTTTCCCCCGCGTTCAGCCCTGCCACATTTGCCCCTCCAATGTCACTGCTCATGAGCACTTTACTCTTTCTTGCCCACCTTGGGAGGCAGAAGATATGGTGAGAAAGGCAATGGCCACAACCAGTGTGCCTAGATGGAAGGAATGAAAGGGAAGAGTGAAGTCCAGGTCCATGACCTTACCCAAGGACTTGAGAGCGCTTCGCTTCCCCAAGTGATCTGCCGCCTTGCAAAACAGGTCAGCCCAAAGGGCTCTTCAACCCACTTGAGAGCCCACCTCTGCCAGGGTTTCAGTTCTGGGCTTGCTCCTTGGCAGACTTTTCCTCCTCAGGATCCCTCCTCTGAAGTGAACAGCCTGCAGCAGAGTGGCTCTGCAGCTTGATGAGGTTTACGGGTATGGTTGCCCGGAATTCAAGAGCTGATTTTCTGGATGGGGTGGCTGGAGCAGGAAAGGCTGGTTGTTACTGGAGACTACTAACCAGATCCTGATGAACATTGCAAGACCACCACTTGGAGAACAAACAAGTGATGTGTAAAAGACTCTTTTCCTCACTGTGGCCTCTGAGGAGCGTGAAGGTTCTCCTTGAGAGATGCAACACAGAGCCCTTTGTACGTGAGACATTTCACGTTTGTTGCTATAAACACAAAGCCCAAGCCCCATGTCACCACATATGCCCCAGTGACTGTCCCTGTATTTGGGAAACAGGATGTGGAGGTCTCAGGAGAAATGGGACTTGGTTCCTTGAGAGAAAGACAGGACCAAAGTGTCACTTTCCTCCTTTGTGTTCTTGAGAGCAGCGTGCATGGACAGGAGGGGAATGCCTGTCTGAGTATCACCGTTCCCTGTCGCTCCAGCACCTCCCGCTTAAGAAGCAGGAAAGGGCACAGAGCATTGAAGCAGTTGACAACTTCATCTTCTCTCTCCCTGCAGCTCAAAAGAGCAACGGCAGCCCTCGCATCCAGGACGGGGCTAGGAGGGCTATTTTAGGCAGGGTGCCGTGCCCCGGAGTCGGGAGCAGGCTGTGGAGAAGGTCTGGGGGGAATGCCCTCTGCCTGCACCTGTGCACACATTCCCATGCACCAACACGTACGCACACGCACGCACTCGCAGCTGCAGCCAAGTGGGGCAACATGGAGAGGGTCAAGCGCTTGGCTCCGCTCGGATGCTTACCCTGGAAACAGGCCAAGGACAGCGTGTGTCCACAGGCACCAGGGTCCCTTCGCTTAGCCATGGTCTGCCCAGGTGAGAGCTTAATTCTAAGGAGAAACTTGCACTGTTGCTTCTATGTTTGAAGGACGAGGGGGTCAGTGCGGTTCCCCAGTGCTGACCTTCCCTGCACCCCAAGAGGAAGGATCACCCCTTTCTTCACATTCTCCCCACCTCCTTTGCAGGCAGCAGGTTCCTTCACCAGAGATGCTCGGTGCCCGGAGGGCAGGTGGCTGTTGAAAAGGACTGCTCGGGTTTTTTTATTCCCTTCGGTCTTGGAAATTATGCTGGCAGTCTGGTGCTGTATCTCTCCCTCCTTCCCCCATCCCCTGCCTCAGCCCCCGTGAGGGGGGAGGAAGAGCGTGGGCGGTGGAAGGAGTTGTGGTCCCCAGATGTGTGAATTGTTGCCAAGTAGAAATAGCGCACCACGGACAAACAGCCGAGCAGCTCAGCTGAGAGCCATCGCTCTGGGCTTGCGTCACTGACCTTTTCCTCTCGCCCTTCTCAGTCCTCACCTGACCCTCCCACCGCTTCCCCTGCACGTTGTGCTCGGAGACTTCTCTGCACAGTGCTTTGTGATGGTGAGGAGGGCTGGCACAGGAGTTTAAAGGGGAGGGGGAGTGGAAAAAAAAAAAGCCTTGTGGCAAAGACAAGGCAATACAGTGATCCTCTCCCTGTTTCCCCAGAGCTCAGGTTGCCACCCTGCAGGACAAGAGAGTCACGGGCACCACTGTCCCTGCCTGGTCTAGCCATTGCAATGAGGGCATAGCCCTTCTGCCTCCACGGCTGGCAGGGATGGCGATAGGGGAGAAGAAGTAAGCCTGTCCTAGGGTCAGGGGAGTGCTCTGACATCTCATGAACAAATGGAATTTAAAAACAAAAACAAAAACAAAAAACATTTCAAAGCCTTGCAGGACCAGGCTTGAAACGTGGTACAATTGTAAAAGCCTGCATAAGTCTTCTAAAGAGTCAAGCAATGCCACCAGCACACCACATGGAGAGAAGTGGAAGTCAGGCGAAGTGAGGGCTTGGGAGGTGTTTTGGACTGTGGTAACGGTAATTCTGTGGGCCCTTGGCCCAAAAGATCTGCTGAATTGCTGCCCATGGCTGCAGAGGACAGGGCTCGGTTGCCTGGGAAGTCCTTGCTAGTGCTCTGCTCCATTCCATTACTTCAGGGGAAGAATTGAGGACACATGGTGGGAAAAAAAAGTGTGTTGTAGGGGTAAAGGGGAGAATGCCATGAGCCCAGAAAAGCACATGTGGGGCAAGCAGGAAAATGCAGCAAGCCTCGGGCACCCCATGAAAGATGTTTGCCCAAGTCTTGCACTAGGACATTGTTATGTTGTACACCTGGAGAGCAGTCAGGACCTCAGAGCAGGGGACCAGAACACTGAAAATGATGCTGCAGGATGGGTGTCAGCTAAACAGGGGACCTGTTGTCCTCCTTCCTCTCTCTGAGCATTTCTTTCCCCTGGTTATTTGGAAGCATTCCAACTGTCTTCAGTAGCAACCAGCGAGGCTTGGACATATCTCCCACCTCAGGGGTGCATTGCAGTCTGTGTTGCCTGGGCTCCCTGGCAGTAGAGGCACCTCAGCAGCTTTGAGGTTGATGCAGGTCAGCCTCGCTTCTCAAAGGCATGGATGCAAGCAGATTAAAAGGAATCAAGAAACAACCCAGGCCCCCGCTTCCCACTCACCCGGGGCTGGATTCCCAGTCTTCCCAGGTGGATGGGGAGCCCCACACTCCTTAGCTTCTCCAACCCAAGAGCCCTCCATCCTGCTCCCTCCCATTTTAGTCATTGCAAACAGAGACTGGGAAACGTGTGAGATTTTTGCAATAATTCCCTGGTTGTTTGTGAGTTCAGTGATACAAACTGAAGCGATGGAACTGGTCTGTGGGCTGAGAAACTGTCAGTAGCCTTTGATTTAAACTTTCTGCCCTGGCACTCACCGTAGTATAACTGTGGGGAGAGAGATCACAGAGGGTCTGTGGGAGAAGGGGGGAGGTCAGGGAGCTGCGTTTGTACTGAAGAGGCCTGGAGCCTCAGCCCCTCTCTACCCACCTCCTGATAGCATCTTCAGAGCGAGTCAGGCTTGCAAAGGGCAACAGTTTCCGTTGGCAGGAAGGTGAGAGATGTCCATACGGGGCTGGTAAGTGTGTGTGCGTATATGTGTGGGTGTCATAGCAGAGCGCGACACTGAGCTGGCCTCTGAAGCCCAGCGTGGATCAGCAAATCCCCATTTTCCCACTGTGGTCAGAGGAGGGCTATGCCACGCTGGGCGGTGGGTCGATGGCCGTCCACAACGTAGCTGTGCCCCATCACCCACGCAGCCACAGGCAGGGTATGCATCCAGCTCTTTGGGCCCAATGGCAGCTCCCAGCCGGCAGCAGGAGAGGGAAGGTGGGAAATAGAGGATCTGGGGCAGGTTCAGCCCACTGATGGCACCCAGCTGCAATGCACAGAATGGAGGGAGGTGAGGGCTCTGCTGGCATCTGCTGTTGACAAAGGATCAGGGGGGATGCAGAGCCAGGTCCTGCCATGCTGCACCCCTGCCCTCCCTGGTGCTTAGGGTGCAGGCACGTCCACCTGTGTCCATCTGAGTGCCCACAGCAGGGTAAAAGGTCTCTTTTTATACCCCTTTTCTTGCCCTGCTTCTCTCTTCCCCTTTCCCCCAGGTATCACAGGGTAAGGAGCTATCTCAGGGCTTTCAGCTTCTCCTGAGCTGGCCCCGACACATGCTTCTTTCCTCAGACACAGAGCCATATCGTACCCTTTACCTTGTCTCCCACTCCTCCTCTTTCATTCCTGCAATACCACAAACCTACCAGTTTAAAGGGCCAGCACCTTGGCACGTCACTTGAACAAGCTTGAGACATGGCTGCAGAGCCCTTTGCAGCAGAGCTTGGACCTGTCTTCAGGGGAAAAGAGAGGCATGGCCTCAAGGGTAGTGCCGTAGCTGCCCACTCCAGGGCATGCTTCTTCCTTTGCCCAGGAGAGAAGTGCTGGGTGTCACCAAACCCAGGCTCACATACCACAGGGCAGCCCCATTTCATGGAAAAGGACCCAGCCCTGGGGTGAATGAGGTGACTGGAGGTCTTGTGGCCATCAGGGCATGGCTGCACCCACTGGCAGGGCAGCAGGGCTGGTCTGACCCAGTCAAATCCTCGTTCCTTGAACAGCATTGCAGGCTCCACCTTGCCTGAGCGGAGTCTCACCTACGGCAAGTCCCCAGACAGGCATCCACAGCGTGATGGATGGCACCGGCTACAGACTCCATTTGTCACGCTTGCATCTTAGCCACAAGTGATTTGGCTGACGAGACTCTCCAGGTAGCACTTTCATGTCCAGGTGGGTAGGCTGAAGGATTGAATCAAAGAAAACATTTCTACAAGATCTGGCTACACATTTCTGCTCCTCCCTCCTCCCTCACTCCTCACCTTTTGTAAGTGTGACAAAGGCACCTCCAATCTACCAGCATCTCACCTCAAGGGGCCAGGAACATGCAGAAGCGTAACCCCTGCACTTCCTGAGGACACGTTTCTCTCTGCTTCCTCAGAAGTAAATAAAAAGCCTGAAGAAGGCTGGGCTCACAATCTGACAAAGTATCGCATTTACTAGGATTTATGTAGCCCTAGCTCTGGGCCTGACACAGGACCAAAGAAGCCTGTGAGGATGTGTATGATTATGTTTTCCAACGCTTGCCAAACAAAGCATCTGGTACATGTCAAACCACAGAAAGAGCTATGTGAAGATTAACTAAACTGAAGACAGAAGTTCCTATATGGGCATCTCCTCTCATTTTCTGGTCCATTCCTCCACTTCAGCAGGAGTCCCCTCAGTCCAAACCCCAAAGATGCTAAAAAAAACCCCGCTTACCTCTTCAACCTGAACTAAGCTGAGACCTCAATAGGCATCTCCTTGTCCTGAGGACTCTAATACTCCTGGATCTTCAGTCAAGCCTCCAAATCTCCATTCCCCCCCTCACATCTCTCTGCTTTCCCCAACTTTATGGGCAATTGCCACTTGTCTTTCCACTTCTGACCTGAACCTCGAGCTTTTTCCATCACGCACAGGTCTTCCAAAAATGTATGTTCACCTTAACTCTGGAACTGCCCCCCCCACGTTGTTAGCAAGCACAAGTGTCTAGTCAACAGTTTAAAGTCCCTCTTATGTCTGTACTTCCTGGCTTTTACCTCTTGGCAGAGAAAAGAGAAACACCGCAGGGAAAAGAGAAAACACACATGCTTACTAAGTACCTGACAGAAGGATGTGCTGAAAATTTCACAAGATAAAGAGTCTGATCCCTCTTACGAGAAGTCCAGCATTAGCCCAGCCTTCCTCAATAGAATTAGTTAAGTACTTGAAGCCTAATCTTACAACCCATTGTGTTGTCCGGTGGGGTTTTTTTTGTAATTTCCAAAGAATCCTTCCTTGAATTTGCTAAAATCTTTCCCAGCAGAGAGGAGAGGTTTGTCATAATTAGAAGTGTCAAAGTAGTAAATAGCTTTAAAGTTATGGTTCTCCACAAAGGAAACAGACAGAAGGTTGCCAAGGATTGCCCAGGTCAGTGTCTTTTCTATTGCACTATTCAGCGATAACCAGAGCTAGAAGGAACAGGATGGGAGGGAAAAGCAGATCTAAGTGCAAAACAACCAGGGAAAAAAAGTTTAATACCACTGAAAAAAAAAAATATATATATACACAAAAGTTCTTGGAGTTTGTTTTTGTAACATAAAGCACCATTAATTCCACAGTACATTACAACTCAGCCTACTACACCTTCCAGAAAGCACCCAATACTCCTGAAATCTGATTTAGCACCAAGGGATTGCCATCTTGTTTAGCACCAAGAAGCCTGTTAAACATACCCATTGGTCCCCCTCCCTCCTCTCTCACGTGCATCAGGCACCACATGGCTCCTCACGGGTAGCACGTGAGACCTATCATCACTGACATTCAAACACGGAATAGAAAAGGAAGTAGAAGGAAGCTTGTTTCTGGAGATATTCAGTGTTAGGCTTGCTTCTCTTCAGGGAGACACAGGGGCACTATACACTGAAAACAGACAGTATCTGGGCTTGCAGCCTGTTGGAGGAAGAGAGAAAGGGATTCGGTTCTGAGCATCACCTCCATCATGCTGCTTCTTCTCTAGTGCCCGAAATCCTGTCTCTGAGAAATTCCACATGCTTGACCTGCTAAGGGAGAGGAAGAAACTCAAGTATCCTTTAGTTCACATAATCCCATCATCACATGTTTCCCTGGGGAAGACCCGGCTTTGCCTCAGTGAAACCTTCTTTTTGTACCCGTTGCCTCAGTGGCAGTGGTGGGGAGGATCCAGGGCAGAAAGTGCCTGAAACTCATTCCAGTCTGCACAGCTTCCTTAGCAAAGCAGGGAGGGTAAGTAAACAGGGCAAGAGAGAAAATGTCCTGCAATTCTCTCAAGTTCATTTTTCATATTTACCCTGGGTCCCTGTGCCGTTGCCATCCCAGGCTGAGTGTACCAGACCTAGTCCTGTATAATGATGCACATCTCCTCTGGGAGAGCTCTGGTAGTCCCAGGTGCTAGAGGCAGAGACCATGGCTAATTGTGAGACTGTAGAAGCTAGACAAGTCAGAAGATTTCACTGTCAGTGATGGGCAGAGGAGAAATACAGTTTCTCCTGCTTGTCCTGTCCTGAGACTCAAAAAGAGAAAACTCAAGGCACTGCTGTTTGCGGGAGCATCACAACATGTGGAAGTAGGTTTCCCAAAGTGCTGAGTCAGCATCATCTGCTCCCCCCAGGACCGCAGTAATCCCAGAGGGATGTGAGCGAGAGCAAAATGTACAAATGCTACTAGAAAATCCTACCGCTGGCATTCCTTTCGCACTGCAACATCTCCAGCCTGACAAGAAGAGTGAGGATTTGTTTTAGCCACGAGCTTTTCTCAGTTGCTTTGATGAGATATTGCCAGAAAAGCGCATGCAGCATGAGGCAGGAAAGCTTTTAACCCTGGGTTGAGGTGCTGTAGTCTCACCTCTTTTCAAACCACTGTCTCACCTCCACATCTTTTCCATCACAGAGGCAAAGAGGTGCCAGCCTGACTGGGTTTGGAACAGATTTAACTGCAATTGCCCTTGCAGCCTCCAGCTCAGGTCCTGAAACAGTAGTCCCTCAATTCCAGCGTGGGAGAACCACCTTCAGGAGGACCAATGTAATGGCATGCAGGAGCCAGGGCCTGGCCCTGACTCTCCCCTCACATCAGCAAGTGTTAGGGATGACCTCTGATACCAATGGAAGTGCACGGGTGCACCTCTGTCAAAGGTTCACTGTCCAGACTAGCTTCCCACAGCTGGGGAACCGAGACCGAGTAGCGCCCCAGGGGAGGTTTGGGGGGGTTGTCACTCTGTCTCATTCTGTACTTATGATCCGTAGTGGGAGTAGAGTGGTGGGCTCTACTGATTCAAAAGCAGATGCCTCTGAAGGATCTGGCTGAGTGTCTGGCCCTTCATCTCTTTGAAGAACTAGAGCTAGCACCAAGGAGGACAATCCCACCAGGCCTAGATTTTACAGCCAATCTGGACTCTGTGACCCAGAAGAGTGTCTAAGGAAAGGCAATGACATACTTCGGAAGGCCAACAGACCCCTTTTTTGAAAGACAGTGTCATCTCTTGCTGCTCCAACAGCTTCGTTGTGCTACAGGAGCCCAACAGACCCCAGGCCGCTCTCCAGACTACAGGTGTGAGAGATGACATTAAGGCCATATTGCAGGCTGCAAAACTGGCCTCTAGTTGGGACAGAGAGGAGCCAAGATGTACCTGGGCCACGGGGACTTTCTAGCCCTTTCTATGGGAGTGCCTTGTGTATGAAGTCCCAAGGCAGGACACATCTCCAGAAGCAGGATTTTAGCCTTCTTGCTTTAGGACCCTAAATGCCAGACACAGTTCGCTGGCAGATTTAGAAGAAGCCAGTAACCCAAGCTGGGGTCATGAGGTGAGGAGGCGAGAGATGGTAGTGCCATGCTGTAAGTGGACAGATACAGGCCTGGCTACAAGAGAGCGTGAGGTGGAAGCCAGTGCGGCAAGTTTCACACTCAGTGCCTGAGACTTCACAGGCCCATTTCCAAGTCATTTGCAGTGATTGCGGGCAGAAAAGAGAGAGACAGAGTAAGAAGGAAAAGGCCAAAGAGACCCCAAGGAGGAGAGGCAGTTACTCAAGGCTGGGCTTGACCAGGTACCCGTTGAAGGTGATGTACACATCAACATCATCACTGTAAATGGCATTCTCCCGCTCCCGCTTGTAGAGCCTCACCCAGATCTCATCATTTTCCTGAAGCTCCAGCATGAGGCTCTGGCTCTGCATGATGCTGCGGTCGCTGGGTTGGGCATACAAGATGACTGCCTCTTCTTCATTGTGCATGATGTGCATGTAGGTCTCCTTGAAGTTCCAGGTGTGGACGTTGAGGCTAAAATAGTAAAGTCCACCGACATAGCAGTAGAATTTGCCATTGAACATGTCAAAGTGGCTGTAGAGGTTGACGAAGACAGTGTCAAAGATCAAGACCTGGAATCCCTCGCTGCTGTGCAGCGCTTTCTTGCGACCGACAGAGAATGCAGCGTACTGATGCTTGCAGGGGTCTCCCGCCATGCCCATCTGTCCTTTACTGCCTTTCTGGCCTTGGGCACCCCGCTCACCTCGTGGTCCTTCTTTGCCCCACTTCCCTGGCATCCCAGGCTCTCCCCGGTCTCCCTTCTCTCCTATAAGGGGAAGCAAAGGACATAACTCCTGTGTGATACCAGAGAGAGACATGGAAGTAGTGGTGAGAAAGCCCAATCAGGAAACAGAGGGTTCTTCAAGGATGGGGCAATACCGGAAGAAGAAATGCTCATGAGGGTCACAATATCATTGTGCTTCATGGGAAAGGGGCTAGCAGAGCTCTGTGTGTGACTGGCATCTCTTCTCTTGTGAACTTCCTGCTCACGACCTGACATAGCCTTGCTGAAGGCACTAGGACCTATCCCTAGGAGACTTCAGCCTGAGATGGAGTCCAGCAGTGCAAAGTACCACTGGAGCTCTTGACCTCTTCCTCCTCCCTCACACTTCTTCACCTCCACCACAGTCCCTGACCTCCTGCACACCTCTCCCATGACCCAGTTATCCACATTGCGTGAACACCGCTTCTGCTGTAGGCTGGAGAATAAATGCTAATAGCTGTGGGAGAATATGACTAGAGAGGGATAATGAGGTGGATCAGAGGGAAAAGATCCAAGCTGGACTTGATGGATGGTGCACTGCAAGTTGGAGGGCTGGTACTTTGATAATACCGGTATCCTTTGGGCATTCTGTATAATCAATATTGCAGTTTGTGCGTAGCCTGTCACACACTTGGGCAGGCATCAAAACAGAGGGAGAGCAGCACCAGAATGTACCGAGTATAGGAAGAAGAGATGGGGGTCAGAACAGCCTCCAGCACAAGAGACAGCATCCCAAGTTTGTGTCTTGTTCTTTTCCTCCTCTCCATCCCCTGTGTGGTACTGCAGTTCCTCCTGCAACCCCCAATCTAGTCCAGGCCTCTATCTGCCTCAGACACAATTCTGAGCTTTGATGGACTGCAGCTATTTCCACGCTGGGCAGGGAAGGGGGAACATCTGCCCAGATAGTCCAGAGGAACCACAGAGCAACAATAAGTGAGCAGAGCAGGGTCCAGCTGGGAACAGGCTTTTGCCCGCAGCAAAGGCTAAAAGGGGAGCCCTAAAGGGAGGAGCTGATCTAAAATAGGGAGCCTTTTCCTGCTAGCCAAGCCAACCACAGAAGGGTGGAACAAGCTGAAGGTCACTGCCAGTTAGCCTGGAGGTTCTTGCAAATAGCTGCTGCCTCGCCTTGTTCTCCTCCCGCTCCAAAATTCATGTGACCCATGGAGCAGGAGAAGGTTTCCCAGGTGCCAATGCCTACCCTCCAAACCTCCTTATTTTGCAGCTGGGTTAAAGACTGCTCCTTCGCTCAGGTGTTGCACAGCTCTGGAAGTCTGAGGCAAGGAAGGTGTCCTCCCAGCTTGTCAAGAGGCTACCACTGCTGCTCCTGTGGCTAGCAGGGAAGAAGAGCTGGTAGCAAGCAGCATCCTGAGACACAGAGCTCACAGCACATATCTGCACTGACTACCCTCTTGCCAGTCTACTCTTGATCATAGCACAAAACATCTAGACCCTGGGCACAGTGTGTGTGGGCCCATACCCTTCAGTATGGAATCTGGCAGTCTGTTAGCACAGCCAGCATGCCAGCAACCCAGCTGTCACCTCCACTGCAGTGGCACTGGTCCCCGAGCAGGCCTTGGCATCCTGGGGCCAAGATAGGCGCTTACCCTTCAATATGGTGATGTTGATATAGGGACGGACCTCCGGCACTGGGTAGGGCAAGTGGTGGTGGCTGGGAGGGACGGGTGGGGCATCTGTGGAGGAGTCCAGTGGGTCACAACAGCGCTTGCAAGCACCAGGGGCTGGTTCTGTGAGGTTGGGCTCATCAGTGGGTGCCCCAAGCACAAGAAGAGGCAGAAGAAGCCAGGCCAGGGGTGTGCACAGGTAAATTATGTCCATGGTGACCTGGGAAGATACGAGGAAGCATCGTAGTGAGATAATAGAAGGGGAGGACACGGCAGATGAAGCAGAGATCAGCACAAAACATCTGTGGCTGGAGCCAGGGCTGGAAAGAAGTGGCACTGTCCTGTGGAGGGAGTTTACATGCTCGAAGTCCCTGGAGGTTCAAGGCTGCAATCTGAGTAACAACCGCATGGCCCAAGAGGATGTCCCACGCCCTTTTGCCCATACCAATAGAGACTAGGTGCTAACCCTGGAAGAGGGCTTCACCCTCACTAGGCAAACCACTCTGGAGTCGCTAGAAGGTTCAGTCCCCAGGCTGCGACAGAGCGAGGAGACGTTGCAAACCACACTGCCCCTTTAGCAAAAGCACGCTCTGGTAGGCTGCTCAGTCTGTGGGGAAGGCTGTGAAAAACTTCCCCAGTCCTCTCGTCTCAAGGCATCAGCTCTTTACAGGAGTTAACCCAGCAACCTCCCTGTCCCAGCTGGAGTCTGACCCACACCTCTCTGCAGAAAGGCCCCTTCTCCTGTGGGCTGGGAACTCCTTCCCTCCACCAAATCCCATCCCTCTCTGTGCCTCAGCCTCCTCCCACCCATGCTCAGTTGTCTTCTCAGCCAAAGCCCAGCACCTTCCCAAAGGGATGGCCGGCTCCTCCGAGAGCAGTGAGCAGCGCCAAGCCTTCGCAGACAGACCAGAGGGGAGCTGCTCCACTGCAGAGGGTGAAGGCAGCAGAGCTCGGAGCAGGCAGCCTCCGGAGAAGTATGCTTACGGAAGACAGAAGCACAAACAAGCTGAGAAAGCCCCTCGCCCAGGCTCTGCCCCCCTCCCCTCTGCCTGCACCCCATGGCAGCGTGGCAGCTCACCCGGGAGGCTGAGGGCTCCCTCCGTTCTTTCCAGCCGCTGCCCGAGGGGTCCCCTCTGCTTGCACGGCCGGCCCCCGGGCCCATGGCTTTAAGAATGCTGGCTCTTGGCACAGGGACTGCTAAGGGCTGGCTGGGTGCACAGGCTGGGCTTGGACCTGCTCCCTCCCCTCTCCTCTCCCTCCCTTTCCCTCCCTGGCTTTGCGAGCTCTCCATTGCTTGGGTTTCATCGGCGCCTTTTAACTCTTTCCTAGGTAGTTCCTCTTCCTTACATATGTGTTTTTTTTTTTCTACGTCTTTTCACTTGCAAACAGCGTAACCCTGGTCAGCAAAATGCAGGCAGCACAGATGGCACTCTGCACAAAGGGTGGGCAGGCAGCAGGGCAGCATCCCACCCTGAGCATCTCAGGATGGGCAAGGTGGTGTGCATTGGTGCAAGAGACAGGCTTTCCTGCAGACGGGATGGTGCAGGACTCTGCCCTCACTCCCCTGCATTAGCCCCTCGTGCCACGCGTTAGCCCTTCTCTTGGCTGGCCGTGCCCTCTCCCCAGCTGTGCCTGTCCCACTCATAGCCCCCAAACTCCCTTTTTCATTCTCGCTTGCATTGTTTCTTCCGCACGCCACTGCAGTGTCTTGCCCCAGGCATGATATTTCTATCAGGCTCAGCTGCCAACTGGGAGAGGCATCAGCTTTTTCCCGCTCTGGTCATCCCCTCTCCCTGGGCAGAGACCCAAGCCTTGAACTCCGGCGCGTGTCATCACCTGGTCAGGTCCTGGGCTGAGCACTTCCCACCGGAGGGCTATGGCTGGCCTGAAGCACAGCCCCGCTGCGGGGGGTTGCCTGCCAGCAAAGCTGAGGATCTGGAGCAATCTCTGGCCGTGATCTTTGCTCCCAGCCTGGCGCCGAGCTGACGTGCTGCTGCTGTCGGAGTGAGCACTACGTGGCTGCACCAGAACCTGGGAATGGGGGCATTTTAGGGGGGAAATGTGGGGGGTTGGAGGGGACAGACTTTTCTTACACTGCAGAATAGGTTGAGAAGAGGGTTTGGGTGTTCTTACCCTGCAGCAAAACTGGATTTGGGATCTTATACCCGGTGAGGGTGCACATATGTATCTTTGGGAGGCAGAAGGAAGGATGGGCAATGGCTCTCTTCTCTTCTGCAGGGGCCAGAAGTGCCAAGTCAGCACGGTGCCTCCTGCAGTTTCCGAGAGAAGCTGGAGAAGGCTCCAAGGGTTCTGAGGGGGAAAGGGTTTTGTGCATGACTACGTGTGCTTAGACTTTTTTTGTTTGTTTGTTTTCCTTCTCCCAATTATTCAGTTTGGGAATGGGAGGCCCCGCTTCCCAGAGAGTGGCTGGCGTTTGGCAGGACCCCAGCACCACTGGAGAAGCAAGCGGAAAACTCTGGGAAAATATGTGCTGCAGGCCGTGGGGGGAAGGGAGGAAGGGGGGCTGGGAGGACTGGAGATATTCTCAGGCTGCCTGTCAGCCTACAGCTCAATGAACATGGAGCGAACATGCCTCCCAGCCGGGGTGGGAAGAGGACCAAGAAATTCGCTGCTGTGCTCGTGAGTTCCTAGCCAGGCTCCAGCACTGACATGCAATGAGACCCACTGCAAGTCTCCCATGCCTGCCCGTGCCTCAGTTTCCCCTTTTGGAAAATGAGAGGGGGAAGGGTTAGGGCAACACTTCTTGCTAACGGAGCCTTGCCAGCTGACAGAGGCGGGTTTTTGTGATCAGTTGTGTTGTCTACTCCTGCCTGCTGCTGGTGGGGGTTTTGGCAGCTGACAGCACCGTTGCTGAAAGCCAATAAATTTTCCGGGGTGCATTAAAACTCAGAGACTGACACTGAAGGCAAAGTTCCTCTCTGTCCCATCAAAGCTGTTGCAGTGGCTCACTCCCTCAGGTTTTCCTGCCTGGCTTATTTCCAAGCTTGACATCACCCTCTTTTGCAGCTCTCTGCCCTGCGTCTGTCCTCCTCTACCTTTCCAAAGGGAACAAGGAGCAGGGAAGGCCGTTGCCCTCCTTTCCATCCCACCTTCCCATCTGCACTCTCAAGATGCTCAGAGCAAATGTTCTTTGTGGAGGACCTCATCAGCTGGGGCCTTTGCCTTTGTCTCACCTGACTGCAAGAGCAGCTCGCAGTGGGCAGTGAGCAGGACCTTGTATTTAATGTCTCATCTGAGCTGTGTAGCGACCCTCAAGGAGCCAGCAGATAAAGACTTGCACTGGTGGCATTGCCCAGTTGGGCAGCAGTTTATGCCAGTAAAGACGCTCTCACCAGGGTAATATTGCCCAGCTCCCTGAAGGGAACTGGCTGTACCAGCGACATTTTGCCAGGGTAGCCACATTTGCAGGAGGGTTTGGCTTGTAAGGCTGAATACTGAAAGACGCAAGGTTTGAGAATGCTATGCAATAACCCTGTGCCAGCCACGCTTTTAAGTGTAACCCAAGCCTGAAGGCACCTTGTGTGCTCAACAGTCTTCCCCCTGCCTTGGAGGCAGCCCAGGGGAGCTCTGGCCAGATTGGACTGCAACAATCCCTGCTCAAAAGCGGCTGCCTCTTCCTCCTTCTATGTTTCCTCCCTTCCCCTGCAACTCCCCCAGCATGGGCAAAGCAGGGGGATAAAGCCTGGCTCTCCCCTAGTGACTGCCTCCATCCTATTAAGCCTTTCCACCACAGGTACAGAAGGAAGGAAACGGCTTCGAGGTTTTCTCCCCTGTGCACAGCTCAGCTCCCCTGTTGCACATGTGGACCCCCTGCCCTGCTACACACACACACATGCTCGCATCCACCCACAAACACCCACACGCTCGCCCTTCACAGCTCCTCCCTCACCGAAACCTTCGGAGCAAAGGTGTCCTCCACACCAAGAGGCAGAGAAATGCCCCCTTCTCTTCCCCTTCCTGGCTGCTTCTCCTCCACCGCAGCCGCTTTCCCTTTCCCCATCCCTCTGCCCCTGCTCTCCAAGAGCATCGCAAGCCGGGAGGGGAAGAGAAGGACCTCTTACCTCCGCTCCCCTCCGAGGGGTCCCGCGCCGAGTTATCCGTATCCTCAGCTGCTCCTGGTTAGCAGCGCAGGGAGGGAGGGCTGGCAGGGCCCAGCTGACTCCAGCCAGATGCTCGCCAAGTGCTCTTATGTAATTACCGTCTTTTCCATCCTGCCTCCCAGGCTTTCCTGCATGCCTCCCCCCTGCTCCAGCTTGGCTCTCTCTCCCTCCCTCCTTCCACCAACCCCGCACAGCATCACAATTTGCTCAGCTCAACATGTGATTCCTTCTGGAAGCAAACTTCGGGCTTTTGGCTACTGCCGTTGCTGCCCTTGGAAAGAGAGCTCACACGTGTTTCAAGGGCTGGGAAGCGAAGGGCAGCACTGCTCTGTGCTCACCTCCTCTCCATCACTGCCCAGCTGCTGCCAGGAACCCTTGCCTTGCCCTTCTGTAGTGCCTGCAGGTGGGGAGGGGGACCCCTGAGACATGGAGAGGTGGCCATGTGTTTTTACATGCTTCAGTACTTTGGGGTGCCCGCGGGTTACCCTGTAAGAGCAGCCGTCCCTCTGCCGTATTGGGATCGCTGATCATCTCTGGCCAGGGTGCAGAGGGGGCTGGGAAGACCAGATGACCTTTAAAGGTCCCTTCCAACCCAAACTGTTCTATGATTCTATGATAAGATGAATCTTTTCCAGGCTGTGGACTCCACGGCTGTGCATGAGGCTTGTGTAACAGCCAGCCCTTGTTACCCAAGAGCACCAACGCAGTATGAAATTACTGGCTGAGAATATCCTGTACGTCTCTGAGGATGGGCAGGCTGACTGGACATCAGCTGCGTGGCTACATTTCTCTTGTAACTTCTGCCCATGTGGGGCCTGGGCCAACCAGGAACGACACGTTCCCTGGCTTTACGCAGGCTGCAACCGAGTTTGAGGGTACTTCTGCCAGCAGGGATTTCTGCTGTGGGCTGCTTGGCGGCCTGGACTGTCTCACGCAGAGATCAAGGTCTGGCAAAGCTGCGGCATTTTTTTACTGTGCATTCCTAAAACGCCACGTGGCTGAGGAGCAGCTGGAAGAGCCGTTCACCTGTACTCATCGCTAGAGCAAAGCTCTTGCTAGACCTGGCAGTCTCCGTCACTGAGCATGAAGGTGTGAGCTTGTCTCCCACTTCCCACTGCCCCCACAGCTAGTCCCAGACACCACACGTCTGACAGACACATCTGAACCGTGTAGCAGACACAGGTTGACAGGCTGCATCAGTTGGAGATGTCTTGCAGCTACGGGTGCATTGCCCAGGCTGCCCCTCTCCCCACAGATAGCTTTTCCAGCTTGAGTGTCCCATCTCTTACCCCCACCTCTGCCTGCAAGGCCACTGGGATAAGAAACTGTGCCAGTGTCCGCCTCAAACTCTGGCAGGTGACTACAAGTGCTAACCCTACTGCAACCCGCAAGACTTCTCTGCCTTGGGAGCATCTGGGCCCAACAGCTTGGCTGGGTAGGAGATACCAGGTGACACTGCAGCCTGTTTGAACCAGTTCTCAAATACAGCCTTCAGCCGAGCCTGCTGCCTTCTGCGTCTGAATGTATTTGATGCCTCCTCCTCCCATCCACTCCTGTGTAGACCCAGGAGTTTTTACCCCCTTATTGTCCTCTCCTACACATCCTTCTAGCCCTGCCCTGAGCAGTTATCGACAGTAGGTCACTTCTGGGGTTATCTCAACTCTCACAAGGGATGCTGAGAAATGTAGACAGTGATTAGGGCAAGAAAATTTTCTTCAGAGGTACCCATGAGCTTTCTCAACATAGAAACAAGCACTTTGTGGCAAGAGGGGAGAAGTTGGTATTTAGGAGCTCACAGAAATTCTTGGATCTGGCTGGTACTTCCCACTGTGGGAACCACCCTGACATTGGGGTGGGGTTTGAAACAGAGAGGTTCCACTGTCGCTCAGTAGCACTGTCCTGAGTCTGGTCCTAAAACCAGACAACAGGACACGAGTCGGGCCACGTTCTCTGGCCATTTAATTTAGCACAAGAATGTTCATCACTCTGGCTTCAAGGCATAGGGCATAGGCATCATCTGATACCTGTGCAGTAAAATCGGATGCTTTTTCACCGCAACAAATCTCTGCTGAAACTGTGTGAAGCCTTGCAGTAGCGACAAAGCCTCTGAGGGCCAACAGAAGGCTCTGCATGGATCTCCAGGCCCACACACCTACATGGTGAATATATGGGATTTCCAAGGAGACAGCGGTGTGGGAGACGGGGAAAGTCCCGACGAGTACCCCTCGCTCCTGCAGTCAGCACTCCAAGGGGTGCGCAGGGGCGCTGGGACCAGCTACACCATTGCTCTGAAAGAGCGGTCAGGCGTTGGAACAGGCACTGGGACAGGCTGCCCAGGGAGGTGGTGGAGTCCCCGTCCTTGGAGGTGTTTAAAAAACGAGTAGCTGTGGCACTTGGGGACACGGTTTAGCAGGCGTGGTGGTGTTGGGTGGATGGTTGGACTCGATGATCTTAGAGGTCTTTTCCAACCTTAATGATTCTATCTATGAGTCTATGATAGCCGCCGGGCACAGGGGTGCGACAAGCGGGCACGGCACGGCCCCCTCGCCCTCCCCGACCCGGTCCCCTCCCCC
>Ga0065711_1035678_pt1 | contig 21969 bp, 14 predicted proteins | sample Hoacrofraction12_FD_59098 | JGI IMG/M metagenome (GOLD analysis project Ga0065711, IMG submission 59098) | Hoatzin crop microbial communities from Cojedes, Venezuela - Epithelial fraction 12 v2 (version 2) | ecosystem: Host-associated > Birds > Digestive system > Esophagus > Crop | place... | reverse complement strand
GGGAGGCTGCCCCGCGGCTCCGCCGTGGTCTAAACCCGTGACGAGTCCCGGCCCGGCGCTGGGCCAAAGGGGTGGCTCCGGCCACGGCGACGCTGTCGGCCCACAGCAGCGGTTCGCTCACCCGCTGTGCGGTATGCCAATCTCACGCACAGAGCCTCGATACTGCCTTTGTTGCATGTTTGCGCATATATGGGTGCTAGGTGAGAATTCCACAAGCCTAGTGCACCCTGCTAGCAAAGAACTGACATTTCATACACTTCAAGCAACCGCTATCACCACATTTCGCACCTAGGGTTTAGTCCTCCTTGTTTCTACTGGTCCTGGCGAGGTCTCGTCTCCGCTTAAAGCCACAGCATATTTCTTTTTAACTACACACGCCCTGGGAAGAAGGGTCTTTCCTCGGGCCGAGGCCTGCTAAGCCATAGGTGTGATTTTTAGTGTTATAATGAGGCAACCTTCTCCAAGGGTACTCTCCTCTTTGTTGATGCTGACTCTGCTAAACTGTTATCTAAAGAACTTGACTGGGCGCGTATTGCATTCCTCCAGGATGTACCAGGACTGTGCTGACTTTCAGAGCATCCTGCAACGTCCATTGCTAATCAGCTGCTCCTTCATAAGTCTTGAGCATGTGTTCCTTATCTAAGTCCAGCTAACACAGTACACTCCTAATTATCTAGCTATTTAATTGCAGCGTTTGACTACGCTGCATTCGCACGCCTCTGTGCTGAAGGCAGCCGAAGGAAACACTGTGGCAATGGAGGGGACGCTGTCTCCTGCCTGGGCCTCCTCTGCCTGGAGGGCTCAGCTGCTCCATGTGGAGTGATACTAAACCTCACCTCCAGGCTGGCACCCCAGCATGAAGGACAGAATAACGTATTCACGCAAAGCAGGGAAATATTACCCTGCAGAAGAGGACACTAGCTGTAAAAACTGATTCTTTTAGCAAGAAGTAACAGGGATTAGCTGAGAAACATGACTTAACCCACTCCGACATCTCCTGGCAAAACTGACTATGCAATATCAGCAGGGTGCATGATGCTTTTTTCCCATGCAGGACAGAGGTGCACAGTGGTTGAATGCGGGAGGAGCTGTATCACAAACAGTAGAAACCAACACAAGCAATTAGATGACAAGCGATTTTATTTTGCAAAACAATCACTATACAGCAACAAATACAATTGCAAATCGGACTGAAAAACATGAACTACCTACCACCAGCCTTTCAAGAAATGCCTCTTTTATGGTAACAGGCTCTAGAATTATCAGAAAAAACACACGTTTGTAACAGCAGGCTGTATTCCTTGACATCCCAGCACATATCATGTTTATTTTTTGGCTTTTTCTCTTTGCTAAAGTTGAAGGGGCTTTTATACACTTGACTTTACCAAGTGTGAAACTGATTTACTTTCCTGCAGTGGTAATTGCTGGAGTTTCAGAGGGAGTTGCTTTAGCAATCTGACTCCTGAGTGAAATTGACACACACCTAGGCTAGAAATCTACCTGTGTTGATTTTCATAGCAAACGTGATCTACTCTTCAAGGTATTTGTCTTTGAAGGGACATTTGTACTTGGGTTTTGAACAGTATTTGGTCCAGCATGGGAAAAACTTCTGCTCACATGTGGTAGTCCATGCAGGCTGCCTTTCGACTCCCTTCAGGTCATGTATACAGGCAGACTTAGATTTGTAAGCAATCACGACGAGGTTACTACTGTACCTTAGCAGTGTTGAACAGATAATACCATTTACTGCCATACAGTGGAAATATACATAGCACTTGTGGGCACACAATTTGCCTCATCAGTATTAGTTTTTCATTTACTGTTGCTGGACAGAGGTTTGCTCAACTTTGATTTCTTTCTGCTTGTGGTTACATAGAAACAGAACTCTGCAGATGGGGCAGAAGCACTTTTGTCTTTACAACTTGGATTATTAATTTGGGTCTCTCTCCTAGTTACCCAAACAATGTTTCAACATTCCTTTTCTCTGAATTATCTCTGCTTTGTTACAGAGTTGGGTCTCAGGCACCCAACATACCTGCTGGCTCAACATGCCTTTGGAAAAGAAACACAACGGATGCAGTTTCCAGGAAGCTGGCTCCATCTTCTTTAGTGGGCATTACATATTTACAAAATCGTTGTTTTTAAAACCAATACTTTTCTTGAGAAGTGAAGATTAATATGAGCTTTATCAGTGAACATATAGAGTCATGTAACATAACTGGGGTTTGGTTTTTTTTTTCATTTAACAGCACAAAACTCTTGATTTCTTTTCATCTAAGTCCACAGCGTTCTAGGATTCTTTCTGTGGAAGGATGATCACAATTACAAAGGTATTTGCTTGAATCAAGACAAGAAAGCTCATTTTAATGCATGAAATAAATGATTTTGTGTGTTACACCACTCTAACTTTGGACTCATAGGTGGATTAACTAAGCTTCATTTTCTAGAGTATGTCAATTTCAAAAGCAGAATAAAAAAACTCCAGTCACAGGTTAACACTTCTCCCTAGCTGGTGTTCAGCTTCAGCAAAGCTGAGGTTCAGTAGTACCAGACTCTCTCCCACATTAGCAAAAGGCATAAAAAAACCTCACTGCAAGTCTAATTTATATTAATTGATAGTATGATCAGAGTAATGTGATATAAACAGCTTTTTGTTGGTTTTATTTTCTGTCCGTCGCTTTTCTGGAAAAATGGGAAGAGGCTTTTAATGCACCTCACTCGACACTGTTTCCATGTGAACTCTCAGGGTTACTCTAAGCAAAAGTATAACAAATACAAGGCAGAAATCAGAATCCTCCAGATGCACTCAGCATGGTTCTAAACTCACTGTCCTCTGTATAAAACAACTGACTTACAAACAGTATTAGGTACTTTACAGTGTGAAAAAGCTTTTTGCAGAGCTGAAATAGTGTGTGTGTGGCTGTTAGGAGTTCATCTTCAGTAAAATTTTTAGAGATTTAACCATTTTGTTTTGCCTTTGTATTGCTGTGACAGCTTAGCCAACATTCCCCTTTGGTCCACTGAATATTTACTGTCTAGTAACTGTGCATTTACTACCTGAATTTAATGATGGGGAATCCTGTGCTATTAATTATTAGAATCCTTCTCCACAGATGTAAAAATCTTCTCTGTGAGTCTTTTCAGATCAACCCCCAAACACACACACGCACATATACAAACTAAGAAGGAAAAAGAACAGACCAAAAGCTTCCAACACACAATGTTAACCTAATACATGTATCAAGTGTAGCTCAACTGACAGTGCAAAGTTTAGTTAAGACATTTCAAAAAGAGAAGATCAAAGCATCTGCAAGAATGTAAACTGGTCATTTCATAATGTCTACTGTACATATAGCATCAGCAGATTATTATCCACTGATGAATAATACTACCATATTACCTTCAGTGTTCTCTTAGTGTCCATAAGATAGTGTTGGAGTTCTCACAGGTAACTCCGTTAGACTGGTTGTTTATGTCTCTGCCCTTTACCTTTCATGCACACCTTTTCTTACACTTTTTATAGTCAATATAATCCCACTTTGCTCAGATTTTAAGATGCCCTATATATTGATGAATCACTATGGCAACCCAGTCTAGGGAGCTCATTTTATTTATTCACGTACTATAATCGACAGGCATCACTGTTATCTGAGTGCCTGAGTGTATACATAAGACATCACTGAAGGAGTGGAAACAATGTCTTAACACTTTTTTTACTTCAACTTTAGCAAAAGAAAAAAATAAATAAATCTAACATTCACTATTACTACAGGAGTTAAAAAAAAAAAAAGAAAAAGAAAGAAAAAAAGCCAGAGCCAAACTAGTGTGGATTTTTTTAAAAATCCAGAATCCAAACTCAGCCATCTTTGGCGATCCTTTTACAAAAATCTGGACCCCACAAAAACCATACCTTTGTGAAGAAACGGAGAGAAGGGAAGAGGGAAGGAATCCTTTTTCTAGCATCACAGAAGAGACTTGCATCTGGTACTAAAACAGGGTCACGGCTCTTAGTTGTTACAGAAAGCAACTTCATGCTAAAATTTTCATCTTTTTAAAATGTATTCTTATAAATAGGGAAAACCCCCCCTGCTAACATCTACTTTTACATACCTAAAATTGCAACACCAAGGGGTGCAAGAGACACAGATACTGTGAATAAAGAAGTAGAATATTCAAGTATATGAGGAGGGCGTATCACAAATGGCCACAGAGGAATATATATATATCTATAATACTGTATCAAACACATGGAAAGGATGAAATTGGTGGTGCGTACACACATCTAGCTGCTTAACCAACTTTCTAATCAGACACAAGTCCATTGGGGTGGAAGTGTTTGCTTTCAACAGCTTTTTTACGTCACTTCCCCAAGCATGGTTCAAATGTTTTAACTATTATTTTTAGTTATTAGTTAAATAATTTATTGGCTTTTCAGCTATACACTGACATAATTAACCAGGTCAAAAAAAATGTTAATAACGTAATTCAACTTTCATTCTACTTCTTTATACAAAATAACACTTTTTTAATTAAACTTGAATTTCTTTGTATGCCCTTCCTTCTGGTAAGCAGACTGTTAGTTTAACCTGTAATAACTTACAATGGGCAACTTTTCTTTTTTTATTTTCCCATCTATCAACAAAACAGTGAAATGAACAACCTGGGATATTAACAAGGCTCTTCAGAAAGAGGTGGATGGCCTTCAGGCACATGAAAGGTAAAAATGCATTTTATCATAGTACAGTACTCCATGCAAGACAGAGCAGAGCAACAATAATTGTCCAATGTAACATACTGCAGTTGTATACCCATATAAAGCCAGTGTCTTCCTGTTGTAAATGGAAATCAGGTCAATTTCTGTATCTATTTATTTTTTCCCCCTGTTTTTTTAACTGTATTATAACTACAAGTCTTGCAATGTAACTTAGTTTTAGACATGGTAAAGAATGAATGTAACACCTGCTCTGAGCCCATTCCTGCCAAGAGCTCATGCCTAAATATTATTACTTCATACAACGCAAAATGAACAAATTCATAAGCCCTGTTTAGCGAGGGCTGCTGTGACATCTTCAGCAAGGGTAGCAAGCTGGGGCGATTCAAGCAGGTTGATGCTTCCAGAGGACGAGACATTGCTGAGTCTGCGTGGTGAAGCCACGCTGGACCTGCCTGGTGACTGTGTGATGATCTCAGCCCCATGATCGACACGGGCTTTAGCGTGCTCTCTGAAGTTTAGCTTCTGGCTGTCAATCTGCTCCAGGAAAGCAAAGATTTTAACACGTTATATATTCACCAAATTATCTTGTTATAGCTCATCATTTGGATTTCATTAACTGAAGATTTTTTCACCTTGTTGGTTGGCTTACAATGTTACATTCTCTTACTATTTTTGTCTCTGATGGATGTCTTAATGAGCAGTATGATTGTTCCTAGCTGTATAAATTCAATAGACATTTTATGGGCATTGTGATTTGTTTCTGAAATCTGTTTTTTTCAAATGTTTGTGGAGTGATCTTACTTTCAAGATGTCTTTCTCCTGTTTCACAAAGCAGTCCTGATCCTCTGGGATACCCACACTACAAACTTACTAGATCATACCTATGCTGTACAGTGGTCCCAAACAAGGCTTATCTTTTGGGGGAAAGCCAGTGCACAAACCACAGGATGTTTCACTTTAAGATTCAACCTCAGCTTTGATGTGGATGCAAGACTGATCATTCCAAATACCAAAGGGAGCAAATGGCATGTGAGTGTGCCTGAACAAGAACAGATGTTTCCTACTCAATTCAGAGCCATTGCTGAATTCACGGCTCTAATACTTTCACTGAGGCAGAGGCACAGGGGTAGCCTGTTCTCTGACAGCTGTCCCCTTACCTTGACGTTACCACCACCAGGTACATGGTGGGCGTTTTCCAGTGAACCAACTTTAGCCTGAGCTTTTTCTTTGAAATCCAGTTTCACGCTCTCAATTTTCACACGCCCACCTCCTACATAGAAAAAGGAAATACAGATTAAGAGGCTGGAATGGCTCAGGAGAAAGTTTGACCTGATGTACATGGGTGCACTCATGTTACTTCCCTTTTAGTTAAGACCTAATTGTTTTAGAGAAGCACAGAATACCATGCTGCATGTTCATAGAAAATCTTCAACACATATTCAAACTTTAAGCATGTGCTGCAGCCTTACTGATTTTCATGGGATTTAAGCACATGCTTAAGTATTTTACTGACTTCAGTCTGCATTTCAGTATCTTATCAAACTGACATTATGCCACAGCAACATCTCTCTGCATTGTTTTTTTATCGACTCTCTATACTAGATGGTCCCATACTTTTATGGCTTTACATAAAGTAGAGTTAAGAATATTATTTTTGTTACCAAAGTGTATTTACTTTCTCTTGGACTATAAAAGAGAATGGTATCATCCATAGTTTCTCCTTCACATAACAGGATTAGATCTTTGCTTTGTCCCACATCCCAGAAATTCCTACAATACCTGGCTTGTGGTGGATATTCTTGAGCGAGCCACACTTGGAAGTCACGTGACTCAAGTCAATCTTCTTGGTTACGATTTGTACCTGTCAAAAAGCACACACACGCACAAATTACAGGAATGAAAATAATAAAGTAAATGAAAAGCCAGGCCCTGCAGAGGAAGAACCCAAGCCTCTACAAACCACTGGAAAAGGAGAGACGGTTAGTAAAAAACACACCATGCCACAAAGGAGGAAACACCTGGATTAACACAGCAAACTTCCTTCCCACCTAGGGAAATGACAGAGGTGGGTTAAGCTGTACTGGTAGCAAAATGAAGAGGAGGACAAAGCAGATCAGCTTGTGGGTTCTTTCAAAATGTTTCTGGGCCTCCTCTCAGGGTGGATGCTCTGAAGCCCTGCATGCAGCAGGACCCAATCCCATTTGCTTCTGCTCTTGAACGTGCATCCTGGCAACTAGGAATATTTTGGTGACTGCTTTTTTCCCTCTACCATCTGTTTCATATTTTTCTGCATCTAAATATGGTATGCATTTCAGCTCAATCCACTATGGAGAGTCTGATGAATCTACAAGTGTGACTTCTGCGGCTGTACCTGAACTAGTTGGTGTCCAGCCAGCTGGCTTGGCGATGCTCACTGGACAGCAGTGGCATCACTCTGCTCAGCCAAGCAGCAGCACAGGCACCCTCCCTCCTTCTGCTGCTCTGCACCCTGCTGCTGGCCATACTGCCATGACTGTGCTGAGTCCACTTGGCAACAGCCACAGAGTGTCACTCCTTCCTTGCTGCTCTCCCAACCAGCTCCCAGATGCAGCCCACAACCACAGTGACTGTGCTAGCAGGTCTTGATAAGCTGTAGCCCCTCCAGGCCAGTGAAGAGCTCCAGGAAGACTGCAATGCCACTGGTTTGCTCACATCACCAGCAATGACTTAAGCCAGCACTGGGGGCTGTATTGAATCTGTTTGGATAAGACATGCTCACACCGTTAGCTCTTCCATCTGAGGGGAGATCATTTCTATCAGAGGGGTCAGAGCCGCCTTAAGCTATTTCAGCATGGCTGCTAGAACTGATGGGTGTCTGGTCAAACCCTGAGCAACTTCAGTTTGTTGTACTGGAATAATGCTGTGGCATTAGCACTCAGCACACCCTGGCTGACCGCACCCTCTCTCTGAGCTTTCTTTGTCCTTATGTTTTATCCTTCTTCCTCTTAGGTTAGCTGAGGAAGAACACATTGGAAGATGCCCAGCTGTGAGGCTGGAGTCTCACTGTGAGCTGGAGTCTCTTTCTGGAAATTACTTTGAGCTGGAGTCTCTTTCTGGAAATTACTTTCTTGGGCCACTCCCATGAAAGGCAATGAACCATTTCAGCTCACACTGGACTTTTACTGTCAGCACCCTTGGGCTTTTAGAGATAACCCTTCTTTTTTCATGTCGTTTTCCTGTCCATATTCTGGAAATGTGTTGTGCTCTGTGGAGCAAGATCAGGAGGCCACCACTGCATACACAGGGCTCACACGACTACCAGACCAGACTCACGTGTGAAACAGTAGCGGGAAGGAAAGTAGTGCTCAAAGGAAGGGAGACAGAGGGGGCTGGCTGTGCAAGGTGGGTCACCACAGTGGAGGTGCCTGTTCACAGGTTGTCTGTACTACTTACATTTCCTCCCCCTGCAGAATGCTTGATGTTATCTCTGGAACCACACCGCGACTGAATATCGCTAAAATCAATCTTCTTGTTTAAAATCCTAACCTAAAAGGAATTGGAGGTAACTTACTATATACCATACACACACTCCATCATGGTGCAGGACAAGGAAGCCTGCAAAATTTTGCCTCCTGCTGTGACCCCTTCTTCTGACACTTCTATTGAAATCTAAGAATGTAATCCATGCCAATCTCTACGCTTAGTATATGTAAATGTACTATGCTCTTCTTTTGCTACCTCACAAAGTGGTTGTGAAACGCAAAGGTGCAAGTTTTTATACTGGGAGATATGAGAGGTGGCTTTTCCCTGAACAGCTCAAAGAACTCCTTGCTTGCCTGGACTGGACATAGTCCTTGGACAGCCTGTCCTAGGCTCTCATGAGTGATGGCCTGTGTTTCTGCTGAACTGGCCACAAGCAGAAGATGGAAAGCCTCCTTCCCACAGCTCAGCACTCCAGTCTTTGATGCAGAAATCCCAGATCCAGCCAGCTCAGGCATGGACTGAAATCCTGAGGTATTTCACCCCTTTCTGCAATACAGCCATAATAGCAGCTACACTCATACAACAGACCTCAGAGCACCCTGTGAAAGCAGACTGACAAAATTAATTAACCTTGTCAGAGCTCTCTACTGCTCTCTCTCATTACTGTCATCCACTAAAGGCCAATGCATAAAAAACATCATCTGGAAAACTACAGTTGCAGTGACTGCTTCTTGGTTTCTGGTGCTGGCCATAAAGTTGGTCACAACAGCTTGCTGGTGCTAGCAGCACTGTGCTTGTCCACTGTGCTCTTTGTTATCAGCAGAACAAGTACCCTTGATCCCTTGATGGCACCAGCCTCCTTTACAGATGTCAGGAGCCCACATATTTTCTGTGTTACCTTCGGCACAGATGCACTGCAGGGATACGACAGTGTCTGGAGGTGAACTCTGTGAAGGGCAGGCCAAGCTGTCCTGTGCTTGATACCCACGTCAAAGCAGTTCCTCCACCTGGCAGAGCTCAGGTGCCACCAAGGACTGTCCTCCCAGTGAACGATGTGCTGCTGGATGGCAGTTACCAGCAGGCAGCGACAACTGGGTGCAGAGCACATATCTGAGCAACACCACTTCCAGACTTCTTTCTGAGCAAGGGCAGGGGATTGTGCTTACTAGTATTAGGCTTTTCAGGTGTGTGAGAAGGTATTTCTGGCCAAGGCTGCACCTGCCTTCTTTGCCCCAGGAGCTTTTACTTACTCAAAGAGTGCTGCCTGCACAGCGTATTCTTTCTCTGGGTTAAATATGAAGTCTTTATCCAAATTTTATGTTGGATTTCATTTATCTCAATGTTATTAATATACAATATGAATTTACAGAAAGCCACAGAATTTTGGCTACTGTCTATTCATTTTGCTAAATGGTACTTGTAGAGCCTTCACCACCACACTCCTTAGCATAGCCCTGGTGTCTGGCTGCTGTTGTGGGTAAACCTGCAATGACTAACTGATATTGAGATAAGAGAGAGGGACAGATACACCAGGGTACCTTACTGCAGCTTCTTCCCACTCTAAGAACACAAAGCAGCTGCAAACCAGCTTAAGTGGTCAGTGGGACGAAGGACAACACTATGTAGTTTCTGCTTCCTGGCTTCAGGTCCCCCAACTCCCCAGGCTCCCTGATAAATCCGAGACAAATTTCTCCCTCTGTGCCTCACCGATCCAAACTAGGAAAGGCTATTTGCCCCTTTACAGGGATATCAGATTTCGCAGCTCTTGGCTTGTGCACTGGGGATAAAGTTGTATTTTAAGATGATGAGTCAAATCCTCTGGCACCGAGTACTTGGAGTGCAGTCTTGACTTAAGCCCAGTAAACTCGAAGAAGAAATTTTCAAAGGGCCATACTTTGCAGCCAATGTGAAGAATTTTTTCACAGCAAGCTATTTCATGGGTCCCCCTCGTTACATATAACATAACCACTGCATCAGTCAAACCATTAGGATGTTAAGTGTTCTCTTGTTTTAATAGGTAAAGAACTGTGGTGATGGCATAGTCAGCAATAAACGTAATGACAGCACCATACACTCCACAACTTGTAGGTCACCTTCAGTAGGCAAACTGACCAATGTCTTTCTCTCTCCTATCTGCTTGATTTGTCCAAGTAAACCAATGTACGCTGAAACATGAAAGCAAATACCTTTACAGTTTTATGCTTGTGATTTCTCTCAATATACCATTTGTTTAAAAATGTACCCCAGTACTATACAAGACAGGTGTCACATCAGTCACAGAAACACACATCAGAAGTGCAGTCATATCTGGGTCCCAGAAAGCTTCAGGCCAGACAACTGGGCAAAACAGAAAGTGTTCCTAGTGCTTTCTGAGCACATCTCTCTCAGCAACGAATCAGCAGCACCTCTTACCAATGGCCACAGGGATGCATTTGCTCTGAAAATGCTGACTTACGGGTCATGACAAGACCTCAACGCTGTGGACTGGAGGCCTGTAGCTTAAAAACGGAGCCAAAGCAAGATGGTAGGTTGAGAGAGTGCCTTTGATCAAGTGCCTGAAGGTTGATTTGCACCCGGAAGTCTGACACTTTACGAGTCTCATGGCCCATGGACCTGGCTAGCAGATATGTAAAGGACCAATCACCTCAATTGTTCTCTCTGTCTCAGTAGGTGAAATGTGCCCCTGTCTAGAGGGGCCAGCAGGAGCCCTATGCATCATTTATGTCCTATGCTGAGGGCTGAAGTGAGCCGAGTGATGTGCATGTGTTCTGCTGGTCATCTGGCACTGGGAGGAACTGCACTGACCCAGGTTTTGCCTGATGATCTATTTCTCCCTTTCCTGGAATATATCAATACCCCTCCCCCATATTTAAATCTTGACTGCCCTCTATAACTAAGTGTTCCACAAACTAATGGAGCCTTATTTCCTGTAGATTAAGTCTTTAAATTGCTTAATCCCTCCATCCTATATTCTTCAGCAAGCCCTGTCCCCTCTTGCCATCAATATCTCCCAAGCTTTCTCCCAGGTCTGCTAGACTGGGCAAATAGAAGCCAATACACAACCGGCCAGCCATTTGTTGTTTCTGATTGTGGAAAAGGGGCTGAGTTATCACTGCCTTTTCTCCAATTACAGTGTTTTGCTGAGTCTCTGTTTCATATCCAGTCAACAAGTATCACTCAACTTTGAGGGACTGCCTGTGTTTCTAACCATTGTTCCCTTGCCAGCACTGGTTGAAATGGGCCAACCAGTTACAAATGAGTTGAGGAAGGCTGAGACTGCCAGCCAGACAGCATGACTGCATGAGCTTTGTTTCCTCTGCGAAATCAGACTGTAAACATCAGAGGGAGAGTACAAGAGAGGGATAGGAACTATTTAGGCTAAAGAGAATCTTTGGCTTGCAAACAATGTAAACTAACTGTGACTTATTTGAAGATGGAATCTAGAAGGAAATTTCTAACAATCAGAGCAGGGAGGTTCTGGAACTGTCTCCCAGGCGAGCAGAGCTACTACAAGAAAATGGTAAACTTTTAGGATGGCACTTGATGAAAGGAATTAGATGATGCAGCTGCCTGCAATAGAGGCAGCATGAGTAGCATAACTCCCCAGGAAGGTCTCTGTGTTCCTGAATGTACATCTTGTGTGGGGTGGAGATGTGTTGGATGTACATATATGCACTTCAATTGTGCTGCACATTAAATGAAACGTCAAGCCTGCTCATACTCTCATTCAGGAAAGGGAACATTTTAGTCTGTGGCAGAAACAGGACTGCTTTCTATTCACACCCACTAAACATCGCAACAAGATAATGTCCTGACAGGCTCCCTCATAACCCTTGTGCTGACCTGCCACTCTGAAATGTGTACATTCTCTTCTGATTGGATGGTGGTTTGCCCAGGTATACTGCACAGGCCCTGGAAGTTAGTATTTTGATCAGGGCCAAGCTGAGGTTCCTCAGTATTTGTCATATCCACATGAAGTTAAACCACAGTGGAAAAATTAAGCCTTAGAGACAATGCTGGTTTTATTCCACAAAACCGCACTGCCCAAGGATAAAAATGGCTTTTGTCTGAAGCCCTGGAAGCCTTACAGACCTTACCCTCACTCTGCCCTTTGATGACTCCTTCAGCAGTCGTCCAGAAGTGAAGTCCAGGGCAGACTGTGTGCTGATGTACACACAATACAGCCTCACTGACTCACACTACTTCTAGGTAGTCTCCAGCAGCAATCAGACACCACGGTCCCACACCTGCTGTGCTGTTTGAATGCTGCCTGTCAAAGCATCAAGACATGCAGGGCGTTCATGGGTAGCCTGCTAGGAAACCAAGTGTTGAAGGTATTTTTCTCAGAGTTCATTTAGATGAGGCATATATTGACCTACACTCATCAGGCTGAACTCATAACTCCCTTCCTACATACAGTGGCCTGACTGGCAATCTAAACACCAAGGGGCTGTGGTCCGAGGGCAACATCTATGCTAAATCAGAGGGGATGTTTTGGGTTACACTGGCTAACATGAGGAGATGTGACAGACTGGCAATACCTGTGAATCTCCCAGTGAGATATATGCCTCCCTGGGGCTGTTCACAGAAAGTGAATTTGGATTTCAAAGTCTCCGTGTACAATGTTCTCCAGTCCAGGGACCTGGAGCAGACTCGCTGTCAGTACTGCACCACTGCATTCAAGATGAGCAAAAATTTGTAGAAGCACTGAGTGGAAGGCAAAGAAGTGTAAGATAGAATTTAGCTCAGTTGTGCCTCACTGCTAAAGACAACATCAGTGATTGAAAAGTGCTCACAAAAGAGAAAGACTTCTGTTCCATTGCTGCCCAGAATCATTCAGTTCAGCTGCTTTTCACCAGAGGGAACGCCCCTAATTTATCAGCATCTGGGCAGAGAATCCATAAACAGCTTCCCTCCTGTGGCTTACTAACTTGGTACACACCAAAACAAAGGTACTCAAAGAACAAAAATTGCAATGCTGATAAAATTACAGACTCTGAATATATTTTCCAAGAAGCTGATGATTTATGTTCTCCCTGTTCTGCAATTACGGCCTCTGAGAAGCTCTACCACAAACACTGTGCCTAAAGCATTCAAAAAGACTCTAGCTTGTCTCCACTTGCCACTTGAACATGCTATGGGGGCTGTGACATTGGCAAAAGCTCCCAGACTCCTAACAACTTATCAAAGAGGGCAGGTTCCTTGTACTTACCGCAACATTGCAGTAATTTGACAGCTACATTCCAGGAACTAGACAATGTTTCAGTGTTTGGTCTCCTGCTTAACACACGGATCCAGTGAGACAAGAATTGGTCTAGCATAGGAAGCAAGGTTAAGGTTAAAACCTGACTACAATCAAGAGGAAGTTCTAAGTGCTTCCAAATCTGTATGCTGCCAAGGACAGATGATCCTATAGTTTTCATGCTCCTGGCAGAAGCTATAGGGATGGGAGTGGGAAGGGTATTTATTTGGCCTAGCAAAGCCCTTCAAGAGAAAGACTGTGCCTCAGTCTTTTGATATCCACAAACAGAGCTTCTGATCATGTTCAGCCTTTGCACTCCTGAAATTAGTGGTTACACACACTAGGTGAAGCTGCCAGCCTACACGCTAGTGAGATTCAAAACAAAGGGCTGCACTGGACATAGCATAGGCAAATTAATGTACTATCCTCATCTTGTTCTTAGCAAAGCATCAACAAGCCAGGTTCATTTCTAACTTTTAAAAATGTACCCAGAAGCAGACACCGAGTATATAGTCTTTCAGCCTGAACAGTTAAACTGTGAAACAATTACAAACAACTGAAAATAGGTACTTTCAATGGGAAGTATCAGTAAAATGAAAGAAATGTCTTGCAATCAGCCATGTCTTTTATACTTACATAGGACAACAATGGCTGATTTACAAGCTTCTTTCTACCTATTTGCAAATCACTTTATTCATCTAATTAATAAGGCGGCCACACTGAACTATGCATGTCCCTATCAATAAAGGGAGAAAGGCCTACAGAGAAACACTGAGAGGTTTTGCATAATTGTGCTGGGAAATGCAAAGCAAAATGACCGCTTCCCATGCCAGAGAGTTTACAGTCAAGAGACAACAGCTGAATTAGACAGCTCAAGGAAGTGCAAGATCCATGTCAGATGAACTGAAACACATGTTCTGAAATCATACTCCTCACTAAATCTGGGAAGCTGATCAAAAGAATCACAAAATAACTTGAAGGAGATTCATGCACACCAAATAAAAAAGATCCTAGGAGCACCATTAATTCAGCTGAAACATGGGACCCTTGTTTTAGTACTCCCTTAAACAAAAAAACCCAAGGAAACAGATTTTGCTAAACTACAGAGTCTGATACTTAAATCTTAGAGGCAACAGTCCATACTCACGGAAAGAGTACTAATAGCTTCAAATACCAAGTGTTCTTATCTTTAAGAAGGGATGAGTTTTGAGTCACTAAGTCTGGCTTTTGTTTACTCCAGCATAATAAAGAAAATTAGGTTGTTCAGTTCAAGTAAAAAAAAAAAGTCTTCTGTTTATCTCTTCATGCCAGCTGACTTTCCAACAGCTCAGCAGCTTAGCATCTCTTTTTATTGTTCAAATCCAAATTTCCAAGAAAAAAACTAAGGTTTTTACCCTTTCCTTTCCTGCCCTTTCCCATCTAGAAAAATAAACTCATTTTCTCACCTTTCTGAGCAAGACAGAACACTATTATACGACTGAACAGCTCTGATCCAGATTATATATTGCCTGAACATTTTTCCCCAAAAAACAACCTTCCCCACTTTATTGCCCAAATCTAGACTAGTTAGAGCTCAGCTGAAAATGCCTTCTCTGCTGAACTTGATCCTGGGATGACTCAGACTTTCACAGGAATTTATGTCCTGGTAATTTCAATTTCAGAAAAAAATACAGTTTCTCCCCTTGCTATTAAAAAGAGACCAACAACATATGGTACATCATGGACAGGATTTGTCTCCTCTAATACTAGCCAGCTAAGAGTTGGAAATGGTTGATTAAGCTGACACTGTAGTCAGTGGAAAGACACTGAATCCTCCAGAAAGTGACACCTTCAACTCCAGCTAGAGAGATCACACACACCCCATCCAGCTGGTAGAAATCAGTGCACTGCTGCTAACTGCCTTCAAAAGAGGGACAAGCATTGGCTTATGGTTACTGTAGTCGGTGGAAGTTCTGTTACTGTCTAGAGCCCCATCAGACAGCTTGTGACCCTCCTCACTGTGGTTCAGTTTGTCCTCAATGAGCATGATGCACATTTTACAGATGGTTGAGGCACAGCAGTGATGTTACTCTGTCCCAGCCACATAGAAAGTGAATGTCAGATCTGGACAGAAAGTCCCAATTCCCTGCTCATTTCCACCAACCAAAAACCTTTCCTCAAAGAAACTTTCTGAAACTTGCTAGAGCCTGGTAACGATTGCTTCATTCTTCTAAAATACGAGTCAGGAAGAAGGATCTTATTTTTATCAAGAGTAATTCAAGGCTTAACTGTACAGACTGCACTTGGGCAAGCCTTCCATTAAATGAGTGCAGTCTGAACACAGGAGCTGCAAGATATTATTTCTGTACAATCTGCAATGATCAGCCAAAATTCTAAATTTCAAAAATTTAAAAATTATGGTTTTGAGCTATGATATATTTTTGAAGTTGTGCCTGAAACTCCTGATTTCTCTTTGCACTTGTAGATCTGCAATTAACAAGGTATGAACTAATTTCTGATTTTCAGTCTAGAACAAATCCCTTCTAATGTCTTGTAAATCCACAAAACCAGGAATGTGTAAAGCAAACAAAAGCAGACTGACAGAGATTAATTTATCTTACAGTTATGAACTGTTGACTTGGTAAATGCACAAACTTATTCCAATGAATGCAGCTAACAGTGTGGAAACAATTGCTTTCCAGTCTCTCATTAGTTAAGTACTTCAACAACAGCCATGTTACAACATCAATCCAATCAAAACAGCTGCCTCCTGTGGTTTTCCAGGTTTCCATCGTTTGGGAAAGCACCAAAGCTTGAACCTTATAGCTCATTTATGTTCATCACTGTCCTGAGCAAGGACATTCTCAAAGCGTTGGCTCATTTATGTTGCAGATCACAACAGACTGGAGAAAAAGTGCATGATGTGCCAGAAGGAGATGGCAGACAGAATGCGAGCCAGTAACAACTCAGATTGCATTTTTTGTTAAGTCTATATTCTCCACTACATTTTAGCACATTCTTCATCAACCAGTGCACCAATAGCATTAACTTAGATCCTCAGACTAATTCTTGGGCCATCCTTAGTGTTTGTAACATGGTGCAAAGACATGTGAAACAGGAGGAAGAGGAGTTGTAAGATGCCATCTCAAGGGGAACTTGCTGAACACCCTTTCAAACTGCAGTTCTCCCTGGAGGTGCTTGGCTCTTGGTGGGCCACCAGACCTGTCTGTCTCTGCATCCTGGCAGGCTGTAGCTGAGGCAGGGAACACTTCAGGAGTTTACTGTTCTCTGCAGACTGGGTCACAAATTGTGATGATGGGTAGGGGGATAGGGAGGTGGGGTGGGTGCTGTGGGGGAATTTCTCCTGCCATCCAAACTGATTTTGAAGCTAACCAGAAATTGTGCAAAGACGACAATTAATATCCATCCAAGTCTCCTCCTCTGCCCAGCTCTGAGATGTCTTATCCTTCCCTGTGCTGGTCTCTTTTATCATTTAGTGCAGATGTCTATTCTCCTTGCCCGCATTTTTGTGGTTTCTGGACAGGTTCTACTGAATAGTTGTGTCATTAATGTATTTAGACTTTCTGACCCTTGACTAAATGCACGTTGTTTTCTACAGTTTAGGGAAGACAGTGAAGTTCCCTCTTAATCTTCCTAAAAACCTCCAAGAAACACTTTGTTCTTCAACATGGCTCAGATATTTCATTTTCCTATTTGTCATCTTACTTCTTATAAGGTGCCTGGCTGTTACTATAGTTAGTGTTTCAGAATGCAAAGTTTAAACCTTACGCATGCCATTCTAGTCTGTACAGCTCCATTCACTTTGATGAAGCCATGCTGATTCACATCCTCTGAAGTTCTTGCCCATGGCTGAGTTTTGATGCATACATTTTAAGATGAAATTAAAAGATATCTAGGTTGGCTTTATCCTTGGTTGCTGGCCTATGATGCTTTATAAATACTCTGCCTGGTCAGTAATGAAAAGATTCAATTGGTGCACTTTTGTACTCCAGTATGGTACAAACCACATCCAGAGACAGAATTTCAAGAAAAAAAAAATCCAACCAGAAAAGAAAAAACCCATTCTTGGCATCTGAAACAGATCTCCAACCCCTTCCCTCAGTTCGCCTATGCTTCCCTTGGGCTGTCTGAGAAATAACAGATGCAAATAGGTTACTTTTGAAAGCACAGCATTTCCTCCACAGCTGATGCAGTGTGAAAATCCATCTAAAACCCAGCAGACATATCCATGAGCAAGTCACCTCTGAGCTTTGCCAAGAATGATACATTTCACCATACTCTACTATAAAACAAGAAAACTACCTACTGGCTGCATCACAGAGCAGAGAAGCCCCAATTTCTTCAGACTGCAGAATACCAATTAAACACATCCCAAGCCATCTCTTCCTAGTAGGAGCTTAATGCAGTGCAAAGTTGGCTTGCTCCTTCCTCTAGAAGCATGCTCTTCCCCCATCCCGTCAGGTGGAGCTATGTCTCTCCCTTTCTTTGTTTCTGTGGCTGGCAAGTCAGAGCTGAACTAAAATCAGTCTGATGTCTGATGAGCTTTTGATGAAATTCAAGGCTGAAGCACTGTATTTCTTGATTTATTTAGCATTCAGGCTCTGCTTCTTCATTTCTACACCTCAGCCTCTGGCAGTTTCAGAGTGTGGCTGCTTTCTCTAGGGCAGCTGTAAGCTAAGAAAAGACCTTGTGCTAGGTTCAGATATGCCTCTGGTAAAAGGACAGTCTGCCTCCAAATGACACTTCTGGGCTGCTTATCTGTATTCCTTTAGTGATCTGCATGTCATGTTTATGTACGTCACTTGCCCAGTCAGATGCTGGCCTTTTGTCTGCTTTTTCCTGTGGTTCTTGCTATCGGCGCTTCCAGTTCAAGTTATAAAACTTGAGCAGTTTTCTGTTTATTTCATGTATCATCACTAAAAGCAGATAGCAGATAACTGCTCATTTTAGCCAGCACAATATTTGCCACCAGACATTAAAGAAGAGACCAGACACAAGGAAAAGAAATTAGTTTTCACGTGCTCCTCTCACAGAACCTATAAAATTGAACTGCAGACACTGGAAAAGAATTAATCCCAAAACCTCTTGTCTAGACTGAGCAACTATGGCATAAAGGAGATAAAGGAAAAACTCAGTGAGTCTCTCTTTGCCTAACCCACAGCTCAGTGGCCACATACCACAAGGAATTAAAAAATGCTTTAGCTTCAGTGACATTATATCCACCCAGCAGTTTTCCCCTGTGATCCCCGAAACAGTGAAATGCCAGCTGCTGTGCCATTCTTCACTACCCAGCAAAGACTCTGTGCAGCTCCGTAGAACTGTTAAGAAAATGTAGCTGTCTAGGTACGGTGTTTACAAAGAAATACAATTTGCTGTGGCCCCCTGGTCTTGAGTGATTGTTAGAGTCCACAGAGAGTAACAGCGAGGAGGGGGATCGGCTAACATGGTGTTGGTTTCAAGCCCCATGTCCCACAGCCAGGCTTGCTATGGGGAATGGTAATCCAGATGCACAGTGTGAACTCGTGTTCCAAGCCTCCTGGAGCCCCTGCGCACACCCTGACCATCTGCTCTGCAACATGTCAAATGGGAGTTGAACTCATACAAAATAATTACACAGACACTTGTCAAAGTAAAGGCAGAAGAATCTTTGCTGAGGCATTATCTTCTTGACTTTATCTAAGTAACTGGCTACTGTCCAAATCCTGGAAAGCAGTGCATGTGTTAATTTACCATCAAAATAGGATCAATGCCTAAGCGATACCTTACTGTTTAATATATGAGCCTCTTTTTTTTTTTTTTTTCCTCTGGAAGACCTGCAGTAGGCACAGGGTTGCAATGTTAAGTTTTGATCAAATTTAGTATTTTTTTCTAAGACAGCATTAGGCAAACCTCACTGTTCTGTATGTTCCACTCTGTATTCCAAAACTCAGATATATGTAGAAGTAGCTGACCTGGAAATACTGTGCCACCCAGCGTTTGGAAATGTCTTGTTTTCAAGACAGGTGAACAGGGGAGCATGTTATCTACCCTGATGCCCTGCCCCTGGAGGTAGTTGAGAAGTGAACCTTCCATAAAGCACTCACTCTGCCACTGCTGTCACTCAGCAGTCTCAGGGAAGTAAAAGGGAGTTGGGGGCACTGGGTGTTTTCATCGTGGGGTTGTCTCCAGAATCAATATGAAATGCATACGTACTTTTCACAAAAAATAAACCAACATGATTATTTACACCCACAAGACTGAGTTGTCCACATTTTTAGCATAAATGTTAGTAAGCTATATTTTTTCTTCCTCATTCAGCTTCTTTGTTTCTAAATAAAATAAGATTTCTTTCAGGTTATAAACAGTTTTATAACTCTTTAAACTTTAATGAAATGGATCGCTTCATCCTGTAAGCTAGAACAACAGTTCTTCCAAACAGAAAGACAAACAAATTGCTTGGACATAATTTTGGCTTGTAATGCCATCTGTGTTACTATTTCTGCATTGCCCAAAGATGAGAGAAGACTATTCCAGCTCTGGCCATAGCTCTGCTTGGTAGGGCATCAAACAGAGCCTCTTCAGAGGAAGGTATAAACGCCATACCTCAGGAAGATTTATGGTACTTCCTATCTGATCTTTCCTCAGTCTCCAAAAGCTTCTGCTTAGCTTAAAAGCCTACAAGTTTACTATCCTTTCCAAAGTTTGGTACGTTCTGTCTGTAGCAACAGGGGATTTTGCTACCCTACACATATGTTCAGTCTTTAGCCAAAAGCAATCCTCATGACAGTGTGCTTCATTGCATAACTCTGCAAGGTATGAAACTATTTTTTTTTATCTTTTAATGGCATCAAGATGTCCCTGAATTCTTGTTCTTTCAGACAGTGAGAATATCTGTCTTCTTACACATTCGCCTTTTGCTTTTTTATACACATTCTCCAATTTACACAATTTAAGCCCTGTTCCTACTTATTCAAACCCTGCACCAAGAAAAACAGTTAAATCTAATATCTTCTCCCTCCCACCGTCTTTAACTTGGAGTGGATTTACCAGGCTGGAGGCTGCAACCCTCATTGACATCACCAAACACAATGCACATCACATAAAATGACACAGGAAAAGGTCATGGTGCTGTGAAATCCTGCTAACATCTATCTAGGTTGAATTTGAACTTGCTTGAATTAAAACAAATCTCTTTCATTTCCTGGTATTGATAAAGACTAAGTAGCAACTGCTGAGACTCAGGCTGAAATATATCTATTGCATGGAGTGCAAACTCTTGTTTCAAGTTTTTCAACTGATCTCAGTGATGCACTGTTAGTTTTCAGGTGACAAAATACTTTTCTGAAGATTGTCCTGGCCCCTGCCATTTAACATCACTCAAAACAACCAATGTATATGGACAATAGAAGCAGCACTTGCAAGGCTCCTCAAAATAGCCCCCATACCTATCCCAAAGGTGCACACACAAGACTAAATCACATATGGATGAACATAAAGTGTGGAATCCTTACCTGGCCCCCTTTGGGCTGGTATTTGATGTTATCTGTTGATCCAATTTTGGACCTGACGTTCTTGAGGTCAGGTAGAGGCTGATTAATAACTCGTAGCTGCTTCGGAGTGGCTGGAGATTTAGGAGGAGTGCGAATTATGGCAACTTTTTTCTCAGTAGGTACCAGTATGGCAGATTTGGGGGTCCCAGGAGTGTGTGGGGTTCTGCAGTAGCTGGGTGTCCCTGGAGTGCCTGGGGTACGGGAGGTGTAGCTTGGTGGTGTCCCTGGTGTTATGGCAGTGGAGCCAGGTGTAGTGGGGGTAGAAGTTCCACTTTTTCCCGTTCTGCTACGAATTGGCTCTGACCCTACATGAAGAAAAAAAACCAGCATTAGACCCACATAAATAGAGCTCTTCTTCCCTCTGTACCTCCCAAGACTGCATCCCTGTGCGCCAAGCAAGATACAGCTCTAAGATGGCTGTTCTAGTGCTGTAACCGCTGGATGTCACAGAATCATAGAATCATAGGTTGGAAAAGACCTCTAATATCATCGAGTCCAACCATCCACCCAACACCACCATGCCTACTAAACCATATCCTGAAGTGCCACATCTACACCTTTTTTTAAACTCCTCCAGGGATGGGGACTCAACCACCTCCCTGGGCAGCCTGTTCCAATGCCTGACCACTCTTTCAGTATAGATATTTTTCCTAATATCTAATCTAAACCTCCCCTGATGCAACTTGAGGCCATTGCCTCTCGTCCTATCACTAGTTACCTGGGAGAACAGACCAACACCTGCCTCACTACAACCTCCTTTCAGGTAGTTGTAGAGAGCAAGAAGGTCTCCCTTCAGCCTCCTCCAGACTATACAGCCCCAGTTCCTTCAGCCACTCCTCGTAAGACTTGTTTCTCTAGAGCCCTCACCAGCCTTGTTGCCCTTCTGCCAGCCTCTTGTAGAAAACTTCATCTACCTCTTCATCCTAGTTCAGTGGTCTATAACGGACTCCCAACAGGATGTCTGCCTTGTTGGCTTTCCCCCTCATCTTTACCCATAAGCATTTGACCTTGTCATTACAATC
>Ga0065711_1035675_pt1 | contig 21970 bp, 20 predicted proteins | sample Hoacrofraction12_FD_59098 | JGI IMG/M metagenome (GOLD analysis project Ga0065711, IMG submission 59098) | Hoatzin crop microbial communities from Cojedes, Venezuela - Epithelial fraction 12 v2 (version 2) | ecosystem: Host-associated > Birds > Digestive system > Esophagus > Crop | place... | reverse complement strand
CCGGGGCCCCGCGGCGGCGGGCCGCCGGCGCCCGGCTCTGCGCGCACCGCGCCGGGGTCTCCCTCCCTCCCCTCCCCTCCTCTCCTCGCGTTTCTTTTTGGATTTCAGCTCGGTTTGCGTAAACGCGGACAGATCGAGCCGCCGGAGGAGAAGCGAGAGTTTCCTTTAGCGTAGCCGCAAATGCCTTGACTCTGCTGTTGATGGTCTCCAGAAAACGCTGTAGAAACTGCCTTAACTGTGACACGCCAGCTTCCCGGTTTCGTTTCTTTCGCCCTTACTGAGGTAGCTCATGAGTTGACTGTCTGTATATGTTGGTTTGAGTAATTTTGTTATTTATTCTTTATTTATTTATATTAATTATGAAGAATGATATTATTTGATCGCAGATATTCTGATGCGCTTTTTGTATCCCCCGCCTGCCATTTCACTGTGCGTTTTAGAAGATCTTTTTTTTTTTCTAAAGGGATCTGCTAAAAAGGTTTTAACTTTTATACCTAGAATAACACACGATCTGAACCATTTTATCCTGTGCAGCTGACAGCTCTTACTTTTAGATGCAATCTCTTTTTCTACACACATTATTTTCTTAACTGTTAGCTATTTATAGAGTGCTTCGATAGAACTGTTTCAACTGTATAATTATTTACTATTCAAATAAAATATTTTCAAATTCAAGCGTGGCCCTGCTGCCTCCTGCTTCTCCCTGCCGGCCTGGCCCTGGGGGTCTTGGGGTGGGGGCGACTCGGGGCTGGGGCCAGGCTCTGGCAGGGCACCCTGGTAGGCACCAGCCCGCTCCGCACCCCTCTCGGTGAGGTTAATTAACAAGGGGCAGGGAAGAGCAGCGTGTGAGGTGTGTCCGGTGCCGGGGGAGGGTTGCCCCGCTCCGCACAGAGCTGCGCTGGGGGGCGGCCGCCCCGCACCACGGGCACTGGCTGCAGGCTGAGCCCTGGCCCTTGCCTGCCACCGCCACCAGGCACAGACTGTCCCTGAGCTCTGCTTCTGGTCCTGGGGGCTTCCAGGGAAAAGATGGGGGGCACCTTTGAAAGAGAAGTGGAAAACTTAGAGAAATCCTTGCCGGGGAGAGGATGTGCTGTTTGCTTGGGTGGCTCTCCCTTGTGCTCGGTGCTCTGAGGTGTGGGGCGAAGGGGCTCTGTGGAAACACAGCATCCTGCTTTCGTGAGGAGCTGTGGCGGCTGGCGCAAGGGAGGCCGAGCTTTTGCATGCCTGGTCCCAGGGCTGGAAGAGCCGGGTCCTGCCTGGTCCCACTCTGCCCTGCGGCAGGATTTCCGCAGCGTTCTTCAATAACGACGGGTTTTTGACAAGCCAGGCGTGCTAGGACTTCCCTCTGGAACAGGGGAAGGCACCAGTGGGTGAAAAAACTTGCGGGGCAGGGGGAAAACAAGGTGCAAAATGCACCGTTCACTCTGCGAGGGAGAGGGGGCTCTGCGGGGAGGTGCCTGGTCCCTGCAGCGCTCTGAGCAGCCGTGGTTCGGGGTCGTCGGCCCCGGCGGGTGCGGGTGCTACAGCGCTGGTGTCTGTACGCGGGGAGCGCACGGGTTTGGTCACCAAGTGGCTTCTTAATTGTTTTTTTAGCAAAAGTTGTTATAGTATCAGTGTATGTGGGGAAGATGTGTGCTGGGTCAGCGAAACCCCTCCCGCAGGTGTCACAGCGCAGCCGTACGATCTCTCCTTCGCCAGCAGGAGAACCCATGGAGCCAACCTCACGGCTCACAGGTCTGCTTGGCAACCCCGAGTGCAAGTACCCCATCACCTACCGGCGTGTCGGGGGCCCAGGCCGGGCCGAGCGGTCTCAGCCCGGGTGTGTTGGCACGCTCCGTCTCGCGGACGGTAACACCTTTCAGGCTTTTGCTCGCTGGAAGAGGTTTTCAACCTGCTCCTGCCATGTTCGCTCACCTAAAGGCTCTTGTCTGAGGTGCGGCTGCTCCGCCGTGGGAAAGGCAGGCGACCTTCGGGAGCTTCCTGCAGGGAAGCTTCCCAGGACATGTCTGAATATTTTTTTACGTAGCAAAGCTTCTAGCGAGAGACTTATTTTTTTTTACCTTGATCAGGCTAAAAAGCACCAAAGCTATCACTCTCCTGCTGCCTCGATTCCTACGAAACCAACTTCGTTACACCGGGACTGGCTTCAGGTCTGGGCGAAGCTGTGGTTTTAGCTGTAAACTGATACGCTGAAAAAGAGAACACGGCCTCAACAGCCTCAGCGATACAGGCAGCAAAACATGCTTGGCAAGAAGGGTGGTTTTGCTTTTCCCGGCTTCCCTGGCCTTGGAAAGCCCCCGACACTGGGCTGTCACAGCCTGGTGTGTCGCAGCCATCCATGGGCCGGTCTCCCCGCTCGTATGAAGCGGGCGCTCCCCGCGGAGCCGATGCCCGTGGCAGCCCTCTGGGGCGGTCGGACACCGTTCCCAGCCCCTGATGCCCAGCGCAGCCTTCGGAGGGGCCCAGAGGCTCCATCCACCTCCTCGCAGCAGTGCCCCAGCCACGATCTCTGCTCCAAGCCTGTGGCACCGACAGGCCACAAACCTCCTGCTCCGTGCTGGTGTCCACTTCCCGAGAGCTGAGTGAGTTCCCACCTGTTCGGGTGGGAGTCTGGTAAAATCTGCTGGCGTCTGAAGAACTTCCCTGGTTTGCAGGGAACCGTCGGGGTAGCCGTCAGCACCCACACTTCTGCATCTTCTGCTGTCGGGAACACGCGTTGCAGTGGAACGTGCGGTTAGCGGAGGCTCCTGTTTTGGGGAAGAGTCAGGAGAGGTGAAACTGGAGTGCTTTGTAAACCGGGCTCCGTTCGCGAACGCCCCGTAAAGCAGGGGACTCGCCTCTGGCGTCACCGGGCTGCAGCAGCCTTGGCAGGGCGGGAGACCCTCGAGCCCGCTGCTCGCCCGGTGGTACGCCAAGAGCTGAAACCGGAGCCCAGCCCGTGCTGCTCGCAGCAGCTTCTGGGCACGCAGGTGCTGCCCTTCGGGTGCCACGGCCTCGCCGTCCGGCAGCGCGGGCCGGCCAGCGCTGTGCAAACAAAGCCACCTGCTGCCAGCTAACAAATCAATTCGCTGGCAGCTCGCCGTGCATCCAGCAGGAACGGGTTTCGGCACCACGGAAAGTGCTGACCCTACCCCAAAGGTGACAAGATTTCCAAGCCTTGGAGGCGGCTGGTGCGCTGGTGGCTCTCCGTGCGCAGGGGCAGGGATGTCTGCCCGGTTTGCAAACCGCTGGAGCCGTCCTCCTGTCCGAGCACACAAAGAGCCGAACGCGTGGTCTGGAGCGGATTGTTTGCAGACCGGGGAGATCAATTAGAAGAACCTTGAGGGTCCTGAAAAACGCGGCTCCAACATCATCACCGAGCTGTGGGCGCAGTGCTAGCGAGAAGCCGGGAAGAGCTTTTCCTGTCGGCGGGGTCAGCACCAGCTCCGCCGCTAGCAGAGGAACAGTCTCTGTGACGCCGCTTTGCGGGCGTAATTTTTTAGCAATTTTTGGTGTCAGCGTCGCGGGCGCTCACAGCCGTCCATACAGGAGGTGCAGCCGTCAGCTGCCTCGCTCGGAGGAGTCGCTGGGAAACAGCCACAGGTTCTGGGGCCGGCTGCACTGCAGGAGGCTGCCTGGCCTCGCCGAGCATCACCGGGTTTGTTTCCTGGGCAGGTGGGTGGGAGGAGATGTCCCAGCACCCAGGGTGAGCCCCGAAACGGGCCCGGGACAGGGCTCTTGCTTTGCACCTCAGACCTCTTCACCTGTTTAAAACTCACGTCGCTTTTTAATGAGCTGGCAGGGGGGAAACGGCTCACGGAGCCGCAGGCGTTTCTGCCCGTCCGTCCCCAGCAAGCATGCAGTGATGCATGGTGCCGTGGGGTGCTGTGGGGTGCCAGCGTACCCCCGTCCCGTCACTGCTTGCTGGGGTGCTGGGTGCCGGCGGGGCTGCCACAGCTGCGTGGAGCAGCGAGGTACCTGGGGCACCCCGGCATCTCTCCGTGGTGGGGGGCCAGGGTGCCCGGGCTGCCGACGCGTCGCACAGCGCATTCAAACATCCCAAATCCTTCCATGCAGATAAAAAGCCTCATTATGGCTTTAAATGGTTTTAATTAAATTTAGTTTACAATCCGCATGACAAAGGTTTGCCTCGTGGAAACCTTTGATATGTTAATGAAAAAGAGGGACGCGCCAAGCGAGGCCTTTCCCTTCGCAGGGCTGCCCTGCAGATGAAGGCTCCAGGGCAGGGCACCGGCGGGCTTTTTTTGGAAAAAATCTTATTTAATGTCAGTTCCTGGCTGTAAAGATTCGCAGCATCTAGCGAAGGCGCGAACATCCCGGTAGTATTCTGGCCTCGGCTTCTGATGTTGCTGTTGGCGTGGGTGCAGGCAGGGAGAGCCGGCGATGGGGCAGAGGTGCGCGCGTCGTGGCTGCGATATGGCGGGGGCACGGCTGTGTCATCGGCGTCGCTGGCGTGGGCGAGGCGGCCCCCGCACCGGCGGAGGGGAGCCAGCGCGGGGACGCTTTTCGGAATAGAGCGTCCCGTTACGGTGACTTGGACGTGACTTTTCAGAGCCGCCCACCAGCTCCGGTTGGATCGCCTGTTGCTTTTGGAAAAGAATCGCTGTTTTGAAATGAAAATAAACCCCCTTGCAGCGTTGAAGGCGAGGGAGCACGGTGGCCATGCAGTTCCCTGCCTTGTCTCCTGTGCACCACGTGCCTCACCCCGGGCCTGAGGGCCGCGGCAGTTTTAGACAAACTTCATTTTTTAAGCCTTTTCTCATGCGCCGGGAAGTCGGTTCTCAGCCAGCGGCTGCTGGGCTGCGGGGACGGCCAGGGCAGAGCTGGGTCTCCATGTGGTGGGGCGAGAAGCCGAGCCGCCATTTCATTTGCTGATTTTACAGGTTTTTGTAGGTAAATTAAATGTCTTGCGATAATGGTTCAAAGAAAAAAAACCCCAAACACTGAGGGAAAAGCCAGACATCTGCACAGGGTGGTGACTGGGATCTTGACCCGGAAAATTTTGTTTTAATTATACACACACTCACAAAAGAAATGTATAATACATTATAATTCTACATAAAATAAAAATATAAATTATATTCCTTTTATCCCTATAGGTGTATTTCATAATATGTAGTACTAGTGCAGTGTATATTACACATATCATTATATCAATGTGCAACGTATCGTATATGTTATATCAATGTATATTATAATATACCATATAATGTATAACTGGTATATTATAAAATATATATTGCCTGTTGTGTAATGCATATTATAATATATAATATCCAGTACATGATATTATGCATGCATTATATATCATTCTTAATATATTAGCAATATTCAGATAATGAAATAATATTGTCTGGCAGAATTTTTTATTAGCTTTGCGGTTTGATATTATGGAGCACAGGGCACGCGTGCATGATGCACCGCACTGCCGTGTCGGTATGTGTATAGGTGCACATATGTACGCGTGCATAACGCATATGTTAGACACACACGCTAAGCACAATCAGCAATCTGTAGCATTTCATACTGTATTGTGTGCGTTGAATATCCTATGATGTATGTTATATAGGCATTATGCAATATATAGTATCATGTATTATATATTGATTATATAATCTATATTAATCATACCTGGCTGAGACGATTTATATAAATACATTTTTTTCTTATATATTTTTTAAAATAAAAGTACACTGCATCTATATTATGCATACAATATTCTAGTTTATATAGTAATGTGTACATCTATCTAAAGTGAGTACTAGGTATGGGCACATATATGCACATGTATAATGTATATGTAATATATGGTATATTCATAATCTATAATACATATTTTGATAAAATTAATAAATAGATAATAGTTACTAATGTTGATATTATCAAACCAATATTAATGTATGAATTATATAAAATGTATTATAAAGTTCATATAGTATCGTATACTGTATACTATATAACCTATTTTACATTATGTACTTCATAGTGCATAGATTATAGAGCATGGATTAGTTATGCATATTCTGATATACACATTATATCTGTGTATATCCCATGTCTATAATATGTACTGCATCTAGTATACGTATATAGCTATAGGTAATATAAAATACTAGATCTGTAACTAGACACGCTGTAGCAGACAATAGGTGCGACGTGCACCATACGTAGCGCTCGTACGACCACGTAGCACGCTCACGGGCGTAGCAATGGGATGACACGCACGGAAACGCGGGGCCCTCAGATGTGCCGGTACAGACCAACACTCGCATCCTGTCCCACCACCCCGTCGCTGCTCTCGGTGCTGCTGTCCTGCGCGTGGCCAGCCGCCTCGGGGCTGACTCCCTGCGGTCAGGGGCACGTGGGGTGCACGTGCCCGTGGCGGTGCCCACCCCCCCGGGGCGCGTGGGTGCTGCACAGCTCGAACCACAATGCCAATTACGCGGGATGGTGCGATTAACACCCTGTGTCAACCGCCCGGCTACCCGCCGTGTGCCCCGAGCACCCCTCGGCCGCAGGGCCTTCGCCGGCGTGGGCCAAGCCCCTCGCTGGGGGCCACAGCGGTGGCTCCTGCAGCTGCCCTGTCCTGCGCGGTTTGCTGAGCCCCGGCCGGGCAAGGGGCTGGTTCCCGGCAGCCTGGGACAGGGATCCTTTGTAGGAAAGATGGGGTCCCGCTCCCTGGTCAGCGTGAAAAGTTATTCTGGCAAATGGAGGAACTCGGGGCTTTAGCTGGAGCGGTCGGGAAGAATGTGACCTTTCTGACTGAAGCGCCTGAAAGCCGTTTAAGCGAGAACTCTTGTCTCTTTTCTGCAAAGGAACAGACAGTTCCAGGCGTCTTCTCCCACCGCCAAACAGTCCCCTCGCGTTCCCACTGCTGCAAGCGGGCGGCAATGCACACGCACCGCTGACACCACAGACCCCCTTCATGTTCTGAAGAAAGGTCTGCACAGAGCAGAAAAATCAGTCAGAAACGCCCGGGGTTTAACGTTCATGCAGAGGGCTCTGCAGGAAGGCGCTGCACGGCTTCACGAGGGAAGCCCGGTCAGCACGCGTTTCTTGCAATGAACGGTAGATAAGTCACGTCTTCTGGGGTTCCATAGCCAAGGATGCTTCGTGGTGGGGGACAGGACAAAAAAAACCCCCGTCCAAACCAGAAGAGAACAGTCTGTAGCCAGGGGATGAGAAGGGCAAGCTGGTTTTTGGCCAGCAGCACCAGTCTGCGGCAGAGGCGGGGGCTGTAGGCACGTGCGCAGGGCTGAGGGTCCGTGAAGGCCCAGCCTGGTGGAGTGGGAATGGCCCCGGCCCACTGGGCAGGAGTGTAAATCCTAAAAATCTTTTCCTGCCTCTCTTGCAGGTGGCCTGCCCTGATCGACAGTGACAAAAGTAAAGACGCTTCGATAAGAACACGAATCTGCAGTCACCTTTTATTCTTCTTCAGAAGAGGTTAAAAAAATCCTCCTATTTTGCCCTGAAGCTGTTCCTTAGACATATAAAAGCAGCTTTCAGCAGCAGCTTGGCAGGATTCAGCCCAGCAAAATGGCTCCTTCTTTCCCTTTTCGCCCATGGTTGGCGGCAGCCTGTGCAGGGCGAGCCCACCCCCGGGGGTGGCTGGGAGCCGGGGGGTGCACGCAGCCTTGCTGGGGTTCCAGGGCTCCCCCAGACTGAGGGTACAATCAGGGGAACGTGGGTGTGACAGCGTGGGGTGCCCTTGCTGCAGTCATGCTGTGGCATTAACACTGAAGAGTTTCGCCAGCCAGACCTCGAGTCTGGGAGTGATGGTGCCGGTTACGCTGCCGGCAGCCATTTCTGCGAGCAGTGGGAAGGCAAAACCGGCGCCGGTGACACCGTGTTACCACGCCGCGTACACCAGCTTTGACACAAACGCCTCCGCGGCGTCTGAGCCAGACCTGCGAAGCCAGGACACCCGCAGCAGCCCAACTCTCGCCCAGCGGCCGCAGCTGCTTGAACACAGGCCCCACCACGCAGGCGCGGGCATGGCCCGGGCACCTCCTGCCTCACACCGCGCGGGTACGTACCTCATTATTGCACTTTTAGACTTTTGTTCTGAGCTAAGATTTATTAAGTTTGTGAGGGGTAACAGAACAGCTTTTTTATCCAGTTCGTTGTACAAAACCACAGCTGAATTTTTACAAATGAGTATTTTTAGGTTTTTTACATCAGGAAAATACTATTTTCATCAGTGTTTAATTCTGCCCTGAATTAGAGATACATATTGCTCTAACGAGAAAAGTCTCCTTTAATTCAGAAGAATGCCTCTGAAATCATTTCAGACCATTTACTGGATAGCTAAGAACAACACAGCCTCACCTATCCAGTCCTGAAAATAATTTAAAATACAAGTTTTATTTTCTAACTTCCTTTACCGACACACAACCAGTAGAAAGCAAAACCAAGCATGAGGCAGAAAATCAAACTGGCAGTCAAACCCCTTAGCAGACGGGGTTCCTTCCCAGCAGGACGGCCACGCTCCCCATGTCCCCACGTGCCAGCCAGGGCCATGCTCGGCGCCGGCAGCTCCAGCTCCTGCTCTGGGCAGCACAGGCGCCCGGCGGCACCTTCGGACCGAGTAACCCACTACTACACAGAGCCCACAGCAAAGTGCCGAGCTGCCTCCGTGCTAGTGGCAATAAAATAGCATTCCCTGTTCACAGGGAAGTCACGGGGCTGGACGCTGACATGCAGACAGACAGACGTTCTTGTTAACATCTACGTAGAAGTGCAAAAAAGAATATGGTGGCCCACCGGTGCATTTTGCTTCACCAAAAACCGAATCCCCTTCACTTCAACCAAATCACATTAAGTTTAGAGGTGTGCATTTGGATGCCGAGTAGCAAAGCAAGCAAAAAGCAACAACACGACCCAGCCCCGAGGAGGGCTAGGAAGGCCGGAGGGGTCTGACAGGGCTTTTGAGAATGGGCAGACACTGATGTTCCAAACACCAACAAAATAAAGTGAACACAGCACTGCCTGCCTCACAGCCATCGCCTCTTCTGGTCCATGCGGGCCAGGAGGGCCCAGCCCCAGGGCTGGCCGCTGCAGCCCCGCAGCAGGCATCGGGTGGACGCTGTTGTGCTGCTGCACGGCTCACAAGTCCCATCACTGTGGTGCATCGGCAGATTTCTGCCATTGGTCTGGCCATCCTCGTTCACACCGATGTCTCAGATTTGTTTGTGTAATACAGCGGGTTTTTTAGCCATAAAAAGTTATCACCCCTAGAAATCTATGAGACACGCAGACTGAAATACATTTCCTATTGAAAAGACAAGATTTGCTTGCCACACAGAGTGCCAGGAGGACACTGCACGTCCTCAAAAGCCTTCCGAATTGTTCTAACTAGCGATGCTTCAAGTTGCAGACTACTGCCCAGATGATGTGAGCAGGCGAGGTCGTTACCTAAGAGGTGTACCATCCAGTTATTCAAACCGTGGTGAAAAGCAGTCGTGGTGAATGTGTGGCATATGCTCTTCAAAAACAAATCTGGTGATTTTTATTACTCTAGTGAGCAGTTCACAGCACGCAGCCACCGCATGCACTACAGCAGATGAGACAGCAGCCCTGCAGGCGGGCACCTGATGGGCGCTACGGAGAGGAGCCCGGTCCTCCGCTCTGCGCTGCTGCACCGGGCACGGCCGAGCGGCGGCTGGAGCATCTTCGGCTTCAGGATTTTACACCACAGGCAGTGACGTACGACCTTGAGCAAGACACCGCGATTAAACTGATTTTAATGGAAGCGCTGCCACTCTGTGAAACGGGCAGTACCCTGCTGACTCTCAGGTAAATGACCTCTTTGATGATTACTAATTCTCAGCTACATGCACGAAACCGGCACTGGACGACCACTGGCAGCGGAAGGGGAGCAGAGGCTGAGCACAGACTGGAAAGCACCTCCGTCACTCACCTGCGCTCCAGAGAAGGGGAGCACTTGTTACACAGCTAGGCATATCAAAACCTCTATTTGGACAAAATTCCCCAATACACAAGTAAGTGTTGACCGGAATGACTAAAAGCAATGCTCTGAAGTTACACTACATAACTGGTTTCAGTACTGGTTCGTGTCCTCTCGCTGCCACGGCGGTACTTGTGTACAGCTGCTTGGGGAGAAGCGCGTGCTGCCACCAGCCCGAAGCCACACCAGCGGTGAGGGCTCCCATCGCCTTCGTTCTCTTCGTGACAGAAAGGATCGGGTGAAACTTGTGATGGTAACGCGGGCGGTGCCCGATCACCAGCCATGTCTGTCTGCATGCATGAGAACCACGGTCTGACAGAGCAAAACCCCTCGCCCGGCCCCTTCGGTGCACACTCAACCAAAACTGCAAGGTCCACAGAGGCAGTAAATAATTGCTGTTTTAAGGCCCCTTGGGTTCCCTCGGCCGGAGTCGTGCTCCCGCAGCACCTCAGCTGGAAGACTTGCTGAGGGCGCTGGCGGAGCGGCGAAGCTTCGCGGAGGCTCTGCTCTTGGAGGCACGTGGCAGCGTGGGCGAGGTCTGGTCTGCTAACTCTATCCCTATGGCAACAGTAAGGTCAGCGCTGGCGCTGGTGGTGAGGCAGCCTGGAAAACAGAACGCGCAGAGAGAAAAATCACATCAGGGGAGAAACACCCCGCCTGTCTTTGCATCAGAGTAACTGCTTGGCAACATGCAGCCCCTCTCCACCGCCTCTTCCAAATTCATCTTGGGTATCACGCAGGTGAACCTGACATTTATGGCAGAAATCTGGCCCAGGCAGCTGAGGAACCGCCACGCCGTGCTTTCCTGGAGAAATACGGAATGTCTCTTTGCCAGCTTCCACAAAAAGCGAGGAGTGTGAGCGCTGGAGAGCCCCGCCAGCAGCAGCCCTTTCCGGGCCGGGGCGCCGGTTCCCGCAGGCCCTGTTGAGCACCAATGGCTCCGGCAGCCGCCCGCAGCCCGGCACCGCCAGGCACCACAGCGGCCCCACACCGGGGGCGCGGCTGCACCGGTCCTGCTTGCTCAGAGCTCTAACAAAACCCACACAATGCAACTCAAAAAGCGCTTCTTTCAAGTGTGTCATGAATTTTTTTTTGCTGTGCATCACTAAGTGGCTCTTCTGTGTTTAACCTACTCTGGAGAGCTGGAAATGAGTTTCCGTAGAATGAGTGCTTTCCTGAAAGTCTACCTGGAAGGCGTCTTAGCCTCTGGTAAAAACCCAAAAGAATCCAAATTTTTTCTAATTGGTTCCACTACTTAAACAGGACACCAAGTACCTGTTGTTATCGGTGCACTCAGGGCCACCACTGAAGAACTTTCTCTGTGGGCTGGGGAACCTGGACAGCCGCAGTGGTGTCTCCATGTGTTTACGCTTTGTTGTTCAACAACATGAAGTTACATCTCAGTGATTCCCCACAGGCAATTACGACTAGAGGCCAGGACAAAGTGGGTTGTCTGAATGAGAACAGGTGAGGATGCAGCTATTAAGCTACGCAGTAAATGAATAAACTGAGGCGCGTGTGCAACTCCCGCCTCTCCCCGGCGCGCCCCTAATGGTGCTCCGGGGAGGACAGACACGCATGCTGCAACCCAGCCTGGCTCTTGCTGCTGGGGTTCTGACCTGTCCCCAGGCACTCCCCGTCATTTCATCAGCTCCCTTGGGGTCCAGTATTTTTAAACCACGTCACAATTCGAAGTCTTAACACAAAGGTTTTCATTAGAGGCGGGGCAGAGGAGCAGCCTTACACCCAGGTGCTTGTGAGCCCGTGGGGAGAACAGAGGAAGGCTCCGAGCCCACACTGGAGGTGGGGGCCAGCCTCGGCAGCCGTGCGGCCACCTCTGAGCTCCAGACTGATGGCTGTGTTTCGCAGCGCAAACCTCTTTCCAGTTCAGCGAGAAGCTGTCTTTACAGGTTGCGCCTTCACGTGCTGGTGGTGTACGTGACTGACGATTCCGGGGATATCTTTAATACTCCCTTTGGCTTTACGGGCCCCGGTGACTCTCAGACATGCAGAAGAACGCAGCCAGGGGCTTGGCTGAAGCTGCCGATGGCTAAGCTGCCCACGGGGCAGTGGTGAGCAGGGACAGGCTCACTCAGGACCGGGGCGAGCCCTGCCCTCGTCAGAGGTGTAGGGAAACGGCCGTGGTTTAGGAAGGCGGGCAGGCTGGCTGCGGGCAAGGTCTCAGCCACGGGGCTCTGCGGGCAGCGAAGCACCCGGCACTCAATTCGCCACCTAAGGACAGGGACCCAAGGTGGCTCAGCTGCGTTTTCAGCAGGCGGCCCGCGTGTCCCTAAGCCCTCATGCCGAACACGACGACCGATCTCACCCCATGGCTGGGAACTGCGGCAGCCCCGCTCTGCGCTCGCGCCGACCCTGCCGCCTCTCGGGAGCAGCGCTCGGCAGCTCCGTGGGGTGTGCTGGGCACAGGCAGCACTGCATTCCCTTTCCTCGCTACAAGGGTTAAAACTTTGTCCTCGTGCTTTAGCTAACTCCAGATATTTTAATGACTCAAAGCAGGGAGCGGAACAATGCTGAGATCCCGTGGAAGCTAAACCCATCCCTCAGCCAGTTTGCAAACCGGCGTTTGCATTTCAAAGGCAGTCTTTACTTACCAGATTTATACTTCGAGACAATTGACTGAAGGGGAAATATGGCATTGAAAAAAGGTGAAAAATGTGACTTAGCACGTAAAGGCATTTTCTGTGAAAAATGTGGAGCTGTCAGTTTTGGATTAAAAACAAAACCTGCGGTGCTGTTCGCGGGGAGAAAAGCGTGGGGGAGGGAAGGGCTGTGAGGGAGGTGTCGTACTTTCCATTCCTGCAGTTACGCAGAATGGCAGATGGTCAAAATAATACAGTTTTCACCAAACGGACAAGCTCAAGCAATATTCATGCAAGCGCTGAACAATGCGTCGGCTGCGCACATGAAAAGCAGGGCGGCTGCGGCAGGCGGGGCGCGGGCCAGGCACACCCCGCTCCGCGCCCGCAGCGCCCGCAGCACCCGCCCGCCTCGGGAGCTGGCACATTCCTTCAGTCCCAACTTTCTTCTGGCGAGTCCTTAGCTATGCAATCAGCCTCGAAGCTCCCCCGAAACCCCCTTGATTGATAGGGACACAGCAGCTGCGGAGTGAGCAAGTAATAACCACAAAAGATAAAGGCTTTCATACAAATATTATAATTCCACTTGCAAGCTGTCTGGCACGAACTCTAATTACTTGGCCGCCTTGCAAGGGGAGCCTGCAACTTTGTTCAGCGACGGGGCTCAGCTGCGCTGGGGAGAGAAGCAGGGCTGCGCACACGCGCCGGCACGCGCCCGGGAAAATCAGTGTCGTGTTTGTGTTGACGCTGGGGTGCCCGTGAGGGGCTTAGTTCTTTTGCTTTTGGCAGCGACATGGAGGAGGGTTTTTCCCTCTCTCGCTGTGTTTGTTTCGGAGGGTGCGCAGGCAACGTGAAATTACAAGTTGTAAAAACCAACCAGCAGCTCCACAATGGTGTCATAAATAAAAAATGTTGATTTCTGACCCGCAGGTAGACTTAAAATGCTTAAAATTTACAACTCGGCCAAACACGTGAAATTTGCAGAAAGGGGGAAAGCCCACCAAAAGCTGCACAGCAACCCTCTCCTGCCAGGCACGCTGGTTTCCGGGCGAGCCCCGCCGCCGAGGTGACGCTGTGCAGCTCCCACGGGCGCTCGCTGCCAGCGGGCCAGAGGTTGCCCCCAGCACATCGCTGGTGGCTGCCCCGTCCCCAGGTGCCCCAGCCACAAGCACACGCGCAAGCAGGCCCAGCCGTGACCAAAGCGATTCCCACCACGGCTGGTGCAGGTGTCGGCCGTGCCCAGCAGCAGCCGCCGGGGCAGGCAGGGAGCACCCCACAGGGCCCGGTGTGTGGGGAGTGGGAGGAGATGGGACGGTGGTGACGGGGACAGGCAGAGACAGACTCGGAGAGCCCCAGAGCCACCGCGGCCGCATGCTGAGCACAGGAGGAGGAGGAGGAGGAGAAGAGCTGTTAGTGATGGAGCACAACGCCAGCAGCAGCGGGGCTTGTGGGAAGCATCGCTCTTACCTGCGGCAACTACTGTAACGAGACCATTACATATTCTAATCTAAAGGGAGAGAACACAAAATCATATAAATACAGGAACAGCACACGCGTTGCGCTCGCGCGAAGGTTGGGCCGGCTGCTCGTGGGCGCCCAGCGCAGCCGAAACCGGCCGCAGGCGTCACGGCAAACTCGGCACATGGTGGGCACCGGTTGCAGGGGCAATGGACAACAGAAAGTTCACCTCAGTACCTTTAGGGACCTGGAGAGAAACGGGTACCCATGGGCTTTTTCCTTGCCCCTGCTGGTCTGTTGATTGAAAAAACAGAGGGAGGAGATGTTGGCAAAAGCTGGAACACGCAATCATCTCCCCCCAGCTTTTGCCAGACCTGCCGACAAGGTACCGTGGGACACCAGCTACGCTTCCCACACGGCTAGTGGTCTCACAATTTCAAACTGGGTAGAATTTGAGGCTTCAGAGAGACCTAAACCACTATTACACTGTAGGCAGGTTAAAAAACCCCAGAAACTGGACAACATACGTATCACTGGGCCACATAAACTTCCCGCAAATGGGAAGTCCCTTGTGTGTGCAAAACCACACCGCGGGCAGCCACGCGCCTGCACGCAAACAAGGCGCACGCGAACGACGGATCAGAGGCCTCAGCGGTCTCCTACAGGTACAAATGCTTTATGGTGATGAAGGCTTAAGCTTTTAAAATGTGTTCCTTGCAGGAGGGGATTAAAAATTCAGTTAGTAATGCAGCTAAAAATACACTTTAGATGAAGAGTTATCTTTTGGAAAGCTAGAGATAGATCGCTTATTTTATTTTAAATCTACTGAACAGAACAAATGGGGTTTCTCATACGCCACCAGGGCACGTGCTCTAGGGAAAAAAGATCTTTCAGCAATTTCTCTTCTCTGTGTGAAGCAGATGAACACTCCTGAAAGCAAAGTCAGTCCCTCTCCCCACTTTTCAGCATATACACAAGCACAGCAATACTGGTACTGATGATGGTGGAGCATCTTCCCGGCTTTGCTAGGGAAAAAACAGGCAGGACCGCTGCTGGGACAAGAGCGCAATGCAGTGCTGTCGTCGTGCAGCTGAACTGCTGCGGGGGCCGACTCCTCACCAAAACTGGCTGCACCCTCCTCAGGCACACCACACGCAGAAAGCCAAAACTAAAAGCCTCTTCCGTCAGCTCCCTCACACGTGCGGTAACGTGAGAGGTTTTTTTCTCCCTCCCCCCCCATTGCCACAGCCTTGTCCTTCTCCCTCGCTGCCCTCGCTAACCTGCGAGGAACTGATTTGACAAACTAAGCACAAGGCCATTGCTCGCTCTTGGTAGGTGTTTCTATCGTATGAGAAAAAGTCTTAATGTGTAACCCAAGTATGTAAAGATGGATTACAACATCGTGCGTGATAATTAAGGATTTTGAAGCTTTATGCTTGAGAAGACCCATGAAGTTCTCGCACAGGCCATGACCTAGCCCCCCCCCCAATTAACCTATCAGCCATGACAGGTCTGTGGAAATCTTTGTTTTCCTTCCCAGTAAATGTGAAGGTAACAAAATTCCAGAGAGAATCATAGCAGTAAATCCGCTTAGCATTTTGACATGCTCTGCTTTCCACGCACAAGGACATGGCTGAAAATACAATGTAAGCAGCGTCCTCAGCCTGCATGTTCAGGGAGTGTATAGAAATTATCATTCGATAAAGCAGCGGCTGTGTTCACGCAAAACCACAGACATTCAGTGGTCTGAAATGCAGACACAGCAACCAACTGCGTTAAGGATGCAGGAGATCAAACCACTGGAACTGCACTTACACCACGCGGCCCTTGGGCGACTGGTCGTGCTTGGTATGAGCTGTTAAAATATTTCCTATTTTGTTACGGGTGACAGCTGTTTTAAAGCTGCACTGAGCTCTTTCATTTATCTTCTGTCTTTGAGCAAACCCCGAAGGCTCCGTGGTTCGGCCTCAGCAGCGGCAGAGGGGATCCCCTGGAAGAACAGGCAGGTGTTCTGGCTGGAGGCCACCGAAGGCTGGCAGCTGGGCGATGGCATGGAACATCACTTGTCCGTTCTACTCAGAGACTCTTTCTATCAGCTGAATTTACACAGCCGCCTGTCCCCCCACACCCATGAAAGTGCTGCAGAAGGAAGGAGGACGCTTGAGCTGGCTGCCCCAAGTGTGCGCCAGCAGCACGGCCTCCGGCCGGAGGGGGATGAAGGCTGCTCTTCGGGAGGCCTGGGGGACGAGGCTCAGCCCTACGGAGCCAGTGCCGTGAAGGCCAGGCTGTGCTCACAGCGCCAGCAGAAGTCAGGGGCAGTTTCTGTACCTGCCTCCCCTGACCAGATCGGACCCTGAGTGAGGCGCTGCAACAGCCGGAAGAAACACTGGTAGATGAGGAGGTTTGCTCCACTGTTGTTTGGTTATGAAAAATGTAAAAAGCAGTACCCTGAAAAGCTGTAAGTGAAGCGGTAAGAAGAATCTGAAACTGCAGGGTAACGAAAGACGGAAACAACCCTAAAAAAAGCACTCCCAGCTCCCAGCACAAGTGATGAGCACTTGACACCATCACGTACTCAGCGTTGATTGTTTTAGAGATCTGGAAATAAACCCTAAATGTACACATCAGAGTTCTAATTAGTCGTGACTTGGCGCAGCTGCTAATTACTTCTGCACTGGTCAGCCAGCCAGAGGGACCACAGCAAGTGTTAGTGGTTATTTCTCGTTTGCATGCAGGGATACAACACGCAGCGCAGCCTTAAACCCGCGGCCAGAGGCTCCTGGCCGGGCGCCGGCAGCCGGACGGCACTGCATGCACGGGTTCTCTCCTCCGCCGCGGCTGCAGGGCTGACGTGCATCAGTGCAGAGGAAAAATGCAAAGGGGCCACATTGCCTGGAGCTTTCTCGCGAGCTGACAGCTCGAGCAGCTGGAGCTGTCACCCGGCAGAAGAGAGAGGCCTGTCAAGCTAATATTTTTTCCCATCCCGGCGCTGATTGCTAGGGAGGAAGCCATCCCTTGGCATCTCCTCTCCCGGAGATCGTAGCTGGGAGAGCTCCCTCTGAGACAATCAATTAAACGGAAAAAAGAAAGGGCCCAGGCTGAGAGCCCTGATGTTGCTCTCACACCCTCTGCGCGGTGAATCCTGAGGTTACACTGGGCTTGAGGGAGAAGCACCCCGGCACTTATGCAGCCTCAAGGGCACAGGTCCAGGCCGTACGCCCTCATAGGTGGTGGCCAAAGGGAAAAACTGCCCTGCACCCAAAGCAGTCTGCGACTGCTTTGCAAGGAGCTGCAAAGTAGCGATGCAACTTGGTTACCGTTCTGCACGGACTCCTACACTTCTGAACCAGGCCTGGTTGTGCTGGTGTACGCTTACATCAGACTGCTCAAGTCAGAGGAGCTATAGGGGGTACAGAGCTGATGTCACTTAGCGATTTACTATGACTTTGCCCTATTTAATAATAGCCTATTTCTAACCCTTACAGGGATGCCAAGAATTTTACTAATTCAAGAAAGCATTTCTCTTTCATGAAAAAATACAAACTATCACACTGTCTACATGCATAACCTTTGACTTTTTGAAAACACAAAGGGTCTGACCAAGGCACGGGAGCAGTCCCATGGTGTACTGAGGATGGAGGAGCTTCCTTTTTATTCCTTCGTACATAACTACCAGCAAGGTGCTTGAACTCTTCAGACTGCTAAATGCATGAGTAGATTAATTAATTACGGAAGACACCACAGCCTGGAAAAGATTTTCACTCACTGCCTGAGTCCAAAGGGAGAAAAATGGTGTTTCCAATTTCTAGTGTTGTCTTTGCGACTCTAACAAGTGCTCCTGTGGGAAGAGGGATGTACTTCCACTCGGTCATTGCTTCATCATTCAGCAAACTTCTTATTGTGTTTATAGCGTCCACAGAAATCACTGCGATTTCTCAGTTTTGTCAGTGGACCAGAACTGCTGTGTCATGTGACTCGAATACGCTCATGTGGCTTTCCCTAGGTGAGACGGAAGGAACGAAGGAAGGAATGGAAAATACGAAATGGATTTATTCTGCATGTCTCACTGAAAGGCATCTCTAGAGAGATAGGGTAAACTTTGGGTTTCTTGACTTTCATCTCCTTCATTAAATCAGGTAATTCTGCTTGATTCAACTGAAAATTTCGTTCTGCACCTTTTCATTCTCTGCTGTCAAGCTGCTACCATGGGCCAAGAGACAATTTCGCCAAGCAGGAAAGGACCATCCACCACCGGGCTCTGCCTCTTCCTGATGCTGGGATGCAGACAGAGCCGCAGCAGGTTCTTAGGTGAGCTGGTAGCTACCATGGAAGGAGCACAGTGATGGAAGACGTCCATGCTTCTGAGCCAAGTGTTCCAAGATGGCAGTGTCAGAGATGGTTATGAAGCTGCCGTTTCTGCCGATGAGCGCGAGTTAGGAGTTACCTGCACAGGTTTGGTTGCTGGGCACTGCACATTCCTGCGGTGGTGACAGAGTCCAGGCAGGCGGCAGCTCTGTGGAAGAGGGGCAGGAAAGCTGCACACGGACCACCGATAATCAAGACCATGGGGTAAATAGCACCTCCCGAATCCACCAGTGCAACTTCAGGATCCCTCCGAAGGCAGCCCGAGGACCTGGCTGGGACAGGCCGCTAACCCAGCAGCGAGAGATCCTCTGGTTTGCCAAAGCCCAGCTGTAAGCACTCCCTGGGTTAAACAGAGAGGGAAGGCGGCCAGGTCCCCGCACCTCCTCCTGAATCCTCTTCACAGGGAAAGGGGAAAACCAAAACAAACACCTTGAGTCCTGCCTCCTTTGGTAACTCTTCCCACCCCTCTGCTCCACCTTCCTATGCCTTTCCTCTCTGCTTACTGCCTGGACAACCTCTATGACTGCAACACGTGGCACCTATGGTCGCGCATTTTCCTTCTCACCTACTGGCAACTAAGCTCACGCAGACCTCGTAACGAGCTCTGCGCTAATGACTTAACTTCTTGTGCTTCCTCCCTCGTTTAAGGGCAGCGCCTGTACTGGAAAAGGAAGGATTCGGCACAGAGGTTCAAGCCCGCGACAAAGCGCCGTGCGCAGCTCCACCGCAGCGTCCCGGTCCGGGCGGTAACAATTGCCAGATGGTTTCAGCACCGCCTCTCCCCGCAGTGGAGGCAGCTGAGCGGTGGGCTCCTGGCTGCCAGGGTAGTCTGGAATTTTCTAAGTCCCAGTTACTAGAAACTAATTTTTCAGTTTCATGCAACACTGTCATATCGATCAAACCCAACACTTGGCATGAGCTGTGTGTGCTGTAATATCGTGGCACAGCTACTCATTTTCAGATGTGTGTTTTTTTAATACTCAGCTCCACACAGCCTCTCTAAAAATATGCAAAAATGTTACACAGAACCTGGAAAGACTTCTATTCCACCCAGCATACCGAACTGACACAACATCCTACAGATTTTCAAGGAAAGCGCACAAGGAGTAAAAAAACACAGAAAAAACAAACCAAACAAACCCGAAAGGGATCACTGCTCAGTTGGCATTAAAAAGAATGTAAGTCGGTTTCAGACAATAGTTACTCTGGGTTTTGCTTTGTTTCTGTCAAAAATATATTTTAAAATTACACGGCCATTTGAAATATTCCTTTTGCTTTGAAGTGGGAAAGATAAAGCGCAGCACCTAGCAAAAAGTGTTTTAAAATAAACCAAATCGTGTTTGTTGTACATTCAAGTATTTTCTACAAGAAATTTATGCATGTAAAAGTCTGGAGACAAAAGAAAAGCATGTGTCACCTTTTCAACAAAAAGGCTGCAAAATCTCAGTTTTATGTAAATAAGCAGACACGGCTTCCAAGGCTTTAAAACCAGGGAATGCTGAAAACGTCTATAGTTCCTCAACTCAAGTGTTGCTCCTGGGCAATGCTATAATATTCATTAAAGAATCCATTTATCAACAGATACCACATGTCAGAGTTTTGCAGCACAGTTTTCCTGACACTCCACTGAAAACCAAGCTTTAAAAAAATTAAAATGGAAAGCAATAATCCGAGATGCTTTTGCCTGCCATTTCACTCCACAATGGCTATTAGCAACTAAAAAAGCAAAGATTTACACTATATCCTTTCTGATAACGTCAAGCATTATGCTTTATTTTCCAAATCATTAGCATGCACAAGAATGACCTCATGGTGAACAGATGCACTTGGATATGGCAGTGATTAGATCAGTCCTCTCAGCAGTCAAGTGTGCCCATTTCAATTAACCCTTTGAAGCACTAACTGCAAGTCTGCGCTGCTGAAAGGCAGGTTTGTAGGTTCTCTTGAAAGTAGAAATCTACACTAGTAAGTATAAAACCCTCAAATAGAAATCTTTCCCTGGTGGAAAAGTTCTCTCTTTTCCTTTCTAGAATATCCAACTCCATCCATCTTCTAAGGGTTAACACAAGTCTGGCTTCTGAGCTTAAATAAAAAAAAAAAACCAAGCCACCAACAAATGCTTTTTAGTCAGCAGAGGTAATTAAAGTTGGAACGCTTTCGTATCTGTTTGTGCCTGTTTCATTTTTACAATTTTTTTTTAAAGAACACACAAGTATTTTGTTGAATAACTGTTTTTCTTTTTTGGCTGAGGGAGTAAGAACAGAAAAAGATAGCAGCTTAAAACCCCATCCTCTAAAACCAGAGAAATCTGCAGAGGGAAAGGATAAGAATAATTCAATAGTGTTGGATTACTGAGGATTTCCTGGGCTGACTCTCATACCCAGCCTAATTAAAATACAGCATGTAATGTACCAGTTTAACAACAAAGGACCGTATTCTCATCTTTTGTTCCTAATCTGCACATCCCCTAAATGAGTTCAGGGATGTCCGTTCTGCCTACCAGGCTGCATTTTCAACGTTTTAAGATACACAGGACTATCTGTGATACATCTGGGGAGTTTAAGGCTCTGCTGCTGAAAACAGCAGAAGAGGTCAGCTGGACGATTTTCGAGCGTAAGATGTAGCACCTGCGAGACTGTTTGTGATATGGGCATACTTCACGAAACCCACATCCCACCTGAATCTGGGGGATGCATCCCTAGAGGCAGTATCAGAAAAACATCTAGTTCAAATAAATAGATCATAGTTAATAATACAACAATAATGCATGTCGTTACTAGCTACATATTCGATTCATTTAATGGTCTCAATTTGCTTCTTACACTGTGTTAAACTACTAAAACCAATCTTTATTTTAATAAAAAGTGTACTTACTCACGGACCCTTCTATTCTGCGCATGTATACACAGCAATGACAAGATTACAGTTAGGTGGTATTAAGAATAAGATCAGAGGAGAATTAATCTTAAATTCACCTGAAAAGTTTAAGCTAGGCAGGGTTAGCAGTATCAGCTGGCTTATTACTTGAGAAGGGGAAACACAGACCTGTGTCAGCTCCATACATTTATTGCTCCGTGATTCATTTTTTCTGTTTCAGAACAGAAATTCCCCGTTTTATAGGAAGAAAAATGCCATCCGTCTTGCTTAGCGGCAGACAGCTGATTTTGCAGGCATAGATAAGGTGAATCTAAGCTTGGAGGAGGTCTAACTGCCCGTGACACGGGGAAAACACAGACCTGCCGCCGTTCACAGCCCAAGACCGTCCTGCTTGCCCCCGGCTGTGCCCATGCCGACAGGGGAACTGGCGGCTCCAGAATAGTTTTTCGTCTCTTCCTAATCATTAACAGGCCTGACTAGATGGCTGCAAACTTTGTCAAATTGCACCCAAGCAGGTTCTTTATTTATTTCCGGGCGCTGCCAGTACATTTGTAGTACCCTGCCAACCTAAGCCACGATAAACGTGGAAATGGGCAAGGCTGAGGCAGATGCTCGTGATCCGCGTGCCGCTCCACACAAGGCTCCCTGCTTGTGGGACGGGGACTTGCCCCAGCGGCAGCGGCCGCCTGTGGCTGGCGACAGCGGC
>Ga0065711_1035677_pt1 | contig 21971 bp, 14 predicted proteins | sample Hoacrofraction12_FD_59098 | JGI IMG/M metagenome (GOLD analysis project Ga0065711, IMG submission 59098) | Hoatzin crop microbial communities from Cojedes, Venezuela - Epithelial fraction 12 v2 (version 2) | ecosystem: Host-associated > Birds > Digestive system > Esophagus > Crop | place... | reverse complement strand
CTTTCCTTGTTGGTTGATTGCTCCACCACTTGCATCAGAAAGTTATCATCGATGCTCTGTAGGAACCTCCTGGATTGCGCCTGCCTAGCTTTATGGTCTTCCCAGCTGATGTCAGGGTGGTTGAAGTCCCCCATGAGAACCACGGCCTGTGACTGTGAGGCTGCTTGCAGTTACCACAGTAAGTACTAAGTTACAGTAAGTACTAAGTTACTGTGTTAAAGCTGCATACACTGTTTCGTAGGTCAGATAAAGTGAGTGACATGTAAACAGTGATTTTATAGTGATCATTTTAGTGCTATTCAACTTTTGTCAAGTAAGACATGTTCAGGTGAAACTCCTGCTCTTTGCAAGACAGCTTAGTAGTATGCATTTTCTCCATGCTGTTTCTCAGATTTAAAGCTTTAAAGGGAATAGAGACTATTTTCTATTAGTTAAAAGCCAATTTCCTATTTGTTATATTTCTTAGATTCTACACATGTAAGCTTAAATTGTTATGGTGGCGATTACCTGGCAGCCATGAAATTCCAAATGCCAGATTTCCAAAGATTACATTTTTCTTTAATTTTAAAACAGTATGAATTAGTTTTCACCAGCCTGCTTATCAGCATTCTTGTCACTCTGTTTCCTGCTGCCAGAGCTGCAGTGGGTAAAGTATTATGCAGAAGAGTTAAAACAGAAAACACAGAAAACATCACAGTAGTTCAAACTGTTAATGTTAATGAATAGTTGTAACTTCTTTGCTTGCCTGTTTCTTCCAAAACCTATGAATCATTTTGTATTCCGCTAAAATTCACACAGTTTCAGTATGGAATGCAGGCTTTTTTGAAACCTGTGAAAAGAGGTAAGAACTGAAGAAAAGCAGGGCAACCAGCTGAAAGCAGGAGAAAAATTTAGTTACCCGATTATAATTTCTAAGACGGGCTGACAATTCAAGGAATATTCACATACTTTACAAAAAGGTCAGTGAATCTGAAATAAATTATTACGAACTCTGTTTTGTCTGCTATCTACATCCTTTTTAAATGCCCTTTAGGATTGCAACTCCTGCATGCATAGATGTAAGTCCATTGGAAATTAAGAAAAGTGGGATGGCAACTAATTTTAGCAGTGGGTTGCTTATTTTGGAAAATATTTTGAACTACATTCCATAGAATAGTGAGCTGATATTATTTTAGACTGCACACATACTGCAAACAAAAAAGATAGGTATTCTTTAGATATTTAAGAATTAGGCTTCTATTTCAGTATGTTCATACTTCATTAGACTATAATATCTTCAGATAATTAGAAACTGCCATCCATGCAAAAACTAACTGTGGAATTTGTTCAGGAAATTGAACTTTGGACTACCAAAATCTTCAAATAATTCCCTGGAATTTTCCTGTTGGCTCTTTTGAAATCCCAAAGGAAACATTTAATGGGTAGGAGAAATTTTATATTTGACTTCTGACCTCCACTTGCATTTCATGATGTATCACATCAGAATATGTTCAGCAAGCCTTTCGCAACTAAAAAAAAGTCATTAGAAAACACCCTTAGTCTAATAAGAAGTTGTGGGTGGCCAAACCTACTTCTATCAGAGTATTCAAAAGTCTTTGGTAAAATGGCGAAATGTTCTGAGTGAGCAAACATGCAAACAAAAACACTTTTAGCATCCAGAATTCTTTCTGTCTAGAACTCCTGGCAGCAATAAATTAAGCATTAAATGTATACAAGATAGATGAATCCATTTACCTTAGTGTTTTTCTTAACTTGTTGATACATGGCAGGGCTCTTTAGCAAATCATTCATTCTTTGAGGAGAATTTTCAACAAAAAGCATTATTTCTCAGCAGGGTAACAGTAAGTTTGTACCAGCTGCCAATCAATGGGACTTCATGATTCAGTTTTGCTGTCACTTGATATGAATTCCAGCTTTCTCCTCCATGCAGAACATCCGAACACCTAACAGAGTACAGATAAATGAATACGAAGAAGGCAATGTGACAAGCTTGAAAAAACAAGCAGACTATCAGAAGACCCATTTCCAGAAAAGAAACTGTACGAGAAAGATGACCAATATTGACCAGATGCTGTTCAGATGCTTTTCCTCATCTACAACCTTTGTGAAAAACATTGGTGTCCTTGGGGTTGATGCCATTTAAACATAAATACATTAAACTCTTTTTGTAAAATTTTGTAAATGAAGAATAGCTTTTTAAATATAATTTTCTTCTTAGAGATTAAAGCTTTACTTTTAGATTTTTTTCTTTACTTTTTGTCTGGTACGATCTCAAACATAACTGGATGGATGGAAATGCCAGCAGTCAATGTGCTGGTTAAAAATAATCATTAATAGACTAATTCGTTTTTTTAAAATTGAACCAAGAAACTGCGAAGACAAATAGTAAATTACTTTTAGCAAAAGGAATAACAAACAAGTTATCGGATTTACTGAAAAGACAACTATTTCATGTCATTGTTGCAATTTGTCATTCATGATGGATTCTTTATCTGAAAATTATCTAAATATTGCTACACCTGGTTTAACAATGTTAGTGGTCAAACTGTACTCTTACAGTTCACATTATGTTTCACTCAACATTGACAAATTGTTCCTTACACAATCTATAATTCAGTCAGGTTTACTGTAATGCTACAGTCATTTATCGCTATGTCTTGAGAACTAGACATCTACACATGCAGTTCAGTAAAGCTCTTACACACTTATACTTCACTGCGTGTTACTGAAGAAGGACTTACACTGTCCTCATTTTGAGATGTCAGACCTGCTACTGAAATCCTACTACAGCATTATCTTTTGAAAAGATAAAATGTGCAGGTGTAGGGAGCATTTGCTAAAACTATTGACTATAACTTCAAGTTTCTTACTATAACAGTTTTAGTGAGGAGAGTGTCAGTGAGGTCACTTAAGACATTCTTTACATATTTTATGTCATTGGCCAGTGTTTCATGTGCAATCGACAACTACCTGCTCTAACAGTGAAAACTGGATTAAGAAATTTTCTTTGAGAGCTTGTATCCATGCATGTAAACCTATGACATGACTATGCCTTTCACTACTCCTGAACATCTCTCTCCTGGATATCATGCCTTAGTGTTGCATCCTTTTGCGTAGTGTTATGAGTCTGATCTTGTCAGCTATTTGCTAAATGTACTAAATATACAACAGCTTTTTTTATGAAATGAAGCATAGCAAATTCATTCCAAGTTTGAGTGATGCATTCCGTCTGTAGTAGTGGCCTGAACACCTAGGAGACACTTGCCTACACAATCTACACTTACGCAGAATCATCTCACTAAAGAGAATACAGAGGGCATTCAATCTTTGCCTTAATGTTTTTTTCCCCACTGAGTGTTCTACAAAGATGACTGTATATTGAGACTAGTAATTAAAGAATTTCGTTTCAGTCATGTTTCTTTTCTGTATAATTATAACTTTGATCAGTGTGCCACTTTTTGAAGTTTACTAAAATATTTGTTTCATTTTCAAATAAGATTGAACTGAAATAAATGTTTCTAATTAAAGGTACTGTACTTTTGGAATCATAAGTGTTTCTTCAGAAAATGCTGATTAACCAAAACCAACATTTACCTTACTCAGGACAATTCTGGCACAGCTCCTAATTTAACTAAAAGGATTGTAATTTTTTCTTTTTTGACATATTCCACATAAAAAATTTTACTTTCAGTTAGAAACAATCTTCCTTTTGGGTATTTGCTGATTTTTGTTAATTTATTTGGAAAGTTAAAATCTAAATGAAATAACTCTGTTGAGCAGATCTGAGTCATTGAAATTTTCCTTAATCCAAAAAAATTTAAAAAATTTGTTTCAAATCTTATAGTTCAGTCTGTATTCTGAAGATCTAGACTGCAGAAAGTAACTTAAATACTCTCTCTATGCATACTGCATGGCGATAGTTATACTTCAGTACAATAGTGGTGCTTATCTAACAAATTATTTTATTCCTGTACACCTAAATACAGCTTCAGATGTGTAACATTTCTGTAGAAGTGAAAAATATTTCATGATACTGAATTATACTGTTTGAGTTTAAGTTGCTTAATATTTGCTGAAATCTTCTGTTGGGCAAAAATCTTTTTTTAACACTTACTGTCAATGTTATATGAACTTTAAGTGTCCATATATGGTCCATATTATCAAAATTTCCTTGAAAATCTTATATAAAGAAAAGATGGATATGTAGAAAAATTATTGTTAAAGAAAAATACCCCATTTTGACAATGAACTGTTTGTTTCTGTCAGACAGTTGTAGTCTATCCAGACAAGATATATTTCAAGAACAGAATTTTCATCAGAAGTATAGCTGTAGTTGATTTTGCAAAAATTTTCTGCCCTTTTCAAATGAGATTTTTACAATTCCCATGCAAACAGTGATCTTATTTACAGTCAGATTGTCAAAGGATATAAGACTATTTTTCACTTTGTGGAAATACAGAACTCAAAAAAAATCTACAAAAAAAAGCACAAGCATTTGGGGTTTTTATACATTATTTCATTTTATTTTAAAGCAAACGACCTTAAAATTCAGCCAGAGCCTCGTGCTGTTGCGAATCTAACACATGGCAGCAGCCCAGCCACATTGTAGGGGACTGTCAGAAGAAAGACATTTCAGGGTGATTCTGCCCCTCAACAGGAATTTTTTGCCACTTGTTTTGTGAGCACAAAGAATAACCATGATTGTCAGTAAAGTGCTGTAACTGAAATTTGCTAGGAAGAGAAAGACAAAAAATTTTTCTGTATCTAACTTCAAAGAGAAACACTAATATTAATTTTTCCTTTCCTTTTCCTTTTCCTTTTCCTTTTCCTTTTCCTTTTCCTTTTCCTTTTCCTTTTCCTTTTCCTTTTCCTTTTCCTTTTCCTTTTCCTTTTCCTTGTAACTCTACATCAGGATCGATATTCACTTTATTAGCTCTGAGAACCATACTGTATCATAGACACCATATTTTTTTTTAATTTTATATTTAGTATTTAGTTATTTCAGACCACAAAGGAGTGCAATTCTCTTTAAAACCTAATCTATTACTCTACTGCATCCCCTTTTTGCCTATTTGTAGAAAAGTGCACACATGTAATATGCAGGAGAAAGGGAGATATTTCTTTTTTACTTCTTGGTGCAATCCCATCACACCACAGTAACATTAGCTATCTTTGTCTTGAATCCAGGATGGAGGAAAACAGATAGATTGGGGGGAGGGGGGAGGAGAAAAAAAGAAGAGCATAATTCATGTACTTGTTTCCAAAGTCCAGCAAAAATTAGAGTGACCAATTTACTTTTGTCAGCAATCTTAATTTTATCCTCTTGCATGTCCACTTTGCTCCTGACTGAGACAAAAAGGCTTGAAAGAAAAGGTATGTGACCAAGCATTAAAATCTGTTTTGTACGTTATTTGCAATAGGATTAAGGTGGTGCATGTAACAGTAATTTGTTTCCTGATTTTTCAGTAATTGACTCTGAAACATAATAATGCTGTGTAAGACAGAATTTTAAAGTAATTATAAATAATTAACTAAAATGCTACATGGAATACTAAAATACTACCTGGAATATCACTGTTCCCCGATTGCTTTCGTGTGTTCACTGGAATATTTGAAAATTATGACTTAAGAAAAAGGACTTTGGTAGATACATTCATCTTTGGTTGTAAATAGTGGCATGAGAGACTTTGCAAATAAGTGCGAGAATCTTTCCAAATGGCCATTTTTTAAAGGCAACATAAGGAGTACTACCAGACAGAGCAAGGGATGAACAATTGGGTCAGAACACAGAAGAAAATACTCCAAATATTCAGAGTTGATTTCTCTAAGTGTAGTTTTACCAGTTAGTGATTTTGTTTGCTTTTTTAGTATTTTTGTACCTATATTTTAGCAGATTTCTTTACCAGAAATGGGTTTTAGACACATCTGGGTCAAGAAGAACAAAGCTGTATATTCAAAGTATTTGTATCGTTTCTCAAATATCAGCATAGAGAGAAAATAAAAAAAAAAAGAAATACAGTAACAGGATTCATATGAGAAAGACTAAAAATAAGTCAATTTAAGGAGAAAGTAGATGTTTTATTTTATCATACTAATCCTGAAAATTATCTTTTTCTTTAGTATCTACCCTACTCAGAAAATCATAAGCATACTTGTCTTCGAATTAGAACATTACTGTTAAAATATGGTTAAACATTTTGGAATAATGAAGTCTTCCTGAATCTAACCAAAAAAATTCAAATCTTCCTCACATGAAAAAAACCACCAGCACCCTCTGGTATGAGTTGGGAATGTTACTTTTTGAATTGCTGTTCCTCATTTCCACTAGGAGTCTACACTTTTACACTGTTGGGAAATAAGGGTCCTCTGTACTTTTCAAGAATTCAGGTCTTAGACTGCACTTCCAGCGCTTCCTGTTGAAAAATAATATAGTGGACAAATATAAGACTACTTAGATTTTTTTGCTGGATTTCAGCAGGTTTTCTTTCTAAGTTTAATCTATTTCTTCAGCCATTATACTCTGTAGAAAATGACATTTATTTTTGGAAAGGTAGAAAACACACAATGAACTTGTTGTGAAGTGTGTATCCACACAGTATTGTATTATAATTAGGAATTCCACCACAGAAGTCCCTATGATTATTTTTCTGTGATCACCTGACAGTAAAGTGTTCAAAGCTGAAAACTCTACCTCCCTTGCTAAATTTAAATGCAAAATTACATTATATTTAAAGAAAATCATCTTGCCAACAGTACAAAATAGGGATTTATAAGTAAATATGTCATTTTTAAGTAAATTTGATATTTAAAATTTATTACAAAGAACTTAACAACATGTTGTCCTTTTGAAAATGAGAATAATTTTTTGTCTTGTTCTAAGTATGTAATATGAATAAAAAAAGATACTATATCAGAAAAAATCGGTTGTTACCTACAGGATTCTAATTATCTGCAATTTTACACACTCACTTTTTACTTCATCAGCTTAGATCAATTTGTTCTTTAATATCACCACTCTGGTCAAAACATACGAGTCAACTTTTTACAAGAATTTTTGACTAAATTTTACCCTTTCAATTCTTACATTTTTTGCCTAGTGCAGAACCTAATGACCAAAAAACTATCATCAGATTCAACTTGTCATTTTTGTGATCAGTAGTTATCTATGCAGACATGACACCTGTTCTTCTTTTTAGCATTTGTACTTCACATAATAATGACTTGACTTTAATCACCAAAGTTCTCATGTAAAATTTTCTCTCTATGTTTAGTCATGGAATGATACATTTGGGGAAAAAAAATTGTGGTGCTAAAGGGAGGAGTCCGTGGTACCATAGTATGCACAGTATTACTGCTAAAGCCTGTCACCTTTGCTGTCATGATCTGTTGTATTCTAGGGGATTGTAAACTGAGCAATAAAACAAATTATCTTTGGCTAACAGGGAAGAAGAATTGATTTATATATAATACAAGTGAAAAGACAGAACAGAGAAATTTAACCAAATTATATCAAAAAATGCAAAAAACAAAGAGAGTTTCTGAGGGAAAAATAGTGCTTCCCTGTGTATTCATTTCACATTTTAATCAGAAGACTATTTGTGAAACATTTTAATTTCTTTCTTAAATAGCTCAATTTACTCATAGGTCATTTTTACATCTTCGCAGGTCTTGAAAATCTCCAGAGAAGGAGAATCCACAGCCTCCCTGGGCAGCCTGTTCCAGTGCTCCGTCACCCTCAGAGGGAAGAAGTTCTTCCTCATGTTCAGACGGAACTTCCTATGTTTCAGTCTCTGCCCGTTGCCCCTTGTCCTGTCACTGGGCACCACTGAAAAGAGTCTGGCCCCATCCTCCTGACACCCACCCCTCAGGTATTTATAAGCATTTATAAGGTCCCCTTGCAGCCTTCTCTTCTTCAGGCTGAACAAGCCCAGCTTCCTCAGACTTTCCTTGTAGAAGAGATGCTCCAGTGCCCTCATCATCCTCCGCTGAACTCTCTCCAGCAGCTCCTCGTCTTTCTTGAAGTGGGCAGACAAGAACAGGACACAGTACTCCAGATGGGGCCTCACCAGGGCAGTGTAGAGGGGAAGGAGAACCTCCCTCGACCTGCTGGCCACACTCCTCCTAATGCGCCCCAGGATACCATTGGCCTTCTTGGCAGCCAGGGCACAATGCTGGCTCATGGTTAAATTGTCGTCCACTTGGACACCCAGGTCTCTCTCCGCAGAGCTGCTCTCCAGCAGGTCCACCCCAAGCCTGTCCTGGTGCATGGGGTTGTTCCTCCCCAGGTGCAGGACTCTGCATTTGCCCTGTTGAACCTCATCAGGTTCCTCTCTGCCCAACTTTACAACCTGTCCAAGTCACGCTGAGTGGCAGCACAGCCCTCCCAGTTCGGTGTCATCAGCAAACTTGCTGAGGGTACACTCTTAATGCTTCATCCAGGTCTTTGATGAAGAAGTCGAACAAGACTGGGCCCAGTACTGACCCCTGGGGGACACCACTTGTTACCAGCCTCCAACTAGACTCAGTGCCGCTTATGATAACGCACTGAGTTCTGCCCTTCAGCCAGTTCTCAATCCACCTCCCTGACCGGTCATCCAGCCCACACTTCCTGAGCTTCCCTAGGAGGAGGTTATGGGAGACCATGTCAAAAGCGTTGCTGAAGTCAAGGTAGACAATATCCTTTGCTCTCCCCTCATCTACCGAGCCAGTCATGCCATCTTAGAAAGCTATCAGATTGGTCAGGCATGATTTCCCCTTGATGAATCCATGCTGACTACTCCTGATAAACTTCTTTTCTTCCACTTGCTTCATGATGACCTCTAGAATGAGCTGCTCCATCACCTGTCCCGGGATGAAGGGTGAGGCTGACAGAACTGTAGTTCCCTGGGTCCTCCTTCTTGCCCTTTTTGAAGACTGGAGTGACATTGGCTTTTCTCCGGTCTTTGGGCACCTCTCTTGTCCTCCAGGACCTCTCAAAGATGATGGAGAGTGGCTCAGCAATGACATCTGTCAGTTCTCTCAGTACTCATGGGTGCATTCCATCGGGGCCCATGGGTTTGTGGACGTCCAGATTGCTTAAGTGATCTCTCACACAGTCCTCCTCGACCACGGGAAGGTCATCCTCTCTGTAGGCTTCTTCTCTTACCTTCGGGGCCCGGGGTTCCTGAGGGCCTGCCTTGGCACCGAAAACAGAAGCAAAGACGGCATTCAGTAACTCTGCCTTCTCTGCATCTTCCCTCACCAGGACACCCATCTCGTTCAGCAGCAGCCCCGCATTTTCCTTAGTCTTCCATTTGCTTCTGATGTACTTGAAGAAGTTGTTGAAGAAGTTAAAGAAATCATTCTTGTTGTCTTTGACATCCCTTGACAGATTCAATTCCAGGTGGACCTTAGCCTTCCTTGTTGCATCCCTGCATACTTTGACAACATTCCTGTACTCTTCTCAAGTGGCCTGTCCCTCTTTCCACATTTCATGGACCTTTCTTTTCCACCTGAGCTCCGCTAGAAGCACCTTGCTCATCCATGCTGTCCCCCACCTGCTTTTCTAGATTTCTTTCTCACCCATCTTGAGCATGGAGGAAGTGATGTTTAAACAGCGACCAACACTCTTGGAACCCCCTGCCTTCGAGAGCCCATGAGAGATACTTGTAATAAATTGTACAATTAATATTGTTTTCATTAATTCAAGTAATATTCTTGTCTCTGGCTGACCAGATTTTCCCTCACAAGCCATTCTATTTTGTGACATGATAAGACCTTACTGTAAATAGATATCTATTACAGTTTTTTTTTTTTTCCTTTTGTTAATCAACTGTTATGACACTCCTTTAGATTTGCATCACTGTAAATTACACCATATAGATCAAAATATCTTCATCACAAATTTGCAGGATGAAGGGCTGGTTATTAAAAAGCAATAATTTGTCCAGAAATATACATAAACATGAACATCCTAAATTCTACACAGAACATTCATGGCAAAGCTGTTCTTCAAAGTTTTTCTGATGACCGGAACTCAGCAAAGAGATTCTGGCTGCCAAATACAAGACTTGTGCTTCCATTAATAGACAGGGTAAAATCTGAGTGAGTAGCAAAGGGGCATACAACACCTAAGAACTGAAGATCAGGACATCAGTTACGGGTTTCAAGACAGGAAAGATTAAAAAAAAAAAATTATGAGAGCACTACCAGACTTTGAATAAGTAGTCAGAAAAGGAGAAGGAACAGAACAGGAAAAAGCTTAGATATATTACCTAGATTTATCTATTGTCCATCACTGTCTAGGCTAGAGAACAACTGAATTTAAGGTTAAATATATGTTTCATATCACCCACAGATGAAAATCATTTTAAGAAAGCCAACTCCGCTTTGTATCAGTAGAAGCACACATCACCATTATCATCCTTTTCTCATAACCTGTTCAGATCTCTTTACTGTACAGGTGGAGACACAAGTATTCTAATCTTATTAGTTACTGACTTGTTATTAGTGTTATGCCATTGTAACCAGGGATAAGAGGTGCAGAAAAATACAGTTTAGGATCATCAAAAAAGTATGCCAAACAGAAGACAGACAGCAGGGCGTGAAGCAGAACAAAGGTTCCCAAGATTACCAGCATGATTCTCCGGTTGTCATCTTGGACAAAGGGCCAAAAGGTCATCACCAAAACAGACCCCCAAAGTCAAATTTCCTTGTGCAGAGAAGTAAACGGACTAACATTCGCTTATCCCTTTCAGAGAAGAGCAAGACAGATAATCTACTGTCTTCAGATTATAAACTGAAGTCTGAAGGGCCAAAGTGGCAGGCTGTGAAGACGGTTGGCTTTATGTATGACAAATTTTGGACAAATTAGAGCAGTCCAGAACAGAGGAAAGGAATAACCATGGGACTTTCATGTGGTAATAAAATTACAAAAGGTTTAGTGATGACTAACCAATCCCTCTCTTTTATATTCAGGTTCACTACCAGAACAAAAGAGTACTCAAAGTAGTAGCAGTTAAATTCAGGACAAATGAGAAAGATGTTATTTATATGATACATAGTCATCAAAATATCAAAATTAAAAATTATGGATGGGATTTAAACTGTTTGGTTCATGCTACAGCAGCTTCAGCTGATTTTCCTACCATGAAATCAGTTGAAAACACTAAGCAAAGAATAAATGAATTCCTGACTGCCTAGTAAACAACAGTTATAACATGAGTTAGGAAATATTTTTCACCCCTTGTCAGAACTGTACAATTTGCTAGTGCATTATGTGAAATTTTCTTTGGGTATTTTTTCCGTTCTCCTGATGCAATGGCTCTTATCTGATTTAAAAAATCCCCTGCTCCCATATGATTTTCTTAAGCTCAGAAATCACAGAAATATCAATTATTTATTTCCTTATGAAAACAGGTTTGTTGATATCCCAAACTTTTAAAACATAAAATCTTTCTCTAGCAGAGTTTCTGGAGAACTTTAAAAATATCAGTACTTTTTGAATCACAAACCTAGAGGTATTTTGTCCTTCCCAAAGTGAATAGATATATGCTTGCTTCAGTCAGTGTTACAAAGCAGAAGATATTGGTTCCCCAAAGGCAAGATGAACTCCAGCTAAGAATGCAGCAGAATAAGTACTGGAAAAACAATTAAGAAATCCTAATGTCCCAGTGTACACGGTATTTAACGAAAAATAAAGTGAATTGGCTTATTCAGAGTACAAGATTTAGGACCCTTGTATAGTCAAAAGAAGTTTTATATAAAGGGAATTAGGTATGTCAGAAGGGTAATCCCGAAGTTTCACAGGCAGAGCTGGAAGCAAGGAGAAATGCTAAGCTCTGACCTCCTGATCCTGTACAGAAACAAGAACATTGTTAGGGCTATCTAACAGATGTTTTGGTCACTTGAGCATATTCTTTAACAGAATAGATGCCTAAAAGAATAACATTCAAGGGCTTTAAATAGCTTCTGGATCCTTTATCATTATCTAACCTTTCTTATATCTCTTTCATTTAGATTAATTTTAATTAATATCAGATACATTTTTGAAGTACGTAGGTTTCATTGAAGCTTGTGCTATGAGTGATATTTTTTCTATTGTGTCATTTCTTTCTTTTGTGGAGGAAAAAAATCCCATAAAAACCCCTATAAAAACCTCCAAACACAAATAAAAAACAACCTACAAATAAAAACCTCAAATGCAGAAACCCAACTTTGAAAAGAGCTCATAAAATTATAGGCTGCAGTTTAACCTTTTGACAGTTGGACTAGATGACTGTTGTTGGTCCCTTACAGCTGGAACTATTCTATTCTATTCTATTCTATTCTATTCTATTCTATTCTATTCTATTCTATTCTATTCTATTCTATTCTATTCTATTTGACACGACATGACATGACACAAGACTTGCTGGTGACAGAAGGGGTGCACTTGCCTCAAAAAGGGAAAATGGATTTTGTGCAGGAGTTAGCAGGGCTCAAAGAGCTTTAAACTAGATTTGAAGGAGAAAGGGATAAAACCAGACTCTCTGGAGATAAGCCTGGAGGCAGCATGCCAGTGTTGGAGGGAGAGGGACAGTGTGCTAACATAGGTCCTTCAGTCTGCTCCATGATGTGCTGAGTATACTGGAGCACATTTGAAATGTCCCTGTAGTAATGGGCACAGCACCCTAGCCATGTCAGTGGAGGCAGGGGAAGGAGAGCCGCAAGGCAGCAAAGACATGAGGCTTGTTGATGTGTTAGAAATCACAGAAGCACCTGAGAACAGTCACATAGGAATTAGGCCTTCTCCCCCCAAAAAAGGTAGCAAGATCAATAGCTCATCTGAAGTGCATCTACACCAATGCATGCAGCATAGGCAACAAACAGGAACAGTTGGAAGCCATTGTGCAGCTGGAAAAATATGATGGAATTATAGTCATGGAACACAGTGGGATGACTCATACAATGGGAGTGATGCAATAGATGGCTATAAAATCTTCAGAACGGGTAAGAAAGGAAACAGAGGCAGCAGGGTAGCCCTGTATGTTAGGGAGTGTTCTGACTGTCTAGAGCTTGACAATGATGATGAAAGGGTTGAGTATTTATGGGTAAGAGTCAAGGGGAAGGCCAAGAAGGCAGATATTGTAGTGGGAGTCCGTTATAGACCACTCAATCAGAATGAAGAGACAGGTGAAGTATTCTGTGAGTAGCTGGGAGAAGTCTCACGATTGCTAGCCCTTGTTCTCATGGGATTCTCAACTGACCAAACGTCTGCTGGAAATACAATACAGCAGAGGGGAAACAGTCTAGGAGGTTCCTAGACTGTGTGGAAGATAACTGCCTTACAGAGTTGGTGAGTGAGCCAATCAGTTTAAGCATCCTGCTGGACCTGTTGCTTACAAACAGAGAAGGACTTGTGGATGATGTGATGGTTGGAGACCATCATAGGCACAGGTATCATGAAATGATAGAGGTTTTGATTTTCGGAGATGTAAGGAGGGGGGTTACCAGAATTGCTACCTTGGACTTCTGGAGGGCAGACTTTGGCCTGTGTAGGACCCTGCTTGATAGAGTCCCTTGAAAGGCAGGCACAAAGGAGTCTAGCAAGGCTGAACATTCTTCAGAAAGGAAATCTTAAAGGCACAGGAGCTGGCTGTCCCTGTGTGCTGAAAGACAATCTGGTGGGAAAGAAGACTGGCTGGCTGAACAGAGGGAATTGCTTGGAACTCAGCAAAAGAAAGTTTACAACCTTTAGAAGAAAGAGCAGGCAACTCAGGAGGACTACAAGGATGTTATTAGATTATGCAGGGAGAAAATTAGCAGGACCAAAGCGCAGCTAGAATTTATTCTGGCTACTGCCATAAAAGACAAATAAAAAAGATAAAAAATGTTTATATAAATAGCTTAACAATAAAGACATGGCTGAAAAGAACCTCCATCCTTTACTGGACGCAGTAGGAAACAGAGTGGCAATGCCTGAGGAAAAGGCCGAGGTGCTTAATTCTTTCTTTGCCTCTGTTGTTAACAGTAAGACCTAATGTTTTCAGGCTACATAGCCATCTGAGCTGTAAGACAGGGATGGGGAACAGAACGAAGCCCATGTAATCCAAGTAGAAATCGTTAGTGACCTACTACACCACTTAGACACACACAGATCTATGAAGACGGAGGGGATCCACTCAAAGGTACTGAGGGGCCTTGTGGAGGAGCTCACCGAGACACTTTCCATCACTTATCAGCAGTCCTGGCAAACTGTGGTGGTCCCATTGGATGAGGCGATCGAGTGCATCCTTATTAAGTTTGCAGGTGACACCAAGTTGGACGTGAATGTTGCTCTGCTTGGGGGTAGAAAGGTTCTACAGGGGAGTCAGGACAGGCTGGATCCAAGGGCTAAACAAATAAAAGACAGAGAAATCTCAATATTTTGTTCCTTTTCCCCAAGTGGGACAGGTTTTATTGTCTTTGCTCCTTTCCAAGTAAATTCAAGAAAACTTTCGGGAGTGTCTTCCTTTCTTCCAAGTCACATGATGTTCTTATTTCAGGCCTTTATCCTTCCACTCAGTCTTCAAAAATTCTGCTCAATCTCTGCCTCTGGGAAGCACAAACAACATCATGAGGTATCTCTATTTTCACTCCTGCTGTATCTTCCACATCTCCTGTCGCTGGTCATAGCCAACAGGTTAGTCAACTCCTTCAACTCTTTAAGCATGCACTTTCATCATCTTGAACTCTTGATGATGCAGGCTCAGGTCTGAAAAGATTAATCTTGTCAACAAGGATGCAGTATGGTGGGTGAAATCTCACCATATCTACCAACCTTTCCCTTTTAACGCTTTGTTTCACATTCTTTGATTTCCCGTTAATGAAGCACCAAAACAGCCTCTTTCAATTAACAATTTACAATCAAGAAGATAAATATAATGACAAAAATTTGAAGGGTTTGTTATATTTATAAAGTAATACAGAGGATTATTCTATTGCTGAGGAAAAATCTGGAGAAGTCTATATTCAAACTTATTGCAGGTCAGATTTTGACACATTCCAGTGAGGTCAGCTAGAGGACCTTTGTTTAAACTGCTGTTGTTGAAAACAGACACTCGATCATTAGATAAGAAGATGTTAAAATGTGAACTGAAGGGAGATGGGGGTAAAGTCAATCAGTTTTGGCATTCTGGGATATTTGAGTCCTTCAACATTCAGCAGAGTGAGTACTAAGGGTGCTTCTTTTCTTTCTAGGCTCAGTGGAAATGGTTAACTTTTAGAGTATTAGCCCAATTAAGAGGTAAGTAACAGAATTTTCAGGAAGTTATTTATGCCATATTTTCCTTCTCTGTTTTCTTTTTGGCTTATGACTGTAGGAATAATTGAAAAAAAAAGGTATTTTAATTAATGTCAGTGGATTTTTTTTTTACTGACTAATTCGTGCAGGTAGTGGAATCTGAAGCAAACACTTGGCTATTAGTATTCTTCATACTCTTGGCACAAAGAGGTAGTGCAGAGTGGAGTTGAAGATGTAGTGTTTGACTACACCTATGATTGCTTACAAAATAAATAACATATCTCTATAAATATAAAAAAGTTGATTTTTTTTTTTACTATGGACTAGAGTAAAATAATAAAAATTTCTAAATTATTATTAGGTAGATTCCTGAACATGGAAATTTTCGGTTAAAGAAAATTGATGCAAGAACAGATTCCTGCCTTTAGATTTCTACTGACATGACAGAATTAGAGAGGTGTATGATAGATAAGGAGGACTACATCTGATTAAATGGATGTCCGTATTGCTTAATGATGACTCCAGCCAGTGATGAATATCTCGGAAATAGATACATCTTCCACAGCATTCAAGCTCTTTAAGCATACAGAAAGCTAGTTTTTCATACTTCATTTACAAAAGTACTCAGAAAAGGCAACTAATTTGTTACTTGTGTACAAAACTGTTATTTATCAAAGAGTATTTTAAAAATACATTCCAACACATTTCTAAGAAAAATTCTTAGCCAGTGTAAGAACAATTCTGTGTGTTTGTGTTGTAGTTTGGCCATGGCCGGCAACAAAGGACCATGTAATTGCTCTATCTCCCCTCCCCCCACTGGGGTGGGGAGAAGAATGGATAGAAAAGGCAAGAACTCATGGGTTGGGGTGAGGGCAGTTTAGCAGAACAGCAAACGAAGTAAACAGTAACAACAACAATACTGATATGAAGAATATACAAAAATAAACAGCAGAAATGGACAGAGCAACTCTCACCGCCCGAAATCCCACGTGCTCCTGAGCCGTGATTAACTTGCCACCAGCCATCTACCCCACTCAGAAGAGAGCATGACATCACGTGTTATCAAATACCCTGCTTGTGTGGCTGGGTTTGGTCAGCTGGCCTGGCTGTGTCCACTCCTGGCTTCTTGTGAAAATTAACCCTATACTGGCCGAACCCAGGACATTATCCACTCCTTATTCTATACCAGCTATGTCATGCCAACATCCCTCATTTCCCAGCTGATTACCACCACTTTTCCTATCTTTAATACATACACACTGATATCATTCCCTTAGTCTCTGAATCATCCCTCTGAAATACCCATTAAGTTGGTTTAATCCATGGCTTTTCTCTCCATCTGTCGTAACAGTCTTCCATGACAGGAGAGGTGATGTGTGGTGACGCGTGGTTGCTTGCTGCATCCGGAGCTCATGGTTGATGTATTTGATGCGGCCTGTGCCCACAGTCTGAGGGTTGAAGATGTCGATCTTGATGAAGTAGGTGGGTGCAGGTTGTTAAATTCAGGTCCAGTCCCATCATCACTGTGCTCTGCTAGGATTCATCAAAAAGTCCATCCTTCATCAGACTGCGTAATTCCTAGTGTAATACTATTGATACAACACATAAAAACCATAGTAGTGATGACAGGCTTGGAATGGACTTGCTGGAGAGTAGCTCTGCGGAGAGGGACCTGGGTGTCCCAGTGGATGACAAGTTAACCATGAGCTAGCAGTGTGCCCTTGCTGCCAAAAATGACAATAGGATCCTGGGATGCATCAAGAAGAGGGTGGCCAGCAGGCCAAGGGAGGTTCTCCTCCCCCTCTACACTGCCCTAGTGAGGCCCCATCTGGAGTACTGTGTCCAGTTCTGGGCTTCCCACTTCAAGAAAGATGAGGATCTACTGGGGAGAGTCCAGCAGAGGGCTACAAAGATAATTAGGTACCTGGAACATCTCTCCTACGAGGAATGGCTGAGGGAGCTGGGCTTGTTCAGCCTGAAGAAGAGAAGGCTGAGAGGGGACCTTAGAAATGCTTATAAATACCTTAGGGGTGGGTGTCAGGAGGATGGGGCCAGACTCTTTTCAGTGGTGCCCAGTGACAGGACAAGGGGCAATGGGCACAGACTGAAGCATAGGAAGTTCCATCTAACATCAGGAACAACTTCTTCACTTTAAGGGTGACGGAGCACTGGAACAGGCTGCCCAGAGAGGTGGTGGATTCTCCTTCTCTGGAGATATTCAAGACTAGCCTGGAGATGGTCCTGTGCAGCCTGCTGTAGGTGACCCTGCTTTGGCAGGGGGATTGGACTAGGTGATCCACAAAGGTCCCTTCCAAACTCTATCATAATGTGATTTTGTGATTCTGTGTGACAGAGAGTGACAAGGTTATTTAGCAATTAACATTATACAATTTTTTTATTGACTATTCTTACCTGAAATCAAATGCCCTTGAGGTACACATAAGACTTCCCCCCCCTTCAGCATCACCCACTAGGTGCTTGAGCAAAAGCAGTCGCGCAGACGAGTTGCCCTTCTGTTCCTCATGTGCACTATGGGGACTTCATCCCCTGCTACAGGACATGGAAGTTTTGATTAGGCAGGGCCAGCCCAGTTGGTGGATTCTCTGGTGTTAACCAACCAGGTGGCTCTTGCTAAAAGAGTATCTCAGTTATTAAAACTCCCACCCCCTTTACTGTTCTCAGAGTGGTTTTTAGCAGTCCAATGTACCATTCGATTTTTCTAGAGGCTGGTGCATGGTAGGGGATGTGATACACCCACTCAATACCGTGTTCTTTGGCCCAGGTCTCCATGAGGTTGTTTCAGAAACAAGTTCCATTGTCTGACTCAATTCTTTTGACCGTGCCATGTAGCCATAGGACTCACTTGCCAAGGCCCAGGATGTTGTTACAGGGGTGGCACTGGGCATGAGGTAGGTTTCCAGCCATTCAGTGGTGGCCTCCACAATTGTGAGAACATAGCTCTCGGTTTGGCTGGTTTGTGGCAGTGTGATGTAGTCAATCTGCCAAGCCTCCCCATATTTATATTTTAGCCATTGTCCTCCATACCACTGAGGCTTTACCTGCTTGGCTTGCTTGATTGAAGCACATGTTTCACATTCATGGATAACCTGTGCAATGGTGTCCATGGTCAAGTCCACCCCTCGGTCACGAACCCATCTGTATGTCGTGCCTTTTCCTTGATGACCTGAGCTGTCATGGGTCCATCGAGCTATAAGCAGTTCACCCTTATGTTGCCAGGCCAGATCCACCTGAGCCACTTCAGTCTTGGCAGCCTGATCCTCCTGCTGGTTGTTTTGATGTTCCTCTGCGGCCCGACTCTTAGGGATGTGGGCATCCACGTGACAGACTTTTACAACCAACTGCTCTAGCCAGGCGGCAATATCTTGTCACAATGTCTCAGCTCAGATGGGTTTGCCTCTGAGCTGCCAGTTATTCTTCTTCCATTGCTGTAGCCACCCCCACAAGGCATTGGACACCATCCAGGAGTCAGTGTAAAGATAGAGGGCTGACCACTTTTCTTGAGTTGCAATGTCTAAAGCCAGCTGGATGGCTTTCACCTCTGCAAACTGGCTCGAATCACTTCTCCTTCAGCAGGTCCTGTGTCTTGTCATGTAGGACTCCATACAGCAGCCTTCCACCTTCACTGCTTCACCACAAAGTGACGGGACACATCTGTGAACAGGGCATACTGCCTCTCACTTTCTGGCACTTTATTATGCAGTGGGATCTCTTGCACGTGTCACCTGCTCCTCTGGAAATACTTGTAAACCTTTGCCTTCTGGCCAGTCCATGATCACTTCCAGAACTGCTGGATGACTGGGGTTTCCCATTTGGGCCCGCTGTGTGATCAGTGTGACCCATTTACTCCACGTAGCATCAGTGGCGTGCTGTGTAGAGGGGACTCTCTCTTTGGACATCCAGTCCTGGACCAGAAAATGGGGGGGCTAAGAGGAGCTGTGCTTCAATACCAACTTCTCTCAAAGCAGCTCAAAAGTCTTCTGGTTTGGTTTGGCCTGGATAAATTCCAGCTGCCCACCTAAACTTCTCTATCACTGTCCCTCCTCAACTGGACTGGGGATAGAAAGTATGATAAAGAGGTCATGGGTTGATATAAGAAGAGGGGGAGATCACTCACCTGTTACCTTCACAGACAAAACAGACTGAACTAGGGAGAAAAGAAAGTTTAATTTATCATCAATCAGATCAGAGTAGGGAAATGAGAAATAAAAACAAACTTAAAACACTTTCTTCCTCATCCCTCCCTTCTTCCTGGGCTCAGTTTCAATCCTGTTTCTCTACCTCCTCCCCTCTGAGCAGCACGGGGCGATGTGGAATGGGAGTTACGGTCAGTTGATCACATGTTGTCTCTGCTGCTCCTTCCTCCTCAGGAGGAGGACTCCTCACACTCTGCCCCTGCTCCAGAGTGAAGGTTCCTTTCATGGGAGACAGTTCTCCACAAAATTCTCCAAAGTGAGTTCTTCTCACAGGCTGCAGCTCTTCACCACCTGCGCTAGTGTGGGTTCTTCCCAAAGGGTGCAGTCCTTCAGGAACAGGCTGCTCCAGCATGGGTCCCCCACAGCATCTCAAGCGCTGTCAGCAAACCTGCTCCGGTGTGGGCTCCATGGTTCTGCAGGTCCTGGCGGTATGTGCTGCAGCGTGGACTCCCCCCGGGGTCACAGCTTCCTTCAGGCATCCACCTGCTCCAGCGTGGGGTCTCTTCCACAGGCTGCGGGTGGATCTCTGCTCCATCATGGACCTCCATGGGCTGCAGGGGGACAGCCTGCCTCACCATCTTCATCACAAGTTGCAAGGGAATACTCTCTGCTCTGGCATCTCGAGCACCTCCTCCCCCTCCTTCTTCAGTGACCTTAGTGTCTGCAGAGTTGTTTCTCTCACATCATCTCACTCCTCTCTCTCGATTGCCGTTTCTCGCAGGTTTTTCTTCCCTTTCTTAAATATGTTATCCCAGAGGCACTACCACCATCACTGATTGTCTTGGCCTTAGCGAGCGGCAGGTCCATCTAGAATCAGATTTCTTTGACTCTGTCAGACATGGGGGAAGCTTCTAGCAGCTTCTCAAAGAATCCACCCCTGTAGCCCCCCCCCACTACCAAGATCTTACCACACAAACCCACAACAATATGGTGCCAGAATCACCTTTTCAGTTGGAGTATAGCGGGCATTGGATCCTCTGTATCCCTAACTCCAAAACCCAAGGGGTCGACCTCGAGTATCCTCTGGTGTTTTCTGCCAGAGACTCCAGATAAGGCTATTCTCCCCGACTGCTGTGAAGAGCATGTTTTTAACACCTTATCCTGATCAGACTGGACCAAGGGCTATGGCATGAACTATCTCCCATTTAATTTGTTCAAAAGATTCTTGTTGCTCAAGGCCCAATTCAGAATCATTCTTCATTTGGGTCACTTGATAGACGGGGTGTACAATCTGACTGTAATTTGGGAAATGCATCCTCCAAAAACCCACAACACCTAAGAAGGCTTGTGCTTCCTTTTTGTTTATTTGTGGAGACATAGCTGCTATTTTGTTGATGACTGTAGAAGACCACTACGAACTGGTTTTGTCTCAACATGCCGTTGTCATTTCTTCCTGGTCTCCGAAAAAAACCACAAAAATGACCTGCAGAAAACCGCTTGTGTGCAGACTAGTATGTGGACTAGCAGGAGAGGACTTGTCTAAGCAGGCAACACATATGGCACGAACTGCACGTATAGCACATAGGCAAATGCTCCTATAAAAGGACAACACAAGCTCCTCTGAGTCTCTCCCTCTTTCTCTCCTCCTCACCACCTTGCTGCCGGACCCTGTCCTCGTTGGAACCTCCATGCCTGCAGAGAGACTGAGCCAACTGTAGGTGATTCTTCTTCAGCAGGAGGGTTGGACTAGATGATCCACAGAGGTCCCTTCCAACCCATACCATTCTGTGATTCTGTGATTGTGTGACCAGACATCTCTGGACATCGCCGAATTCATGATGGTAGTAACAGATCCCGCTCCCCTGCACTCCTTTTCTTGTCCACTGGTGTTGTTCCACTTTACTCCTTTCTTTCTCTCGCCCTTTCTTTCCTTTTCTTTCTCTTTCTTTCTCTTGTCCTTCCCCCCTGCCATCACCCCCCCCGACCTCCTAATCCCAGTTCACCGAAATAAAGTTTACAAGATTGCATGGCATCTGGCTCCATTTGCTTCTTAACCTCATTCCCTGGGATTCCATTGAAAATCCTGCCAGTATTGGATCGGGACAATGACATCCAAAGAGATTTGATGGTGTCATAAAATCATAGAATCATAGAACCATAGAAAGTTTTGGGTCGGAAGGGACCCCTAGAGGTCATCTAGTTCAATCCCCCCCTAGCGAGCAGGGAAACTGCTAACTAGATCAGGTTGCTCAGAGCCCTGTCCAACCTGGTCTTGAATGTTTCCAGTGATCGGGCCTCCACTACCTCTCTGGGCAACACGTTCCAGTGTTTCACAACCCTCATTGTAAAGAATTTCTTCCTTATATCTAGCCTAAACATACCCTGTTTTAGTTTAAAACCATTACCCCTCATCCTGTCACTGTTGTCTCTGCTAATAAGATTGTCCCCATCTTTCCTATAGGCTCCCTTTAAGTACTGAAAGGCTGCAATCAGGTCTCCCCGCAGCCTTCTCTTCTGCAGGCTGAACAAGCCCAACTCTCTCAGCCTGTCCTCATAGGAGAGGTGCTCCAGCCCTC
>Ga0065711_1035676_pt1 | contig 21972 bp, 9 predicted proteins | sample Hoacrofraction12_FD_59098 | JGI IMG/M metagenome (GOLD analysis project Ga0065711, IMG submission 59098) | Hoatzin crop microbial communities from Cojedes, Venezuela - Epithelial fraction 12 v2 (version 2) | ecosystem: Host-associated > Birds > Digestive system > Esophagus > Crop | place... | reverse complement strand
CTTGTTGTTTTTGACATCCCTTGCCAGCTTCAATTCCAGGTGGGCTTTGGCCTTCCTCGTCGCATCCCTGCACGCTCTGACCACATTCCTGTACTCTTCCCAAGTGGCCTGCCCCTCTTTCCACCTTCCATGGACCTTTCTCTTCCACCTGAGCTCCGCTAGAAGCTCCTTGTTCAACCATGCAGGTCTGCTGCCTCCTTTGCTAGATTTCTTGCTCAGGGGGATGCACCGCTCCTGAGCGTGGAAGAAGTGATGTTTAAAGAGCGACCAGCACTCTTGGACCTCCCTGCCTTCGAGAGCCCTGGCCCGCAGGATTCCTCCCAGTAGCTCCTTGAAGAGGCTAAAGTTAGCCCTCCTGAGGTCCAGTGTTTTGATCCTACTTATTGCCCTGCTTCCTCCACGCAGGATCCTGAACTCGACCATTTCATGGTCACTGCAGCCGAGTCTACCTCCGACCTTCAGATCCTCCACAAGTCCCTCCTTGTTTGTTAATACAACGTCCAGCAGAGCACCTTTCCTTGTTGGTTCCTCCACCACTTGCATCAGAAAGTTATCATCGATGCTCTGTAGGAACCTCCTGGATTGTACCTGCCTAGCTGTATGGTCTTCCCAGTTATGTGAAATGCCAAGTCCTGCCCCTGAGGAGGAACAACCCCGGGCACCAGTACATGCTGGAGACCACCCAGCTGGAAAGCAGCATAGCAGAAAAGAACATCAGGGTCCTCATGGACACCCAGTTGAACATGAGCCAGCAATGTGCCCTTTGGCATTAAGAAGTCAAATAGTATCCTGGGCTGCATTAAGGCAAAGTTTTGCCAGCAGGTTGAGAAAGATGATCCCTCCTTCCCCTCTTCTCAGCATTGGTAAGGCCACACCTCAACTACTGTGTTGATCTCTGGGCTCCTCAGTACAAGAGACATGTGGACATACTGGTGAGGAGCGTCCAGCAAAGGGCCACAAAGTTGCTGAAGAAACTGGAGCATCTCTCCTATGAGGAAAGGCTGAGAGAGCTGTGACTGTTTAGCCAGGAGATGAGAAGACTCGGGAAGATCTTACTCATGTGTACAAATACCTGATGGGAAGGAACAAAGAAGACAGAGCCAGGTTCTTCTCACTGCTGCCCAGTGACAGAACCAGAGGCAATGGGCACAAGCTGAAACACAGGACATTCCTCCTAAACATCAGGAAACACATTCACGGTGAGGGTGACTGAGCCCTGGCACAGGGTGCCCAGGAGGTTGTGGAGTCTCTTTCCGTGGAGGTATTCAAAAGCTGTCTGGACATTGTTCTGAGCAACTGGCTCTAGATGGTCCTGCTTGAGCAGGGAGGTTGTACCAGATGACTTACTGACCTGTTATCTCCCTACTGATGTAAGCAATACCTGTAATATCTTCAAAGATTTTGATTTCGGCAGTACCTGTTTGAGTAAATAGTTTATGAACAGTTCCCACACATGAGTGAAGAAAAAAGTGCTCAGGAGCAGAGTGCATGCACACACTCACCACAGCTTTAACTCGTTGTGTCATTATTTGGGGAGGAGGTCAAGGAGAAAAAAATCAGTTTGACGAATATGATCTCTACAGTTATATGGTCTGTGTGTCACAACGAATATTTTCCTTCCCTCAAGTGGTGTTCTAGGATTCAAATTATATTCAGTAGGAAGCCTTCACTGTTTTTGCTGGCACTGAAAATGCATTTGAGAAAAATATATACTGGTTAAATCCCAGTTTTTAATTTTTATTCTTTTTTATAAGTGGTCTTAAGTGACTTTTTATTTTAAGACTTTATATCTACTTACTACTTTTTGATGTAAATTTTACTTTAAAATGACAGGTCCTTAAAATGCAGTCATTCTTGAACAGAATTTTCTTTGATTTTTCTCTCTTATCATAACTATGTCTAACCATATTGTAATTATATTAACTGCCCTGCCGTGTTTATTTTTGCAAGGACAAAACCATCAGAGGTAATCATGTCCATAGTAGAATGCAATGCCAGCACGTTACTAACCTGTGAATTATTTCTCCTACTGCAGGATATCCAAATAGATCTGACTTCAGCCCGGTAACCTCAGTTAATGTCTGTGGGAGTTACTTTTCCACTCTGTGTCTGGAAGCGGAGAAATAAGATTGCATGGGTTAAGCAGTAAGGTGTGAAAACTCCACTGACTTCATTGACAGTTTGAACAAGAGGAAGGTATCAGTCTAAATTCCAGGATGAAAAAGTTCTGGCACCAAAAGCCTTGCTAATGTAGCACAGACATGGGTAAATTACCATGGAATACCACAGTGAGGTAAACCACGGAAAGTAAATGGAAGCTTTAGTGAAAGAAGCTTATTTTTCTGTGTTTTAACCCAGTCAGAGACAGGAAAAAAGTAAGAAAAGAGTCAAGTACTGTGCCTTAGGTGAAAGACATTCAGCTGAGTAGCCAGCTTACAGCTTAGCCTTAGGGAATGGTTCCTGTGTATGAAAATTAGGTTTGGGGTTGCATCTTCAGGGGCTTGTCTGCGTGTGCACGCATGTGTGCTCACCCCCATCCCTGCATGCTCAGACTACCACTCATCACCAATCTGCTTGATGATTTAGTAATCACTAATACAACAACACTAGCAGAAGTTAAGGTCTTTTTTTTCTTTTTTTTTTTTTTTTTTTGAGATATCAAACTAGGCTTGTTCTCAGCTGTGCAGTAAAAGCTTGGCTGGGTTCCTACCTTCACATGCATCCATTTACCTTCCATCCTAATAATAAATATACAGCACAGCCAATTTGTTTCATATACTTTTTTACCTTCCTTTCTTTACCCAAAATATATTTTGTCTCATGTATTGAAGAGTGTAATTATATTTCACTCACTTACAGGAAAGTCCTTCGTAATTCACTGTTGCCTGAGGCTCTCTGAGTTATGCCTCTTTCACTTTTATGACAAAAACATAATAACAGTGCTTCAGGGGTAATATTTTCAGTGGCAAGATGTACCTGGAAAACTATACAGTGCTAAAAAAATAGAAAGATCCTCTCATACCTTGGCTTTCCTTCCTGATGTTTTGATCTTTCCCATGATCTTCCACACTGACAATGTTGTTTCTCCAGGTTAAATTTTGTTTGGTTCTGAAACACGGACTGGTACAGGTGAAGTTTGACTTATACATTTGAAGGAATAGAAACACAATAGCTAATACCATCTTATTTTCAAGTCAGTAGGAATAAGAAGAAAGTTTATCTGGGGATTTCTACTCCTTCCTTCGCTCCTTAAACCTCTACACAGGTGAAGGCTGCAGGAAAAGATTTCTGGCAATCTACCTGTATAACTGTCTTTCTTCAGAAAATGCCTGTTGGAAAAAGGCAAAATCTTTTGTGATAACACAGAAATTTTGGGTTACCTTTCAATATAAATTGACAGGTGAAAAACCTTCAAATAAGAGCAAAATGAAAACTCTTCACAATTTCAAATAATTGTTTTTGTTTCAAAAGTGGCTCTCATACAATGTTAATTTCAGATGTTATGCAAAACTTCAAAATGAAACTGAACTAAAAAGCCAAATATATTTGCATTTGTATTATGTGTAACTGAAGAAAGCTATGTAAAATATTGTAACAGCTATGTTAATAATTATTTTCCCCGTGTACTCTCTCATTAATGATCTATTCCATAGTCTCTCAAGACCAGTATGTTGTGCTTAGTACAAGAGCTGTAGAAATTCACTGTAAAGTTTCATTATAATTTTAATTCTATTCCTTCTTCTTTGCTTTCCTAATGTGTTGTTATGCCTCTTAATAATTCTTAGTTCTTAATTTCTTAATTTTGTGTAATAAGAAATAGTACAATAACATAGCATAGCTGCTGATTGTTCTTCAGCTGTAGCAGAAGCACTGTAGAGACAGAATAAAATACATGGGATAATGTGGGAAGGGGGAAAGAGATGAGGCTAGTAGAATTAGATTAGTAAGTCATAGTTAATTCCAGCAGTGATACATTTTGATTTCTGAGCCAAACAATTCTATTAAAGAAATCCAGTACGTTTTGAAGTAGGTAAAGGTAAACACAGGTACAGGACCAGACAGTAGGAGCTATTACTTATATTTGAGGAGCTATACGGAGTTGTTATCCAGGTCAATGGAAGTTCTACAAAAGTAAAGAGGCCGGCAATCCTAGGTTCCATACTTTCAACCAAATTGATGAGAATACTAGAAACCTTCAATACAGAGCCAGCCATTACATGACAGCCGTAATAAATATGCATGGGTCAAAAAGAGCTTTAAAAAAATTGAGTTGCAAATATTGTTATAGAGTAAACCAATTTGGTCTTTAATTACTCCTCCTTTGGCAATTGTTTTCTGCATATCTTCAGCTAGTAGCTCGTACACTAATAAAAAATACAAAGGATTATTCAGAGGAAATATTTGTGAAGTATCTGTGGAGAATGTATTTTTGTTTTTCACAGGAAATCTGGCTCTAACAGCTGCATTTGGATTTAAGGACCAAAAATATACACCATCATGCATGGATCAGTTGATGGGTGTTTTTTCAATTATCGCTTATTCACAACAAATTCTTTACAAGTCACTGAATTTACTCAAAAAATGGTAGAATAGTGAACACACATGGGGAGGAAGAGGAAAAAAATAAAAACAGCCACAACTTTTGAAAGATTATTTTCAAACTGAAAGTAAGCCAAAGCTTCCCAAGAAAGATACTAATCACAAGTTTTTTGCCCAACTCCAGGAATCCCAACAGCAATAGCCATGGCTTTCAGCTTCAGAGAATCATCTCCCAGAATCTGAAGGACAGGTATAAGAAGAGGTACTCTTTTCATCACCGTGTGTTATCTAGCTATAAGCAGCACAAGTTCTTATGTAGTAGCTAAATATTTCCCTCTTGCGTAAATAAATTAGTAGCAGCTCTGGAAGATGACATGTCTCATTTGAAATTATTATTGGGGATACAAAAGACCTGAGACCTAAAAGATTTTGTTTTAAATGAAAGTACACAGGAAAAATAAAAGTAAGAAAACATACAGTCAGTTTATGGAACATCAAGTCCCAGACTTTCACCACCAGATGCTGCTTCTTTTCTCTCCTTTCTTCTTCCCCTTCATACCTGCTGCTAACCTGATACGAATTCCTCTGTCATCCTTATTGAATGGTACTTGCTTTCCAGCTTTATTGTCAGCTCTGGATCCCCTGGGGCAATGGACATTTCTTGCCCCCCATGCTGCCAGCGCCCTGAAGAAGGCTGCAATCCTCACACAAGCTCTAACACTGGCAGGCAGTTAATGGATGGAGGATATACTGTCTTGGGGCACTCGAGCTCACCGTGGAGCAGCAGGAGGACAGCTCAACAGCAGGAAAAGAACATCTACTTGTACTTATTTAAGCTCTCCAATAGGAACAAGGAATAAATCTGAGACCAGTAGGCAGTTGCACCTTCTGCTGCCCTGTAAATTATATTCTTTCCAGGCCATTGTGTAAAGTTTTTCAGTTTCCTGAGAGATTTCCTGATGGGTCACAGTACTGGAAGTGACAGCTACAGTTATTGGAAATAATGGCCCATAGCTACAGCAAAAGAGAATTAACGACAGCAGTTTTTATTCAGGATAACAGCCTGATAATCCATATCATCACTTCAGAGCGAGTTCATACAACAAAACCAAGCAAGCAGATAAGCAGTTTGGGCTGTGAATAAAATAATTTTTTTTTCACATTCTATCATCATTATTTTCCATCTTTTCTCTTCTTTTGACAAATTTAAAGAGTACAGATGAAGCTAAGTGGTTCTGAATAAGAATCACCATGTTGCACTACTGTAGACATAGCTCAGAGAAAACCCCTTTCTGTCCCCAGTGAATAGTTGTGGGATACATTGCTGAAGACCTAAGCTTTCTTCCACAGGGCAAGTAATATCAATATGTGTTTTCTACCGAGTCCTACCAGTGATTTCTCTCTTGATCTAAAAATAAGAAAATAATTCTCCATGACACATTTTCAGTATCGCTTTTGATCTCCTTTGGTATCTCTCCTACAGCACAGATCAGCTAATGCAGTAACGTTATCACTGGTGCAATGCTCTGATTCTGACTCACCTAACTAAACTATGTTCCTGTAGACACTTGAAGTGATGGAAAAGTCTAGTTTAAATGCAGACAAGAGAAACCAGCATATTGTCTCTATCAGGAAACTGCAAAGGTATAGATCATATCTCCCTCCTTGTCTTGTGTCATGCCCGTGAAGCTGTGGAACATATAGCATGAGTGGGGTTTGGCTTGAAATAAAGTATCTTTAGCTGTGTGTCTTCTGTCATCCATATCTTTAGGCTCCCACTATACTGAGCAAAGATCAAGCTCTCCAGTCAGTGTCACAGTTCATACAGGTATCCAACTCCTTTTAAAATTGTTTAGGGTACCTGTGATAGCTGCAAAGACTCATCAAATATGTCAGAACATACATAGGAGAGAAATGCTTTGTTAGACCAGCAGCTGGAGGGTGAAACACCCGAAGGCTTCTCAAACAGCTATAACTGGCCATGTTCAAGCCGCTAAATTTCAAGCCAGGCTGACAGTCCACTGCACCTTTTTCTAGGCTCCTTTAACTGTATGGATTAAATATCTATTGACTGCAGCATGAGCTAAGACACAAAGCTTACATTTAGTCATTCAAATCTCCAAGTGAATCCTTCTCAGTTTCTCTAAACTAAAGAAGAAGAGTCCTGTGGAGACAGTTGAACTAACACTGTATAGGAAATAGTTTTGACAGGATAAGATCAAGCTCTTCTCCTAGGTCTAGTCAGCCTGGGGGCCTGCCCTGCACCCTCGTCATCCCACTTCCGCCTCTAGCAGCTCCATCCATGGATCTCTGCAGAGACCTGCAAGGAGCAGGGCAGCCTCTCCGGGCACAGGAAGGATTTTGCTAATGTATCTGCCCCATGCTACCAACTTTTTCTCTCTCATTCCCAGCCACACACATCTCATTGTGCTTTGACATTATTGTTGCTATCTAAATTTCAAAAGCTTTTATTTTGTAGTTAATTTGCAACATTTAACTTAAATAACTTGGAAGCCATGACAACTAGTGAGTAAAGCAACAGAATATCTGCATAGCTTGTTTGTTCCTCATTAAACAGCCAAATCCTTGAGGATTTATTATTATTAGAGCTAAAATAATCCAAATATACAAACTGCATTTGGGATTATAAACTCTTTGACAAGTTTCAGTCAAATACAAATGGAAATGTCCCAGACTAGAAACCAGATAAAAGAAATTTAATAAAGGAATTTCTCAGAGACCCTTTGTAAAATGAAGACCTTCCAATGAAGGAAGCAAATGATTCAAAATAGATGTAAAAATTAATGATAGCTATCTGATGCTATTTAAACAGACAACAACCATCAACAAAAAGGAACGTTTAACAAGTGTGTTTCATCACAAAAAATATATTAACCACTTTTCACAGTCAGGAACCTTCATCAATCAATAATAGATAATGTTTACTGTCTCCTGCTGGGGAGCCTTTTTTATATTTTTAATGGAATACATTGAATGTAGGTTTCCATAGTTACAGCAGAATTTCAGAATGAGTTTTGTTTTGTCATAATTGCTGCATATTAGTACATAAACAGCTGAACTCCGTCTTCCACTGGTAGAACTAATTTGTGCCTAGAGACAATTCTCTCCCCTCAGAAGATCGAAAAACAGCTTAAAACATGCTGCAAGTTTGTGGTCTTCCCCAGAGGGAGTAGAAAGTTTCTGCAAGTCAAGCTATTTGTTGTTTAGAGCCTGGGACTTCTGGGATCGGTAGCACAGAGAGGTGAAGATGCAAAAATCCATCACCAGCAGTAAAGGGAAATTAAAATCGTTCCCTACCCCACCCCAGACATGTTGAATTATAACTATATTATTTCCCATCACTATTGTTTTTGAGCAGACCTGAACACTAATGAATTTGGCTGGGATTTTTGCAGAACCCTAAGAGAGTCTGGAAACTAACAAGAAATGCAACATAGGCTCTATAAAGATCCCAGCTTTTATTGTCATAGTGTTTTCTAACATAGGAAACTATTGTTCCCTGGTTACAGAGCCTAGAAAAGAAGAGCTGCTTTGTCATGGATCCTTTATTCATCCCCATAAAGACTCATACTCATCAGATAACTGCTTTATTCTTTAGAGAGAGGAGTTGTGAAAGTAATTTTTTCCAGTGTGAATGACAAGATTTTTAATCTCTCCCAGAAATATTGAGAGGCAGGAGATGACAGCATCACAGAATATGTGTGCGCAAGGTAGAAATTGAACTCAGAAACTAAAAGCCCTGAGATCTTAACGGTTAGTTCAACCACTCCCTGCAAGGTTTACACATGCAGGACTTCCATTGCACTCCCATATTATTCCATGTTTAAGAGTCAAACAAAACTTCATATAATGCTTATGCTGAAGTGCTTGAAAAAACAATATGCCTGAAATGATGGCTGTTATGATTCCCTGAACAGAAGAAAAGTCTTCCAAGACTGGTCATTGACTGGCAGACCAACATGGTTTTTTCTGTTTCTCTAAAATGCCATGATCCTCCAAGTAAAATGCAAAGAGAAAGATAGTATGTCGTATACAATACGGAAGGACAAGAAGCTAATGTCAAGTCAAAGATTGCCTTCTCCAGTGTGACAGCAATTGCACAGATCAGTGGATTCCAGCAGATAGTAGTCTTGAACATGCTACACTTTAATGACTACAGTTTTGTAACCAAAGATGACTGAAGTGGCACATTACATAACTGAAGCACTGAAAAAAAAGCACAGTAACTTAATAATACCCATTGTTTCCCTTATAGACACAAAGGGAAATCTTTTCCTTAACATTATAAATGACAAATTACTTCATAAAACCAAGGTAAATTTGTCTGGTAGCTTTTCATAGAAACTTAAAAAAAAACATCTTCTTTTCATATCATGTCCTTTATTGCTTATGTTTTGGGGATCATTGTTATGAAGACAATGAATTAAGGCTTCACACTGCTCAGCTTTGTACCTGCACCAGACTAGGAGAGACATATCTTCATAATCTTCACTCTTGAGCTTTTATGGACAGGAATGTCCAAGAAAATATCTATTTGTCTTTTGTACTTGAACTTAGTAGAGGTTTATACACCAGTATCCTCACCTAATATGCTCCCTCCTCCTTAAATGAACAAGGTAAGGTGATTTACCTGACCCTTCACACCCTACTAGGTTCAAAGGGTCACACAAAAAACTTTCCTCACGCAAGCAGAAACGCTGAATGCTAGAACTCAAACCCAGACCTATTCACAGATCATCTGGGAAGAGAAAAAAGCGTGACATCTGTTGGATAAACTGCTATCTTTACCTCATCTGGCTCCAGTTTGGGGCCCATTTACTTTATGTTTAGAGTTACAGCTGGCAGAATAAGTGATTTTTGTCATGCACTGGAGAAGAAGCAGGTGCTTCTGCCCACCAAGGGTGCCTGTTTATTGCTTTTACTGCATTTTTCGATATTTGGTTCATTTTTCTCCCATTATCCCTTCTCATGCCTTTCATCTAGTAATATAAGAAACTAACTGCAAAAGTGCATCATGAGACCCAGTAAAATTTATGTGTGATGGTGCACAAACACACAGAAAAAGGCAGACTTTATCCTCAAATCTTTTAGCACAAATAGACAAGCTCAAGACAAAGGACAGGAAGGAGAAAGAGCAGAACATCTTGTCCAAGATAACATTGAACAGAAACAATATTGGTGAGAACAGAGACCATCCTCCTTCATCCCATATAGCTCTTTACAATCAGTTTTAGGGTGACTTTTTTCCTACTGCCTTTGCTTAATGTATTTGTTGCCAGTTTTCTCTTTTACCCCATACCAAAAAAAGGACGAGGTCAAACCTTAATTTAATGCTCTAGACATGAGCCAGAGTACTTCAGTGCAGGAACTGAATTTGCAACATGAGAGAGAAAGAGTGAGATTTTTCAATGTCACTCAGGGATTAACATCCTGCTCTCTAAAAGCTTAGCCCTTTGTTTTGAGATCTGAATGAGACACGGAGCACCACAGAATACATCTAGAATCTAGGGGTTAATCTTGGCCATTTGTATGCAGGGATCTGGTGTCTCCCACCAACTCTATACAGAACCAGGGCTCTCACCCACATCACAGGTCTTCTCCAAGTTTGTCAGGACTTAGCTCCTGTTTCATAGTACTTCTTTTTTTCACAATTATCTTAGTACATTTTTTCACTCCTATAAATTCTCCTTCCTTCCTTATAGCACCTGTGTGCTTTAATGTAGACTATACCTCTAACTAATTTGCTATGTATTTCCTTCATTCCTCAGCTGTGCACAACAAAAATCAAGAGATGAAGAAACAGACACCAGTAAGCAAAGAATCACAAGTGTGCTGAGAAGGCACTATTAGTAACAAAGGGGGAGGAGAGGGGAGGGCAAGGGGAATGTCCTTTAAGAGGTATTGAACCATTGACCTTAAGAGTTTTCTGTTATGGTCCAGAGATAAGTTGCTAAAGCACCACACCACAGGAAAGAAATGAGAAATTTTGAGGGCTACTGAGCACCGAATTCCCGTGGTGGCTCAGCAAAATGTTACTCAGAACAGGTGTTCCTGTAATTGTGATACTTTGGGGAAGTTTACAGTGTTCAATAGCCACCCAAGACATACTGATACCTCCCTAATGTCTCTAGAAATAGTATGCTGGACTGTCAAAGAGTGCATAATAAAACCTGTCTCAAGCCTGGTTGAAGATATTTGCAATTTAGCATATGTTTCTTGTGTAGCTGGCTTTTTCCAGAAATAAGGAGGACTTTTTTGGATCAGGACCTGAAAGATCCCGTCCTACTGCAAGAGACTTCTATGATTTCAAAATGTTTGAGCCTACTCTCCTGGAGCCTTAACCATTCTCTTCCTGAACAGAAAGGGAGAGCTTTTATTTTCCAAGCAAAACCTTATTTTCCAAGCAAAACCTGATTTAACAGATCAACCTGAAGGGCAGGAAATCCCCCACAGGACAGGTGCAGTTTTAAGGCTCTAGGCCCATACATAGCGAGAACAGTTGGGAAGCAATCTTTCCCACAGTTTTAAATCTAGATGCTATTGCAGTAGCATAAACATAATGTGGCCAATTTGCAATTTCAATTAACAATAAACTATAACTATTTAATAAAAATGGAAAACAGATGGTAAAAATAAAATAAAATGCCCATGGCTATCAAATTTGTTCAAATTAAATAGAGGAGTAGGAAAGAAAAGCTCATTCAACAAGAAAAGAAAAGAGTTCCCAACCCTGAGGAGATTTGGGATGACTAGAAGAGAGAAATGACCAGAACACATTCTCCCAAAGTAACTTAAGCATTTTTATACACTTAGATTCAGTATTTCTGTACTGGAACTGTGAAAAATTCTTCCAATAGGAACAAATACACAGAAAATGAGAAAAGTTTGGTGAGACAATGTGGCAAGTGGCACAGGCAGGTATTCCTAAGAGCTCAGCACCGTAGGAGATGCATGAATCATTGAACTGGCTAGGATCTTCTCATGTATTAACAAGACAATTTGAAGAAATGAAGAGGGAAAGGAGATGGTTGGGTTTTTCACTGTGTCATATATGGAGGCTTCTTTTTTTGTACTTCATGTGAGGCAGATACTTGAAGCCCTCACAACGTGTAGTGGGAGCAAATAGTAAATAGGCATGTAACACAACAAGGTCACAGCTTCTGACCTCTGTGATTATCCAGGGATATTTTACTAGCTGCAAACCATTTTCTTCCAAAGGAATGATTCAGCATGGCATTGAATTCAATACGTTATTTCACACTCGAGCTGGGCAAACTATTCCCGGGAAACATTTTAGCTAATAAGTTAGGCCCTTTTTTTTGGTTGGTAGATTATCAGCAAAAATATTATGATCCCGTAAACGTGTTAATTTTCTTACAATCATTGAAGCACATTGTACAAATATTTTTCAATCAGCTTGCCAGTTGCAAACTTTTCATTTAATTTTGTCCTTGACTATTCAGCATGCATTATTTGTTATTCAAAGCGTGTGGTTGGCCACCTCAGTTTCATGGCAGTTTCCCTCACCATTTGCCTGAAGCTCTAAATACCCATAAATGCAGTGGGAGAATAGCTGGGGCAAATAACAGATATCTGCATTCACAAGCAGGTGGTTTGAGGTTTGTAAGTTTACTGGTAAATGAGTGGAGAAGATCCATTCCCAAATTATCCTGCAAACAAGAACACTGGCCAAATGTTCAGTGCAGATTTAATACGTGTCCCTTTTAGCAGGTTTAACATGTGTCCCTTTAGCCCAGTGAGGCACCTGATTCCCGCACTGCCATGGTCTTACAGCCCTTCTTCCTATGTTAAAGACAAACCAGGGTATTTTGCTGCTAATCGTATCTCCCTCCAAAGATTACTCCCTTTGGTGATGAACACAGCTGAATTGAACAGCAATTCAGGACTTGCCAGAATGCCTGTCAGTTTCTCCTGCATTGTCCAAGCTCAGTTTCAGACAAACAGTGCCATGATGATATAGCAAGTACTCAATACCAACACTTCAAGCTTCAGCAGAGAGAAACAGAACTGACGGTAAGACCTTTAATCAGGATGCATGAACAAGCAACAATTCAGTTCAGTCTTGTAGAGCTGTGCTGAGACAAATAAATCTTTCCATAAAGCTACAGAAGTTGAGCTAAAAAAAAAGCTGACCCATTTTGAGCCCATAAGTTCAGATAAACCAAAGCTGAAAGCTTTCCTGTAAAACTCAAAATCTCACATTCTGACATTTCCCAAGTAATACATTGCTCCTTCTCAGGCTTTTTTTTTTCATTGTGGTGGTTATGACTTTAGTTGCTGTTTCAGATAATCCTGAAACATCGCACTTAAACTGGTGACAAAAAGACAGACACAATCCTAGCCAGTCCCATCACAAGGGATTACATGACCAGCTGTGATTTTGCCCTTGTGCTCCACATACAAGTATTAAAGAGCCCAGAGAGGAGCTCTTCCCTCCTATATACCTCTGAAAACCACAGCTCTTTCAAAATTTTTCCATTGTTCAGTAGCCTAGACTTCCTTCTGTGGACCCTGCCCTGAAATGTCCTCTCCTCTGACTGGGTCACCTGTCAGGAGAGGTGTAGCCTGAGCCTGCAGATGGGGAAAGACATGCCTGGACCTCAATGCTGGGCACAACCCTTGTGTGAGCTGGGTAGTTATGTCTCATAAAATGCAGTCTGCAAGCCACAGAGACACCACGCCAGCTGACACATGACTGATATGCGAAACTTGAGCGTTAAGAGTTCGACTTATCTACTATGTCACTTCCTGAAGTCTCCACTTTAAACTCCTGATGGAATAGGTACCAGAAATTAATTTGGAGATCCCAGTTTTCCAAGTTTTCCTTCACTCTACCCATCAATTTTAACTTCAGCTACAGCCAGTGGGCAGTTTTATACATTGGAAAAAACAAGGTGCTGTCCAGGGCAACGGGGTGCAGAACGCTGCAAAATCCTATCACCATGGATACTCACAGAATTGTCCACTGCCTTATTCCTAGGTGAGACTTAGAAAAAGTGCTAACTCTGGGTGTCTGGACTAGCAGAGTTTCTCTCTCTGTTCTGTACTCTCTGTGCAGGGTACTTAACTAGATAAGAGCAAGGCAAACACTTACATTTCAATGATGGTAATTTAAGCTGAGAGAAGTTGAATTATAAAGCAATGTTATAATACCATAATTACCCAAGAACTGTGCCCCATGTTTAACAATAGCTGTCTGCAGTGCCATTAAAATAATGACTTTCAGATTTGCCAGGCCTTTTATTATGAGAAACCCTGGCCACAGAAGTCTTTAAGACCATTTTTGCAATTGGTGTAAATTGGTGTACCTCCACTGAAGTCACTGCATGAAGATATGACCTTTATGCTCAAAGGACCCAGAATGTTCAGCAATTAGGTAAGCAGACAGTGCTCCAGTTACATCAGATGTTATGACACATGGTTCAAATCTGTTCAGAGAAGCTGAAGTTATTTAAGCTGATACACCTAAAAGTACAGAAAAATGTGAACTAAATGTATATCATACACGGGGTACCTTTCCTACCTATTTCGACCTGTTGCAGAAATACAAGTTAACAATATGCTGTCACGTGTCTGAATACATGTAATTCAAAAAATGTTGAATCAGAGGACAAATCCACTCTTCATTTTTACAGCCACCCTTAGCAGCTTCCCACATAGTGACAGCCTGATGACCACAGCATGTTGTTACACCCTTGTTTTGAAAATATGCCAGAGTAAAAATGCTAATTCAATCATTGGACATTGTCATGTTTCATTGATACAGTATCAGCAATATGTATGTCTATGTTTTTATCAGGTTGCTACCAAAAAACAAATGCTACTATTTCACCACTCTGCTGAGTCTGTCCGAACTCTATTGCCTCTGCTGAGGCTGTCCTAACTCTATTGCTACATCTAATATCAGAGGCAGAGCAGTGATGTGGTGGTAAATGCTGTATTTTCACTGAATTCTACTACAGCTCAGATAAAACCTTTTTGTCTTCTTGGCTTTCTCCCAAGGCCAGAAGTGAACTATCTAATCCAACCTCCTGACTGTTGTGCTGAATTTGAATTGCTGCCTTACCCCTAACTGACTTTTTAGATTAATTGCATTACGGACACAGCCTGACTTCACCAACTAACAGGCATCAGGATGTCCACAAGAACAGCTGAGAGAAGGGAAATGAAAGTAAAGGAAAAAGAGAGAGGGAGAGAGAAAGAGAGGCTGAGAAACAACTTATGAATGCCATGGGAAAAATCTTCACTTTTAGTTTATACATGGACAGCTACAAAGAATCTGCACAAGAAAAACACTTCTGTCTAAGGTATGCTAGTATCCACATAAACTCCCGGTTAGTTCACAAAATTTTGATTCCATTAATATTGATTTCTTGCATTCTCAGTGGGGAAAGGCTGTAAGGACTTCCATGATGCAGCCCCTCCTTCCGCAAAAGTAGTGTTAGCAGTTTCCTCCTCTGCTCCATCCCTTGTTACCATGAAACCAGATGGTGCCACTTGTGGTGAAATCGTGGATCTACCTGGTTCCTATTTTATTTAGCATTAGTCTTTAGACCTCCTCACCTCTTGCTTGAAACTAGCTAATGGGTTTAACAGATATAGATGAGAGTCTGACAAATCAGTGCAAACACAAACTCCTCATTTTCTTCAAATGTTAGACTGAAAATAATTTCCTTGCTTCTACTCTTTTTTCTCCTGCTTTGTCAACAGGGGCATTAATGTCAAGTGTATTGGATCATTACTCCACCATTGGGTTCTCGTTGCAAGAATCTAAGTTACATTTCCACAAGCTTAGATATTAGATTCTTTATTTTCTTTTTAAGTTTTCCTGCTTGGGCAAAACTTGATCTGCACACAATTTTAATAGAAGAATGGCCATACAAAGTGATAGCCAAGGTCTATCTAGCCAAACATCTTCAATGCAAGCTGCAAAACTTTGCATCTTTTTCATTTATTCAGTCTTCCATTTGTAAATAGAGGCCATTTGTTATGCCAGCATACATTTTGTAAGGTTTAAACATCACACCAGCAATGTAGTTCACAGTTGGTTTGCATGTACCATCTGGGCTTTGTGTATAAAAAGAGGCACCTAGTCGTAATTTTGGAAGCATTTGAGGGAGGATCTATTCTCTGCTGTGCTGGTTTAGTCTGCTTCATGTTTGGAAGGTAATAATTCAGTAGTATTTCTAGGACTTGGCAGTTGGTGTGCCATCTGGGGTGGTAAAGACTCTGCATATGGGAGATGGTATGGTCCCAAATATTTTATCTCTTTACCATCCTTCCCACCAAAGGAAACTTTTACTTAAAGAAGCAAAATTCATTACAAGTGTAGTATGCTGCCATGAAGATGAAAAGTAAAGAAATATATATAGTGTATAACTCCTCATGCAGTATTTCTCCCTCACAGAACACTTCTAATAAGGCAAGTAGATGTTGCTTGCAATCACCTTAATAGTATTTTTCTCAACTTTGTCTCATTGTTCTTGTTTATGCTTTCCTGCATCACACAAAACTCCTCTCCATCTGTGAGATTTGTACTCCTTTGATGTCTGGAGACTACCAAATACCCTTCTATTTGTTAGTTAAGCATACATGGAGAGCTGTATTATCAGGTATTCTGAGCTTCTTCATATGGATTACTCAATTAATGACAGAAAGGTATTTCAATACCTGTACAAATTCCGTGTTCTTAATCTAGTCCATCATAGCTTATCCATTTTAATCTTTCTTCACTCCATCTGACCACTTGGCTATTACTTCTGTTGCTTATACTTCCTTTCATTAATCATTCCAGGAACACTATTTTATGCTTTGAGTGCCAGAGCTATATAGACTAGGTCTCTTTCAGTGCTCAAAATAAAACTACTCTTCTGAGATATTACTGTATCACCTTATTCCATGAGGCAATAATACACATGCACCTAGAACTTCACTTGCCCTTTCTGTTGTCCTTTCAAGTTGTGCCCATTATCTGTCACAATTACATTTTATTCTCTCATCTTTTCCAGCTTGTTAAATACTCGTTCAATATTTGCTTCAAATTATATCAGCGGTGGTGCCTTGCACTTTTATCATTTATTTATTACTTTATCACATCAAACTCTGACACATTATATTATTGTTTCCCCATAAGGGCATTCAAAGGTCCTCCCAGCTTATGTCATGGGTAAATTTTGTTAATGAACTGACTCATTCTTCTTTCCAAATCAGGAAGATATTAAACAAGTCCTGATTTAGTACCAGCATTGCAGCAAATGACTACGTATGTCCCTTCAACTTGATCTATCAATATTCTTTGTTTATGGCCTTTGAGCTAATCTTCAATTCATGCAACAGTCCACATATTTGTCAATTTGAATTAATTGTATGAGATTTCATGGATGCTGTATCAAATGCCTTATTGAAGTCAAGCAACATTAGGTCTGCCATTTTCCTTTCATTTGCTTATTTGGTAATGCTATCAGAAGAAGCAATCAAATTTGTCTGATAAGATTTATTCTCATAGATCATGCTGCTTATTTCTCACGGTTCTGTTATCTGGGGGCCATGCTCCGCCTGTAAGGGACAGTTCTTCCACACACTGACTCTGATTTGACTGGTTTTGCCCCAAAAAGAAAAATCATTGAGCAGTATGTTATTCTTGGGAATCAGTACTAGGTTAGGGATCTGATCCAGCACTAATCGCCAAGAGTATTTTCTACTTATTTCAGTGAACTTTAGTTTAAATCATTGTACCAAAGTCTGGGTTAGGTTTTCCGTGTATTATCTATCACACTGTGTTATTTACTCTGGGTTGAAGAAAACCAGCAAAACTAGAAGAATCATGAGGCAAAGCACATCGTGTCCCTTTTTTACAGAAAATCATCAGTCATTTACAGCTAACAGACTCCTAGCATTTTGAAAGGTTCATTGCACAGGAAATAAAATCCTAACCATTGCATATGCTGCGGATTGTTCATGGCTACTGCTGTTGCAGTTGCCTCCCTTTTACCTGACATGGCAAAGATTAAACAAGAGACCTCCAACATAGAAACAGATTAAACAAGATACTTTATAAAGCCAAACTCCGTAGCAAGAACTGTTAACATGATTACTACTTCAGCATTTTGATTTTCAATAGACAGCCTCTTTACAGGGAGATGTCTTCACTGTGTGTTACTTTTTGACAATGCTACTACTATCCTATTTCTAAGACGACAGAGGAACAGCAAATCTCAACTAAACTCCCAGTAAAATTAAAAGTCTTCTGTGAAAAAGTAGTATGGCCACTGGTCTGACTGAATGAGGCACATGGGTGGTTTGGGTTAGTTCTGCTGAATTTCCTCCTCCGCTTTGGGTTAGAACAGCAGTCACCTGATGAGGCCCTTCAGCTACCACTGTTTCCTAAAACATATTTCTCCTCAATGTCACACTTGTGACCCACTGTGCACCTTCCAGCCATTACCCTTCACAGATACATATTGCTTTCTACAACGAGTTTCCAGTTCTTCATATTTTTCAATTTTCCTGTTAGGTGAGACAGACGAGAAGAGAGGCAGATGTTCTGGGAACCGTCTTCTCCAGCTTCAGACAACTAAAGAACAGCTGATGAAACCCAAATTTCCGCTCCAGTCTCCCCTTACTGCCAGAAGCCCTTCTAGCTTGTAGCAGACAAGCATCTGATCTGTCGCAGAGGCCTATTTTGCAATAAAATAATCTGTCTAGAGTTCAACATCTCTAAAAGATGATATCCATCTATTCTACTGCAGTGATGCAAAGGAACTTAGAACGATGAACTGCATTTTAGAGGCCAAAGTTACAGTACATGAATCCTACACAGTGTCTCATAAAGGCGCATAAAAATAATGTCATAAGACAAACTAATAAAAGTCTTTGTGTCCCAGAAGAGCAACTCCTGGTAAATGATCTCCGCTGAGTGTAAGTCTCAAATGACAACATTTGCTAGCTGCACAAATTCTGTGGATATGTCATTAAGGGATGATGTAATCAGACCATCTACCTCATGGTATAAATAGTCATATGTCTATCAATTCCACTAAGACGCTATTGATTAATACTTGCTGAGAAGTGATTTGAATGGTTCAAATGTTGTAATGGTCTTCTATTACTAACGTTACTTCTGGTGTAGGAACATGGCTGTTTCTCTCCTCTTTTTATTCATACAGCTGTAGACAAAAAATCAACTTCATGATTTACCTTAAAATTACCATTAACTGACCACTTGCTTAAAGATTTTTTTTTTTTAATAATTTATAAATTTGTGGGGTTTTTTCTCTCTAGACCTTCAACCCACACACTGGAACAGTTTGTTTGTCCACAGTTTATTCTGAAAGTGGGTGTGTGGAACTACAAAATTTTTCCCCCTCCCTTTCTCTGTCGATTTCCCTGGTTTTTTTCTGTCAAAAAGGGACTTATTGTACCTGTCTAGCTTTAGCTCTGAAAATGTATGGGCCAATCTAAAATATATTGCCCTTTCCCCCAAAACACAATTGACACAATGTAGTCCAGCTCTGCTTACATAAAACTGAGAGGTTCGTAGTGATCCATGACCTTGTAAGGCTCATTATTAGATAGATACCAATTTGTCATGCTGTGCCTAGCTATCAGGTTTTCTAGTCACTCACTTCATGCTTCTAGTGGCAAATTATATTTGACTTTCAATTTAAAATCCAGGGTACTTTAATGTAAAACCTCAGTATAATAATGGTGATGAAGCAGCAGGGCATGCAATTTGACAGAATGGATTTTTCTAGGTTATTGTAGCAGATTCCCCTCCTCCAACCTCCAAAAGGAAAAAAAAAGAAGGAAAGAAAGAGGGAAAGAAAGAGAAAAACAAAGCCAGCATCATGGGCTTGAAACCCTGGTGGAAGCTGGAAAGATGGCAGACACAGCACCAGGTTGTCCTTTAAAAATGGAGGCTCTACTGACATAATCTAAAGCTGTCAGAAGTCTTTTAAAATTGCTCACTGAGCACAGGTTAAGATACATTAGATGCGTGACGACAAGCTGCAATTCATGATTGAAGATTTAATTCCTTTTTAAAGAAAAAAAAAGAATGTTCATACTTCTTTGCTTCTTTGCTTTTTGTGTTGAACTTCATACAAGTTACACAGCTCCTGTCAGAGATAAGTAATACTGATCTCCTTTGTCTTGATGCCACACACCTACTAGTAATGGTGTCAAAGGCACGTAAATCCTGATACAATAGAAGTATTATTTTAGTATATTTTAATGAAGATTTGATTTTGAACAATGCCTTGTATGGGGTACAGAGCTGAGGAAGCTTCCCACTTCAAGCAAAATGTACATTGATTGTATTATTATGTTTTGGGGATTTATATTGTTATTCTAGAAACATCATGACATGAATTCCGATTGGACTGTATGGAATATTATGGAACATGTTTAATTTACTTATTTCTCTCCTTTCTTTTTCTACCTGTAGTAAAGATCATCTGATCATTTAAAAACTGAGCTTCATTTTTAATGTGATCCAGTTCGTCTAAATTTGGTCACTGAAAAATTAAGTATCTGTGTAAAGGTAATTGTCTAAACCTTTTGTAGAGCCAATGGACAAAAAAATACCCCTAAGGATAGCTCAGTCAATGTATTTCAGAGTGAGATTCATCCCAACCAACTCCAGGTTATTAATAGCTATGCGTTAAAGTTCTAGTAGTACCTTTACTCTCCCTTCTTAGACAACAAATAGAAACAAGCATTTTTAGAAGAAATAAACATTTTTAGAAGATGACTCATCTGATTTATCTTATATACCTATTTTAGGGTAAAATTTATTGCCCTCTAGGGGTATTTATTCCTCTCTATTAGCTACTAAGGAAAGTGTTAAAAGTCATTTGATCAGACTTGTATGACCAGCTTCAAGTCATGTATAGGTTATCACAGGCGTCTCCTTGCAGTTCAACTCTCAAAATCCTGATAAATGGAATCAGCTTGCAGAGAGGACTGTGTTTCTCCTTTGAATATTGAAAATTTACTCTAGGTGCTTAATTTTTAGATAAACAAGATAGCAGACAACAAGATTTTCTTCTGAAAATCCACACATGTAATTCCTGGGCATACAGTTGTGTACAATAACTAAAGTTTTTGATAGGTCTGGCCCTTCAACTGCTAAACTCAAGCACCCTCACAATGAAGAAGTAATTCTTTGTTTCGTGAACTAAGTTTTGTGTCAGAGCTACTGTATAGTACACCAGACCAAGCTGTGCATAGCAGCTACATGTTTAAGTAGCAAAAAATTCAAAAAGAAGAATCATAGAATTATAGAGTTATCTACATTGGAAAAGACCTTTAAGATCAAGTCCAACTGTTAACCTAAAACTGCCAAGTCCACCACTGAACCATGTCTTTAAGCACCACATCTACACATCTTCTAAACGCCTCCAAGGATGATGACTCCACCACCTCCCCGGGCAGCCTGTTCCAACGCTTGACAACCTTTTTGATGAAGAAATTTTTCTAATATCCAATCTAAACCTTCCCTGACACAACTTGAGGCTATTTCCTCTCATCCTATCACTTCTTATTTGGGAAAAGAGACCGACACCTGCCTGGCTACAACCTCCTTTCAGGTAGCTGTAATGAGCAATAAGGACTCCCATCAGCCTCCTCTTCTCCAGACTAAACAGCTCCAGCTCCCTCAGCTGGTCCTCATATGACTTGCATTCTAGACCCTTCAACAGTCTCATTGTTTTTCTGTGGATGTGCTCCAGCAACTCAATAGTTTTCTTGTAGTGAGGGGCCCAAAACTCAACACAGTATTCGAGGTACAGCCTCACCAATGCCAAGTATAGGGACACGATTATTCCCCACTCCTGCTGGCCACACTGTTCCTGATACAAGCCAGGATGCCATTGGCCTTCTTGGTCACCTGGGCACACTGCTGGCTCATAAGCAGCCGGCTGTCAACCAACACCCCCAGGTCCTTTTCCACCAGGCAACTTTCCAGCCACTCTTCCCCATGCCTGTAGTGTTGCATGGGGTTGTTGTGATGCAGATGCAGGACCCGGCACTTGGCCTTGTTGAATCTCACAGACTTGGCCACGGCCTATCTTTCCAGCCTGCCCAAATCCCTCTGTAGAGTCTTCCTACCCTGAAGCAGAGAGACACTCCTGCTCAACATGGTATTGTCTGCAAACTTACTGAGGGTGCTCAATAGCCTTGTCCAGATGATTGATGAAGATATTAAACAAGATTGGACCCAAAACTGAGCCCTGTGGAACAATACTTGTGACCAGCCGCCAGCTGAATTTAACTCATTTCAGCACAACTCTTTGGGCCTGGCCATCCAGCCAATTTTACCCAGCACACCCGTCCAAGCCATGAGCAGCCAGTTTCTCCAGGAGAATGCTGTGGGAAACGGTGTCAAAGACT
>Ga0065711_1004901_pt1 | contig 21973 bp, 11 predicted proteins | sample Hoacrofraction12_FD_59098 | JGI IMG/M metagenome (GOLD analysis project Ga0065711, IMG submission 59098) | Hoatzin crop microbial communities from Cojedes, Venezuela - Epithelial fraction 12 v2 (version 2) | ecosystem: Host-associated > Birds > Digestive system > Esophagus > Crop | place... | reverse complement strand
AAAGATTGTCCCCATCTTTCCTATAGGCTCCCTTTAAGTACTGAAAGGCTGCAATCAGGTCTCCCCTCAGCCTTCTCTTCTCCAGGCTGAACAAGCCCAACTCTCTCAGCCTGTCCTCATAGGAGAGGTGTTCCAGCAACTAAAAAAAAGCACTTAGGCTAACAAATGGCATGGAGAAAGTAGTGCACCTCAGTGTCTCAGGCTTCTCAGGAGTCCAGTGGAGACCAGATTGAATGGTTTCCTATGTGAATTCCTTGTGAGCACCTGGAAAAATAGATCCTACTCTTCTCAAAGCTCTCCCTGAGGCCAGAAGTAGAAGGTATGTTCTCTAAGCTCCTAGGCAATGGTGTTACCCTCTGTTCTAGTCCTCAAGATGCTGCATTCACTATGTTAATGAGAAACTCTAGAACAAAGAACTCCACTAACTTCAAGAAGCCTATAAAAACCATATATGCAGTGCTCTTCAGAGTCTGAGGAAAAGAGAGAGAAGGGAGACAGCAGGCAGTGAGAAAGGCAGACAAGAACAGCTCTGCGAGAATCAAGCAATTACAATACTCCAATGAGAACAAAAAAAAAAAAAAAGCAAGAACACAAGAACACTTGACTAGTAGAAATAATAACAATACCTAAGTTTTTACTCAAGCATTAAGTACCAGAATTGTAGCAAACTTCTTCAGTACACCTTCTTCAACTGTGGATTATTTATAAGGTCAAGCATTTGCAAAGGAGGTTATTCTGAAACATCAGATTACTCCAGAAACTTAACCTTATCTAAATTAAGTTCTGCCTACACTCTCTGCCAATAAATTTGTCTACCTGTTTGCATATTGATTTTTTCCCACCTTTTATTTTTTTTGGCTTCCTCAGGGGTGAGAAGAAAAAGTCTATTAAGTAGCTAAAAAGAAGTATGAGTTCTGAAAGGGGTTTTTTTTGCTGTCAAATGTCTCTCTAGCTGGATAACCTTATAGAGGTAAATTAAAAGGTTTAAAACGTAATGACCTGGTGTAGAATTTTAATTTGACTTAGACAACACATCTTCTCATTTGAAACACAGAATATTATTTTTCTGTTCTAACACCCTGCTGATCTGGATCAGGACCCATTAGCTCTTACTCTCTTTTGGTATGCATAAAAAGGATTGCTTAAGGGATCTTTATTCTATTTTTCTAGACCATCCATTTTGCTTCCATTTTTCTGAAACAAATGAAGCAATGCAACATATGCTTATCAGGCCCACGAACCTCAGCTAGTAAGAGTGAGAGTTAAAGCAATAATCAACAACAGTAGCTTGTGAGATTTTACAGATGGATAATTAAGCAGTCTATGAATACTTCATTTCCCCACATTTGTGTCTCTGGTTTAAAATGTCCTTTGGATAGATTTATATTCCAGTGACACTCACAGGCCAGGGTACTTAACCTTTCATGCCACTACAAAACAGTATTTTTTCTTGATGCTTCTCAGACACTATCAAATTATTTTTACTGATTTAACCTTAAGCATTTGATCTCGTGCAAAGGTGTGACTTTTCTGAGCAATCAATAGCATTTTATAATCAAATGAATACCTAGACAATACTCAGCTGGTCATTTATTAGCTTATTTACAGCACTTTGTCATTAAGTTTATTTGGTTTTTATTTCTGATGAAGCTGTTGTCTTACAAAAGTTTTCAGTAAAAGAAGGATTACAGTATTTACTATTCCTTGCAGACTCCCTTCTCCTGAGCCATCTTTGGAGAACCAATTGGCAGACCTGAATCTGCCTGAAAGGGAAGGGCAGGTAATTCTTCACTAGGGATCGATGCACACTGGGCAAACTTCCGTTTAGAAGCAAGAGAAGTGCTAAGAGAGCTATACATGAACAGGACTGTAGCTAATCCCACCAGTTCCAAAGAAGATGCAAAAACCTTTAGCGTAGCCATCTACACTATCCTGTTGTGGTCCTACTTCTGAGTATATAAATTTAGGCAGAAGATTCCAATGCTAGTACAGTATGGTCCATAGCTGAGACAGGGTAACTTTAGTAGATAAGTATATAAAAATCATCAGTTCCTAAAATAAATGCATGAATAAATAAATAAATAAAAGCCAAAACTTACCTGGGGTTAGACACCTTTCTGAGATAATAAAACACGATGGAGATACTACTCAAAAAACTATCTCACTCTATAAGAGAAATTCTTCCAGTTCTCTTCCACTACCTTGCATGCAAAAACTGGGAGGAACTGGAGTACCTTTATAGACTGCAGGTGTCTTGTGGAAGCATAGAAATTTTCCTGAAAATGACTTTATATCGTATCACTGATTGCTGGGCTCCGGCTAACAAGTTCTGCTACAGCTTTAATTCTTTGACCTGATAAGGCTCCCTGGTTGTCACAGAGCTCTGAAGGGCTGCTTCAAGGTGTTTTCTGGGCCGAGATATCATAGTAGACAGGACAGGATCAAAGATCAAGAAACTTAGGTCAAAGCATTTAAAACACTGAATAATAAAGTCAGAGCGGTAACTTTTTACTCCTGCACTGAATATCATTAACAGTTACAACAGAAAAATAGTCCTGCAAAGAACTCGCTGAGTTCCCTCTTGTATTAGGCAATTGTATCATACACACCTTTTAGGCTGACTGAACTATCTAGCAGCAAGCTTATTGTTCTTGGTTTCGTTCCCACTGCTCCAGTGGGAAACAGCATCCTTCTGTTCTGAAGGCTGAGATATTACTATGTTTTAAGACAACAGCTTTTATTTCAAACTAGAGCAGGCTACAGATACACACTCAGCCTCCTTAGATACCCCAGCTGACATCTTGTAACTCAGTTGCACATCTGAGCTCAACGCTCTCTTGCAGAGCTTCTTCTAACACAGGACCAAGTTATTGTGGTCACTCCCCGCCTTCTCTCTCGTGAATTGTTCCAGGTTTGCTCCTACCTTGCATGTGTCTCCACCCCATCAGCTATCCCATCTCTGTTCTCAGGTTCAACAACCTTGCCGAGAACAGGCATTTTAATTTGGGGCCATGAGTAATACCTGCAGCCCCCTCCTTTTTTTCATGTGTATCACTGACAAGATTCTAGTTGTTCTTTTGCCATGTTGGTGTCCAGTTTAGTATGATGAAGTGATGATCACCTTATCCTTACATTCTGTGATGCAGCTTAATTTCCTGGTCAGGTCCTTCTGCATTACTTTAACTCATAACTCCTGACTTCTATTTCAGTGATTTCATAACCCTTCTGAACACACAGCCCTTTGCCTTGAAGGCTTTTTCTGTTGTTCCTAAAATAAACTCCAGATGGCTTTTCTACCTGTAACTTGAGGACACTGCTAATATTTAAATGCTTTAGAGTAGCTGTAATTTTTTCAAAGCCTTTTTGAACTTAATAGTCTTAATACAACATGCTTTGCCCTAGGTTTTTTAATCATTCCTCTGTTCCCCAATAGTGATGCCCCAGAGCCTCAGGTACTTAGCCCTGCAACAACAGAGAAATCCCAGAGAGTCCTCAAACATCCTTCTTAATACTCTTAATTCTTTGCTCTTAATCCGTGACTACAGTTGGCACTTGGCTGTGTTCAGGCACACCCACCACTGCACAGACTGAGATGTTTCTGCAACACACATTTCTCCTGTCAGCTTCTTCAAAGTTTCTCTGCCATTTCCTTGCTGCCTTCCCAGTTTCTCTTCCCTCCCTGCTGCCCACCAGCCTGATTCCTCCTCAGTCCTCTCTCTTCCCAGCCAGATCTTACAATGGTTGCTAAAATATTTTTCTCTTGTCCTAAAATATTTTGCTTCTTCCTCTTAGCTGCCAGTCACTGCTTGCCCCTCTCCCGCAGGGCCTCTCCCTGCTCCCAGCCATCCCCCTTTATGTGCTCCATGGGATGGAGGAGAACAGGGCACCTCCTGTTTGGCAACTCCCCTTCAAGGGCTTTTTCTGAGTCCTCTAGTGCAGGATTTCCAATCCAGTCATACTTAGTTACAGACCTGTTTTTATCCTTTTGTTTAATTCTGCTTAAATAACTTGTATATTTCACAATGATTTCAGTGTAGCTTGTAAATAAGAACTACTGTATCATCCTCTCCCTAAGCAGTTTGACTCCAAAGTGTCTATTACAGCCATGCTTTGCCATCTTGCTTCCATCCCATTATAAGCATAAAGCATTTTTTTAAACATAATTTTCTGTTGCTCCTGACTTGCACAGGTCCTTAAATACTGACCTTTCAACTGAAAAATTTGTTCCACTATGTTTCTGTCCTCCTAGATATCCACCTTCACGTTCTGCCTCAGAAGCTCCCTCTTCTCCACTTTTGCGCACGTTCCTTTCATTAACAAGCAGTGGCATTGTAGTGCTTGCTCATTAATCACATCTATTTTCAATATTTGGTACTATGCTTTAACTAGCTGAATCATTTCTGTTACTACTGTTCTTACTAGTTTTGTTACCTCTTTTTTCCTTGTTGTCTCTCATCATATCCTTTATTTCTGCATTTTTTTCATTTACCAGATTTTCCTATTCTTGTGATTTGAAAAAAAGCTGGAAGGCATTGGAGATTCAGGCCCAACTGACATAGAAAACACCTCTTACATTGCCTAACCTGATTGCTGTACTCACCAAGTTAAATATGGGGTTAGGTGATATTAAAAGTAATATATGATTCATAAATTCAGCAGTGCTTTATTGCTATTTTACCTGCTCCTTCCCTCTAAAACAGGTGACTGTTTTAACTAGAATAAATTAGGTCTACTTATTTTTTTATACTAGACTGTATATTTGGCAGAAATAGTAAAACTAAATGTTACATTATTTCTGTGATTTCATTTTAAACATACATTACAGCTACTGCCAGGGCTGATGTTAATTGTGCCTGCACTACATTACACGTGCACACTACTTGAAGCAGTAAAAGTGTTCAAAGGAGGCTAGATTTTCTTTTTAAATGGTCTTCTATCATCAAGAAAATTTAATAACATCACCTGAAAAAGACAAACTGCCATGTGCAACTTTTTTCTCTCATGCTTTTTGAAAGAGATGGCTTAATTTCCTTTCCTTCCTGCTATCTCTTCCACCACAAAATATATGCAAGTATTATATCTTATTTCTACCTTGTCTCTGAAATAGAAGCAGTTACGTGCCTACGCTAAAGAATGAGTAACGTGAGACAGACACACAGACCAAAATCCAGGAGACACACAGCCTGTGCAACAGAAGTGGATAGCCTGACAATTCACAGTTCAAATCACAATTGAATCAATTGTGCACAAAAATGATGATCATTTTCTAGGAAATTGGTGTCTCTGTGGATTGAGAGCTATAAAACACAATTTCAAAAATTATGTAATGCTAAGAGCTTAAACAAAAACTGCTAAGGAAATTCCCCATGATTTGTCAAGCTCTTGGTGAGATTTCTGTGTTCACGTGAAAGGTGAAAGAAAAGCTGGTACAGTAAATATTTGTTCTCAAAAGTCTGCAGAGACTACAGCTGAAAAAGACTGCCTGTGTCTATTACTACTGTATTTAGAGATAAGCAGTGGACACACACACACAAAAAAAAAAATCATAAACTTTACCTTTCGTTGATTTTGAGCTTTCTGGATACGGATGTTGTGCTGACAGTTCCTTGCTTTGAGGGCAACAGACAGAACTAACAAAAGAAAAATAGAAAGAAAGTCAGCCTTCCCAAATAAGCATTTCTTTATAAATTCTCCCACTTTTCTAGGTCTGTTTCATTTAAGCTAATGCAAGTTACCTGCCGACACCCACCTTTCTTCATGTGACTGGAAATTACTAGTTCATACAATCACAAAGTAATGAAGATGGAGTCATGACCCCTTTTGCATGAGTGTATAGCTTTTCACCTACCAACGCAAACTGAGCCACTGTTTTGTCAAATTTCCAGATTTTGCTGCTAACCCAAGATATTCGCAGAAATGTACAAATCAGCGGAAAAGCAAGCAAAAGCCTTTCGGAATAAGGGCTTCACACAATTGTTCTGGAGGTGATAGGTCTGTTATTTTGACAGCACCTAGTCCAGATTAGAAAATTATCATGTAAATTTTTTTTCAAAATGAACTGAGTTTTGACTGAACTTGATGGATAAACACACAAAAGTGAAGAAATGTTTGCTATCAGTTCAAAATTCATCAGTGGTTTAATCATTTGGTAAAAATATGGGAGGCCTTCTTGGTTTATTCAAGAAAATAATGCTGTCTGCAGGGATGAAAAAAAAAAGTCTTTTTCCAGTCTAACAACTGGAAAAAACTGTGAAAGGTTAGAGACATTTCATCTTCATGTTGTATATGGACAAGCAAGCTGACCTAAATCAGTTTTGGTCCTAGGATGGTATCCCAAAAGACATTTTAACATAGAAGGGAATACACTTCATATATGAATTGATTTTTTCTTTTTAAAGATAGCACAGGCATTACCAAGAGTCTATAACCTATAAAGAAATAGCAACAAAACATTGGTGGTTATTAGTACATAACAACATTTTACCATATCAGCACTTTCCAGAGTTTCAAACAAATATACATGTAATTGCCTTTTTTCCCTTGTGTCATAAATAGCTAAGACTTCCCTCAGCCTTTCCCAGCTCTTATGTTCGTGCATTATGCAGCATCTAAATCAACAGAATCATAGTTCAGCTCTGACCTTCGGTATGAGTTCACACAGTAAGAAAGCTGCTGTGCCAGAGCTGCTTCAGCCGCGTTGCAATATTTTCTTCCCTGAAGACCTCATACCTGTGAGTGCAAGCTGGATAGATAAACTCCTTACCATGGCTGTGCAAAACTTATAAATGCCTGTCAAGGACTGATTCTCATCCACAACACAAATTAATTCTAGGCTGTCCTAGCTGTTTTATTATTTCTCAAGTATTTGGTATAGGAAACTGTTTGTGTCTTACACTTCCCCAGGAAAGATAGACCTGGTTTAATTCCCTCCATGTTGTACGTATGAAGCAGGAATGTTTGACTTATACCATGAAATGTCCTGCAAGCGACAACAAAAAGAATGCAGCAGGTTTCGCTTGGCATAATGTTAGGATAGTGTGGAAGTCAGCCACAGTCTCCTTTCTACCACATCGAGTAGTCATCTGGAAGGAAATGCAAGTGAACTCAAATTCTTTGATGGGGAAGACAATTACATTCAGGATCTATGCACATATTGAATAAACTAGCTTGTTGCTTTGTGGACCAGCTACTCTGGGCCTTACGTTAGTGCTGTTTTATAAGCACTGCAGAAGGAAAATATTTTAGAACTGATCTATGTCCTTCTCTTTCAGGAAACATTTTTTTAAGAAAGGTAGCTTAGTCTTGTCTACAGGGTTTAGTTATAAAAACAAAATATTTTACATAGCTACTTAGGTGGGCATCGATAAAACATATTTTTGTAGCCATTGTGTTGATGAAATAGGGACTGCTGAATTTGCTCCTCTCTCTCTGCAATCCTGAAAAATTAATTCAGAAAACTGCAGCTTGCTGTAAACTACAGTGCTACAAGAAAGGGATTTAAGTGAACACAGACAAACAGTGAACATAACCTGAGGTACAGAAAACTATACCCTGAATGCTGGATTTGTTTGATTTAAAATGAAATTGTCAAATAAAGAAAACAAAAAAGCACAATATTACAGTAGCTTGTTTCTTTTAAATGCTCTATTTGAGTAAAGTATACCATTTCTCAAATTGCTTTGCATCATGTTGATCTCATCATTAGTAACTATTTCAAATCTTTCTGCAAAAGAAAACAAAAAATTCCCATTGTCCAAGCTCAATTTAATTTAATTTCTTCAATTCTACTTTTCAAAATTCATTCATCATTTTAGTGTCACATCCTTCAAATGAGAAGCAGAATGGGTCGCAGTATCAGAGCCTGCTAAATGGCAGACTTCAGAAGCAGCTGGGCAAAGTGCTGTCTCTGCAAGCTGTCAGGAGTATTTCTCAAGCCCCTGGAAATGCTTATCTCAGTTTCCCGTAGTGTGAGAACCACTTTAGGATCAAAATCTAGGAAGTTTAAACCTCTCTTAAATTAATGTCCAGTTAGCTGCAAAAAGAAGCTCACAGAACTGAGAAGCATCAGAGCTAAGTTTGCACAAAGTTAACACTGCCCTTTTGGGAGGTCCATTACAATTTGGTCTTTAATTACTATGATCGTTTGTTATTCATTCTTCCATGGGATTCCAAGACTGATATAGCAGCCCACAATGAAGCAAGAAGCTGTGCAGTAGACTTTTACCATTATTTCTCCTTATATTCAACCCCACATCAGCCTCTGCAGCTGTCCCCTCACTCTTGCAACCTCCAGCATGCCGTTCCCATGGCTCGCATCAGAACCCCAGATGGGCTGGGCCAAGGGAGCGTCCCCCCGCCTGCTGCGCCTGCCCCCTGCAATCACAGTCACCGTCCCCAGGCTGAACAGGATGCTGTCAGGCATGCACCTTCCGAAAAAATACTGCTATTTCCTTACTGAGGATAACATCATAGTGCTGTCCCTTTGACTAGGAGATACAAAAAATAGGTGGAAAAATGGGAAAATTCTGACTTTTTGACTGCAATGTTTTTGTGACTGTTCATGTTTTGTGAGAGCTTTCCTTTCCTTGTTTCTCCTAAAAGCAGGAAACACATGAATAACATAAATGAAATAAACTATGACAAAATTGAAAAACAGACTTGTGTGGAACTATTTGCTTAATATCACATAGAAATCTACATCCTTTCATCTCTACTCCTTCCTCCTCAAAGAGCTACACTTGCATCCTACTGCCATGAAAGTCAAAAGGAAACATGTTAATGTCATTAGAAACCAGCACCCCATTGTAACTAAAGAAAATGATTAAAAAATCACCTTTATAATGGAAACTCTTACGTTACATGACTACAGCTCTCACCGCATACGTCAATATAGCTTTGTTTAAAGAGAAGTGAACTCTTATGAAAATTCATACATTGCAGCACCAATGAAGTAGATATAACAGCCAGAAGAGTAGTGTAAATTATAGTTACGCAGAAATGGCGAGTGATTTAAAAAAAAAAGGCACCAATAATAACATCAGCAAAAGTAAAACCAACTGAAAAACCCCTGCAGCATCTCAACTTTCGCGTAAATGACTGTGCTAATAAAGGGTGCTGAGAGAAGAAAATAAGAGGAACTAGCATATTCAAGGCAGAAACATTTCCAAACATTCACTAATATGTTTGAAAAGTTTCCAGAAGATGCCAGTGGCTGTTGAAGCAGGGCAAATCTATTTGCATGTTTCTAATGCAGAGGCAGTCACGTTCACAGCAGATGTTTGTCAGTCACACCTTACATGCCCCGAAACAGATACATTGCCCAATTAAACAAAAATGCGCTTGGGGCATCTCTTGGGTCACATCCGGCTAACTAACAGCAGCTGTGTTGGAACAAAGGTAGGCAAGTTCCCTTGTTATGTAAACGGCATCAATCTCCCCTGAAACATTAAGATAGAAAATTTGTTAAATTAGATGCGATTTGGTTTCCTCTCTCTTCTTCTGGAAAAGATATGAATTCTTTTATCAAGCAAGAACTGTTTTCAGGTTGGGTTGGGCTTTTTTCTCTTCCTGATTTAGCCTAACGTAAGATGTACGAGACTGGATTTTTGAAGTAAAATGTCTACTTTAGCTGCCTACAAAGGTGAAAAAGGAAACAAATAAGCAGCAAGGGTATGAAGCTAAAAGTGGGACAGAGACTGCAGCCAGGTTAGAAATTTTTTTGATCACTGTATTTCCTGAAAAGAAAATAAACTGTTACTTAGCTGTTACTAATAAACTAAGAACGACAAGCAAGTGTTAGAGTTAAAATTGCAAGTCATAGTCCAATATCTACAAGCAGGGCCTTTTAAGTATTACGCACACTAAACCTTGATTTCTGCAGCACGTGAACACAGGGCTCTGCAGCAGGGAATGCCAGGCAAACAAGGGATGCTTGATGTGTCATGGACTTCTCTATTTACTGAAGAATTCATCACAGATGGGCTACAACAGCCAGAAGCTTTATTATTAAAGATGAAGTCATGGCAGTGCTGGCTGCCTAGACTAAAAAAACCTCTTCACCTTTGACAGCAAAAGGATGAGAAATAATTCAGAGCATCTACCCATCTCCCTCTCTTGGGCTTGTGTATGAAAAACCTTGTACTGGAGGAGGAACAGGGGCTTATATTTTTTTCATATCCCTACTGCCTATTAGACTTTACTGAACATGCTATTCTTTCTATCCCGTTTAGGAAAGGAACAGGATAGTTATCTTCATGTAATTTGTCTAATTTCTGACAGGCCCCTGCAAGATGGGTAATATCTTTGGATATTCTGAAGATGTAGTTTGGAGAAAAGTGGAAAAAAAGCGTTTATCAAATTAGTAGTCTGACAGCAGATGAGGAGGTCAGAAGACTGGTCAGAGAGGGTTCAAGGAGCACCTCAAGGAATGTTTTAATTGACAGACGTATTCAGCTAAGAAAATACAGAGGTAGATTTTACCTACTCACAGTTGTCTTTTCTGCAGTAAGGAGCTACTTAAATAGGAGCGGAAGACTTCAGATGAACTTGTTAGTACTTGTTAGTTAAATGCCTGTAGTCACTTCATCTACCATGTTTGAAGGTTTAGGAATTCAAAGGCAAAACATAAAACTAACAGACAAGGCTAAACCAGAAAACTGAAATCGTAAAGTACAGCTGAAACCAAACATCCAGCCTTTACTACTTAAGAGATGCTTCAGGCAGTGGCCAAAACCAGGAAATCGGAGTGTCATCTAACAGCAGGATGTGCATCAGGGCTTTCAAAAAGACTCCACAAAATGCCTCCTTTCCTTCTTAAGCTTGCCACCAGTTGATTGCTTCCTCCTACACTCATCCACAAATCTCATCCCCTTAGTACAAAGAAGAGAACAGAAATTTGAGGTTGTATTTTGCCTTTGGCTGGAATGAGAAAAAAACTTTATAGCAGAAACCGTTAATTATTAATCATTATAATTTGTAATTATTATGGCCTCATACTAATGTATCCCTAAACAACCAAATGGAAGAGGAATGCTTTGAAAAAGACTGGAAGGCAGATGCCACCAGCCTAGCGGGTCAAAGAAATCAGCTAGTAATTAAAGTTTCCTAAAGAACTCATTCTTTCTGAATTCTTTTCAGTAACTTGAAAAGACAACTCAGGGGGTGTCCTTCCTTTAAATGCAATGATATTTGTCAAATCCATTTGTAAATATTAGTTCAGTTAAAACAACACGTAAGATACAAAATGTAATTAAGTTCTGTATAGATTTCACTTTCACGGGAGACTAAGAACAGCAAGGCAGAAATGATGTTATTCTGTTTCTAGAGCTCATTGGAATCCCTAATGATTTCAACAGCCTACGACTCATCAGCTGCAATTAAAACAACAGCAATGGCAGCGACCCGACCAGAAAAAAAAATTACAGGGGCAGTAAGCAATACGGAGACATGAAGTTGGAATACAGATGTTACTGATATGTGGCATGTCAAAGAGAGTAATTCTTCTGTTATTGTACTTCTGTGTACCTCCTAATAGGCAAGCAACAATGGCTGGCCAGTAAACGGCAATTCTCATTCACTGCATGTCTCCAACTGTGGATTTAACTTCCACTTTGGAAGAAGACATCTCTGTAGATTGCTCCTGGAGGCAAGGTAAACACAGCCCAGAAGCACAGACCCTAGCCAGCAGGTGAACCATGTGCTCCGTGCAGACAACCTTTGGCTTTTGCACATCTCAGGTTTATTTATTTCATTTATTTACTTGGTATTATTAGTATTAATGGGCAAGGACATCTCAGCTTCAACATAACAGCTTCCACAGGAAAAACAAAAGTTTCATATGGTTGTCTTTACTGCGTCCCTAATGTGCTGCTACTTTGATTAGCTCAGGAAATGAGCAAAATTTTCAATATTAACGAAAAGAACAAGCACTAGCCTCTAAATTAAAAAAATAAATCAGTATTTCAGGGTCTGCCCGTTACTCTCAGCAAAACCTCCTTTCCCTCCTTCTCCTTTAAAATCTTTGCTTTGAACATCATCATCTTGTGCAGATTCATCATCCTTTCTTCACTTACTGGCTAATCACAGCACAGGCTTTAGTACTATTACGCACTATCTTTTTTGTAGGTTGGACAGGTTATCCGCACTTACACCTTTCTCCCTTCTGCCTCCAGTCACATATGTAGCTTCTTTTCTCAGAGACTTGATAACATCATTGCTGTCCTCCCCAATGGGGTTCTTAGCCATTTTCTCTTTGCTGTCGTCCCCAATGGGTTGTGGGCATTTTCTCTTTTCCAACTGGGCCTCCAATTAGAGCGATTGCTCTTTTTGATACATCAGTCACAGAAACAGCCAGATGAGCCACACAAAATGGCTACATCAAATTTAGGGAATTGCTTATGCATAAAAAAAAAAAAAAATTACCCACTTAAATAGCTTTGTACACAAAAGAGCTTGGAAAATTGGCTTCTAAAAATCACCACCCCCTCGTATCTGGCAGCTGAGCTGCTAGTGTAATCATCCCTTCAGTAATTTCAATAAAAAAGAGCCATGTTTACAAAACCCCGCTGTTTCAGCAAACTTTACTTATTCAACCAATGCAAGTCAGCTGGCAGAACTAGTCCTCCTTTGGGATGCAATATTGGGCAGCCCGTAGTCCAAAGAGGACCTCTGATACACAAATCGCTCTCTGATCCTTTGCTTTGTTCTTCAGAAGTCTGAGTTGAGCCCAGCTGAGCCTATGTCCGTGTAATGGCATGCAGGTAAATCTGGCTTGATGAAAACATTCTCTTCTCTCCACGTCTCCCCTCCTATTTACTCAACATGTTTTGGGAAGTCCCAGCGCGCACTGACTTCTGCTGTAAGTGAAGCTAGTAGGCACATTTAAAGAAAAATATACTAGAGAATTTCTGTAGTTTAATTTTTTTTGTCTTCCTTGTTAAATATGATATGTGTCTTTTTAATTTGGCCTGCATAATCTTTCTTGCTGCTGGTAACCAATGAAAGGAAAGAGGTTAAACTTATTTTAAAGAGTCTAAACTGGAAATTATGGAAACAAATAATATTCAGTAGTCATAGAGTACAGACATCTAATATGAAAAATTGTGAGAGAGAAACAATTTTCTGAGCACAGAACTAGACCATAAATCATGAATAACACAAAGACTTCACAAAGAAAAATTATGGAAAAGAAACAATGTATTTCTGTTGTTCTTTCTTTTGGTTTGGGCCGTTGTCTGAACATTGATCTCAAGACATCTCAGACACTCTTTTAACACTGCAGTGAAAGCTGCTCAGGAAATAAATCTGATTGCTAGCTCATGAAAGGCTTCTTCCTTGATACCTTTCTAAATAAACTAATAGCTGGAAGACTGAATGTTTACTTAAAAAAGGAAGCTTCTTATTGCCTTACCCTCTAACAGTTTTAAAATCTCACACTAGACCAGAAGGATTGAAAGCTTTTCCTTAGAGACAATATTTTTCATGCAGGCCAAACTTTCTGTAAACAGAAAAAAAAGCCAATGAGTCAAACACTTGTGAAGTCTGGTATAGTCTTTGTTCTCCTAGTCCGTTTTATGTGGCACTTGTACAGATACTGCAGTGATGGGTGGCAAAACAAAATCAAAGAACAGATAGTCCCACACTTCCTCAATACCTCAAGGCAGTTATGAAAATCAGCAACTAACATTCACCTCAATAAACTCTTTTTTGTTTCCAGGTGAGACCTGAAGTCTATCAGCAGGAAGAGAATCATATTTTCAAACCCATGTTGTATTCATCAACATGCAGCAAAGGAAAAGAATAAAATCTTACAGTTAGTTTTGTCATCACAAACCTAGGTCTCCATTTGGGAGACACGTTCCTGTTCCTAACCAGAGGGCTGGTGCTCTACTGAGAGGGTGACAGAGGGAAGGAAAAAGGGGATTAAACAGGAAGAGGAGGGATATAATTGTGTCCATCCTCTGCCAGCTGCTATGCCAAGTAACAGAAATTAAACTAGAATTTGGCTCACAGTTATTCAAGGTTAAAACTCACCCTGCTTGCTGCTTAATGACACATCCTGCATATTCAGCATACAAAAGCATGAAAAAGTTCTGTTAGATTATAATAGCTACAAGTGAGAAGCGAGGAAGCTTGGGGCACACACGCACAGCAGAAAGGCCATTGATTCTTCATTGGGTTTTGATCAAGCAAAAAAAAGCCCAAAGTAGAAAGCCTCAGCTTCTTTGAAGCTAGCCATTTTGTTAGCTTTTGGCCTGACTGTAGCTGTGTTTTTTAATGAGGAATGACAACAGAATTTTTAGAGAGAATTTCTGTGCTTACTTGCAGGAAAAGCCTCCATAGTCATTTGTACAACAAAAGAGAGCTCGCTTTTACAGTGAACTAAATAAACCTATTCTATGAATGAAAGGACATTCTAAAAGCACAATAAAAACAATAAGGTTAATTTTAGTGAGTGTATCTTAATCCATGAAGATACTAAGGAAGGCAAAAAATTCAATAAGATTCCTAACCANAAAGAAATTACACGTTTCTTGACTTTGGATTAGGAAAATNTTTTTTTTTTTTGGTTTTTTTTTTTTTTGCTATGGGCTTTTAATAAGAAATTAGACCAGCTTTAGGAATTTATTACGGAGGGAATTTTGGAGTACCTTGAGAGGCCATTGCAGTAAAGACTTCATTCAAATTATACTACTATGTATAATGTTCCTATTTATTTCAGTTGGCTTCAGATCAGAGTCTTAAATTGGAAAATACAGTGCTATGCACTGTGACGAAGAGAAGAACCGTGCTCGGTGTACATAAGGAAAGGAGGTGCAGGACAGGTGAAATTCCCTGGCTTCTCCCTCTTCAGCAAGGTGGGCTACACAGCTTCTTCCAGTGGCAGGATGGGGTGGCTCTGTGGGGCCTCTTCCCGTTACACGGCCAGCATGCGTGCCAGCACCGGACGCTCACCCAGAGGTCCCAGGTTGACATCACAGATGTGCAGCAACGCTTTTCAGCTTCTGCTGTACAAGGTGTCCACATGTATTACCCATGTGGCTGTTACCTTTCTGACCTGGGCTGTTCTGACGAAGTCCACGTCCTTTGTCACAGAGGACTATCGCTCCCTGTAATAGCTACAGTGTTTCTAAAATGGTACGAAAATCCTCTGCTTCCTTGTGATCCCAATGCAGAACCCAAGTGGAATTCACCTGACACATCCAGGACATGACCAGGCTCCCCTTAGTCAAGTCCCGCTTGTCTGTAATGACCAAAGTTTCTTCCCACTTCCTGATTCATCTCATTTTACAGCTAACACTGAAGTAGGTCAAACGAATTGTCTCTGACGGGAATTCTGGGCTACGTGCACAGTAGCAGATGTCCAGTTTTCTAAGACTAGGTGAGGTGACCCCACCCCAGTCCCTAGCTTAACATCAGATCCCTCATTCTGGTTACGGCAATTATGCTGTGCAACACAAGCACTATCATATATTTTTGCTGCAGATGCCTCCTCCCTCCTCCTCCTCCTCTTTTTGTGAGAAGCTGCAGCCATCTCCGAGTGTTCAAATGACCTGCAGTGCATTGGACACAGCTTTATAACAACAGCATTTAAAATTCATCACAGTTCCCCCTGCCCTAGCAGTACTTCCAATCTGAACTAAAGCTGCTGTTTTCAAAATATATATCAGCTCAGCACTGTATTAAAAAGAGGAAAAAAGAAAATCTTCCTCTTCATACACCAGGTAGAAAGCAGGTAAAGAATGGTATCAGCGAGCACAGCACTGGCATATTAAAACTCACACAAAAGCTCAGAGCCAGATGCTCTTGCTGTAAAGGCGCTGTTGGTACAGGATCCTTTTTGGTTTTCCAGGGCAGACATATAAAAAATGATAAGGAATATTGGCTTTTCTATTTGACTGGAAAACAGGAAGAGCCATATCCTGAATATAAGATGTCTGCCCAGCACGACAGAAGAGCCGGGTAAATTCTGTTGGTCTACATAGCTTTTACATTAAAAACTCTATTTAAATTGAGGAAAAATTCATATCAGTAAAGCAAAGTTTGCATACCACTAACATTTTCAGGGCTCATTTCACTTCTGTGCCCTGGTTAATGTTACTGTGACGTTGGTATTAGAGGGAGAGGAAACACATAGGGCAGAGCCAGGGCCCTGCTGATGCTCCTTCATGCATTTTGGCAGTGAAAGGATGTTGCCAGCCAAGCTCCAGCATCACTGGCTGTGGGTCAGCAGTGGGACGTAACGTTCAACAGGCTTAGTCTGAAAGCTCAGATCCAGCAAAATACTTGAACAGAACTCTCTTTTAAAGCATGGGAGTAAGTTTGCCGAGCTGCTCCGAGCAGAGCTCATCACCACAGGAGCAGCTGCCCAGGCTGGGGAATCACAGGGTGCACATCGCACTCCCATCGATGTCCAGGGGAGGGTGTGGCTGCAGAGATGCCACCCCTGCTTTAGAAGATAGAAGACCCAATATAAAATTAGTGATGACGTGAGACTTTGGCTAATGATAGCACCTTATCTTCTGCAGTGCTGACAGATTGTCATCCAGTGATATAAAGGTGACACATCGTGTGCTTTGTGTCACTAAGCTGGCACCTCAAATCCTCTTTTCATTGACTATTCTGAGTTTTATAGCATCTTCTGTGGTTGAAAACCTCACAAATATTGCCTCATTAAGCCTACAGCTCCCATTTCAGGTAAATAATGATTATTATCCTCATTTCAGAGCCCAAGAACATAAGATCCAAAGTTAATTAGATGGGCCACATAGCAAGTCAGTATCAAAGACGAAACCAGTGTTCCTCACTCACACTGGTGGCCATGCTCACACTGATAGATAATGATATAGGATAGCCTGAGCACCCACGCTGCCCTGCACAGGGGCTGCTGGTTTTGACTCACAACAGCCCTGCTCTGGAGTCACTGGCGGGACATGAATTGTGCATTTATATACATTGGTTCTCCCATTGAACTTGTTTCGGCGTTTCAAGTTTGGGAACAGAAGTACCCTTTAAGAAATGAGTACATGTGGCATTTTCACTGACTCAGAGCACCAAAATTACCCAGTCAACTCATATCCTCTTTGACAAATGACACAAAAGTTCACATTCCCCTAAAGAGCTCCCCCCAATAACACCACCCCCTCCAACGTCCCCGTAGTTAATGCATCCTATGAGCTTGGCTACCATCAGAGCTAAAAGATTTCCTTTGGAAACCTACAACATGCTTAGCACAGTTTAAACTCTGCCCACTCAACTATAGCCTTGGCTATGCACATAAACCTACAGTCATTTTATATGCACACTTATTCCCACTGTCAGCAATTCCGATCAGTGCAAAAATGGACCCACCATGCAACAAGCAATAAAAATACACATTCAATACTTTTTAAATTTACTATTTGCTTATATAATTACCATTCTTATTTCAACAGTTTTTCCAAAAATTTTTATGTAATTTAAAAGAATTATGAGAAAAATAATTTTATTATTATTATGAATTTATAATGAAGTTATGACTACCAAGAAGTTTTTACCAAGCAGTTGCCTGACCAAAAAAATAAAGAAAAATAAAATCTATTTTTTACAATTATAGCATTTCACTGACTTCCTTAGCAATTTATTTTAAAAGACAGATAAAGTAATTTATTTTTTGAATCAAGCACTAGCTTCATCGTGATTTTTCAACAGAAATATTTTATTACAATAAGAAAAGTTAAAAACAGAAAATGTACGTTTTAGCTGATGCAAGACATTTTCATTCCATTGTTTCATATTTGGACAATTCAAGAAAACAATTAAAGGAGATATACCTGCAGAACTCAGCACATGTAATTTAAACTAAGAGTGGGCTTGAGAATAGATGGGCAGGTTACGTGGGTGGGAAATATTCCCCAGGATGGATGAAGTGACCTAATGAAAGACAGAAAAAAGCTAAGGCTAAATTAGAATTTAAGTTCCCAGTTTTTGCTATTGTATCTTTTTAGTTTTCAGAAAATGTGCACGACTTCCCCGATGGGTAGCAAAACCTTTCCAGGATCTCTATTGACCTGGCTGATAAATGATGAAATCTGGCTGAAATTCCCTGCTCAGTATATCCTCTGCCTTTTTTCCCATTCCAAGACAACTAGCTTCTCATGCTCCATGTATCAAATGGAGACATCTTGCACAGGTTTGAGGTTGCAAAGTCAGACACCTAATTACTATGTGCCACAATAAATGAGTGGACTTGGCCTCAAGGAGCCGGTTCCACTGTTAGTATGAAGCTAAGGGATCAAAAGAAGGCAAAACAAAATATAATCTGAGTTCAGGTTCAATCCCCAGGTTGAAATTTGATGGAACACGATGTTTACTCAAGCAGCTGGAATAGCAAACACATGCATAGAAGGCAATATCACCATTTATTGTAGCCGTCATTTCACACTAGCACAGTTCCAAACATGAACTAATGCACAAGCCTTTCAAATCAAAATCAGCTTCAAATCCCAGTTTCCATATATGATATGGGAGGCGTGGGCTGCCTCAAACATCTGACACATTTGCTTAAAAGGATTGACCTAGACCAAGAAATACATTCAGTGGAAATTGTTTCTTCTCTTGCCCTGGGCTCAATCCCTCATCTGTTTGTCTGTTAAACTCAAATCTTCTTTTGCAATCAGCTTCTTTTTTCGTGCTTTTGAGAAAAACATAGCGAGAAAAGGTTTTCCTTTTCCTTGCTGTGAAGGCTTTAAGAGAATCTGCTACTCAAGTGTTAAACACTCTGTCCTTTGGTGCATTTATGCTAGCGGGTCTGACTTCTGAAATCAACATTAAGCAAGAGCTACAGCGTTACCCTCATTACCCATTCATGAGTTCAGATGACTGATGGAATAATACTAGTTTCCCTTTCTATAAAGTAGATAAAAGCCACAAGGGTCATTGCTACAGACATGGTCTCAGACACTCTTTCCACTCAGGCTTTCGCCTGGCACAGCTGCCAGCTGAGCATTACCCAGGCAGCAAGTTAAGCACAGCGGCAGCTGAGCTGGAGCAGAAAGCAGGAGTAAGTGCAGAAGATGGAGAGGGAAGAAAAGAAAGAAATCAGAAAGGGAAGTAGGCTTCCCCCTGCCTCTATGCTTCGTGGCAGACCTGCCTCCCCAGATGAAGCAGAGCTGAGATCTTCTTCTACCCCCACCACTACTGCTGGGGCTGGAGGGGGGCTCTGCGCTCACTCCCCTGCAAAAGGCTGCACAGACCTTCTGGGCGGGAGTCGGGCCTGGAAATGTCCTTTATATTATCACCTCTAAACGGCCATCTCCTTCAGGAAAATTAGGTGTTTCTCCCTTTAAGATCTACAAGTGAGCTGCCTTAATTTACTTTGCACATGATAACACAAATTTTCCACTCAAAATACAAATTAAAAGTAAATAAATACATAAGTTAAAACCAACCCAGAACTGACAAACCCCTTCATTTCTCCTACTTCGATATTTTTTTTCTGCTAGCATTTTGCACGGTTGCCTTTAAATGGTTTGTCCATGGTGTGTTTTTAAATGTTACAAAGAAAAGCAGGTTTGAAAAACAAGAGAGCTATACAGTTGGGAAGCTGAAGCACAACTGGCATACCAGTGAATGTCTTCATAGCAACTTCAATAGAACTGTACTTATGTGGGTTGTTTTCAGAGTTTCTCTCTCTTTCGCTCCCACTTTTTGAGAAACCTTGGGCCTGGCACAGAGGATGAACTAGGAGTGGCCCCCAGTGTTACAAATGAGCTGGTTAAAAAGGCAAAGACTGTGCTAGAAGGCGTTGCTGATGCTAGAGATACCCAGCCGGGCACTCTGGACTGTGACTGTGTCTAATCCTCTTAAAACAGGGTAAATATCACCTACCAAATGAGTGCTAAATACTGTACTCCCGAGGGATTATCCCACTAAGTCCCCTCCTTTTTTGTTGAATCAGAGAAATGGCATCAGAAAGGAAAAAGCAAAGCTGCCTCATCACTCCATGATGAGTGTAGAAGGGAAGCTTATGTTCACAGTTCCAGAATCTGTAGTTTTATTATACCAGGACAGAAATCTCTATGAAATATCTTCATTGCACATACATTTGAGTCTGCAGCTCTGCCATCTCAGATCCTGATTTCGCTGCTCTTGTCCAAGACAGAAGAGCTATTCTTGCAATCTACAGTTCATTCTAGGGGTAAGAGTTTTCCCACTGCACTGCTTTGTGCAGCTACTGGCAATACAGAAAGTTGCAGCTATTCTTCTGTAAATCTTCTGAACATTAAAAGCTCTTCCTACAGCCCATCACCAGATTTCCTCACCACCCTAGCAGCTTGTCCCCTGCCACACTCAGCCCAGTATCTCAAAAAAAAATCACGTCTGCTCCGGGACAAGCAACACTGAGGCTACCAGCAGATGCTCTAACAGGATGTTGCTTCTCTGCAGCCAGGTAACTACTAAAACGGAAGAAAACAGCTCTTTTTTTCTTAATAATTCTACCCAAGCATTCTTAGGGAGAGAAAACTACAGGGGAAAGCAATAGCCTCCTTTCTCTGATTACTTTTTGCCTCTGAAGAAGAGAACGATGTCTAAAAGGTTGGACATGGATGCCCATCCTTCACTCTAGTCCAAACCGTAAATCCCCGGTCACAGATTCCTGTTGTCCTAACACTATCAGATCAGCCAACGGAGCAGACGGGAGGAGACTGGACATTCCCCAAGAAGATGTTGGGTATAGAGAAGTGTTGCAAGGAGATGAAAATTTTTCAATAGTGTTTTTGACTAATGCTTTTTTTGAAACGCAGCAAAATAAGTGAAGACCTATTCTGCTCAAGGAAGGAAAAAAAAAAATAGTGAAAAGTATTGTTTTCTAAAAAAAAAAGATGACGACATTTTTTACTGGTTGTGTTCGCTGTTTACTTTATGTGAGATTTAGAAGAGAATGGTTTAAACCGACCTGCAAATTTCCTGTGGCGTGACTGTACATTCTAATTCCAATTTTTGATGTTCCTACTTTTCTGCAAAAAGTAGAACTTCAGGAAACAAAATCTTCAAGGAAGACCTTGAAACCATAGGCAATTTGATCAAGCCACAAGGATAAAGCCTACGGCTTGACTATAGCTCTGGTGAAACTAGCTGAAGTGTTTAAAGATGTTCCCGCACCCTGCTGCCCTCCCTGCTCCTTTGCTGACCTCCCACACGCCTGAAGAAAAGCAGTGGAAGCAAATGTGTGCAAACATCTCAGCCATTCCCACTCACAGACTCTTTTGCCAGCGTGGTCTCACCTCTCTGGCCTAATTAGCCTGAACAGTCAATGACAACATGTTTGCAATCATACAGGAGCCGCTGTAGTCATAGCTGAGGTGCTGCATATGCGCCTTTCTACTAATCCAGCTACAGATGTGGCAACCTCTTGACGAAGGGCAGGGAGAACACAGGGGCTGGTGGTGTATTAAGCTGCTTCAGCCAGATTTAGCAGAGCACTGGAGTCCCTACTCCTGGCTCTTCGCTGAATGTGTATAGCAGATTATAACATCGAGGGAAAGAGGAAGGACAGGGTTTTCATTTGAGGGAGGAGGGGGAAATTTTGCAGAATACATTTGCCTTTTGCCTTTTCACAGATTTGCTGATGTGGGAAATTGACAATTAGTTCGATTTTGCTATAGCTTTAGTTTAATTTCGTTACATAACTTTGCATCTATGTTAAGGTAAGAGCTAAACACTGTTAATTAATTTAGTTCTGCTCTTTGTAATCTTGCTAACACGGACTGTTGTGGCTCAAATGTAGCTAACAAGGACTGCTTGCGAGACAGACGAAGAGAAACAAGGACTGATATCCAGAACTTCATTGTCTGTAAGAAGCAACTCTCTAGCTGAAACTGTTTCTATGGTTTGGGACTCAGCCAACACAGACAACTCAGGAATTTTTGAGCCAAAGGTGAAAGCACACAGCGAGGAAGACTACGAGCCTTCATCCAGAAGACCCCCACAGACG
>Ga0065711_1035674_pt1 | contig 21979 bp, 10 predicted proteins | sample Hoacrofraction12_FD_59098 | JGI IMG/M metagenome (GOLD analysis project Ga0065711, IMG submission 59098) | Hoatzin crop microbial communities from Cojedes, Venezuela - Epithelial fraction 12 v2 (version 2) | ecosystem: Host-associated > Birds > Digestive system > Esophagus > Crop | place... | reverse complement strand
TCAACAAGCAAGTGGAGGAAAAGAAGGTTATCAGGAGTAGTCAGCATGGATTCATCAAGGGGAAATCATGCCTGACCAATCTGATAGCTTTCTACGATGGCATGACTGGCTGGGTAGATGAGGGGAGAGCAGATGTTGTCTACCTCGACTTCAGCAAGGCTTTTGACACTGTCTCCCGTAACATCCTCATAGGCAAGCTCGTGAAGTGTGGGATAGACAAGTGGACAGTGAGGTGGACTGAGAACTGGCTGAATGGCAGAACTCAGGAGGGTTGTCAGTGGCACAGAGTCTAGTTGGAGGCCTGTAGCTAGTGGGGCTCCCCAGAGATCAGTAGTCAGCCCAGTCTTGTTCAATTTCTTCACCAATGACCTGGATGAAGGGACAGAGTGTACCCTCAGCAAGTTTGCTGATGACACAAAACTGGGAGGAGTGGTGGGTACACCAGAAGGCTGTGCTGCCATTCAGCGTGACCTGGACAGGCTGGAGAGTTGGGCAAAGAGGAACCTGATGAAGTTCAACAAAGGCAAATGCAGGGTCCTGCACCTGGGGAGGAACAACCCCATGCATCAGTACAGGCTTGGGACTGACCTGCTGGAGAGCAGCTCTGTGGAGAGGGACCTGGGAGTGCTGGTGGACAACAGGTTAACCATGAGCCAGCAGTGTGCCCTGGCTGCCAAGAAGGCCAATGCGATCCTGGGATGCATCAAGAGGAGTGTGGCCAGCAGGTCGAGGGAGGTTCTGCTCCCCCTTGACTAGTGAGGCCCCATCTGGAGTACTGCATCCAGTTCTGGGCTTGCCAGTTCAAGAAAGATGAGGAGCTACTGGAGAGGGTCCAGCGGAGGGCTATGAAGATGCTTAGGGGACTCGAGCATCTCTTCCTAAGGCGGAAGGAGCTGGGCTTGTTTAGCCTGAGGAAGACAAAGCTGAGAGGGGACCTTATAAATGCCTATGAATATCTCAAAGGTGGGTGTCAGGAGGATGAGGCCAGACTCTTTTCAGTGGTGCCCAGCTACAGGACAGGGGGCAACGGGCACAAACTGAAACACGAGAAGTTCCAGCAGAACATGAGGAAGAACTTCTTTACTCCGAGGGTGACGGAGCACTGGAAGAGGTTGCCCAGGGAGGTTGTGGAGTCTCCTTCTCTGGAGATATTCCAAACCCACCTGGATGAGGTCCTGTGCAACCTGCTCTAGGTGACCCTGCTTTGGCAGGGCAGTTGGACTAGATGATCCACAGAGGTCCCTTCTAAACCCTACCATTCTGTGATTCCATGTGCTCCAATTTCAGTCAGAAAACACGCATAAAACACATGTACCAGATGAGAAGGGCAGACATTAGCCCAATGTTTTTATTTAAAGTTTCCATTAAGTCAGAAATGTACTACTGTGGAGGAATTACAAAACAGATTGAAAAGGAAGCTAAAAGAAATACTGTTTTCAGAGTCTAGATATAAAGAAAATGGGGAGACAAAGGAATCAAAAAAGTCCCCTCCTCTTCCATCATATCCAAATTCTTCATATGTAAAATCTCTCCCTGTTTATCCTCTTGAATATTGTAAGCACTACAGTGGGCACTCACAAATTCTTACCTTGGACAGTGCTTCATCATGCACAACTGTATTGGTTGTTAGAAGTACAAGAACTGTCTGAAGTAACTTAAGTTCTTCAAGACTATTTTCCATCAGTTGCCAAAGCATATTAATAATGTTTCCTGCTGCACCCTACAAAAAAATAATTTTTTTGCCAACAATTAAGATGTTTACATACTGGTGTATCATGTGTACACATGTAAGAATAGCACTCTCATAAATTCACATCATAACTGAATTTGCCTGTTTGACTATACCATAGGACTACATTGAGAACAGAAAGACAATTTCATTGTCACAAGCTTCCCAAAATATATTTAAAGAATTGACAGTAAAAATCTCCTGATGTGCAGACCAAATTAAAGTGCATATGTCATTTTCTACTTGGAAATATAGAAGAGACAGTACAAAGACACTATACCCTCAAAATTCATTCATATCAGAGAAAAACACAGTGTAATTTTACATTATGGAGCAAAACTGAATGTATATTTTAACAGTATTACAGACGATATATGCAGTCCCATAATGTATCATGACATTTACAGTTGCAGAAAACGTGCATCCTTTTTATCTTCTCTTTAAACATAACATGTAACAAAAACACTACATAATGATTTCACACAGGGTAAATTTTGTGGATGCCACCTTAAGAGTTATATTTACATGTTCTGTTCCTGCAGTGTAAGAATGCAAACTAAATGAACTGGTTTGAATTTTCATTAATTTCCTTCTAGAAGTTACTAACGTTTCCTCATCTCTTTTTTTCTTTTTCATTTTTCATGGTCAAAAAGGTTTTCTATTAAATCACAATTTTTTAAAAACAGATATGAGTAAAATATTTTGCAGACTATATTCATTATAACATAAACCGCCTCCTAAAAAAACCATTCACCTTCAGTTTGAGGCCTGTATTTCTCACAGTGCAATATTTATGTATTTATATAAAGATTGATCTTACCTCTGAAACAACTTCGTGGGACATGAGCCTCTGTATGGCTGCTAGACACAGCTGAGTGATCTTTGGTTCCTTTGTTCCACAACCCATTAGAAAAGGCTGAACCACCTCTGAGCTGTTCTCTTTCAGTGCTTTCAAAAAGAGATATGGAAGTAGTCAATATTTAATACTTTGAAGAATACAACACAAAATTTGTTTATCATACCTATTAACAAAAAGCAATCTCCAGTCTTGGAAATTTGGGATTTACCCTGGCACCACAGGGAAAAGCCAAGTGAAGACAGACCCTGGGCTGCCACAGCTCACTTCCCCAATTGCCCTGGCTGAGGCTCAAATCCCAAGCACCTTCTCCCTTCCACACTCAAGTGACTTTCTCTTTCCAAATCTGAAATGGCCATTTCCAGCCCATTTGGGTAGGAAGAAGCTGTAAAGGTTCTGCCCACCACAGGGCTTTCTCTGGCCTTGCAGCAGTGACCAGCCTCAGGCTAGCAGCCCTCTCCTTCTGCTTTGCTTCCCCTTGGCATCGACTTCAACAGCAACGCAAAGTGTGGCACAGAGAGAGAGGTATCAAAGCACGTGGCATGAAGGGGAACAGCAAAATGTCACCAACGCAACAGGAAGAGAAAGAGACTGGACTGTTTGTATCCTGGATACGTACACCTGGCCGTGAATTTTTCAACCAGTGTTTCAGTGAGAAAGGGCAGCTTCTTCAAATGAAGCTTTGTCAGGAGAAACCACAAGTTTCATGAACTTGTCTTTTATTATTTTTTTTTCAGAAGAAAAAACTTCACAATGAATACAACATTCCACAATGACATGTTAAAAAGGTTTTCCCCACAAAAGTAATTCTAGAAATCCAGGAAAAACTTCATAAAATTAAAAGAGGAGAAAAAACATTTCTGAAAGGTGAAAGCAAAGCATCACTCTGATGGGTGCTTTTCTGTTTGCAGGCATGGTTGCTCACTCATCCAAATTTTTGAGATGTTAGCTGCTCACCACCATTTCAGATACTAAAAATTTCCTCACAGTTGAAAGTTCAGTGTGTGTTCTTACACTGAATGTCATACACCGTGTTTTAGTGTCTGTGTAATAAGAGAAATGTGTTCATGAAAAAGTTTCACACACATTTTCAGAGCACAGATCTTACCAAAAAACAAAAAATACATTCTCACATAAAAATGCAAACATGATCTATTTTGTTTATTCTACTGAGCTATTTGAAGTTTGGCTCACAAGAAGGTTTATTATTAAGTATCACTACAACTAATTTGGGGAAAAAAAGAAACATCAAGGTAAAAACTACAAAAATGTATTTTATTGATATTTTTCAACTGGAGCACTAACTAACATGGCTAACAAATTTCTAGGAAAAGAATCGAGTACTATAAATTACAAATGTCAACTTTCTGTAAGGTGATAGTTCTTACAGGGTGATATTCAGAGCCAGTACAGGCTCCATGTCCACTTGACAGAGGCTGACCGTGCACCAAATGCCTGATCCAAAACAACTGTCAGCGTAAATGTGAATGAACACATAGGTTCACTGCCTGTTTAACAATCTGCTTTGATATCCACAGGTTTTTAAACTTAACTATGAAGCAAACAAACCTTTTTAAATATACATGATAAATTATATCCACCAATAACATTCTCTTAGGAAACACCCTACGATTTTCAAATTAAAAACAAAACATTGGCTACTTCATCAAAAATGGAAGTTTGTCCCCAGTTAAGACATACAATTTAGGCATCTAATTGTCAGTGTCTACACATGAGCTGTATGTCTAAGCTGCCTTTACAGTCTATGAACACCTACAACACATGCCCAACAGAGCTTAGAGAGCTCACTCTAATATTACCACAAATGTTTTTTCACTCATAAATTTCTGAATTTCCATTAAATCCTAACCATCATGCAGAGAAGAAAGTAATTTTTTTTAAAAAGACACCATAAAACATTTATCCTTAACATAAGACTCATGATAAAGTTCTGAACAGCAAAAATAGCATGAGAGTTAATAAATAACAAGATAAAGAAAAATTTAAACCTTTTATAGTATTTTTCCAATAATCCATTCAATATAATAATCTCACAACAGGATCTATACAAGGATTTTCACTTTATGAAGTTGAAAAATCAATGTTTCATAAATTTGGTTTGGTTGTGATCATTACATTAGCCACAGTCTTCAAACACACAAAAATTTTCTTATATCCAGGTCTGCGTACATTTTGCTACCAAAACTATGTTAAAATATATTAAAAAAGAAATCTGTAATGAACCACATCAAAAAAGAAGTTTGGGGAAAGTAAAACTTACTACTTCATTTCATCAGCAAGATTATAATTCTATTTTTTCAAAAGAACTTCTGAAACAAAAGAATGAATTGCACGTCACAGAGCCACAGGGAAATAACTTCTCACATTTATCTCCTGTGATATAACGCACAAGCCGATTTCTCTTTCAGAATTACTCATAACCTCATAAATCAATTATAAAACACGTACAGACTGCCAAGAATGAAGACTTTGAAACTGCTCAACTTAACTTTTCCAAGAGAAAGAAAGAAGTTAGATCAATGACCTCAGAGTTCTGACAAGTTAAACACATCTCACCAGACATAGTATTACCTCTGTGTATTTGTTGTTATAAGATTGCATCTATTTTCCTAATACTTCTAATCCTACACAGTGTAATGCTTCAAGAAAGCATCAGGTCAGCTTATTCAAAAACAATCTAATAGAGTTGTTCTCATATTTTAGTGCAATGACAGTTTACATCAAAATATAAAGAAAAATCATATCCTGATCAAAATATTTATTGGGAATACTAGAATCTCTAGTAGATGTCCCTAAATCATCTAGCAGTCAAAAAATATCTACTTCACTAGATATCAGAACTACAGTAGCCTTTCGCAGCGTTATTGCTACTAAAGTATACGTACTACCTTCCTCCAAAAAATTTTTAAATAGCAGATAGGAGACAACAGAGATCTTGACATTAACTTACCTACAAGATTAGGTTACAACTGATACCTGAAAAAATACAACACTACATAAAGACTGTTTAATAGCATGATGTTTAAAATTTGAAATGTTAGGATAATGTGCAGGCAAAGTATATGCTCCCCTCTGTTCCACTGTTTCTTACTGGGGGAAAAAGGTTTTATCCTACTAGCAAAGATTAACTAATAAAAATAACTTTTAGGACCTACTGGTTTCTCAACCTCGTAACAACAAATCTGTGCGGATTTTTTTTGATGAATGAAATAAATATTAACTACATTCTAGTTTAACCCTTCCAAAGGAAAAGTACTCACAAAATCTGACCAACTACCAGAAAGTGTTCCCTCAAAAAGATAAAAGACTGCCTATCCATGGCCAAAACCAATGACCTTTCACATCATTTTGAAATGAAGATTGAAAACCGAAGAATTTTGCAGGATTACAAACTAGCTTTCTAGAACATAAAGTTCTTTACACAGCAATATGCCAAAGAATGTTGACAGCTTCCCAAATGGCTAACTAGGGATTTCTCTTGTTCATTTGTGTATTTTGATATAGCTGACATTACCTGGCATAGTTTTCCCACTTATGTCAGCATTCATGACAGCAGTAAAAGCAAAGAAAAACAAATAAAAAAGAGGCATTAAAGTGAAATATTAAGGGGTGGGACTGCAACTTGAGATAATTCTAGGAAGTGCCTCCTTACCAATATCTGATTTACATACCTCAAAACAAGAAATAGTTTTGTATCTATTTCATTTGGACCTTTCAATTAACTTAGCATTTTAAGGTTTTTGACTACAGATGGGGTAGACACTCAAGTACTAATACAAGGACATTCAAAGCTGGCCAAGGACTTTACCACCAAGTGGCAAGAAGCCATCAATTTACATGCTATTTAATAAAACTGAAGAAAGTCAGAGATACTGTTAAGCACTTGCAAAGCTGGAACTCACAAGATATCTCCTGTCCCTCATGGCAATGGTACATCTTAAATTGAATGACCTTGTCCCAGGTTAAGACAGATTTTTGCCTGTCAGGTACAAGTCTCAAAAGGCTAGACTCTCACACTAAACACAGAGATGAGGATCATACTGCAGAACTCCACAAAGAGCACTCAACAGCAGCTGTGGTGAACACAGGCAGTGAATAAAACATGGAGAATTTGGAGTCTAAGCACTTCTTGCTGTTTTTCTAAGTGGATGATTACTTTTGCAGAGCCACAACTGAAAATGGGGACCTTCCTCACCATGAGTATAGCACCAACATGAAACAGAAGTAGTATTAAAAAATTCCCATGCTACTGGATATTTTGCTAGGTGCCTGAAAGTAAAGCATCACTGATACAGCACACACTAAAAGACATGTAGAATTATTACAATATCCACGACATCTTTTTAACATTTTGGTCTGTAACTCATTGCATGGCAAATAATTACCTGCCAAAACATCAGTGTTTCGTGCAGCTATTGTTTTCACTTTTATTATTCCTGATTCAGCAGCCTGGAGGAGAAGAAAACAAGTAGTTTACATGCTATTTCATACATCAAGATCTGGAAAGAAATAAGAATATTGAAGATAAATACAAATGTACAGTCTCAGAGCAAAAATATTTTTGTAGTGTTTTCAGTAAACAGAGCTAAGGCAGAAGTGAAATTTTGTAGCTTCTGGAATTCCCTTCCAGAATTCCACAGGAAGGGGTATATTCTATGGTTCAGAATTTTTAGAAATCACGATTCCCATTGTACTACTTTCTAGTCCTACGAATGCAAAGAAAAATAACCAGTAAACAAAAAAACTGTTACAGTGTCTCTGCATAGTTTCAAACTGTGAAACAATTACCATGATATATAATCCGTCACATTCATTGGGTTGAAATGCTGAAGAAACTGAGAATGTCACTAATTCTATCAATGCTTAACACTTAAGCAACGAAATCCAGTTAATAAACTGCACGTGGTACACGACACTTGAATATTATTACTGTTCTTCCAGTTGGGTAGCAGTGTTTTCCACTTGAAAGCTAACACTTCCACTAACAAGGAGTAGCAGAATGAAAACCATTTTCCCACGGATTTTGCATCCTGAACGCCGTACACGAATTACCCCAGGGCAGCACTGCAAAGAAGCCTTCCTAACTATGCTCTCCATTCTTCCCAGCACGCCACACAGCCCAAACAAGCAGTTCCTCCCCTTTCCCCGTAAGTGCGACCCGGCAGACCAAGCACCCTCCTCTCCCTCTCGCACCCTGCACCAGGACCGGGGGCTGCAGGTGGAAGGGCATGGGCACAGAGGGGCCACACGCCAGCCCAACGCTGCAGAGCTGAGCAGCCCACCCAGGAGATCCCGCACCGCTGCGAGAAACAGCAATTCTCTCCTCAACTGTCCACGCACGCTTCCCAGCATACATCACTCAAGTCGTGTATTATAACTTCAAGCCTAACTGAAAAGGTAACACTGACAATGTGCATTTCAAAATTACGATTTCCAACAAGTTTTGTGTACAAAACACAAAAATAGATTGCAAATGGCGCCTTTCCGTTTTTAGAATTTCATTAACACGTTCTAAATCTCTAGAAATAATTAAAGAAATCGTGTTCAATACACTGTGCACCAAAATAAGCACAACAAGTTTTCCCAAATGACAGGGCACAAATTGCTAGAAAATATTGTTCTGCCAAATTTGAAAGAACATTTCCCCTTTTACTGCAGCTTCATATTTCTGCGTACTTCCCACACTAAACACTTCCATTTTCCCTCTGATATTACTATTTAAAGAATTGTGCTGTCACAGCTTAGAGAAGCAGTCAAGCTGTGACAGCAGAAATACGAAAGCAACAGTACATGAAGTTCTACCAGGCAGTAATATTCCCCCTCCATCAAAACACCACTCCAACAAGACTTCCCAGAAAGTCAGGTTAAGATGACCATACAAATTAAAAAAAAAAATATTTAAAATAAGATTTCATAAACTTCTTTCTCCAAATACCTAAATGGGAAATGTGGAACTGAAATTTTCAACTTTTTTTTTTTCTCCCCAACACAAACATAGAAAGACTAAACACTGCCTTACCATCACTGAAGAGATTCATGAAATTCTGGGGAATTATTTAAGCTTTGTTGAGCACAGTGTTTTTACTCTAAAAATATACACAGAATAATATTCACAGCGCCTGAACTAACACACAAGATGCTCAAATGAGCACAAACTGACATGCAAATATATCTTTCAGACAATTAAAATGAGGAGAGCCAAATGCAGTTCTCATTTAATTTAATTACGTTAACTTCATGTGTTAAAGTGTCTAAATTTTAAGTCAATCCCTGTTCTTCTTCAGTTATAAATTGTCAGCTAACTGGGGGGAGGGGTGTCTTGTCACAACAAATTGTTCCCATTAATTAATATGAAAGATTTGTCACAGTCCAACTTCAACTACCTTCAAACTAAACTTCATCACATCTACTAGCAATCGATTTCTTTCTTGCCAGGAGTGACAAACTCACTCTGAATCAAAGAAATATTAAGGCTGCCCACACACGTGACATTCGCAAACACCGTGCAATCTGCATGAAGAAAGAAAAAAATATTTCCAACCTAATGTCTCCCAGTTAGTTATTTCCATGCTAGCTTTATATAAAATAGCATGTTTTAAAAACTAAGGTAAAACAAACCAACAACTATTGGACTTTTTACTACTGCTCTGAATATAGCAGGTTGTTTTTCTCCATGAGATACAGGAAGGTCTATGATGATCTGTGTTATGCTTCGGTTTCTATTTAGAATCACAATTCACAATGTTTATAATTAAAAACTAATTACACTGCACACATCCTAGCAAAACAAACGCAATACATGCCTATATATGTAAAAAAGACCACATATTAACATTTACAAAAAATTATCTCAGTTAATCACAAATAAGCAGCAGAAAAAAATGAGACCATAAACCATTCTCTGGCTATTCTGGATATATAAATATAAAAGTATATTTGGATTGCATCAATTTCACTTCGCAAGGTAAAAGAGATATAAATAGATCTTAAGTTTACAAATTTACATCAATAACACACTCTCCAGGACACTGCCCCATTAGAAAAGGATCTTGTAAAAATACTAATCAAGGAGATGGCCAGCATCATACTATGTATTTATGTGTACAAATACGGTAATTTACTTTCACACAAGCATAAGGCACCATGGCTTTAGAGCAGTGACCACTTTTAAAAGTGGCATTATCTGAGTTTCCCTTAGCACCGCAGTTAATAGTACTCTAATGAGCAAGTTAGTTCTCTCTTTAATTTTAAAAAGAAGCAAATACACATAATTCCTGTAACACAGCAAAGCTCAAGTGTACCTGAAACGTTCAGTCAATTAGATTTCCTATTCCGCTACTTTATTAAAGGACTGAAATAAAATGTCTCAAAACGCACACTTGCCATTATTGGGGTTTGTTTCATGTTTCTCCTGAAGCAACTACAGCACCCAGCTTGGGGAAGGGAAATATTGATGAAGAACAGAAATTGACTCTTAGTGATAGCACATATTCAAGGCAATCCCTTCTGGATACTTCGATTTGCATTTAATCAAACAGTCAATAATCTCACAGCAAAATTCAACAGGATCCCCCAGGCTCAAGCACTTGCCCCATCATCTTTCTGCTTCCTTGGAACTTACCAAGTATTTGCTGATCACATGGAAATCACCCTTCACAGAAACCAAATTAAAGCAAATGAAGAATTTATGTATAAAAAAAAAAATCAAAACACACATAGTGCTGTTGCAACTGAGAAGATGCCCAAGCATAACATCTGCCTCCTGGCCTTGAAGTTCCTCTCCCAAGGTACAGTCTGGCAACAACATCCATAGCTCTCCGAGAACATCCTCCTAAAGCAACCTTATAGACAGAGGCTCCCTGCACGAGAGACACCGGGATGTGAAAATTCACAGAGGCTTTCAAACCCAGGTTTAAGAGTTTCTCAGATCCAAAACTTTTCCCCTCCTCACAGATTTCTCAGTCCTCACTTCAAACAGGGAAGAACCTCAGCTTTCCTGTCACTAGATGTGTGGTGTGCATCTTCCAACTTTTCAGAAATTTTAACCCTTGTGTAGGGCTAAAATCACCAACTAGGTAACACAGACAGGCAATTTCTGCTCAGGCACTCAGCAAGCAAAGACTTGCTGACTCACCCTCAAGCAGAATCAACATTTTCCAACAACCAGGTAATATTTAAGTCCCAGAGCTAAATTCCTCTACGTAAAACATGTGCTCATAGACTACAAAGATCTATAACTCATAAATAGTATATGGAGATATTGGGATAATCAAGGTATGCAATTCTACCAGCTACTGGTCAGGACAATGTAAAGGCAAGCCACCCATAGCAGCAGCAGAGCAGTAAGTGCATCTGGAAGGCACCGGTTCCTCAAATCCGTCTTTTGGGGACACTGTGAAGGCTTGCAAACCCAACTGCAGCGCATCGGTCTATGTAACTGAAAGATACTGCTATAGCAAACTCCATGATGATGATAGTGTTGCCTGGCAGTCCAAGAATGGCCCCAAGGAATAACGACATGGCGTACGCTTGAACACCTATCATGTAACTACTTAGTGGTTTACTTCTCACAGGCAAAGGCATCATGGAGCCTTACTGCAACACGGCAATGCATACAGACGGGCAAGCAACGTACCAGAGGGTCAGCTGGGATGTGATCCCACAGCACAACAGTTGCTCCACAGCAATCCCTACGGATTTGCCCTTACTCTGGGCTAAACGTGAAAAAGACACCCTTCCTTCATTGAAAAATAATAACATAGTTAACTTTTCATCAGGGAAAGATGATACAAAATACTAATCTCAAATCTCTCTCTTACCAGTGATCCTTTTCAGAAAGTGAAAAGAACATCCGCTGTCTCTACCGTATCAGCAATTTTTCAAAAGTTTCAAAAGGAGTTTTTAAAAAAGGCTTTAAAAACAATCAACTTGCTGATCTGCAAATAAATCAGTATCTCACAATTAGGACCAGAAGTGAGCACCTTTTTTTTTTTTAACCAAAAATCATATACACACTTGAAGATACTTAATGTACCAACCAGGCATGCGCTAATTTCTGCTAAGGACTGATCTAAAGTTAAACACATGTTTGTATGAACTTCTAAATATCATAGTATTGTTACTAAAAAGTAACATAATAAAGAATTTTCACCACTAATGCTTTGAATCACCATTTATGTTTTGATCTTATGTTTAAAGCAAATTGCTGTCTCCAGAGATACCAAAATTGCTGCAAGGTTTGCAGCTCAGCTCTCACTACCCAAGCTTTTGATTTCTCTCTTCTAAAAAGAAAAGAATTTAGGAATGCTTTCAGGAATGATGGTTTGTGTTGGTATTTACACTACATTGTTCGCCAACCTTTTACTAAGATTGGATGAGAGTAACAGAGGTCATCTATGCTCACTTCCACATCTATTATGTGAAATAAAAAGAGCAATTTTTTTCTATTCATCATTATCTGCCTTTCCAGAAGGGACACTAACCCAATATCCAGTAGTTTAGATAAGAGATCCTCCTGTCTAAAGTACAGTTTCACTTCATTGTTATTCTGGCTCGCTTTGCAAAAGCACATTCTGGACCATTACTGTACTGCAAAGCTGTTATTTGGAAAAGGACACACTCACAAAAAGCTCCACACTAAATCAACCTCATGAAAGCACTAGAGTATACCATGTTTGTGTGAAAAAGGACTGTACTTGCCTTCTGTATTTTTACCTTCCTCCCCAAGAGTACAATCCCTATGCACACCTTCTCTTTTATATATGCGCATTCTACCTGTGATTTAAACTGGAGAAATGCCAGTTCTGATCTGACAGCACTGTGCACTCCTAGGGATTTATTATATTGAATGATTTAATGCATTTGGATTACAGCTTGCTCACATTCTATTGCCTTGGAGCAAAGCCTACCAGCAGAGTCTCCAGGGACAGAGCACCACCTGCTGTTAAGGCAGATACAGGCAGGGAGTACATGAACCAAGAACTTACGTCATCTGGACACACAGAAGTCCATGTACCTGAGGGCCAACATCATTGAAAGGAGACCCTATATCACAGTGACTGGGGAAGGTTATTGATGACTGGGGAGAGGTAAACACCACACACATCTCAACAAGGGAGGGCATGGAAGAGCATTCAGGGCACTACAGGCCAGTCAGCTTCACATCACACCCTGGGAAGGTTATAGAACAAATCCTCCTGGAAGGCACATGCAGGACCTGTAGGTGACCCTGCTTCGGCAGGAGGGTTGGACTAGATGACCCACAGAGGTCCCTTCCAACCCCTACCATTCTGTCATTCTGTGATTCTATGACTAGCTAACATGAACGTAGCATGAGCCTCACCAACCTGACTGCCTTCTACAGCGAGATGATGGGGTGCATGGGTAAGGGAAGAGCACTACATAATTTATATCTCGACTACAGCAAAGTCTTTAATGCCATCTCCATTTGTATCCTTACGGTGAAATATGGACAAGTGGCCAGTAAAATGGGTGGAAGATTGGCTGAAAAGGTCATTACAGTCTAAAGTACAGCCAGTAACCAGTTACTAGTGGTGCTCCTCAGGGATGGATACCACTACTAGTAATACCATTTAAGATCTTTATTAGCAGCCTGGATAATGGCATAGAGTCTACCCTGAATTTTGTATTCATCTGCAATGTTCAACATTTGGCAGGGGCGTATTCAGAGAAACCCAGATAGTCTGAGAAATGGGCTGGTATGAACCTCATGACGTTCAAAGACCAAAGTGAAGTCCAGCCCCGTACACTAGTACAGGCTGGGGGCTGGCTTTGCAGCAAATAACCCAGGGTCCTGGTGGATTGCAAAGTGGAACCAAGAGCCAGCAGTGAGCCCTTGCAACAAAGGTGGCCAACTGCACGCTGGGCTGTATTAGCAAGAACAGCAGCAGCAGGTCGAGGGAAGGAAGTCCTTCCCTCTCTTTGGCTCTTGAGGGACTGCAGCTGGAGTAACATGACCAGCTTTACCCTCCCCAGTGCAAGAAAGCTATTCACATGATGGGGCAAGTTCACTGGAGGTCTACCACAACAGCTGGGGGACTGAGAACAATAGATAAGGAGATGCTGTGAGAGCTGCGCTTGTTCAGCCTGAAGAAGACAAGATTAAGGGGAGAGCTTGTTAATGTCCACTGCTTCCTAAAGGGAGGCTGTAGTGAACACGAAGCAGTTTGCAATTGCTGTTCAGATGTGTGCTCCATCCTGGATATATGTACAAGTAGAGAAAGCAAGCAGGGAACTCCAAGAGCAATAATACTCCTTTCAAATCACTTGATATTCTACAATTCCTGCCCAAGTTTCTCACTCCAATTTTTCTTCCACAAAATCTTAGCAATCATGGTAAAGTACTATTAGTTTTCCTAAAAATTGAAAATTGCATTTTGGTAAACCACTTTCACTATCACAAAACCTTCAACAAAAAAACAGCTACAGTTTTCCAATTTCTTAAGTTTGGAATGTGTGATTTAGATGAACTGTGGAACAGTCTGAGTAACTTTAAAAAAAAAAATCCACAAATTAATACATTTGCTGGGTTTTTTTGCATGCTATTTATTTAGCCTATAAAGACAAGAAAGCACAAACAGACCACTAGTCTCTATTTGGATACAAAGTAGCCTCTTCAGCTGTTCACACTTGACCGGAGACAGAAGCAAAATTGCACTGGTTTCTTCCACATCATGATCTACTTGTGCTCAACAAAGGAAATAAATAGTGTACATTTCTGTTCTTAACAACAGTCACAACAACAGTTAAAGATACCAAACTCTAATTTCTGCTAGACTTGATTCTACTCAAAGATGATGCCATTCTCAATTACCAGTCCTACAATGCTTTCAGCAAAAATAAAAACATTGATTGATTCTATTATATGATTTCTCCACCAATTCAAGATTTATGATACTGCAGTTTTGGGGTTTTGTTCTTTAAAAACACACAACCTTGTTTATTTCCAGCTTTAGTGCAACTACATTAGTTGCCCTCACATTAAAAGTGCTCTTTCACTTGACAGGAGTGACTACTCCTCTGGTCCACTATTCTTCTGAAACTGTCACTTTGCAGTATCAGCAGCCAATTCAGAATCCTGAAGGTTAATCGTCGATAATTCCAGGAAAGGTGCCAGTGTTAACTAAATTGCTTCAGAGCTGTTGCCACTGGAGGTACCTCACTTGACATGAATGTGGAGGTAAAGATGATGAAATACAAGTATTTAATATAAGGAGTATTCATTTGACAATCAAAATACTACACCTCAGCTGGAAAAAACATCACACCTATAAATCAACAGAACAAACCAGAATGAATAACATAAAACAGCTCATTACTAAAGAGCACCAATGTAGACATAAGAAAAAAAGCTAACCAAGACTTTATACATGAAACACAATTAGCAACAAATTCTCAAGTTACACTTCTCCCAGTCAGACAGAATCAGGATGTACCCTATATTTTGTATTATATTATATATAAATTATATATAAATATTATATATAACTATATTCTCAATATCTATTTATATATGTAGTATATGGATATCTTGAGAGAGCCCATGTCTACCTAGATTTCCAAGTGATCCATCAAGTACAACACAACTGATTATATATCACAAACAGAGCACTTGAATTTTTATTACACACTTCTACCACAACAATCATCATTCTACATTAAAAAAACAAACCGCCAAAACCAAACAAACCACCCTGTTTCAGGGCTTTAAGAGGTTTACACCTGAAGCTGAAACTAATTTTGCCTTCAGCTTGTCAATCAGAACAGATGGGACCAGGAAACTCCTGAGGCTTTGCCACAAATACTATACTCAGTGTCACCCAGTCAGAGGCAGCAATGCCCGTTTGCCTGGCAGCTGGTAAAAAGAAACAACAGTTGACATTTTGGGTACTAGCTGAGAACTGGAGTCACCTAGAATTTTCAACTTCTGCTACAGGTTTCCCGTATCATCTTTGGGAAGACGTAGGAGGGAGCTGGGGATTAAATCAGAGATTAAGATGCACAAACTTAAATATTTAGACTCCCATTACAAAGGAGATTAAGTCTTTACTGAACACTTCTTAATTCTTAAAGACTCTCCTTAAACTAATTCAGCTGACCCACTAGTAGGGGCTCAATACAGAGGTCTAAGCTTAAGCCAAGACAACCACATACAGGCAGCTGCTGGAAGCCAAGGAAGAAACATTAATGTATCTCAAGTGGCAAAGATACCTAATATGTAGGTGACAGACTGAATCAATCCCCTGGCTACAGGATCCTCCGAATAGCTATTTGGCTCCATTGACTGTATTTCCATAATAAACCAAGTGTGCCTGATCAATGAAGGGAGCTTAGACACCCAAAGTTGGACACCTTAATTCTGCAACTGAAGTTTACAGATACACTGAGATACTTAAAATGTTGTTAATTTTATCATTCATTAAATTGTAAGTTATTACGTGATGGAGAAATTAGGTCTATACGCATGATGTGAACCATTCTTGAAGACGTGACATTTCTTATTAAAGACTAAAATGATGACATGAAATTTAGGATTTATAGTAAGTCTTAAAACTTAGAACACATTTGAACAGATGACTGTCACCTAGAAACCTAACAGTACAATTTTAGAAATGTAATTTTGAAAAAAATACTACTCTACACAGATCAACACTGAATAAAAACCACTGCAAATTAATGGATGGCAAAGATGCAGGTAACGGACATGGCAATTGGTAAAGATCAGGAATTATAAAAGGAACTGCAGGAAATACTAGGGATCACCTACTTCACGTTACCAGCTCTGCTACAGGCTGGCAGCTGAATAATGCTACAGGATAATCTCCAGTCACATCCACAAAACACATGCTTGAGTGCAAGCTGCCTAATTATGACAATATGTATTTTTTAGAGCATAGTTTCTCTATTTCAAAGGAACATTCAAAATATCAGTTAAGTGAATACCCCCTACAGCAAACAAAAAACCCACTCTACAGTATTTGCATCCTTCTGAGCTAACGTTGTCAAGATCTGAACTTTCCAGGTTGGTTAATTTTCAGTGTAGGTTAAGTTCCCTGTAGGCTACAGCGTCAGATTTAATCCATTTTACTCAAAAAAAACAAAGGAGGAAACCCAAAAACTTGGTTACTCCTAAGAAAATGGTCTATGTACAAAGGTCTGTTCTTTGCCAGATCCATCCCGCTCATCTTTTTACTACAACAGTAGCATGAATGCAGAGCTCTCAAACTCTTCAATGCCAGCAGCACATCAAGTGACCCAAATCACAAGGCATTTCAGCATCTCATTTTGTTTCTTAGCCTTCTCAGATTTATGTACTGCACTACATTCAACAGATTTTCTGAAATACTGTTACAGAACAAACAGCTAACATTCACACATAATTTTTCTAACTGTTCCTTCCAGTGGCATTAGGAATGCTAATGATCACTTCAACATTATAAACCTAATTAACTAATCCATATCTTTTTAACATATGTTTAAATTTTGCAACACATCCTCATATTTAGTTTCATATGGCTGCCCAATGACATCAGAGAGGTGCCCTAAAAGGACAAGCTTCCCAACTAATTTTTTGGCATTAGCTCTAAGATGTGTTCAGGATCAGCATATCATTTCAAAACGAGAATGATTTAATGCAGGGGATGAAACTCAGTCATAGTCATGTATGTCACTCAGTGCAGCCAGGAGTGGACTCCAAAGGAAGAAATGCATAAACAAAAACTGTGTTCACAGAACACAACAGAGAGCCCCTCAGAAAGGGCAAATCCCATTTCTTGACTCAGCTAGGCCACACCACTTCTACTGGAATGAAATGATTCAAAGTTTGCTTTATCCAGAAGTCACTCAAATCTCTAACTTCTACCCAAAGAATTTTGTAAGGTTATATGCCTGCAAGTAGAGTTACTTATAAAAAAAGGGAAAATAACGTTGCAAAATTGGATTCTATTACTCTTCCCAGATACAGCAAATTAATCTACAATACAGTTTCAAAAATATTTCTGTATGCCAAAGGCATACACAACTCACTAAACAGTTAAACAAAAGCGATGCTGCTGTTTCAGACAAAGGTTTGGAAAAGAAACGGTACAGAGAGGCTATCAAAAAGGTATCTTTCAGGAGTCTAAGACAGCACTTCAACTTACCAAAGTATTCAAAGCTAAAACCGTGCTGCTCTTCCAGGCTGAGGGAAGTTGACCACTGCTTCTTTTCCAGCCCTACTATTCCAAATTACCACAGCAACAAAACATCCCAAAGCACACAGACACCTGCCATCCATCATACATCTGCTGAGCAGAGGGCAGACCCCATCCCACGATGGGTCTCAGTCAGGCCAAGCCGGGCCTGCCATGGGAGGATGCAGCCCCTGCCCGCCCCAGCCCTGGCAGCCCTCTCCCTTCCCTTCTCCCACCAGCAGGAACGTGCCTGTAACTGTACAGGGACCAGCACAAGTGTCGATTTTTTCCATGTGTTTTCTTGTTTTAAGCTCATTTTGCTTTTACTGCTATTTAAAAGAAAAAACCTGAGTCAACGTAGAGACTACAAGCCTACTACAAAGTGAGACTGGTGGACTGGATCTGTGTAAACAACAAGTTACATCCGACTGGAATTCAGGCTGACAAGAACTTTTTGGGTATACATTCTTTCCCTTTTTGACTGCTTTCTTCTAATCATAAATATTCTCCCTTTGTCTTTCTAAGGTTTCTTACACAGTGAAATTATCTAACCAAATCAGCTGCAACTTACAAAACAATATTTTCATTCAGTAGTAAGAAACAGCAGGTAATCTATTTAGCACACTAAACTATTTTCAGTTTTGTGGTAAGACAAAATTCTTAACTCCAGTTCACTAAAGACAGCACTGCCAGCTTCCCACACACCCAGTACAGGATATTGGAACTCCAGTTCCTAGCAGGTTAAAATAGTTTATAAAGCCCTATGCGTGCGCCACACAATTCAGTCATTACAATGCTCTTTAGTACAGAGCAAAGCTTAGAGTCCACTGTACTAAAACAAACAGAATAATGACCAAGTAGTATTGTTTTCCAGGTGAAATGCCAGATTACTTCAGATAACATGAGCACGACTGATGCCTGTATCAAAAGATTGCTTCATCCTCTGTCATTTCAAGCTCCAAGCGATACTGTTTAATTTATATTTGCCCTCAGAGCTTCGACATCCGTGGCTGGTGTGTATTTTTCTAACTGGGGAAATGGAAACACATTGTTAAAACACCAATACATTTTCCAGCAATGTCATTATTTGTACATCTGCCAATATAAACAGTTTTGGCATATCATAGACATAACCACCAAATCACTCCTTGGTCATAGCATATAGCTTTCACACTTAGTATGCTTCTGTAGTTGGTGCTGATCTGAGGAAGTATCAAACAGAAAAACCACCTAGCAACAAACAGACATGGGTCTGAAGTCTAACAGTAACTGCTATTCTCCACACCCTTAAGAAAAATAAGTCTAGGATGTCAGTTAATCCCCAAACATCATCAGCACCACAATTCCAAACCCACAGATTCTTTCTGCTGCTCCCATTCTCAACGTACTAAGCGGCACCACCTAGGAAAATCCTACTCGGGTAGCATTCACCACACAGCGCTAGGACGAGGTGTGGATTGCTCTGGTGGCAACAATACATTCTGTTATTTCTTAGTTAAAAGCTCTAACTAAGAGGAAGGAAGTTTGCCACATATTTGTATCATAAGCTTAACATTGGAAAAAACTCAGTAATTTCAATGCTTCTTAACAGATTATCAAAGAGACAGCAGAAACCTCTGAATCCACTCTTGTAAGTGACTGGACTTACAACTACACTATTTCCACATAAATGTGACCTACTAAGAAAACCTCACAGACTTGGGAGTAACAGAAAAACATGAGATGAAGGTGTTTAAAACAGTGAAGAGCTCAAGTTCCATTTCCAATAAGGGTTTAAGACCTTGCTTCCAGCTCCTAACTGAGGATAATGTCTAAAACCACAGTCTGTGGGATCCCACAGCTGGCCATCCCCTTTTCTGCTGCATCCACACACACCCATACCCCACACACCCCTCACAAAAAAAATCCTATAAAGCTCTTCAGCTGTGTCATCTACCTACCTGTTCAAAGAATCATGTACTATTGTTTTGGTCTTGCTGTACCTAATAGGTATGGCATTAGTTTGCAATAACGTATGGATCAGAAAGACTTTTAAAAAGTGAAAATTAAAACCCTATTTTAAAAAAACCCACAAAAAACAGGCTCTATTTTTCTGATCGTATCACTTTCTGACTCCATACAGTATTGCTTAAAAAAGGATTCACTCAAATTAATCATTTGAGCAACCAGTAGAACTGAGAACTACACTACTACTTTTATCAGCAGCAAACCTATCAGCTAAACTCATTTTGCAGAGTTTTAACAGCCTTAATATAAAAACCAACAGAACAGAATAGACAAATCATTTCAGAAACAGCTGATGATAACAAACGGCTGTGAACAAGATTTTAGATTAGATCAGAAATGGAAAAGATTGTTAGAAGCAGTTTACCTTCATAAAGTACCTATCAAATCTAAAAACCACGATACAGCTTATAACTATTAATATTGGACTAGGAGTTTTTCAATAGCTTTATCACAGTACAGTGACATGGGAGCATACACATCAGCTGCAAGATAAACTCATAAATTATATTGCATGTGGGAGTGATGAGCTACATGGCAAGTAAAAATCTGAGATTATTAGTAGTAGGAATTTGTTTTTAAAAGCCTGTGTTTAAATGCAGTTTTAAAAGTTGGTGCTGTTCCAATTCAGCAAGAAGAACTTGCCATTCCTGTGATCACTCTAGCCAAATTCAATCATGATCAAACTAAATGCATGCAATTAAAATAGCTGTTTGGCAGAAAAGGACACCGGTTTCCTTTAAAACTAGAACCAAAAAAAAAAAAAGGCTTCCAGAAGTGAGGAAGTAGGCTCTTTTCCTGTGACTGTATCATATATCCTACTGTAGGACTGCTCTCACTGCAGACCTCTCTGTTAACAGCCCACAACTCAGAGCCGAAAGAGTCCCACCTCTGCACATACACCTTCCAGTACTATTCCAGAAACCTACTTGAACTCCAGAAGACTGAAAAACTTTGTTAAGTGTTTTTAATGAAGCTATGCAAATAGCTATTGAGATGTAAAAGGCAACAACACAACAATCGTACTTGCAAGAGAATATGATAAACATGCTGCACAAGTATCAAGAACTGCACATGCAGTACTTACTCTAACCTTCAGCACGCCAAATATAATAAAACATTACTAAAAATACTAGCTTAAGAATTACATCGCACATCTCCTTTGCAGATCTTGAAGAAAGTAAACATTAACACAGCAGGAAAACTTGTTCAGAGACCAAACAACCTACCCGAGAGGCACAGAGTAATATACAAGAGCAAGTGGAAGCAGCACCCCCGCCCCTCTCCACAACACACACACAGATTTCTGTTCCACGGACCACAACTTTTTCTTATTTACATGTGACCGCACACAACTTCTCAGAACTGATCACAACTTTCTCTTCTTTTAGTGTGACCACACACTGTTCCTCACACACACTGGCACTCCTCTGCAACCTGTAACCATATATAACCTGCTCTGCTACAGCATGATGTTTCATACCCTTCCAAACAAGTCATTAGCTTAAATTCATCTGTTGAAGTGTACAATACTTCATACAACATTAAACATGCTACCACTTAACTGGAACTAAAGTCACATTACATACGTTAACTCCTTTCTTCCAAACTGACAGAGTCCTTACTGTGTTTTCCCAGATATGTCTCTGGTTCTGCAGCTTAATCTGAGTTAATATATTAGTATTTTTCCTCCTACTATTGTACAGAAAAAGTATTTTTTAAAATGGCAAGTGGCATACTACTGACATGGAAAAAGTTAATGGACTGTGTAGTCATGCTAGAGAAACACACGGTTAAAATGTATACTTCAAATTAGAGAGAAAAATTGTGATTGCCCTTCAGTTAAAGTAGTCCTGCTCGTCAAGCTCAGTGAAGCCTCCAGCTGCGCACAGAGCAAACTCCGGTTTGAAAAGGAAACATTACAGTCCCACTCGCGTGAGCTTATTAACGAAATTTTTCAAAAAAGAGAAGAAAGTAACCCGAACTTCTGCGTCTCCCGAGCTTCCTCGGCTGGAACCCTGCCGCGGGAAAGCCACGTAACCCCACAACCCCGGGGCTGACCGGCGACCCACACAGGGACCGCCGGCAGACACCGACAGCGGGAAATCCCACACGGGCTCGCCACACGGGCCGGGCACCGACCCGAGCCGAGTCCTGCGAGGGGGCCCGGCCCGGCCC
>Ga0065711_1035673_pt1 | contig 21980 bp, 11 predicted proteins | sample Hoacrofraction12_FD_59098 | JGI IMG/M metagenome (GOLD analysis project Ga0065711, IMG submission 59098) | Hoatzin crop microbial communities from Cojedes, Venezuela - Epithelial fraction 12 v2 (version 2) | ecosystem: Host-associated > Birds > Digestive system > Esophagus > Crop | place... | reverse complement strand
GCAGCGCTGGCAAATGGGTTCAGTGCACATTGAAACCTGTTTTGGGAAAGTCAGAACAGGTCGTGCGTGTCTCCAGCTCAGGCAGAACTGGCAGGCTCTGAGCAAAGTAATAAATGACTCGTGTACATTTAGGACCTTTCACCCCGAGAGCCCGAAGTAGTTCACATAATGGGAGTTACCGCCTCCCCACCCCTGGGACCGGCACCTGGGGAAGGCAGGCTGCGCCAGCCCGACAGGGCACACACGTCGGACAGGGGCACGTGAAGACTGTCATCTCCTCCAGTCAAACACGCAGGAGGAATTCAGGTGGGCACGCCAGTTAGCCAGGTTGGAATTTAGCCAGGAAAACAGCGTATGAAATAGTCCTTGCTTGGCAATAAGGACAGTGAATGATTTAGCAGCCCTGAGCCAAACACGGAGCATTTCATCTTAACTCACTGAAATTGCTCCAGAGTACCAAACAGGTTTATATTCCAGAAAATTCTCTTTCGAGTCTCATGAAGCTTATTTATTCAAAGGGCAGAATTGCAAACAGCAGAAAGTCAACTCCAAGGAAGGCCTTCCTCAATATGAAAAAAAGAAAAAATGTATGATAAAGTTTTGAGGTGAAGGGGGGGCAGGAAATATGCCGCTCCCTTAAGGGAAATATATACCAGTAAACAAATGATGTCTAAGTCTGCAGGCCATCATTTTTACCACAGTGCTCTGCACGGAGAACGTGCAGAAGACTGTTCCATTAGCAAAGACCACACACTTCTGTTGGATTTTTTCCCTTCCTACCCAGTTTGATGCTTTTGTTTTTGCCAAGACTGGTATCTGGGCTTAGCTTCAAGCTCATCAGTAGTTTCCTTAGAGTTTCAGCCAAAAATACATCTTTTCCACAAAGGCTGGATGATTTTCAGGATGATTTTACTTCTCCGCAGGAGGTTTTTCTCCTACTAAGCGGGAGCTGTGCTCAATCTATTGTATCTCGGCCACACTCAGACTCGACTAGCTGGGTGAACTCACAGACAAATTGAACACATGCAGTACATTTCGCTAGAAGACAGACAGCACTGAAGCGCCCTTCACCACAGTGGAAACATTTTCTCCAGTAAGCAGTTCAGCTTCATGAAAGCATGTAAATATTTTCAATAGAAGAAAAGAGCAGGTATTAAAGGACTTCTCAAGCAGAGAAAGCACCTATGTTTGGAAATCAAAACTAGGCAAGTGTAAACAGCAGATAAGTTTTTTTCCATTTTTACACCAGCAATGTGATCATCCATCATGAGGAATTACCAGAGGCAGTGGCAGATCCTGGTAGAGTCAAAACTGCACCTTTCTGAGGTGTTTACCTTAGCTACCAACAAATTAGAGGAGCGCCAGGGGTTACTAGGTGAACTAAAGATGGAAGGGGTCTGCTGATCTGAAGCTCTAGGAACTTGCATTTATGAACTTTGTGCTTGAGCTCTAACAGTGGCCCTAATTCTTTGAGATGGTGCCCGGGAGCAGACCTCAGAGGTCAGCTAGACCACCCAGCCACCCCCTGGCTGGGGCACCTCTATCCCACTTCTGAGAGATGCTCATCTAACTCGTTCTTTGAATTCTCCCATGACGGAGCTACTACAGCCTCCTCAGGCACCTCAACAAGGCATCCAGCAGAGGAAAAGAAGGTTTTGCTAACCTAAGGTTTACCTTACTGCAATGTAACTGACGACTTCTTATCCTGCGATAATACATTCTTAGTAGCAGTTGCTTTTTACATGAAGATCATCTTTAACTATTTGATCAGCTTTTCTCTTGATAAGTGGCCCAACTACTGTAGTCCTCCTCTCTCACTCTTTCCTCATCATCACTGCTCTCCTCTGCACCATCTTCAGTCCGTGTCTTTGTCAGCTGCTGCACCCCAATGGCTGACCAGTGCTCCAGCTGCTCACTCACATGAGCCAGTGCAGAGCTGCTTGGTGTCTGTCGTATCTGCATTTCTGCACCTCCTGAGAGCGTGTGCATTTTTAGAACAGCAAAAAACTGACAGATAAATCAATTTTGTTATGTTCTCTTGAGTCACAAAAGCAATTTTATCTACTGAGCTACCAACTCCTAATCTTCAGTTCCCATAGCTGGCTATTTCTGAGCGCATGCTTGTGTATCTGTCTTTATTGGTTTGCCTCCGTTTTTTCTCCAAACACTTCACTGTCTGATCTTGTCTTGTAGCACATCCAGAGCCCCCCCAAATTCTGTGTCGTTATTCTAAATACAATTCACAGATACATGCAAATGTATTAGTACATATAAATGCATGAATTGCAAACATCCCTGCTGAGATCCGAGTATTTGAACAACACGGAAAGTATATCATGTTTTTACAAATGACACAATGGAAAAAAGAAAAAAAAAAGCCTAAGAGAGTGGCCACCGGAGCCAGTGCTTAGAAGCAGTCAGAGCACTCAAGTTTGCCTATTATGGGATACAAAAGTCTCCTCTTTGTTCCATTAGCAGGCGAGATCCTATGCAAGCACAGCACACAGTGCAAAACGCTGACTGAAAACCTAAGGTCAAAGACTTCTGACTTCAAAAGCAGCACCCTGAAATCAGCTTCAAACAGCTAGGCAGCAGCTTGTCATCTCCTGTTCCAGTGCTCCTGTCCTACCAAAGAAATACCTAGCAACCAGAGTTCTGACACAGAAATAGTTATATTCCAGTATGGAATAAATCCACATGTTAACACATTTTAAAACAGTTTAGGTCCACCCATGGAAGCAGCTTAAATCTTCAAAAGCAAAAGAAACCCCAGCAACTGTCATGGGATGTTGGTGATCGGGAAGAAATTCAAGAACATCTTATCTCTATTTAAAAAGAGTAACTCCAGCAAGTAGCGTAGTATCTGTTGTGTACCAGTGGAGCACGGCACTCAGTTGTATTTGGCACCCATTAGGGGTTTCATCCCAGCTGTGAGTAAACATTTTGCTCCATAAAGTGCCAGTTCTCCTTAGCCACACATACACACCTCTGTCTGTGTATGCACGAATATGTGGTCACAGAATGTGCATACGCTGAGATGCTTAGCTGCGATCACACACTAAACTCGAAGGCAAAGTTCAGTGCAGACAAATCTTCTCTGAAGCCAACTGCCCTTCTGCCCCAGCTTAAAAGCAACGGATGCGCTTTCACAGGAGAGGGGAGTAACTGGTAACCCATCTTCTCTTACCCCAACCCTTTGGTTTTGGCTTTCAGGGTTTTGTGTGCAAGGTGCACTGAAGTCCCCAAAAGCTAAACTAACTTACATATGGGTGCTACAACTACTCCAGACTGGTTTCTTGAGAAATAGCGGAGTAACATGCGCATTCGGATTCTTTCTCATGATTGATTTTGGGTTTGTGATTGAAATGCTCCTATATCACAGTTAAAAACCTGAAGATCTGAAAATAAGCAACCACCATATAGACTTTGCAACTGGGATAGCACTTTCATTGCTCTTTCCGTGTAAGCCTAGACCAAATATCATCATGCTCATGAGAACCCGAGTTGTCTTTAGGCAGGAAATCAGTGTTTATATATAGTGTGTCTATATATAGTTACACACACAAATGCATGCAGCATTACTCTGTGTGTATGTATGTATAATGATGCAAGATTTTTCCCTCCTCACACTCATAATTCATCAATATATTTTTACACTTAAGAGATTACTCTGGTTTTCCAGAAAGACCAGATAAAATTCAACAGAAAAGCTGAATCTAAAAAAATAGCTAAAAAACTAAGGACAACTTGGGCACAGAAGTTTCCAGACAAGGAAGAACTGGTGCACTCTGTCTGTGTCAACTGTTTGTGCACTCGGCTGCCAGTAAAGACAAGGTAATTCCAGTTAACTTTGGGGAGCAGCAGAGGAGGGCGAACTCGAATCAGCTCACCCTTCCTGCCGACTGCCCACATGGCAATGAAAACTTTCATATGACATGTACTTACATATTACTTTTCTATAATGTATTTGTGGGTTTAAGTTAGTAGAATCAGATGCATGCCTCATACTATACTACAGGGATTAGACTCTTACTTCTTGGTGATGCCACCCAGTAGGAAACCCCCCCAAAATAGCACGGTTTGAGAATGAACAAGTAGGAAGCACTTAAATAATGCTTTACCCTCAAAGCATTTTGCAGACATTAATATTTCAGTGCTCCCACGACGCCAGTAAACCCACGCCACACAGCTTTCCTGGGAAATGGTAAAATGCCTCACCTAAAGGCTAAGCAGAAAGTCAAATGTGCCACTACAGGGTGGGAGTCCTCTTCATCCAGGACAGTGCATACCCAGCTGGAGCGTACCTGACACTGCTTTTTAAAAACACATCTTTATCTTTGGTTTCAGTTGTCAGCAATACCCTCACTTCAATAACGTGACCATCTGTTGGAATTTAGTGACATTAAAAATAAAATGCAAGCAACTGCGAAGCCAGTTGCCACAAAGAGACAGGTCCACCAGACCCCTTCACTGTTAGGAGCGAGACGTTTTCCAAAAGCAGCCGAGAAACTCTGGCCTGACAGGTCAGTGCCGATCCGCTTCCTTGGTACTGCCCCGAGCCTCTCCAGGCTTCAGGAGGTTATCTGCAAGGTGATGATAACAGCAACATCCACGTATCACAACAGTAAACTCCAGCAGCAGAGATCACAGTTGTGAGGAACCTGAGCCTTACTGCAATCACGGACTTGCCTGTAAACCCAGCTTCTTTCCGAGCCAGGGCCAGTACACGGAGCAGAGGAACTCGTACACCGGTGTTACTGTTGGGCTGACAGGTTTTCTAGCACCCTTGCCACTAAGCTGCAGAGGGAAATTTCTGTTTCTCAGTGATCTGTTGGTGCATATCACATTCACATAATTCTTAGAGGAATCTACATCCGTATAAAGATTAGCAAATTCAATTCATCAAGTGCCTTGAAGGACTGAGTTAAATGCCCATGGGTCAAACTCCTTGCTACTGGAGTAAGAATGCAGAGAATGCCAAGAGGAATGATCTCCGTCTCTCTTGCTATTTTGAACTGGAACCAGGTACATGTTTCAGTGTCTAACAATAAACGTGCTTTTAGGGAAAATTCTGGGCTATTTCTCATTGTAAGCTCAGCTTTCCCTGAACATTACTTCAGGCTCAAAAGGCTGCAAAATCTTGTATTCCAGAAAGACCCTTAAAAAGCTGTTAACAGGAACTAAGCCCTTTTAAAGGAGAGTCATGATTTAAGTGAAAAACCACAATTAAGAAATAAAGGAAGTCACAGTTTTACATACCGGAGTATATTAATCTAAAAGCCAGGGCTTTAAAGCAGTTTGTTAGAGTCACCTGAGGGTAGGGATGAAGGTGGTGGCAGGCACAGGCGGCAGCAGCAGCGGAACTTTAGCAAGTCCGGCAGTTGTCACTTTTTGTAGATGCCGAAAATTCTCTCAGCAGCAGTCCGAATCTCTCCTGTACGGGACGTGCAAGGCAGCTACACAGGCTTTGCTTTCGCTAGCAACTTCTTGGACTCAGCAGACATCCATAGCACCTTGCAGAACACAGGCTGAAGGCCCCTGGTCTAGCCAGAAGCCATCTCACTGTTACCGCCATTTGCTGTGAGGTATCACAGAATGGTAGGGGTTGGAAGGGACCTCTGTGGGTCATCCAGTCCAACCCTCCTGCCGAAGCAGGGCCACCTAGAGCTGGCTGCACAGGACCTTGTCCAGGTGGGTCTTGAATATCTCCAGAGAAGGAGAACACCATCTAAACCACGCAGTTTCTTGGAAGCGTGGGTCCAGGATGTTGTCACACAGCCACACAACCAGTATCTTGTTTTAACTGTGGACTTTGAAAGTCCAGAACCCTAGCTGGACCTCTCGGAGGCCTCCAGGTCACACTCTTCACCAGTGGATGATGGGTATGAAAGGATTATATTGCTTGGTGAAGTCTGAAAAGGGTCCCTCGTCAGTCAAGAGAGCCCAGACAATTGTATTTGCATGCCTAACAATGAAACTAGGAGTGAAAGACTGGATAAAACTGTCAGCTTCAAAACAAACAAACAAACAAACAAAATCTCTGTTAGCATCAGGTGGAAGTGCTGGCGCGGGGTCCTCCATCAGGCCCAGTGGCCCCAGCGTGGGGAGGACGCCTGTCCCGGCTGCGACAGCCAGCGTGGAAAGCAGGGTAACACTGGGGGAAAGCTGAACTTTCCCAGTGTCTGGGAAGTCAAACCAGACCAGGAATCCACCATCGTTCAACAAATCGTGCTCGCCATCGTGTAAGAGTGGCTGTGTAGCACGCCTGGAGTCCGACTGCAATTTCTGCGTTATGTGACAGACTTTAAACAGGACGGCAGCTGAATGCTGGAGAGGAGGAACTCTGCTCTCCTCTGGGGGCAAACAGCACCCAGCACTACAGTCCCAGCCTTCCAGTGTCAGACAAACAGAATTCACAGATGGTAAATATGATAAATAATTTAAAAAACACTAGAGTAGCTCAGAAATAACATAAGGGACAAGGAGCAAGGGCATTTCAGGCTAGATATACCACTGTTACGGACCTCTGTTTTGTTGCTGCATAACATCGAAGTAAAAGCCTCTTGGGCTGTTCTTGACTCCCCCCCTCCCTTATTTTTTTAAATCACTTGCTAATAAAAAGACAGGAAAATCTAATAAAATTACTGTGCCTCATGTACTAATATGAGCCAGTTTAATATAGAGAATACTATAATCAGTGACCAACTTCATTCCCATATAGAGAAAGTAATACCAGTCAGTAACAGCCTAACATCTGAAGCATTCACTGTTACAACCTTGGCACTGAAGAGAGAGGAGTATGTCAGGAAAAGTAAAAATCATAAGTTTTGCACACAGCCCATTAGGCAGCTTTGTCAGGTGTATTGGTATGGATGTTTCTTACTCAACACGCTTCCTCAATCCTTTTTCCTTCAAGAAAACCATGGGTTTTTTGTTTGAGAGACATGAAGTACTGGATACAGCAGTTGGTACAAAGCTCCCCCCTATATTCTACAGACAATTTGGTTCTTCGCTTAGTGTTAGTTTTACCGTTTCACGTCAGCCGAGATTTCTGATGCTGTACAGATGTCTTCCTATTTTGATGACATCTAAATTTAGAGGGTGTGGGTAACTATCGTTAGCAATAGTAAGTGGCGAGGACAAGGGTCAAGAAGCACACCTTTACACTTCAACAGGAACACACAAAACTATGGATGCTGATGCTGTAAATCAAATCGATGGCCCCACTTTATCTCCAGATGAACCTCCAGAACAGGAGGTGCTAGACAGATCATAGCCTGTTCTCAAGTAATTATTAATGATCCTAGGTGAAAAATGTTTTGTTTGCTGCTAACTTGCACATTAGCATCGGGAAGACTCCAAGATTCCTTGGAAGCATACTATTTCTGGCTTACCCAAACCAATACTTTTTATTTTTAACTAAGTGTTGAAAATATTTCAGAAAGAATTGCCAAGAGAGCCTGGAATACCTGGACCAGATATCCTGCTTTGCTGTAACGCAGTCTATTTAGGGCTGCCTCAGAAGGTCACTCATACTTCAGCTACTGCAGTATGTCACCACCTCATAAATGGGAGAGAGTGATATCAGCAAGTAAAACCGGAGCCTTGTCATGCCCTGGTGCTGGCTTGCTACTCCCAGGTGCAAGGTGTGATGTTCAGTTCAAAGTTGAAGGACCCAAGTGCCCAAATCTAGCTCTGAACTAAAGACAAACCGATAGAAGCATCAAGCCCTGGACCTTTAACTCAGAAAACACAAAACTGCACCGAGTTTCACAGGGTCGAGGCATTTCCGTGCCCAACAGTAGTAACTCTAAAATGCAAACAGTGCATGACCTCAGCCATCACAAATTGCATTACGTTAAAAAAACACCTTTCAGAGTTTGTTTCACAGAAGGTCAAAATAAATGAATCCTGTCAAGACTTTTTACACTAAAATCTTCAGACACTTTCAAGGTATATCATTACATATTTCACAATTCATAAGTCAAAACTTGGAAATGAAAATAGTGTGTCTTTATTGATAGGCTGCCACAAATTGTTGTATAAACTTCAGTTAGCAAAAAAAAAAAAAAAGTATCTGCAACTGGGAAGACCCCGAACATTGCAATCTGCAAAAAGTGGATGCTTTCTTCCAGCAGATAACAGATGTTCTGTTTCCAGCTCTCACTGTAGGGCCATATGCAATCAAGAGTATTGTTTTACACAAACCGTACGAGGCTCAGCAGAGTCACTGTCTCTTCATTACTGCAAACACACAGAGGTGTATACGTTAATGTTACGCCTTCACCGACTTCAGTGGCACTCCTTCGTCTCTTAGGTGAGCTTGTACACAATGTTTGCAGGACTGGAGTTTATGACTACAAAAGCAGTGACAAGGGGTACGAGAACAGACATACTACAACAGGAATTCCAACAATTCAATGCATCCACCTCACGGAAGGAAAACACTATCTTCACATACTATTGAATGTTAAAAACAAACAAAGATATTTAAGCACAAAGTATATATTTATACCAAATAAAACAACTGAAAAAGTATTACATAAAGAAAAGTAATGTAACAGAATGTACTTAAGTACCTAACTTACAGTCATGCTCATATCTAAAAGTAACATTGGTAACTAATATATATAATTTTTGACAAGGGTGCATTTAAGAGTTCTCTAACATACAACATTCTAAATGTGGAGAGTATTTTTTCCAAGATACAGAAAACAAATTATTTTACACAGGCACACCTGTTAATTTGTATAAAAAAAAACATGCTTGTAAGTGAAAAGGTCACTTTAGTACTAATTTACCAGATGTGTGAAAGCTACGTAGTGTTAATCATGTTGAAATCGTCTCTTCTCCTTTTGCATTGGTGAGCGCCAACACTGAACGGTACAATATTTCATCCATATGGTTTACTGACACTGCAACCTGTTTCCCAGCAGTAGCCCTGCCCGGGTGTTGAACAGCGCAGTCCTGTACAGCCCCATCTGCCTGCATGTAGTGTATTTATACCTAAAAGCTATTACAATTATTAAAATGATTTCTATTTCAATATATACATCAGTATAAAATACTACCCAAAACACTTTCGCATTTCAAACAATTTTAACCACTTCATCAAACAATGCATTTGCAGAATCAAAAAAAATCCAAATTCATGTTGATTGCCAACAGTACAGCATCTCTATGGTATGTTTCCTAATACATGAGAGAATGGAAATGTACTAAAATCAATTAAAATAAGTATCACAAAAGAGAATTAATGTTAGAGCAGTTCAAGGATTCTCAGTTTGTCAGTATCTACCCTAAGCAGTGCTACCCAAAAACAGTATAAGTCATTTAGTGTTTCTACAACAAGAAGAAAACATTCAAATATTAAAGCTGCGACAAACACACAAAAGCAAGGAAAGAAAATTTGTTCTGTACTCCTCCCTGTTGTAGCAAGGTACAGCATGTCAGGAGTCTGCACTCAGTGCATTGTATGTGCTATGTACCTGGATACAACTGCGGAAGACAACTGAAATGGAATCAACTCTGAATTTCCTTGCTGTTGTGGTTTTATGTCAGACCATTCAAGTTATAACAACTTAGTGTCTTTTTTTCCTGAAGGGAAGAAGAGAGAAGAATTCATAATGAAACTGTAAAAATGCTACTAAAAGCCCTATCTTGGACACAATATACTGCTTTAGGAGCTACTGTGTCATTGCACAATATAAGTGGCCTATTAATCGTTGAATTATTGGTGTAGCAGAATATATTTGTCATTGTGGATGTGTTTTGAAAATTGGTATTTCAAAACCTGCTTGTATTCCATCACAAACCACAAACAATTTTGTGTATTTCAAACACTAATATCCTTACATGAAGTAGTAAATGTATATTTATAGTGGCAAATTTTGAATCTCTGCCTCTGCTGCTTCAGTTTTTAAAATGAGACTTAGTTCAGTTTTCATTCTTTACATTACCCTAAAAACGTTATCCTAAAACAGTACTATTTCTGAAGCATAGAAAAATCCAAATGATAACAAAAATACAGGGGTTTTTTTGTTTTGCTGATTCACTCTTAACTTGAAAAATAATCAATGTCTTTAAAAAAACACAAAACAAAACCCCCCCCCCAAAATCTCTCCCCAGGAGAAGTCCCTGCTAGCTGAGATTTTTTTTCAAAACCAAGTTTCACACTTACAGTGTCTTTATAGTCATGTTATACATCCTTGAAAATAAAGGCTCACGTTGACAATGGTCACAGGCCCTTAATTACAGAGGTGTTAACTGGTGACACTCTTTTTCATTGGAAAAAAACAAAAGCCCCACAAAAGTTCATAGCTTATACGGAAAGTTTGATTCATGCTCATTTTGTTCATTTAAAAATACTCTTTGGAAACTGTGTCAACTCCTGCAGACAACTTAGTAATACATCTTTTCCTGTTAAAATAAAGATAATTCATATTCACCTCTACCCCATGCTAAGCTCTACTACTAATATACACTTCATTACCTGCTCATGTCACCATCTAACACATATCTTTACATTCTTCTACATATAGTGTCCAGGGCTTATTTTTCACCAAACAGAATTTGATAACTATTACACTTAGGAGTTTTCTTTAAGGATTTTTTTTTTTGGTGTTCTAGCCTTTTCATTGCAACTTAGAGTGAGATTAATAGTTCAAACTTTTTCCACGCTAACTTAAGAGAAACTTTTATAAAGTTTTTTTCCCCATTAACAATTTTAAAATCTAAACTCACTTAGATATCAAAACTAAAAACCAGAAGAGAGATTAGATGCATCTGTCATTTTAAAATGGTTTCTGCTACTTTAAAATGCATTTAAAAATTGTACATATGATCCCTAGCATTCTAACTTTTACATTGCTGCAATCAAATTCTAATTCAAAATCATGCAAATAAACATGAAAAATAAGCCACTGGTCATGAATTCTAATGATTACATTCAAAGCTAGCCTTTAAAAAAATAAAAAAGTTACAGGCAAAACATACTGGTTTATGTACTCACTAGCTTATCAGGCTATAATAGGCATGTTTTAAGTATAAAAAAGCAGACAATTCAGATTTAAATAAGACTATGTGAAATCAGAAAAAACTCTTAGATTTCACTATTTAAAAAAAAGAACACCTATAATTACTTCCCATCCTACAGCTACAGTTAAACCAACTAACAAAAATAATCAAACTATTTTTGACAAAGTTAGGCTAGAATATGTGGCAACAATCAAAGTTCATATATCTTTCTATGTAGAATGACTCATGATTTACTATAACATATGAACAAGAGCACTTTGTGACTAATGAAAGAGCTACTAATAGAAACACTTAATGCCAGTCTTCAGCCCTCCTTTAAGTCATATCTCCAAATCAGTATTGACTTCTTTTGACCAGATACATCATTTTTGGCTTGTCACCCCAGTATGTCATGTTTTACCACTTGCCACAGGCAGCAGGAGACAACTAGCTGAGCAAACTACAAGCAGTGACATGCAGAAATTAACTCTCAAAACTGAGTACTTAGATAAAATGATATGCAAGTGCACACTAGGACAAAAGGAATGGCATTCGTCATCCAAATAGGCTCATCATCCCTCCCCACCCCCCTTGAACAGTAGTTGCAACAGCAATAGAAAAAGATCAAGAAGATGGCGGTTCTTCAGAGTCAACTGTGGAAAAAAGTCAGCAATATATAACAGCAGCGATGGACAAGGAAGAGCAAAACGAAAGAATCTTGTTGAATATTTGTTCATTTACTTTTTCTGAACACAAGCCAAAGTGTGCCACACTGGCTTGTTCTGAACTTCAGATACAGTTCTCCTTAGATCCTTCACAGATTTAGAATTCAGTCTCCCTGAGGCCCCTATAACCAAGTAAGAAAACTCTCTTTATCTAGCTTGGTGGCTGCCAAGACAGATTCCATGTCATTAAGGATGTCAGAGCTCAAAGCCTCTTGCAGACTTGGCATCAGTTCTTCTCCTTCTATATTCATCCCATCTCCTTCCAGTGTCCCAAGGTCCACATTTGTCCCTGGAATGGCTTCAAGGTAGTCTGGGAAACGGTTCTGATGGGACGGTATGGTACTTTGGCTGATACTGTCACCTAGTTGTAACACAATGCAAGATGGATATTAAAGATACTGAAGTACCAAACCCACAATTCATCAGGACAACCGGTTAAAGGTTAATCCTGTGTCTCTTGCATCATACAAGCAACTGGATTCATAGAAGTCCACCATAAAACCCAAAGATTACTTGACTGCATGCAGATGTACAAAAACCATGCCTTTGTTTCGACCTTCCACCTACTGATCCAAATCTCTACAGATCTTTGATGTCATTTAGCATATTTTAATTTTTACACTTAAAGGAAAAAGACAACACTGAGTCGAATACTGTTTTGGAGCAGTATTAGTAACACTGGATGAGGTACTACTCTTAGCTCTCAACAAACAGTATCACTTTAAAAAGCAAATGGACACTCAGATTCCATATAACAACAGGAGTGATACTGTTTATGAGTGATCCCCCATCCTCCCAATAGAGTTGATTACAAGTATGTTTTTCACAAATCTAACTACAATATTTCTATTACAGAAACAGAAGAAGGTAGAAATACAATGTGAAAAGTATCACAGCTTCTCAGAATTGCTTCTTTTCATTGCAAATGGACACAAGTATATTTAGAAGACACGCATTAAGGATGTACACAAAAACGGACCTGTATCCATCTCATCAACGCTGTTCAAGAAGTCATCGGGCGTTCTGGGCACACTATAACTGCTCATGCTAAGTCCGCTATCTGTGCTTTCATCTCTGGAGTGATATGTTCCACTGTAACAGAAGAAAAGAAACACAAAAATGAGCGTAGAGTACTGAAGAATTAAAATGAATGCTTGATTTTGAACCAATTCAAGGGCTTTGAAAACATTCTGTCACGAGGAATGCTCTATTCTAATCAAAAACTGAAGCCTTTGTCTGTCTGAGATACCTGGGTTTTATTTTATGCGGACCTTTTCCAATTAAAACCGTATTATTTAGATTCAATTTAACTTGATGAGAACACAGCTTTAAAAAACTGCCTGTGTTCTGCATGGTTTTAAACTTTTCACACCCACCCCCAGCTAAAAACCATTAGCAGCATATCACAGGTAGTCCCTAATGATTATAAAAATAATATTAATGATTGCATATCCTTTCATATTTCTATAAGGATAATAAAAATAATCCCAACTACTAATGTCCCTATGTTTAATCAGCCACTGAAGCGTATTTTTAGGTCACTACTGTTACAAACAGGAGCTACAGTCGGAACTCCTTTAGCAATTCTTCCATTGCTTTCCACTGTTGCATTACTACCAGCTCAGTCACACGTTGTGGCAAGAGCGTGCCCCGGTATAAGTCGCATACTGGCACAGAAGCTACCCTGCAAACAAACCCTGTTCTGAACGATCTTGTTGACACAACAGTTAACAAAACAGCGATGGCACGGGACCTTCCATGCATTCTCTTTCTTACTGCCATCCTACTGCCAGTGGAGCAAGACCAGGAAAGCTGCAGCAGAAAATCTGGGATGGGGGCTGGGGCGGGCAGGCCAAAGTACTGAGTTTACATAGCAAGATTTTCATAGCAGGGGAGCTGAGGGATGGCCTCTATCGAGAAGACACCAGGAGATGACCCCATGTCAGACACAGCCGGTTCCAGCTGGCTCCAAAATGGTCCTACTGCTGCCCAAAGTTGAGCCCATCAGTGACAGCGACGGTACCTTTGTGATAACGTATTTAAGAACGGGTAAAAAAAAAAACCTGCAGCAGCTGGGAGAGAGGAGTGAGAAAATGTGAGAGAAACAGCCCTGCAGACACCAAGGTCAGTGAAGGAGGAGGAGGAGGTGCTCCAGGTGCTGGAGCATAGGTTCCCCTGCAGCCTGTGGAACGGACCATCGTGAGGCAGGCTGTCCCCCTGCAGCGCACAGAGGACCATGGTGGAGCAGACCTCTACCTGCAGCCTGTGGAGGACCCCACGCCACAGCACGAGGACATGCCCTGAAGGAAGCTGCAGCCCATAGAGAGCCCAAGCAGGAGCAGGCTTCTGGCAGGAACTGTGACCCGCGGAGAAGAGCCCAAGCAGGAATAGGTTTTCTGGCAGGAACTGTGGCCTGCATAAACAGCTGTAGAAATACACCATTACCGCCCTCCCCCTGCACCTCTGAATAGCCAAGCTTCACAAAATATTTTCAAAACCTGTATTTCTTCAGGTTGTGGCGGCATTCACTGAGAATCCTTACTGATTTTCCAGCTTGAATACTAAATGAAGATCAACTTGACTTACTATTCAAATTAGCATTTGAAGACATACTGATCCTTCTCATAATGTGCTCATGAAACTTACAGCATACGCCTTTTTGTCAAGTATGAAGAACAAAACAGATGATGGTCGAACAACTATTCAACATCAGATGCAAGCAGAATGCCAGTAGTCATGAATATATCTATATATTAGATTTCATGAAGACATCTTTGCCGTACAAGAAAGAAACCTAACATTTCTTCATAGTTAAATCATAAATATTTCTCTTTTTTTAGACTAATTTAAAAATAGCATCACCACACATTTGATAACAATCCTAATAATTAAGCTATTTAAAACTTCTATGAAAAAAATGCTGGTTTACTTTGTGGGATAAAATACTAAAAACAGAACTTAGACTACGCTGAACTAAATCACTCTAGCTGAGAAGGCTTTTTGGCTGCTGCTCTCACGCTTGGAATGTCCAGCCCTTCCCTTCAAATCACTCCTTAATACACATTTCCTCTTTCTTCAACAAGAATTTCTTCATCTAGTAGTCACACGACCCAACATTACTGCATGCAACTAAACTGCATTACCCAAAATAGAGTGGATGCTTCTTCAACTAATACTTGTTAAAATATGTGTATACAGAAGAAGAAATCCCAATTTAGCAGTTCAACAGAGAATTACCGTCAGTACCAATATAAATCTTATGGACAAAAATATATAAACAGAGTGGCAAACCAAAAGGTGAAATAGTCTAATAAAGTCTGCATTGCTGGATGTCCCATTCAAAAAATAAAATATACCGCAGTGACAGTAAGTACTGAAGACAGCAGGCAGAAGATTGACTACATAAATGAAAACACTGCTGCACATTTTCTCAAATTGCTCAATGTAGCAATTATTCTCTGAGATTTTTTGGATGTTCTGATTACATAGGCAGTGGAATATTTCAACTACCTAAACTTTGGTACCTAAAGTTGGGAGGCCCATCTCACCAGGAACTTTGTATCTTTGTAGGGTATACATAAAGTAGCACTTCTCTAAGTCTGAACTTTAACATACAGGACATCAAGGAGATCATTAGAGCGCAACTATTGGACTGCTGTATCTAATTCAGAGATAGCAACGCATATCCACAAATGTCCTTTTTAAAAATTCCTTTCCCTTACCCTCGTGCCAGAATTAAGTGCAGTGATGTACATAAAATTACCAAGAAGGGGACAATGCTCAGACCAAAATGCAAATTAAGATATTCTGAACTGAAGCCAGGTATGGGTTTTCAGTATTTTGCATAGGGTAAGTGCTACCAAAAAAAGCCCAGTGAAACATATTTGCAACTAGGCAAGTAGTATCATTTTGCACTTTAGGGTAAATAGTCCTTGCTAATTATCAACCTGCCAAAAAATTACAAACAAAACAAAATTGCCCTTTCTAGCTTTTTTTCCTGTTTCTAATTAAAGGTAAAGGTTCATCATTTTATGTTTCATGTGTGTAGACTCACAATGGATAAACTGCATTAGTCTACTGCCATGGCCATTGGAAACCTGAAGATGTATTTCTTTCGGGTCAGAAAACAGGTTTTGGAAATTTGGGGATTTGATATCATTCAAGAACACATTTCAAAATATACCTGGGCTCAATGTATGATGGCAACAGCCTTCCAGAAATTCCAGCTAGTATGTTAGGGTAACACATCAAGGCCATCTATCTACACAGGCTTCTCACAGGACAGCAGGTCAGTTTTAAGATTTCTTGCCCTTTTTATTCCTTGGGACAGGGCCCGCACAGTTAAGGCTCACACCGAATCCCAGGACGAATTCCATGGAGGACAATCCCTCCCTCTAACAAAAAAAAAAAATTAAAAAATGAAGTTTTCTAATCAGATTTGTCTGCATAGGAGATAAGTCTTCTTGAAGAGCTCACCCAAAACTTGGAAATACTGCTTACTTCCTTAGGGAATTTAAGAATAAAACACCACTACTTTCTTCTCCACTTGCAAGGCTTTTTTATTTTTTTTCTTTACTTTGTTTTCTCCAATATATACAAAGCACTGCGTACCCTGAGACAGAAACTTCTCTCCTGCTCTCACAACAGTACACACAACACTAACACAGACAATACCTCATGCAGTAGGAGAAAAAGCTTAAGGGCAACAGATGTTATTTACATAACCTAAACTATATGAATGACAACAGATTCCACTGGCAAGACAGAGGGTATGTTCTTGAACCAACTCGCTCAACTTTACTAATTTTGAGAATTAGAGTGAGGATAGAGTATACGAGATGATGAAGATGTCTCCTGAAAACGGCAGAAAATGAAACAAACTTCAGCTAAGCTGACAGAGTATCAGTAATTGGAAGAGTTAGGGATAAAGAACCTAAGTATGAGATATTAGCAACATTAAATTATTTAAAAGAATACAGGAAGGGATTTATAATTGCAGCAAAGGTTTACAAAGATTTGAACAGTTTTCAGTATCTAAAATTACAGCAGGTGCTAAGCTTGCCCTACTCCAAAATCGTGCCAGTTCTAATGTGATGTGCACTTCTTACCTTACGAGCAGTTTTGAAACTGTATTGGTGGCAAAACCCATGGAAGTTAAGACTTACATTGAAAGAATCAAGATGAATTTTATGGGGTTTTCCATGAGTATAACAACATACCATTAACGAGAAGGACGAGCAAGTTGTTATACTTCATGAGCGCTTACATTAAGCGTCCTAAAATTAGGCTAACATTTCAAGGTAACGCAGAAAAGAAGTGATGAACTCTCACAGAATATATAATTTTTCTCTTTTACGGTATGGGATACCGAGCTGGTATCAGTTCAGAATGCTGAAAAAATATAGTCCAACGAAGAACTACAAAATTAACTATTCCAGCTTAAGATAAGCTACCTGATACTGCTGATATGTTAGTAGATTTTTACTCCATTAATTAAGAGTTTATGCGGCTTAGAGATTTGACTGGTTTACCATTTTCATCTTTTCTTTCCAGCATGCTAAGCAAAAAATACAGACACGACTTATCTTAAGCTGCAGCACTTTCTCCAAAGTTGTAATGGTTAGCATGAAGCATTTTTTAGCTGTAATTAGAACAGTATTTCCAACAAAACAAACACTCCAACTCTGAGGGATTAAGGAAAAAATTATATAAAAAGACTAGTCTATACTGTGAAATTCTAAATCTTGCATTAAAGACCAACATCAAAATAATACGGCATTTAAAATAAAACATGCCACTCTATTTGCAGACGTAACATTAACAGAGTAAAAATATTGCTAAATTAAATGCCTGGAGAGGAGGGGTGAATGAAGAAACATTAAAACGAACCTCAAGGTGTAGTCCTAAACGTGCCTCACAGTTCATTTGATCTCATAGCAACCTATTCACAAATTCTTCTGAGTCAGTAATTTGAAATGACTGTTAGTCAACAGATTAATGCAGAGGCAAACATGTTATGACTTTGAATAAAAAACCTTCCTACAAGTCTGAACAGACTACTTCCTCCCACAGGAGACAGCTTTTAATCCTCAACTTTTACTAGACTTGCCATATAAGGAAAGATTCATTTACAGCTGTGGCTTTTGGCACAGACAGATGTTCAAAATAAGCTATTACATGTACCAAACAGAATTTTAAATTATTTTTTTTCTCCTCTAGTAGCTACTTCTACTAACCTGTTAAGAAAGGGATCAGAACTATTTGTTGTCATTGTTCTGAGTTCCTGAGACATTCCAGGAGATGACACGGGATTTTGAGATCCACCGTCTTGTTCCATTGTGGGAAGCTGGCTGCGGAGAGCTAATTCCTAGAACAGGGGGAGGGGGGGAAAGAAAGATCACGTTAGGCATCTGAATGCACTTTTCAGATACATAAACACATGACATCACCAGTAATTCATGCTTTTACCATCTCCAGTTATAAGACTTAAATGAAATTAAGTTTCTGAAGACAAGGCAAGAATTTTTACCGCCTTCAGTGATAACGAAAGTTCCATCAGTCAAGCCCCCTATTACAGACACTTCACTGTAAATGTATTTGTGGATGTAAATATCTGTATGCTTACGTAAATCTTTTCTAGTTCACCTCAATATCCTTTTGCTAGGTCTATTTTTAAGATCAAAAAAAGAATTGTTAACACTATCCAACCCCTAAGACATGTCCATCTAGCTCTACCGACTAGCACTTTCCCCCCCATTTCTTTTAAGTTCTGATTTAGTCCCTGGTTTCCTTTTCATCTTGCTTGTTTCATTCAGGAAAGTTTAAAGTCTTTCCCTACAAGTTCCCATTCACTCCTGTTTGAGGTATGCATTTTGACATTTCTGATTAAATCAGTGATTTGTCCCATACATAAAACTTCCAAGCTCTTCGAATCCCTAGAAATTTATTAGCAAAACAAAGATACTGCACTTCTGCAGTTATGAAACTAGATTACATATACATTTTTACGCACCTGACTGCCCATCAACTTGAATCAATCCACCCATTGAACTTGTCATTACTATTTAATGAAAGTAAGTTTTAACATAAAATGCACAAAATTAAAGGTGGCTGGAGATAAGCAGCATTTTATGTAATTTCCAGTGCCCCCTTCTCTCCCTTTTTAAGCAGGTAATCCATGAGTTACACATGTGAAAAATATAATCACTTTCTTCAAGCAGCTCTCCTAAAACATCATCAATGGCTCACCAAGTCTGTGCTTTGTTAATGTAGAGACTGGTAAAGAAATCTATTGACTATCTTGTTACCATTATTAGCAGTATGTGATTTCCAGGCTGTGCCTGGGAAGCTAATCTCCGGCAAAACCAATTTTGTCAGTCTTCACAATACTCAATATTTCTCACTTGTAGGATGAGAAGTCTCCATCCATTCTCAATTATGAGCCTAAGGACCACCACAGGCTTTTAATATGTATGCATAAAAAAAATCTCTTCAATTTTTCTTCAAAGTGATTTCTTTCAAAAAAAGTCTAAGGTTATTTTATTTTCCAGTAGATTGTTCCAAATATTGAATGCCTCCCTACCACCTGCTTTTTTTCCTTTTCTAATCTGCATGTGCTTCACTCCCATTCCTGTGGATTATTATTCTACATATTTCTTTAATACCAAGTTTCATGTCATTTACTAGCAGGTTTTCTCATTCCAGTTGATTAGACTTTTGCAGAAAGTGTACAAACATAGCATTGGTTTTTGCGTTTGTCACACCCAAGTGTCTGCTCCAAGTAAATCCAGTCCTCTGCTCACCACCACTTAGTTGGCCACTGTCCTAATAAATAGTAATACTACTCCTCCTCATTTTCAGATCACAGGATGGTAGGCACCTATAATAATTTCTGTAGGCTTATCCATATGATTTTCATTTGCTTATGTAAGAAAACCAAGTGCAAAGTCTATATAATGAGGTCTTACTTCACAGCTAAGTTTACAAACATCTGTCATTCACATCAGCCTTGACACAAGAAGGCTGATATACAGGTGGGACTCCATTCATTTAAAAAAAAAAGAAAAAGAAGAAAGGTTTTCTTTCCTGGAATGCTTCCCAAATGGTGATCTGAAGAAGGCAGGAGGTCTCAGAGCAGCCATCCCAGAGATGGCTCCAGAACTGCTAGCTCACCTCTCAATCTTTATGCCGCTCCTCTGGAGACCAGAATTCTCCAAAATGTCACCTGAGCCTTCCTTTCTCTGAGAAACTGTCTTCATGTGATGTAGCTACTTTTAATTAATTCCATCTCACTATTTGTGCAATGAAAAAGGAGGAAGGGAACATTAAAAAAAAACAAAACACACACACTTGATTCTGCACCACTGCTTCTAGAATCTTTTCAGCCTTGAGTTCATACCAGGAATACAGCACACGTTCCTTCCCCGCTCTGACAGCAGAGTTGCCAATCAATCAGTGCTCTCTCTGTTCCTATGCAGCTACAACTACCTGGCTGTGGCGAGAATGTCCTGTCCTCATCCCCATCCCTCTTGCTTCTGATCTGTGTGTTGCATGGTTATTTCCTTGGGCAGCAGTCCCCAGCTAGGACAAAGAGGAGGGGCCCAAAGGGCCAGCAGCCTGCGGAAGCAGCTTAATCACACACCAGTGCCCCGAACAGTGATGACAAAGCAAAACTAACATGGAGTCATTTCTGTATATAAAGCACTAAAGTGACGTTGTATCTCGTTGTGTGGTAGGCCTGGTCTTTCCACTCACTGCCTCGTGATGCGATAGTTTAAAAAGAAAAAAAAAAAAACAAAAAACAAGAGAGCGGGAGAGAACAGGAATCCATACGGGTCCACCTTTTCAAGAGCCACTGACACCAGAAAAGAAAAAAACTACAATTTTCTCTTCTGTACCTTAAGAAAAAACATCAGTACAAAGGAATAAGCAATTTGGAAAAATGTGAAAGTTACCTTTGTATTTTCTAAATCCTTAGAGAGCAGGTGAGTTTGAAGTTTCATCAATTTATGAATTTAAATGGTATGGTAAAAATAAATGTAGCTTAGATACTACCCAGCTAAAACAGAAAAATCACATTTCACTGAAGGCTTGCTAAGAAGAGGTGTATTAAGCCAGGAGAGAGAATTGTATTTTGCCTATTCTTTGGCACGTACAACACAGTGAAATAAGTCTTTTTAATATTATATTTTTATTCTTGTTTTAACAACAACAGTGCTTAAAGTGCAAAACTACCACTTTTTAACTATTTATAATAGGCATTAATGCTACTTATTCAGAAGGCAGAACTACACCACTTCCCCTACAAAGAATGTTATTCCATTACTCATTCAAGTAATAAATTTATGTCAGTCTGGGAGTCTGAAAGAGAAAGGAATTACCAAAAAAGACAAACTATTCAGAAACAAATACGGAGCAATTTTTAATCATTCCGTAACATAAGCAAAGTTTTCTACAAGCCCTAAAGAGTGTACTAAGACTATTTTTCCTAAAACGTGCATACAATGGAAGCTAATGTTGTGCTGCTTGACGAATGATCCTTTTATTTCTTCTTCCTTATAAAACCAATTTTCAACAAAAAAAGTTATGTGTTTCCCATACTTAAAAAAAAAAACAACAAAAAAACACCATATGGGAGTGTACAAGCCTCTCCCAGCTCCAAACAGAGCAATGTGAACTCTAGGGTTTTAGTTCATGCTTTAAAATACAACCTTTATTAGAAGTATTTAAAGTCTGGAGGCAAAAATAAAACCATGACAAAATCCTGGCTTAGACTGCTATAACTTGATCTCATCCTATTTTTGTAAGTATGTAAAACTTTTTTTTAAGTACCTCTGGGAAAATAAAAGCTTAGCATTCCTATTGTTGACACAAAAGCTGAATTTTGGTTATTGCATAAAAGACTAAAATGATCTGTCATCTCCTTAAGCAAAGTAATTTTAAAAATAAGGTCAGCATTGTGTAATTTATCTGGCTGACCTTATCCAGTTTGGTGTTTTGTTTTTTTTTTTTATAATTGCATACAGATTAAGTTTCACATGAAGTTCCAGGTCATTCACACCTTGTCCAAATTAACTTTATAAAATTACTCTTTCCAGAGCATTTTTATCTTCATCACCCTTTTGAGGAAACAGAAAAGACTCCCTCGTGCAACTCACAAACCATCTTCTTACTACATTAAACATACGATACGCTACTCAACTGGAATTGATATTTCCTTATATCTGTGTGTGTGTGGGG
>Ga0065711_1004900_pt1 | contig 21981 bp, 7 predicted proteins | sample Hoacrofraction12_FD_59098 | JGI IMG/M metagenome (GOLD analysis project Ga0065711, IMG submission 59098) | Hoatzin crop microbial communities from Cojedes, Venezuela - Epithelial fraction 12 v2 (version 2) | ecosystem: Host-associated > Birds > Digestive system > Esophagus > Crop | place... | reverse complement strand
AAGATTTTTTTTTTTTTTTTTTTTAAAGTACGTGGTGGTTCTTTTCAGAAGACTTGATTCTGTTAACAAGGTTGGATTTGCAGAATATGAATATACCTTCAGTTGCCTTTATGCTTCCTTAGTCAAAATTTAGAACTCGACATAGTTCGTTTGCATTGACAACACGGTCTTGTGGAATCATCAAGTTGCCTTGTAGTGGCAACATGATTCCTTATGCTGTGGGTATATATGCTGTTTTAGCTAGTACATGGTGTCTTTGTCTTTTGTATTTACACAATGCTTTTTAATTTGTATGGAATTATTCCTCTTTCATTGTTGGATTTAATTTTACTAGATGCCTTTATAAAATTTAGCTTTGCAATGTTCTTCCCATAGCTTAAAAAGGAATAGCTCCACAAGAGTTCCCTTCAAAGTGTTGAATTTATTTTGGGTTGGCTAAAAGATGTCGCTGGAGAAGGCACAAATTACTAGTTTTTAGAGCAGTATTCTCTGACCTTAGAGATAGCTAGTGAAAAGTGAAATATGGATATGACTAGCAGCTCTAGACTGTTTCATCATTGTTACGAAAAGCTATCCTTAAAAGTAATTTTTTTGCAGAGATTCACTTGGCTGCAAGTAATTATGTTAAATGTTAACTCTGTTTAAGGTTGTTACTAAACCTTTGCTTACAGTTAGCTTTTAAAGACATTGAATAAAGGGTCTGTGCAAGTTTATTTCTTGGCTAGCACAGCAAAAGGGAGAGTGTTAACAAATCTTTTAAGAATTAATGGAACCACAGACTGCATTCCTTTTTTGCTGGAGTGCCTCAACTGAGTAAAGTATTAAGACTAGAGGAAACGATTTTATTTTACAAATTATGTTTTGCATTTTTAGCTGTTTTCTGGGAACGTTGTAATGAACTACAGGACATTGAGCGGATTATGGCTCAGATTGAACGAGGAGAGGCAAGAATTCAGCGAAGGATCAGTATCAAGAAAGCCCTCGATGCCAAAGTAATCATCGCAGGTTTTTCTTTTTCTGCGGCTGACTTCTTCCAAATTCCTTCAGAAAAGGAGAAGTTGGGGATGGGAGTTCTGTCTTTTTATATAGCATATATATAGTATACATTATATAGATAATCTACACTAATATATAATAAATCCTTGATGTAATCCTATGTTTATAGGCCTTATTTTTGTTTTTCATTCAGATCGCAAGGTATAAAGCGCCTTTTCATCAGCTGCGTATTCAGTATGGAACAAACAAAGGGAAAAATTACACAGAAGAGGAGGACAGATTTTTGATATGCATGTTACACAAGATGGGCTTTGACAAAGAAAATGTGTACGAGGAACTAAGGCAGTGTGTGCGCAATGCTCCTCAGTTCAGATTTGACTGGTTCATCAAATCTAGAACTGCAATGGTAGGTAGCAGTTACACAGACTGAGTCATTAAATGAAGCATCTTGTTCCTTTTTCTAAGCACCATCACGTAAAATTTGGGTTTGTGCTAGAATATTGGAGTCTAGGAAATACGTGCTGAAAAAATAACTTCAGTTTTTATTCTTATTTATAGTTTTTAGTAAAATAACCTTTTTCCTTAGTACAAGAAACAACACAATACGGCTGAAACAAACAGATTAGAAAACCTGCCAAGCTGAAGTCCCGTGTTACCCAAAGGGTTTAATGCAGAGGTAGACTATCCTTACAAATTCCCTTGTTACTTTTATTACAAGCTAAAAGTTTTACCAAGCAATGTCTCTTAAAACATGACGGATAGTAAAGACTGAAAACACCTGAATTATACCCTGGGAGGAAAGAACAGCTTTTCTAATATTGGTACTTAATTTCTAAAAGGGTGAGGAAATTTAGGGATTCATGTAAGAGTTAATCATTGAAGTAGTTGGTTTAAAGTGCAGTTTGTAGCTGTGAAGAAGGATTATTACATGCAAGTGCTTAACTTTTTTTTTTTATACATTTCTGAGGATTTTGTTCATACTTAGAGAATATAATACAAGTTTAATAGCAAGTAGACTAGTACTCTGAACTTCAGCTTTTTTTTCCTTTCTCTGAAGAGTAGAGCCTTTTTTTTTTTTTAATTTGATCATTAAGTGGGAAGTTATAACACTAACAGAAGCTGTGGTAGTTGCAAATAATAAGCTATGTAGGTACCAACCTCAGAATATGGGACTCTTTAATGAAAAAAAGCTGTTAGCTCTCCCCTGGAATTTTTGCGTAGATCTCCCCTGATCCAGTTCCTTATGAGTAAAATTTGTAAGTCTGTACACCTTACGTAAGAAACACACGCGTGTGTTTTCATGTGAACGTACTTATATGGGAAAAATGTACTTCCAGATTTTTTTTTTATAGTACCAGAAGTAACTTCATCTTACTCACTTGTGATGGGTGAGAGCTGGCATCTGTTTTTTGTCTGCTTGAATACAAAACCATGTTGGTCTTGGCTGATAAAGTGGAGCACACTGTCCCTTATACAGCTGACAGATTCTCCTCATTGCCTTGTAAGCAAATTTCTAATTACATCACTGCAGCATAGCATTTAACTTAAATGTCATTTCACATACAAATCTGGATTTCATAGTAGTTTAGCAGTTGCAGAACCACTGCGTTATTGTTTGCTGTCTTCATTTCCTGGCCTCAGGATTTGTTTATAAAATGTTCTTTCAGAGTGCTGGGTACCGTACTAAGATTAAATAAAACATAAGATAAAATATTTAAAATGTGTATTTGAACAGGTGGGAATATTGCTTTTCCCAGTGCTACTTACAATTATACAGTACAATTTCTACTTGATGTTTCAGCAATTAAAGTGTTTCTGGATAGTGCAGCAGTTATCCCTTAATTAAAAAGAATTACGAGCTTTTCTTGCTAAAATGTCCGTTTGGAGAAATACTGTATTTTAAAACTACATCCATAAAGACAGAAACTTCCAATATTTAGTCTATTGCGAAGTTTCTTTTAAGTCGTCTGTGGGGGAAACTATTTAAGTAAATCATAGAAATTGGTACTAGACATTAAAAATGTAGCTCAACATTTAATATGAGTTGACATATAGCCAAGTCAGGGATAGAGTTAAATATTCAGTTTAAATCTTCTTGACGATCCTTATGTTCAGTATAATTTTCTTTTTAAAGGGAATAGGAATCATTTGCTAAAGTGTAGAAATACATTCTGTGGTGTCTAATGCTGAATTGAGGCACTGGCAATATAGTGAATCTGTTGGCTGATCTTTTCTTTTAGAGTTCTATCCATTAATATTAGTATTTTTAGTTTTTCTACTATTACGCTGTTGCAAAAGAATAGTACAAAAATACAAAACTAAAGTAATCTTTCAACGTGCTTTTAATTTTCTGAGATGTTTTAAATTGTCATATGTATAGTACAGTAGTTTATAACTGCCAATCGGGTGTATATTTTATGTATTCAAATATCCTGACATTTGGGGAATTATTAATTTCTGTGGGTCCGTTTTGCACTGGTTTTCATTTACATAATTTTTATGAAGAAAAGTGCTGGAAAGTCACTTGATACCAAGAATAATGAGCAAAGTATAAATACAAATCTCTATAAACGGGTAAATAGTAAGTTCAGTGAAAGTGGATAAAACCTCTTAGAATACTGAAATTCACATGTGATCTCAAAATTACCCTTGATTACATTCAAACTGAAACAAAACAAGACAGAAAGGGCGGTGGGATTCTGAAAAGGACTTGCCAGGCTCTCCGAGAAAACTCTCTGTTCTACTAACCACTAGATGTCTCTTGAATTCCGTATAAAGAACTAATTTATCTTCCATCTTCTTATTTCTGTTTCTTCTCCTTCTGAAAATTTCTCTTCGGAAAACAAAAATTCTGCTTCATTTATTTATTCCAAAACCAGATGGTCTACCCAAAATGTAAGTTTTCAAAGAGATTGAGAGTGCCTAAAACTGTAATTTTCAACTCGGCACAGGGGTTTAAATTTTTAAGTTTAGTTGTAGTTGTTCTTTTATTTCTGACCATGCAGGAAGAATGCAAAGTGTTGTGGCAGCAGTGAATCATGTACTTATTTCTGAAGTAATAAATAATGCATATTCTCTGTTACCTTTCTGCAAACCCTACCCAGTATAAGACAAATGACTCCTTTGTCAATACAGGAATATACAGGCCTGCTGACAGAGCTTAGGGCTACTTTCACTCCCAAGTCAGCATCTCTGCCTTCAGTCATGCAGAAGGTGATGGTTCAGTGCTCCCATCTTATTTATTGCAATACCAGTCTTTATAGCTATGAAGGGGTGAGCAAAGTACATCTTAGCTCTTTCCATCCTAAAGAGAAAAGTATCAGGCCACACTGAATAAAATCTCATCTCCGAAGGCACAAAGCATTTTAAACTGTAAGTGTATTTTAATAGTAATAAAATGGAATGGATCAGTCCATACTGCAATTTCGGTAGCTCAGAGCAGGATTTATTCTGCAGATTCTTTCTGATGGGAGGTGTGGAAGAAACCTGTGTGCGTATTGCATGTTACTGTCAATTGCTGCTGTGATTCTCCAGAGAAAATGGGTTTTGAGTCCATCCTCTGTCCACAGCATGTTGTTCTGGAGTAGTAGTCCATCTGGAAAGTCTTAACCGTGAACCTGTACACTTTAATAAAGGTATGTTATGCAAGCATTTTTCCCCAGGAAAGAGGAGGATTTTTCTTAGCGCCTTAGGCAAATGGATCAAGGTTATTTCTTAGTCCTCGTTTCTTGTATACTGGAAAAGATCTAGCTGATTGTTACTGCGGAGCAGCTTGTCATCACTCTTTACCTACAGCTCCTAAGTCTTTGAGTGCAAGTACATAAATTGAAATGATGTAAAATGCTTCTGACATTGACTGTCATCTTTCTACTTCTGTCTTTTACTTTTTATCATCTCTGTTCATCTACAGTGTGTAGATTTTTGGGACAGAGGCTCTCTTTTGTTCTGCGTTTGGGGGTGCAATGTATGCTGGGGTGGCTTGCACTCAGGTTTTCTCAGACTTGTTCCCTTTTTATCTAAAAACTGTTGTGTAGGTGGAATGTGAGGGGTTTTGTTGGTTGAAGTGAGAGTACTTTAGCTCCAGCAGGACTGTCGCATTCCAGAGCACAAGCGTGACACCCGGATTTAAGGTTGCACCTGTACTAGGGGATGTGGGGTTACTTTTACATGGATGTGGTAGAAATGACTCATTATAATACTCTGTTTGCAAAACCACATGCATGGGGCTGGAATACTTCCAGTAGGGAGCTGTAAAGAAAAATGTCCTGGAGTAATTTTTTCTTTTTTTTTTTTTTTTTTTTAAATTCATGCAGTGGCAGAATTGTCTGCGTCCATTCTGAATTAGACAGCTTTCACCCAAGGCCATGGAACCCCTTTGGTAGAGGAAGCTGTGGAAACTGTAGAACTTGAGGAATGTGGCTAAGCTTGAGGGTATTAACGTCTCGGAGAAGAGTCATATGCTTGGCTGTTTCAGAATGTTCAGGATCAAGAAAGTGTGCAGGCTGGATCGTTTTCCATCACGTAATGTGCTGGCTGAGGCAATGTACAGGTTACAGATGCTGAGAAAATAGAGACTAATTCCAGGGCGAAAGGTCACCTGTTCACTTCATTGCAAATAGACCAGTTGTAGATTAAGATTTATGCTACTAGGTAATTTGAGGATAGCTTGTGGTTCAGAAATTGCTTCATTGAATTTAATAGAGATAAGACACATTTTTCTGGCTTTTTTTCTCAGAAGAAAGCTTCCTGCTTGGAGTTGGGAAGAAAAGCACATGGAGTCACTCTTTTCAATGTACATAGAACATATATAATAGTGTATACTCTGTTTTATTATAATTATTCAGTATTTGGTAAGAGATTTTTGGGATGGGATACAAGAAAATGTCCAGGTCAAATGAGTTCCATTAACAAAGCCAACGGTTACTAACTGCAATGCAGATACTTTTAGAGTTGTATTGGAAATATTTTTTGGTTTATATATGACCTTACGGCATTTAATCTTGATCACTTTCAGATTGCTTGGAGGCCTTGATCTAAAAGCATTTAGGGCCTGCTACATTTTGGGTGCTGTTTGAATAAAAAATACAACAGTGAGTTCATGATCTAAGACTGGATAGATTTTTGCCAGTTTGGAGCTTTACAGTGTCTTATCACAAAAAACTAGTCTGTGTGCCACAGCGAAGCATTACTTCATAGCTTTGCTTTTCTCTCTGCTTTAAAGATATACTTGAAGACCTCTTTTCCTAAAATCTGGCATAGTATGCTGGCAGGGTGTAACTTGCTTTATCGAAACAAGATGAAAGATGAGATCAGTCTTTTGGGGTGTCACTTTGGAAGATACAGACAATCCTGAAAACTCATTGTCAAGAAGTTTGAATATTTCAGTAAATATCTCTCTAGTTATAAAGAAGGTTGCACTAAGGTAAAGACAGATAAACAATAACTAAGCTAATCTTATTAATACATAAATATTGAATGTTTTTGGAAAACTGAAGTATTTTAGAACTCAAGAGTTTTGAACATTTTCATGTAAATGAGAGAGTTCATGTAATTTATTTAGAGAGTTTAATGTTTTCTTTTTCCTTAGGAGTTCCAGAGACGCTGCAATACTCTCATATCATTAATAGAAAAAGAAAATATGGAAATTGAGGAAAAAGAAAGAGCTGAAAAGAAGAAAAGAGGAGCAAAAGTTACAGCAGTATGTTTAGCAGTACTTACTTTACTTCTAGTGGGGCAGAACTCAATTATATTTTGTTAGACAATGAAAAAGATAATTATAGCCACTGAATGTTTTAGTATAAACCATTAGTTGAGAGGTTAAACTGAAGTATTTGTCTATTCATAGCTTTCCTAGATTTCACGTAGGTATTCCCAGTTCATAGGTTTTTGGGGCTTTTTGTTTTAGAGAGGAGTCTTAATCATTTAAGTAGCAGAAGAAGACTTTAAGAAAATGTAGTGCTGCCCTCTTTCTACCTACATGTTTACATTATGTGTTTGCTTCAGTTTAATCTCAGATTGTTATTCCTCCCCTACAGAGTAGTTCCTAGAAGAAGAAATTATAAGAAGTGCTTCTCTTATTTTGAAGAGTTGTCATCTTTAGAACAGAATTGTGTATAAGTCAAGGTCCTGATCTTTTCATCCAATTCATGGTATGTGTGGTACCTGTACCACTGAGACCATGTAATGATTTCAAGAAGATAAAAAGGGTAGCAGAATTAAGTGTTGAAAGCTGGGAATTTTGTTTGCCCTTCCTTTACATCCTACAAAGCCGCACTGAAGCGTATAATACATTAGGGTCACTTATCTTCTTTCTGAGTAGTAAGTTTTGTACTTAATTTTTTTTTTTTTAATAATGCCACCATTTTGTAGAATTTATAAAATATTTTTTTCCCTTTCTAGTCACAGAAAAGAAAAGCAGATTTGGCATCCGAGAACTCTGGAAAAAAAGATGCTAAGAAAGTGAAGTCATGAACCGGAAAACTGAATGCTAAACGTAAACCTGCCACTTTCTTCTCTTCATCTACAAGTATTAATTACCAACTTCTTTGTATTCATGGTACTCTCCCCCAGATCCCATGGTTTACTTTTGCAAATTTTGTATACTTTACAATGTCTTTCTCTACCTAAAACGTGTAGCTTTATCTTATGCATTCCAGTATTTGTGTGTACTGTATTTTGTGAGTTTCAGGTCTTTGGCAAAATTCACTCAGTCTTTGTTTTTTTGAAGCTTGTGCTGAGGTTTTAGCTTTTATATGTTTTATATGCTGCTGCTTTGAAAGAAAACCTAGATTCTATAGCTGTATTATTGTTGTTTCATATTTTAAATTTGGAAAATAAACTGACTTAATTATTTGAAGAGAAATATACTCCACCTTTTTTTTCCCTACCCTCTCTCCATTTTTGGAATAGTTGCGTTTAGAGTGAATGTTAAGGTTTGTATAATTGTGCCTTCATCATCAATCAGAGCTTTGTTTTTTTCAGAGGAGTACTTAGATAGGATCAGGAGCATGACAAAACAAACAAAAAAATCTAATTAGACTGACATCCTTGTTTGCTGTCAGCATTAAACTGACATTTTTCTCTGAAATGTTTGGAAGGAAAGCCAGCAAATACTTAGACGTTTATTTGTTTCTTTATCACTGTTTTTTGCTGGGCTTAATACAGGCTTAAGCACAGGGTGAGGTGTTTTTCAGAATGACCTCCGGGTGAAAACTTTTTTATGCCTAATAAACTGAAGAGTCAACTAACAGCTTCTTTTTTAAGTAACAAACAAAATAATTAATTTTCTGGTTGGTAGGCTGCTCAGCTGTGCTGCCTTGTGCTAAGAGATCTTTGCTACTCTAATCTCTGCTAACTTTCTGCTTTTACCTTTGATTCAACGTGTCAGTCAGAAGCAATGGGGATATGTTATGGAGTGCTCCTTTTTGGTATTTCTATTTTAATGAAGGGATGAAAGTGTTGGATGTATGATTTTTTGACTTGGCAAGAATGGCCTTTATTAAGCATGTTCATAGTTTCTGCTCACCTCGGAGTCTCTGCCTTTCCCAGATCAGTAGAACAGTGACTGTGACATCTAATGTTTTACTTTAATCTTCTGTCTCTGATCTCGTGTTCAGTATGGACCTTGCTACAGTGAGACATGCCCTCATAATGTCAAGTCTAGATTTGTGCAGTGTGCTTTACATGGTACTTCCCCTTGAAGACTACTTGTAAATTTCTTCTAGTGCAGTTTGCTTCCTTCTGTGGTTTGAGGTGTTTTGAGATGAAAAAACATCTTTAAACTCTTTGTATTTCATGCTTTGCATTGGCTATCTTCTTCTGTATTTGTAAAAGTCAGGACTTTATTTTATAAAGAGTTCTGGAGTCTTAGGACAGAGTTATGCCCATATTCTTTTGTGTCATTTAAAGTATATTGGAATGTCTTTGAAGTTTTCTGGGATTTATCTCTGTAAGCTTGATTAGTAATTTCCAGCCTTTCTTGACAGTCTATGTTTAAGGTTTGGGACAAAATGCTTGTGGTGACTTGGTTGAGTGTTTTGAAAGATCAGTAATTTGATTTTGTATTTTGGAATGTATCTTTTGTTTGGGGACCAAGTTATAAATTATTTCACTGGGCTTTTATTTGCAAGACTTGTGGTGTAAGAAAGGACATTCATCTGTTGAGATCTGTCTGAGTTGAGAGCTGCATCTGATAATGATGAGGCACAACTTTCAGACAGGTAAGTGATGGGTGTCAATGCATGCTTTTAAATGAGTGTGCAACCCAGATGGGATAGGTCTACTCAGAAAAGGAGGATGTCTTTTCAAATAATATTTTTGTTACTGGAGTAGGTAACATCCTGCTTTATCCTTGAGAGAAGGACATCCCGTGTAATTATGGGCTGGAAAAAGGCAGTGCAGCTACATACATATATAATCACAAATCCCTAGAGCATTGCTATTAATAGAGAGAGGAAGATGCCTTATTTACATTTGCTTTTCGGCTCCTGTGTCACTCAGAGTTTATGGCCTGAAATTATAAAACCAAGTAAAAAGAGGAGGGAAATAAAGGCTGAAAGAGCCGATCAAATTTTTACTGAATTACACAGCTAGGTCTAGACCTTATTCCATTACTCCTATTTAGCATTGGGTGAATATTTTAATGTTTTAAGCCTTGAAATAAGTGTATTCTGGTTTTGTTTACTGTAGATTAGCTTTGTTTGACTTGCATGTTTTTGTGTATCCAGTTTCTCTGTGTTGCAAAGTATATGGAAAGTCTTCAAATGGTACTATCTCAACTTGTTCTTTTATGCAGATGTCTTGGTTTCAGTTACCGCTTAAGTTAATGTTCACTTTTCTCCTCCGTCGATGACATGATCTACCAGCTGTATAGCAAAAGATGATGCACTTGTTCTTCCAAATATTATCCTCTTGATCTGACAGCTTCTCTGAAGAATGATAGATGCTCCCAGGAACTATCTGTTACCTCTTACAGTCTGTAGTTCCTAGTTAAACTGAATGTGCAGTTGAACAACAGTTCTTGAGAGCACTTCTACACTGTGTACTAGTTCCTCAGCATATTGAGTCTTCCCATCCATCATGTCCCACAGTGATAACTAAAGAAAATTGCTAACAGCTGCTGGTCAGGATTAAAGTAAAATGGATCTTTCTTTTCCTTTCATTCTTCTAGTTGCAGACAGACACACAGTATGTGCCTAGCAGTATCTAAATGATATGCTGCTGTGACTCAAAATTAGATGGACTGAAATAGAAGAATCTTCCTGCTTTTAACTACTATTTTCTTAGGCAAGGAATACTGTTTGTAAGAAATTTGTAAGAACTGAATGTAACGTGATACAAAACTTGTGAAAAGTCTGGGCCTTTAAGCAATTTGAAATTTGAGTTGTCAAAAAATGACATGACAGAAAATCTTGAAAATAATTTGTTGTTTCCTTTTAAGTAGACAACTGAAATTTGGTTGTGTTAGGGTTGAAGAAAAAGTAGTCATCTAGCACCTTGTACATGTCAGGCAGTGCATGTAACATCCTGGGAGGGGTCACAACAGTTGTGTTCTTTTTCTTTTCACATATTCATTGCTTTCAAATTGTCAGTTCTTTTATTTTTGAGTTATGTTAGTGATGACAATAAATAAGTCACACAGCTGACCATCTTAATTATATTTAATTTCAATTTTTTATAATGACATAGAGGAGGAATGAAGCTTTCTGCCTGCTGATAATACTAGACCATCTTTAGAGAAGTGGCATTACTATGCTAAAATACTCAGTACCAATTTTTTATTGTAGATTAGCAATGCTTGTTTGATTCAGTGCTAATGCTGGTTGTGGTTTAAAAAGCCCCAGCTTTCACTCTTTGAGATCATAAGGGAGAAATACAGTATATGGAAATTAATCAGAATCTTTCGAAATGCCTGATGGAAGTGACTTCTGTTACGCAGCTCCTGCAGCACCGGCAATTCCTGCTGTGCACTGCTCTATGGTACAGGTGCTCTCCATGCATGCCTCTTCCCCAGGTTCACTGGAGAGATTAAGTACTCTTCAGTGATCACAAATTAATGCCAAAGCTGAAAAATGTGGGCCTTAGTGACTGAAATGGATTTTTGCAGTCGGCAGCGGTTTATGTGAATGCAAGGAGACATGGTTGGTGCAGACGTTGCCACTGGTGGTGCTCGAAGGGATTGATTACTGACTGCAGTTCTGATCTGGCGAAGATAGCTTGACAGTTGTTATGTTTAGCATAAGTTTATCTGGTCTGTGTACTTAGCTTTAAGCATGTATGTAAATGCTTTGGTGGGTCACAGTTACAACATTTGACATGTTCTTTTTCTGAAAAAGTTGAAGTTGAACTCTGTTTGCATATTTTGAAGTGTAATGTACTCTATAATTGCATTTGCATGATATCAATCCTTTCATAACAGCCTTAACAGGGGTAATATTTGCTGCCTCAAAGGTATGTCTACATTGTGTTGTTGGAAGATAACTTCTGAACTTTTTAAAATTGAGATTCGTTTCTTAAGTTGTACATATATAAAAATAAAAGTTAATATGAACCTGATGTCTTCTGGTACAGATGTGTCCGTGCACTGGGATACTGTTCAAAATAGTTTGATTTGTTTTTGTTGCTCTTATACCTCTCATTAACTTTCAGGCTGTGGTAGCTGAATGTAAGGGTGTGTGGGGTGTGGCTGTTCTACATTTGTTTTCAAACTTTCTAATTTCCTGTAACCTAAAATAAAATACTAGTAGTGCCTGTACTTTTGTGACAGCTTTGCCTATGTTATCTTTTAGTATGGTGTGATACAGTATCATTATTGATCCTGCATTAAAGTATATTACTGTTTTTCTGTTATTCAATACCTCTGTATTACTAAAATACAATACTTCGGAGCTGAAGTCATAGAATGGTAGGGACCAGGAATTTTGTCACTGCAGCTGTTGATCGCTACTAGACATGCTAGATATTCTGCTTGGAGAGGTGCATGTCCTCAATGAATGCTCAGTTTTTCACTTTTTTTTTTCTTAGGATGACCCCCTAGGGAAAAAAAGAGATGGTAAGGAGCTCTGGAAGACCAGTTTATCCTGGCATTGACCGGTAGCAATTCTGTCTGCTTCACAGTGACTTTTGGTAGACCTCACTCTTTCAGGTGAGGTACCTGGACCAGGAAGAAGGATCTGTGAAAAGAGATGTTGACTGCCTTACCTTGTCCTCAGTAGCAGGCCGAACAATTGTTGGGTTCACTACAAGAAGGATAGTTATTCCAGATAGCTTTGCTTAGTGCCAGGTCGAGCATGATCCCACAGCTAGTTTCTACTTCTTAAATACTCTCTGTGGTGGTCTACCAGCACTGAAGTCTACTGATTTCAAGATTTTGTTGGAAGCAGTACCTGCCAACTGTTTTGGAGAAGATGCTGTGTTCAGACATCGGAACTCTTAATGGAAGCAGTGATCCTGTCTGCAGAGCTACTCAGTAACTGTGGAGGAGTTTGGTACTGTCATGTCAGGATCATTCTTGCTGTCAGCATTCAGTGTTTTTGAGAAGATCCGCCTGTAGTCACCTTTTTCAGGGAACAGACCTTTTTATTTCTACATGAAAGTTTCTTGCCATAAGAAAACAGGCTGAAAAGTAATCTTCATTTATCTTCCATTTGTTAATTAGATAGATGCTGCTGAAGGCCACAAAATCTTAAATTCCACTTGGCAGTTTGGTAAATAGCATTCATTATGTGTCTTCTTTCTTTAGCTTAACAGGTGGATGTTCTTCAGGAGACCACTTCATGGTGAGGGGTTAGAGTCCAGTAAGGCTGCTTGTATTTCTCTTTCCTTAGAACTATTGCTTTCACATTAAGGCCATAAAACGGCCTTCTGAATTTCTAGACAGCTTGATTCTCATGTCTGTGTTCCTTCAGGTTTTTGTGAGTGTGTGTTTTGGTTGGGGTTTTTTGTTTGTCTTTTTTCCTTTTATTTTGTCATTTCTGCTTAGGAAAAGAAATAACGTGTATTGACTACTGAGTATTTCAAATTATTAAAATAAACCTAAGTATGACAGTCCTTAAACTCATAAAATTGTAGTTGAGATTTTATGAAGATGGTGCAAACTGTGTTGTGCACTGGTAGTTTATGAATTCCATGAAACTTTTACAAAATTCTGAGGATATCTCCATGCTGTTAGCAGTCAGTCTTCATTTCTACGTAATTATACAGCATTGTGTTCAAGTAGTAACTCATTACAGTTTAGGGTTCTTGAAGAAATTGACGATTACAAATGTTTAATAATCATTCACCTTGAGGAACTGGCTATAAAATATAATCATCTTATAGTAAAGTTAGCAATACAGTAAATGGAAAGTTTATGATTTACCAATATGTTTTTTCATATTTATCTGTGTCAATAATGGTTTCCTTTGTACATACAGATAAAATGTTGACAACTTTGCTAATTATTTGTATTTCCTGCCTGAAACATATTTTCATTGACAAATGATTTGTTAAATAATTTCGTATTCTATGGTAGTAGGCATAATAAGAGCATAGAAAAATAGAATTTAATTTTCAGCTCTTCACTGATACTGAGTCTTAGCCTTTATTTAGTCAAAATATCTGAATATTCTGAGTGAAGTGTTCTTGTCTGCTTCTGAAAAGAACAGCTGCTGATTAGGGATTTTTGAGACACCTTTTGTAGACAAACACTTCCTAGTTGAATACTTAAGTATCAACTAATTGAGGGCCTAACTCATTGCATTGGTGAAGGTATTGATATCTTTGATTCGACAGTATCAATCTAGAATGCTGATTACCTGATTGAAGTGACGCCACTGAAGAGCTGGATATTTCTGACTATGTTTTCTGGGTCTTTGTGTTTGATTTAGAAGGCTGTTTCACCTGGATGTGATGTAACCTGGGCGAAGGTGTAGGACGATGTCTGCTGAAGAGCCCCGATGCTGGAGGGACCTTTTAGCCTGGCTGTCGGCGTGAGCATGCGTGTGCTCCCTTGACTGCTCCGCACCATCTCCTCTCTTTTACAGTCAGCTCCTTTGAAAAAAACTCAGCCTGATGGGGCTTGTGCCTGCCTAGTTTCTACTCTGGGTGACAGGAGAAAGAGAGGGCAGCCACTGGCCCAGAGGCTATCTTGGTGATGCTTGTACCCAGCTTAGTGGTGCTTGTGCCTGGTCCTGGAGCTGAACGAGGCCATTCATGGGCTTGGAAGCCTTGAGTGCCCCATAGGATTTCAAATATGTGGATTAGTGTTCTAATCCAGTACCTTGTACCCTGGCAGAAAGGAGACAGTTGCTTGCCTCATCTTCTCTTCTGTCCTGCAGCTCATGTGAGGCCACCATCAGTTCCTCACATCTCTGGCTGGGGGCTGCAAACCCTCCACCATGGCACTTGTCACTCTCCTGCACGGACTCTGCATGGCCTCTCCAGACACGGAGCTGGGCCAGTCCTGCAGCCTGATACCAAGCTGTGCCACACTGAACTGTGCTTACGAGCCTGGAAAATGGAGAAGGGACAAGAAGTTGCAAGTTACTACTGTAGCCTGCTTTAAATACTGGTTGGCATTTGGATAGAAGGGTGGTCAGGTCCCTGTAAGGAGCAGGGAGGTGCACAGGTATGTGTGATGCACTTAAAAAAAATACAGCTCTTGGTTGAGAGGAAGCCTTTGCTTCTAGGCCTTATTTGAAGTCCTGCTGAGTCAGTTGATATCATGGATACTTTCATGAGGAGGCTCCTTGGAAACCTGTCCAAATGAACAGATTGGGTGTCTTGGCGCAATTCCCAGTTACTGTGCAAACGCTGCTGTCGCAGCGACTCCTCTTCTGACATTTGAGATGCAGAGGGAAGAGGCTGAATCTTGGAAACAATTGCCCTTGCCAGGCTGGGGTGAGAGCTAGGCTGGGAAACTCTGTCTGTAATTAACTGGAGATTGATGGCTAAATCTATCTATTTTTATTGGTAGTAAACCAAAATTTAAAGTAAAGCCACTGTAATTTGCTGAGTGAGTGGAGTTGCCACCGAAGGTGCTGGAGCTGTGCGTAGCTTGTGGAGACAGTGTTAGGCTTTTCTCCCCTCTTGGTTTGCCTGTTTGCAGCACTCTGGTGCTTTTACCTGTTCAGACCCCAGGTGCCGGTGGTGGATCTAAAAGCATCTGAAAGAGGGAATCGGAGGACGGAGCTGCTCCTGTCGCACATGGATGAGACCGATGGTGTGGCAGTGCTGAGGTGCTCTCTGCAATTGCTTAGATTTTTGTCTCGATGGGTCTGTAGTCCAGCTGTCTCCGCAGAGTTTGCCAGTGCTTACCAAACGGACCTGCAAAACTAGATAGTTACCACAGGAGAGGTGATTTGGGTAGGCTTTCCTTCAACTTAAAAAGGCCTCTATCGAAGTTTAAATGAAGTTATTAGCTGATGTGGTACTCGGTGCAATACTCGGAGCGACTCAGAGCCAGNCTGCGAGAACTGTGCTGACTCGATATTTGCGTGCATTCAATTGCTGCTTGAAGGCAGGGCCCTCCGCACCACAAAAAGCGGCATCACTTTGTGCCACAGGATTTTTCTTCAGCGACTTACTATTAAAATCACATTGCTGGAATTTAAATAAGTACAAAATGTTTCAACATTACTTTATGGCTTCTGTAGGTACATGTCTCTGAAACAATTTTACTTATTTACATTACGAAGTGATTTTAGTACATGCTGAAATTCACCTTTCCATGTTTCGCATTGCTTGAATGCACACGTGGGAGAGGTACAAGAAATTTCTTTTGCTTAAACATCAGCCCTGGAGACTCAACATTTTCTTTCCATATTCAAAAAGAAATTTAATTTTAGCTTTTTGGGATAGTCATTGATAATTAACTGCTCTGTGCACTGCATATTATTATTCTATGGACCTGAAGATTTTCTGTTGGAAACAAAATCGATTTCAACAAATTCAGTTGTTGCCTTCTTGCTAGGTTACGTTACTCAATGTAAATTAGTGTTTTGAATTTATGTCATCAATCAGTAGGTGCAATTATTGATTTGGGATGTAGGAGGTAAAATGAATAAATAAGTTTTTGTCTTTGTTTTTATAACATGAAAGCATGTCAAAGTTTATTGAGCTGCAAGTTACTTTGTAGTGAATCTGAGGCGGAATCAGAAACAAGAATAATGTTAGTCTATATTTCTTGAATGCTAATAGGTTTTTCTTAAAATGCTGACTGGCATATATCCCATTTTAGAGGTTTATTCAGAAACCTGGGGTTTGCAAGGGTTTGCTGTCAGATCATGGGTCCTGATGCCGGTCTGATCTGTGGGACTGGTTGAAAAGTGGGAAGTTATTTTGCGTACAATCCTTTTAATTGTGGTTTTTGTGCCTTCTGTGCAAATTCGCTCAATTACAGGCGCTGGTAGAGCCGTGACCATGCCGTGCTGATTCAGTAGTTCAGGGCTGATTTCAGGCTCTTGCTCATCTTATGGACAATGATATCTTGAGTTGGCATTGGCTGAAGGAGATGACTGTTTCCACAATCACTTAAAATGCCATAGCTGTGAGACTGGGAAAGTCCAGTAGCAGTGGAGACTGTTTAAGGTAAGCCATTGACCTCACTCTGAATTGCGGATACCTTTCTGTTGGAGCCAGCTGCCTCCAACAGAAGTAAGAGGGGGTCATCACTTGGGGCTACTACCAGGTGGAGAGAAGGACCCTCATGTGCCAACAGGTGAGCATGGCTCTTTCTTTCCATGGACCCACTGGTTTGATGGTCAGGTAAGAAATCAACCAAAACCACCTGAAAAGCAGAACATGGTTGTGTAATCACTTTTTCTTGTATTAAAAGCACCAAGGCAGAGCTTGTTCTCTTCTGATACTCAGTGTTTCATTTAAATAATAGAGCTGATTTTGAATTGGAAAGATGGATATAATGGTTTTATGAGGAGACTGAATCTCTGGCAGGAGGTAGAACAAAGCTATCAATTTGCTTGCTGTAAGGTGGTTTATGGTATTCTGTGCATTAGTAATTTTTTTGTTTTCCTACTGTACAGCTACCTCCAATCCTAATGGCCTTTCTCTGTTGACCAGTTGTCACAGTTGCTTTGCGTTTAAAACAATGTTGATTCCGCTTCTCTAATAGTATGTCTACTAATTGTGTCTACTAATCTAGAGTCAGGCCTTACCTAAAGCAGGGTGTTGCTGACTCTATTTTCATAGTGATCCCTGTAGTTCTGCATCAGATGCTTTGCTGCCTGTTGGCCACTGTTTCATTTTTACCATTTGCAGAGCCCCATGGGCATTTGTGTGCTTTGTGTACAAAGTAAGGAGTGTTTGAGGCTTACCTTAATCTTAGACACAGAGGCAGAAAATAGGGATTATAGGCAATAATTCACTGTGAAGGGGAGCACAATGTTGTACTACTGATTTGTAGTAGGTGGAAAAAAAAGAATTAGTAAATAGTATCTTCTGCATGGCTATTTTCTGAGACACAAAACTCTTCAGAAAATTATGTATGGTAGTATTGAAGTGGCCTAAAGTGCACCTGATCTACGTAAGCATTTACTTTTAGTTCGCTCCGTGTCTCTGCCTTTTGAATATTGTGCATAGGCTGACTGCATCGCTCTTCAGAAATCAGCATCTTCTCTGCACAAAGAGTTTGGTGCAGTGTTGATTTGTAGTCTGTCTTAATGTGGTCAGAAAGCCTCCATCAGCGGAGGAAACTAAAAGTAATATGGAGCCAATAACATCTGTTAACACGCCACCCAGAAATTAGTCCTCTCTTTTTCCTGGATTGGAATTAAACCATTGCACTCTTAAGTTATTCCAAGAGTTTTGAGTGGGTATGGTATTCCGTGCTCAAAACGAGATGTTCATGGTCTGGACTAGATGACGCAGTGTGAATCACCTGTCATTCAGAGCCTGCCTCTGTGTGCCAGGGTGCAGGAGAGCTGAGGAGACAGTCTGCTTTGTAATTAGTGCAGCAGGATGAATTTGTGTGGAAGTACAGCTGTTAGTGGACTGCCTACCTGTGTTTTCGGTGGTGTTCTTGGATGAAGGTAGGTGCCTACAACCTGAGATCAGCCGCATTGACAGCTTGTCTACATAGGTAGTTTATTTTTGATGTAAGGAGCTTTGAGACCTTCATTAGAGTGTTGCTATAGAAATTATTGCTCTCATTGGAAAGTAGCTATAGTAATGAAAGTTGAGAAAATACAATATTTTTACTGATTTCATGGATTTGGGCCACTGCTTTTAAAAGTGGGGGGGGAGCGACCCAAGGAGAAGAGTTGATTGAATGGAGGCAGAGCCCAGCTGGCAGGAAACCTATTAAAAAAAACCAGCAAAATAAGATAGTTTAGTCAGGTGAGGACCACATTCGTGTTGGAGACCAGAGGATTCACATCCAATCACAGCAGCAGTAACTGCAGGTTGTATGTAGTAGGGCCTGTGCAAAGACCGTAGTTTGTGTGTCTGTCTTACATAGATAGGTATCGATACCTTGTCAAAGAGTCAGTAGTGTCAGAAGGAGAAGTGTATGTGAACCGATCTATAAAAGCTTGGCAAAGTTTTACCTGTTGAAGCAAAGTTAAGGAGATATCTCTAAGGTTTGCTGTATTTTGCAAATGGAAATATGAAGACATCATCCTCTTCCAGTTTACTAGTCACCTAACAGTTATCAAAAGAAAAAGACCACACTTAACTTTTCCTGTATTTTTGTATGCAGCAAAACTATGGCATTTATCTATTCACTCAGAGCTATTCGATGTCCTTTCCAATGGGATTGTTGGCCTTCTCTAGAAGGCTTTTGGTACTGCTTGACCTCCTTCATTTCCTTCACTGTAATATTTTGTGACTGGGACTGTCCTTTGCTCTTTCTGTGAAGCATCTGTGGCCCTTGGCCAGGATCTGGACTTATTCCCTGACTGTATTTCAGAAAGCCCCAAAAGCTAAATGATTATTCTGCATTACAAGCACTGCTCCTTTAATGGACATATTCTGTCCATCAGTTGTATTTGTTGGACATGGAATTTTGTACTCTAGGTACCACTTTACCTCAAGACTTTTTTTTTTTCTCCGTCAAAAGCAGAAATGTTGATAAAATTAAGTAGAGTTTGTCAAGGGGCTTCACAGGTGTTCCCAGGGTGCCTTTGTTTTGCATATTCATATAACTCAAACTATGCAAAGAATTTAATGTTTATGCCTGTGTAGCTCTTTGACCTGTGTGTTTTGCAGAATTTCCTCTGCCAACCCACAGAAACTGAATTATTGTAGCCCACAACACAAAGCTGTGGCTTTCTAATCTCAGACAATAGCTGCTTACGTTCCTAGTTACGGGGCAGTCCGATTTCTGGTGAATTCTCTGTGCTGTGCAAAAAGCCCGGGTCACCTCTGCTCCTCAGTAGTAATGGCTGGCAATGATTTCTTGTTGATTTCATCAGCATGAAATAAAAATCAATGTCTTGGAATTAAAGTGATTCTTAAAACCCAAGACCCCCGGGGAAGTCCGTGGCTGCTGTGGCAGCTCTTTGTTATCCTTCTGCTGTGGTGATGGTTGCATTCAGTCTGCTGCCACTGGAGATGCTCTTAACTGTCTCAAGAGTGTTGAGCAGAACTCCACAGTGAACCCAAGACTTTATTTTACTTTTAAATCTCATGATGCTGTCCAGCCTACTTTGGCTGTGCTCATTGCTGATGGCTTGTACCTAGGTTCCCTGAAAGTGTGGGTACAGACAGCTACGAACAATGGATTGGATTTTCTGTTCTTTCCAACAGATTCAGCAGAATTTCTCTGGTGGTGGCTGTAGAGAATTGAGCTTGTTGTGTCTAGGTATTATCTCAAGACTGATGTAGAACTGATAGTTCCTTTTCCAAGCGTGAGGTCTCACGTACACCTGGGCTGTATAAAAACACATAGAAACAGAACATCTGTGTTCACATGCGATAGACTTGTGCAGTCATGGCAATGGCAAGAAACTTGGTAAGACTGGAATCGGCATAATTGCAACTTGTTGGAGTGCTTGTAAGGTCCCTGGTTGTGCCTGCAGGACTTGTACAGTCTTTGTGCCCACGGAGGGCTGGAGACCAGCATGGACTTTGGAACAGCAGCTGAGGACTGCCAACTGGGACACTGCCATGTGTTTTTAGCTCTCCTCTGTGACCACAACAAGCTCCTTCCTCTGCAGACACTGCTCTTTCTCTCCCCTGCTGAGGTCTGTTTGTGCTGTGTCCTTCAGGATGTGTATTCTGTAGGGTTAGGGTGGTTATTTCTCTCTGTGCTACAGTAGTGCTGAGCAAAGTGGGCTGCGATCTGGGCTGGGGTCTCTAGGTGCTGCTATAATATTAATAAGAGCCTTGTAATAAGATGCAGTGTTTACAGTTCTTTCCAATTTATGTCTATTCTGAGTAGTTCACAGTATCAGGGCCTTAGCCACATATAAAAATAAGTAATTGATTTGCTTCCTATTGAATAAATGACATGCCGGTGGAATGATTAATGAATAAGAAGTCACAAGTGTCACTGGCACACAAATGGGAATCATCAATCCCTTAACAATTTTTTTTCTAGTTGGGTTTAACTTTCCATCGGGAATTACAGTTTCACTAATTTAACAAAACCACCCCATAAATAACTCATCATTTTTTATAAATGTCGGTTGAAGAAATCTGTATTGAAGTACTGGGAAATGACACTTGTAGAAGAAACACTGCTGCAAATAATGGGAAAATTGCAGATGTATTTTATACCTCTTCTGAAAATCAAAAGGTCTCATAAATACAGTCTGTAAAAATGTCTGTGGAAGAGTTAACAGAACTATACAAGCAATAAGCCTGACCTTTCAGTGTAATTTATTTTAGATTTGCTCAATCCTTTTTTATTAAAACTAGCACATCTGAAGCAGAATTAAATCCTATTATACCGACTCTGTGATTGTATCAATTTTTCTCTGCCACGGCACACTTTATTAAAAGTTACTTTGTTTCATATTGGCTAACACAATCAGGGGAGTAAATGAGGTTTTGTGGTCTTTGGTAAAGAAGGAAGCGTGTGGTTTCTCTCCTTGACAGCAGTGTAAATTACTGTGAGGCACAGCTGCGTTTCAGCCCTACAACAATCAGTTCAGCTTCTAGGTGGTGGCAAGACGCACACTGGTACCCATCCTGTCCCAGTGTCTGCACTGGACCATGGACTGGGTTACACAGGGACAGCTGCGTTACATGTTTGTGCCTTCCTGTTAGCAAAAATCTTGCTATGAACTAGATATCAAATCCTTAAAGAACCTATTTATATCAGATGGGGAGCCTTGAAATGAAAAATTTACTTCTCGGTTCCACGTGGCAGATTCAATGCCCATCTCAACCTCGCAGAAACAAAGGTGTGCTGAAGTCAAGCTAGGATAGCACAGTGTTGTATCTCGGTTACTCAGCTTGAGGTCATTCTCGCAGGCTGGAACTGAAGCCTATTACTCAAAATCCAAGTAAACTAGCTTTTCAGTAGTTATGCAGGAGTTAAAAGCAGTGCATACATCTATAAAGTCTTAGTTTCTGTAGCATCCCTGTTAATATGAATCTGGGATTGATGAGAAGAGTTGGTTGTGGTCTGGCAGTGCTGGTACTTGCGCCGGCATCAGTGCCCCAGGACCGCTGTGCCAGCTGTGTGCTGATGCAGAACAGGCTGTGTAGTGCTGAAGTTTAACCCACGCTGAGCATCCCCAGCACAGGTGTGTTTCCTGATCTACTGGGCTTGATTTGATGTGCTATCAAGGCTTCTGGACTCTTCCCTGTTACTTTTGTGATAGGAAAAGAATTAATTGAAAGAAATTGTGAGGCAATGTAGCTCTTCTGTGACTGGGATGTACCTGCAGTTAATGAAGAGGGAAAGAGCCTGAGTGTATCTGTCATTAAAGGAGGTCCCTTAAAGCTAAATGTTGGTTGGAAGCACTTGGTGTGATGTGGGGCACAGACCATGACCCAAGAAGATTTTTTTTTTTTTTTTTTTTTTTTTTTTTTTTTTTTTTT
>Ga0065711_1008580_pt1 | contig 21982 bp, 20 predicted proteins | sample Hoacrofraction12_FD_59098 | JGI IMG/M metagenome (GOLD analysis project Ga0065711, IMG submission 59098) | Hoatzin crop microbial communities from Cojedes, Venezuela - Epithelial fraction 12 v2 (version 2) | ecosystem: Host-associated > Birds > Digestive system > Esophagus > Crop | place... | reverse complement strand
AGTGTCAAGCAATATATTAAAAAAAAAAAAAAAAAAGAAAGAAAAAAGCAAGGGAGAGGACACCGTTCTGGTCCAAGATCACAAGTGACAATCCAGAAGTCCAGATTTCCTCCTGATCCTGACTTCTTTCCCTTCCCTTCCTTTGCCCCTCTCTATAAGCCCTGTGCTTTGCTATTGAACTTGCAGCAGACACTTGCCATGAGTAACCCACCTGCATACACGACTTTTATATAGAGAGCTTATATATAAATAACTGGGTCTGCTCTAAGATCCATATAGCCCAATATCTTGCCTGCGACAGCGGCCAGGAGTGGATGCCTGGACTAAGAAAAGACAACTGCACTGATATTTCCCCAGGATACTGCAGCTCGGGGCTGGTGGGTTTGGGCATTTTAATGTAAGAGCAGCTGTGAACAGGTAGAGTCCATGTAAGCCAGGAACTGCAAGACTTGGACTGCACCCTTTCACGCCAGGTTACTATTTAACCATATGCTAACCACTTCTTAATCTGAACTCACTCACTTGTATAAGGAGTATTTTTCAGGCCTCCCCATCAACCTTTAGCCTTGTGGCAACATGAAATAGTTCTAAAAGTTAGAAAAAAGGGACCATTGCTACACAGTCCTGAACTCAACCTGCTGAAGGTGTTGGCTGGGACCTGGCAGCACACAGGTAAGGACAACAGTGGAGTGGAGGACAGCAGCAAGGTGAGACAGGCTCCTTGTGACCTCGATTGGACATTGAATTTCAGGATCTGTGCAGCCTTGTAGAATCATAGGATCATAGAACGGTTTGGGTTAGAAGGGACCTTTCGAGGTCATCTAGCCCAAGCCCCCTGCATCTTCAACTGGATCAGGTTGGTCAGAGCCCCATCCAACCTGGCCTTGAATGTTTCCAGGGATGGGGCATCTCCCACCTCTCTGGGCAACCAGCGCCAGGGTTTCACCATCCTCATTGTAAAAATTTCTTCCTTACATCCAGTCTAAATCTACCCTCTTTTAGTTTAAAATCGTTACCTATCATGTCCTATCATGCCCAAAGCCAAATTGCTGCCTCAAAAGTGTCCTGTGAGTAGTTTTACATAAACCCTTGCTTACGCTCCTCTTATCTCAGCACAATAGGATACATTCAGAGCAATAATTAGGAAGACAGATTCCCCTTATAAACTTTTTCTGCTCTTGTGTATACTTTTTCCATTTTCGAGCCCGGTGGGACCATTAGCAACAGACCAGTAAATCTTCAAGATCTGTTCCCCATATAAGCACAATTCTCTGTAGTTTGCCAGGTTACAAGAAATATAATTAGGATTCCTTCACCTGACAGATTAATGAGACGAACAGCGAAGGTCAGATAGCAGTAAATTAAACACCTAAACACTGCGATCTCTGCACATAATACAATTGTGAAATAGCACATCTTTTGTAATGGCCTCGGCCATTTCAACACATAAATTCTTTATAACATATCAGTTTTATGCTACTTTTTTATTGTACCTTGGTATAAATATTTATACTTGTAGCTTGCCTTGCCAGTAAATATTTAGCATTTTGTTCTAAATGGTGACAGCCCCAGGTTCGTACACAGAAAATGCTGCACAGATTCGTCACGTGAAAACATTTAATGAGCCACCAAGAACGTGCATTTGGCAATAATCACCATTTAGCAGAACTAACAAATGCTCGACAAGCTGCTTGTTAAATCCTGCGTGCCCCCGGACTCAGAAGAGAAAGCTCGCGACACGGTGAAAGCAGACACATCTGTCCAAGGCCAGCGTGTTTGGTCAGGTTAGATTCACAGGCACTTGCGGAGGGAAGAAAAAAACACAAAAAAACCCCCTATATCTCTGCTAAAGTGCCTAATCCTCTTCCAACAAGGAGCAGCAGGATTATGAGATTTTAGAGGTAAACTAAAAAAAAAAATCAAGCCATTTCATACTTGTGCTGCTGTTTTATCCTCTTGATGCCATGGGCAAAATTTAAGGGTTTTATCTGGGATTAGGTACTGAATTCCCGCTCTCTGTAGCAATTCAGAAGAAAACAGTGTTCTTGCTTTATTTTTATCATAGTGATGCCTAAAAATACAAGTTAGAGCATGCGTTGATTTCTCACATATCTTGAAGTTCCCCAGTATCTTACCATTTAGATGTAAAATGGAATGCAACAAGCTGATTCAGTGGATGATCATCAGCAAAGCTACATGGTATGGCTATGATAAAAAAAAAACTACTTGCTTGCAACGCTCAGCTTTTCAGTCCTCATCTTTTACAGCTGCCCAAAGAGCCCCCAGCCCAGTCACGCTTTGTGCGGGCAACCCTCCGCAAACACATACTCTAGCAACTCATTAGCTACCTCGATTTCCTTGGGGTGGGATTCATCTCACCTAATTAGCCATCGCCACGCCAGCGGTCTGCGCAGACCCCGTCTTGCGGGCTCCCCCCTGGCCATGGGAGAGCTGGCCACCGCCTGAGAGTGATTTGTTTTGCCCGAAGACAGAACGAACGGCCCTGAAAAGGTGCCTCCACCTCCCCGGGGTCGTTAGCGGAAGACCAAATGACGGGTTTAGACTAGACACCTAGGTTTTAGACAGCTAAAGTTAGGTGAGAGAAACTCTAGCCTGCGAGCGGGAGCTGATTCCATTTCCCCGCATGGACACATTGTTCTGCTCAACAAAAGGGTCTTTCTTTGGGGTGAGGCTCAGGATGGACGTCCCAACGAAGGGAGGCCAGGAGCAATTCCACCGGAAATTGTTTACAGGGAAAAGACCTTTTCCAGGCTTTTCACGGGAGAAAGTTCCCTTCAGACTTCTCGAAAAAAAACCCCAAACTCCAGCTCAGCATTTAATTTCCCGTCCGCTCAGAGCCAGGTAGCTCAGAGTACGCCTGCCAGCCCCAGGGGCTCCATGAGAAAAATGTTATTTGGTGTTTCTCCACACACAAAGTTTAGCAGTTTAGTAAGGTCATCATGCATGCGGTGACAGTGTGTGCTGGGCAGACACGCAGCAAATCAGTTCTTCCAATGCTGCTGATACTTTTACCATTAATCACTGAATTAAAATAGAGCAATTCTACTAAAAACCAGGAGGGTTGCACTTCTGTCACCCAGGCAGAGGATGAGCTAACACAGAATCACAGAATGGTTCGGGTTGGAAGGGACCTCATAGACCATCTCATTCCAACCCCCCTGCCATGAACAGAGATATCTTCCACCAGTCCAGGGTGCTCAGAGCTCCATCCAACCTGGCCTTGAACACTGCCAGGAAGGGGACAGCCACAGCTTCTCTCGGCAACCTGGGCCAGGGCCTCACCACCCCCATTGTAGAAAATTTCTTCCTGATATCTAGTCTGACTCTCCCCTCTTATAGTTTAAAAACATTACCCTTTGTCCTATCACAACAGGCCCTGCTGAAAAGCCTGTCCTCATCTTTCTTATAAGTCCCCTTTAAGTACTGAAAGGCCGCAATAAGGTCTCCCCAGAGTCTTCTCTTCTCCAGGCTGAACAGCCCTAACTCTTTCAGCCTTTCCTCACAGGAGAGATGTTCCAGCCTTCTGACCATTTTCATGGCCTTCTCTGGACTTTCTTCAACAGGTCCATGTTTTTCTCATACTGGGGATCCAGAGCTGAACTCAGGTGGGGTCCCGTGAGAGCAGAGTAGAGTAGAGGAGCAGAATCCCCTACCTTGACCTGCTGGCCATGCTTCTTTTTATGCAGCCCAGGATTAGATTGGCTTTCTGGGCTGTGAAACACTTATCATATCATATCATATCATACCATATCATATCATCATCAGGTGTTATCAACATAACACCTCTGTAGCCCAATCTAAATTCAGGATACCCTAGCACAGTGAGCAGATAGTGTTGTTGCCCCAACATTTAAAGCAACTAAAACAAAAGCCCAAACCAGCCCAGCCAGAAATACAATTCAGAGCTACAAGGCTGTACAACAGTCAATAGTCTTCATATCTGGATTATCCACTCAGATTTAATTCAATGCAGGAAGCTTCATTTCCTCTTGTGGACACTTGAGTAATGTCATTAAGTACTCATCAGCTTTAGCCACCTTCTGCCTCTATGATGACTGCCCCTTTGCAGCAGGAAAAATAAACGAAACTCGATTTGAAAAGCTTATTATTTTGGGATAGCACCTGGGAGAGGGACAGCTAAAGCACATGTGATAAATTTGGCATGTGTTTTTCGCCATTTGGGACACGAACTTCAGGAAGGGCATGGTGTGGTAGAGGGCTGTTACTGCCATGCATTTGGTGCCCATACAGCACTGCAGAAGCATTTTGCAGGAATGTGATGGTGTGTGGAGTGGATGACTCAGTTGGATCCTCTCTGGTTCAGGGATGGATGTGCCCCAGTTTCCCTGCACATGGAGGCACTGCACAGCCTCCTGGGTGCTCACAGCACCCTTTCAGCTCTTACTGCTGCTTTACTGAAACCCGGGACCCCACTTCTGGAGGTGTTCAGGTGCCTGGTGAGGTTGTCAGAGCACTGGAACAGGCTGCCCAGAGGGGCTGTGGAGTCTCCTTCTCTACAGGTACTCAAAACTCGCCTGGACAAGGTCCTGCGCAACCTGCTCTAGGTGACCCTCCTTTGACAGAGGGGTTGGACGAGATGATCCCCAGAGGTCCCTTCCAACCCTGCCATTCTGTGATTCTGTGATTCTGTCTAGCACAGAAAGCCACCTGGCTCCCTTTGATGCCACTTGGAGTAACGCCCTACCAATGCTGGGTCCTGAGGCCACCCTGAGGGAAGTGGGTTCCTATCCCCGATGCTGTGGGAAGGTCGCTAAACATGGGGAGATCCATCTGCTGGAGCCCTCTCAGAGCCAGGAACCACCATGCTGCAGTTCAGAAGCTGTAAACGGGGAGCTGAAAGGGGCCCCAAAGCCCTGGGAAGGGGGGAAAGGAGACAAAAGCAAAACTGGAAGAGAAACCCAGTGTGTGTGGGAGGCTTGGGGTTGTGTATGGGTAAGCAAGCAGGTCTTCTGAGAAAACCCTCAGGCAGGCAGTGCTGGTGGGATAGGGCCACCCTACAGCCTGGGTTCCCCTGATGTGCCTCCTTGGTGTGGTGGCAGTAGGGATGCATCCAGAGGGGCTCACAGACCCCATGCCACATCTCGGGGTGCTCCCTCAAAGACACCACAGTAGCATGCACAGAACAGCACTGCAGTGCCCTGCTGCTCATCAGCAACTGCTTTTCCCTGCGTCAAGTCAAGCGGTTGGAAAAGGATTGGGCTTTCATGAGAAAAGACAGCATGGCCACCAGACAGGACACCATTGCTGTATCGCATCCCTCGTCTGCACCCATGCCCTGCAGAATCGGCTATGAGCATCCCCCAGCACAAAGTTCATTGGACTCCTTCTCCCCCTCCCCGAACAAACTGGGGAGATTTTTATTGCCACCAGCCATGTTTCTAAGGCTGACTTCAAAACCAGCCCCTTTCTCCAGCTGCTAAAATAGCAAAAGGTGACCACAAGGATTTTGACAGTCCTGCAAAACCAGGCATTGACGGAGGGTAAGAGGCCCAGAAGATCCCTTTCTTTGGGGAGTGGGATTTATTTGGCATTCATAGAATCATGGAATTGTAGAATGGTTTGGGTTGGAAGGAACCTTCAAAGATCACCTAGTTCCAACACCTCCGCCATGGACAGGGACACCTTCCACCAGACCAGGTTGCTCAAAGCCCCATCCAACCTGGCCTTGAACACTGCCAGGGAGGGGCAGCCACAGCTCCTGTGGGCAACCTGTTTTGGGTTTTCTTGTGCTGAGCGCTTGTGAAATCAAAACAACTGCTCCCCAGACAGGGGTGTAAGGGCTGGCCCCTCCAGCACCTCGTGGACGAGCCAAGCACTGCAAAACCCAGAGCAGCTCGGGTTGCCTTTTTCTTCCCTTTGATGCCGGGATGCTGGCAGGTTGTGGGGCTGAGGGGGGAAGGAGGTGTGAGACCGAAGGGGCCTGTTTTGGTTGCGTCCGCGTGGGCGTACGGCGGCGGCCGTCGGTTTCGGTTTGTGTGAGCCCGTGTGAGCGTCGAGCCCCGGTTGCGTAGCGGCTGTGCGGGAGCGTGGGCGGCTCAGAGGGCCGGCGTGTGACAGATGGTGTGGGTTTGGGGCTGCACGGCTGCGGTGCGGACGAGTTTGTCTGCAAGCATGTCCCGTAAATAACTTCTACTGTTAAAAGGAACTATTTCATAACAATGAAAAAAAAAAAAAAAATAATGATAATACTTGTTGTCTGTTGGGGTGGGAGGCTGGGGGTTGGTACCCCGGTGGCTCCCCAGCCCAGTCCGTGCCGTGGCAGAGGCAGAACATTCCCCAACTTTAAAGACAACCGGAACGCGCAGTTGTTCCTCCCCAAACCAAATGCTTGTGTTTGGAAACAAGCAGCACTTTGTTATATCATCCCAGCTTCTGACCTCGGACAGCTTTAAACCAAAGTGGTTAGTGAGCCTTTTTTTTTCTTTAAAAAAAAAAAAAATCAAGCAAATAATAAAAATAATCCTGTCCTTATTTCCATGAATGTGAAGAAGAATAAATTTTCCCTGCTTTCGCTGCTGTCATTTTCAAGTAACCGTCAAAGCCAAGAGGGTTACTTTGGACGTGCATCAGCGCGACTGGTGGGTGAAGCCAACTTCATTTCTTCTGGCCTGGGGGCAATAAAGCCTCTGTGGGCTTTGCTGGGCAAGGCGGGATGGGAGGCGATCTTTTATTTCACGGTGTGCCCAGCTGTTGGGCTGGGATTGAGACATGGATAAGGAGGAGAGGGACAATCCCTCCAAGCTGTAAGTGGGCAAAGCAAACTCTTCAGGGATGGCCCATCCCCATTTCCCTGCCCCAAAAAGCTCTCCCAGTGCTAGCTACTTTATTCAGCATGAACACTGGAAACCGAGTTAATTCATAGGGGCTAACGCAGATCGCTGAAACCCTGAGTACTGAAATACGCCTCATTTATCAGCCTATCTCTGTCTCCGTGTGATCTACATGATAGGAATGAATATTAACTTCCTTTGAAGAAAATAAAGCGAAGCAGCCACATGTTTTACCTGGCAAACACATGTAGGGCTGATTCATTCCAAGAACGCTCTGAAAAATCCCCACCTCACTTTTACCTCTAGGAAATTCCCTTTTCATGGGAATGAAAATCACAGCTCCCACGCCCACAGATCGCCGGGCTTTGGCACTTCGCAAGGGTAGAGATGCTTCACCACAGCCTCGCTCATCGAGATCGCTCTGCGACAAGCATAGCACAAGCAACACTTTCCCCTAACCGGATCATATATATTTTTTATTTTAACTGGCGCATTTTTACGGTGGGCTTAAGCAGCTTCCTATGCTCCTGGTTTTGCTTTTAATTTTTTTCCCTACTTGGGGTGAAACCCCTGCGGGGGGAAGGAAAAAAAAAAAAAGAGAGAGAGAATAAATAAATAATGAAGAAAATGTTTCTCTTTCCCTCTCGATGTCAGGAATGTATGGAAAGCTTTAGGCTGCAGCAGTATTTTGACACTGCGCGCAGCACTGCTCCCCTCCCCTATTCCTTTGAGGTTCATCTTTCAGACCACAGCTCTGTTCCGCTGCCAACTCGTTGGAAGTGTTTAGTGACTGGAGAACTGTTGCCTGCTCTCTTCAGAACTTCACACTTCATTTTTCCAGATCCCTGCGAGCAGCAGCAAATATTTCACCAGCCTGGTTTGCTGGCTACCACCATAAATCAGACTTAGGACCCAAAAAAATATCCAGGCCTGTCAAGGCATTAAGCTTTTATTTTCAGGCTGGATCCAGTGGTAAATGAGGGCTTGTATTTTCCTTTAAAACTGTAAAGGGATTTTAAGGATTGTCGTTGGACAATGGCCAAATTCAAAAGATACAATGCAGAATGTAACTGGTTAGAGGAGATTTGAAAAAGTCTTAAGTATGAGAAATGGCTTTTCTTAAAGGTTTTTCAATGAAATGTGAAGCCGGACTTGAATTTCATAAAGGCTTTGGCATACGCTGTTTATGAGGAAATCAACTGTGAGAGTGAAGAGGACGATGCTGCTGAGCGTTTGAGGGGCTGTTTGTCCCAGCCTCCCCCTTCACATGCACCGGGCAGAGATCCGCCAAGGATATCACAGGCATAATGGCTAGGAAAAATGTCTAAAATGTTTTTTTGCCTGATATTAATCACATTAAAAATTAGATACAAAATAGGAACCTGTATAACATTGTGAATTTGGGGAAGTTTGCAAGGCAAAGATGCTCGGGAAACTTGCTCTTCGCTGCCCAGGCCAGAATTAGATTGCAGAAGGGCTGTTTTTGACAACAGCCTCTTGAAGCAAACAACCCCAATTCCCTCAGCCTGCTCTTCATTACCCTAAACAAGCAATGAATAGAAACTAGATGGGGAGTCTAGGAGTGGGGCTGGATCACCAGCATTGTCACAGGCTTGCTCTGCGACCTTGCGCCGCTAGGATTCAGCAGGCTGCTAGCTGTACACAAATGGTCTTTTTTTGCATTATAATAACAATCATCATACTCATCTGCACAATTTAGCTTTAAAACAGGCCACGAAGCTTCCAGGCAGCAGCAAGCTGAACATCAGCAGAAACTGCCAAGCGAGACACCATCACGCATCCCATGCCTCAGCTTCCCCCACATCTGAGGAAGGAGAAGACTTGACCCACACAAAGTGATGTTGCTTTTCCCCATAGTTCCCATCCCAGACCACCTCTGGCTCAGCCCCTCTGACCTCGGGAGAGCAGACGTCTGTTCCCATCTTTGCTGGGAAAGAGTTATCCGCAGCAGGTTGCTTCAGTTTTCCCACCTTGGAGGGAGACCTGTGTCGTTCACCATGGCAAGGTGTTTTGAGGACTAGCTGGTTGACACTTGCTTGGTGACAAAGCCATACAAAACTGTAATTAAATCAGATGTATTGGAACTTTTTTTTCCCCATTGGGCAAGTATCCCTTCCCCAGACTCAGCATTAGCTTACACCATCCTATTTTGCAGCTCCTGAGATAGCAACTCCAGCTCCTGGTCCGGAAAAACTGAGGACAAGACACCAGCTTTTGCATGTTGAGTGCTTCTCCACTTCCCTTAGTGCCTGCAGCACGGGCTAACCAAGACGAGAGCCAACATTCACAAATATCAGCTACTCAGCCCCCAGAAATGCCTTTCCTTCACGCCGCGCCGCTCGGAAATGCCAGCGTCCTCCTCGTCGAGCAGGCGGGGGAAGTTCAAACCCGCGCGCGGGAGTGGCGGCGGCTTAACAAATTGCCTCTCTGTCAGCTGAGCCTCCATAACTGTCTGTGCATGTGCCCCTGGGCCACCGCGAACGGGAATTAATGTCATTTAGCTAAGCAAGCGTTCACCGGGGGTCTGGGCTGCATCGCCTTGCCTCACAAGCTGGGGCGGGTGAAGGCAAGCTCACAGATCATCCCCGTCCGTCAGCCAGCCGTGAATGGGAAGGGATTACGCTGCCAGCACTCGGTTGAGTGTCTGAACCCCCCCCACTTGCACGACCTGCTCATGGTGACAGACAGACGGGCCCTGAAGAGTGGCTCCGCAAAGGCGTTTCGGTAACCAAAGGATTTCCATGGGATGTCAGTCCCCAGCTACTTTAGAAGAGCTTAAAGGTTGGTCGGCAGGCAGAAGTTTTGGCATACTCTCTGTCATACGGACAAGTTTTGGCATACTCGCTGTGTCACGGACAACAGGCATGCTCCGAGAGCTCTTTTTTTCTATGAAGATTCTTAAAATGAGAACCAAAGCATTGAAGCCATAGAAGAAAAGCCTTTACGGAGCTGTACCCAGCCCCTGCACCTTTTTTCTCTCTAGGGGCTGACTCCCAAGCAGATGGCATGCCTGAGATCAACTACATAATTTAAGATTTCTCTACACAGCAAAGACGTTGCTCTCTGCACTCACAGGAGATGGTCCTTAGAGTGTTCTTTGCACGTCATGGCTAGAGGCAAGGGGTCTCTGGAGACCCCTGCCTCCCACGATGAGCCGGGGGCATTCCCTGCCGCAGGCATTGCCAGCTCCCTCAATAAATTCCAAAGCCTCCCAGGGTCCCATTGCCCCGTCTCCCAAGGCTGTGTCTGATCTGAATGGTTTCCTTTTACATTTCCCCACCGGTGCCCATATTCTGCTCTGCTTATTGCTTGCTACCTCTCTCGCAAAACTTCCCACCTCCTCTGACCTTGCTACCGCTGCGTCTTGGGTGTTCTGCGTTTGAGGCTGCTTCAGCAGTAGGCTCCGAGTCAATTAATTTTCCAAATCACAGCTAACTCAGCAAGGCATTCATGAGCGGCAAGGTGGGGAGGCCAGTCGTACACCAGGAAAGAAAAAAAAAGGAGTTTAGTTTCCCAATTTAGCCTGGCGTGTAGCAGGGGTGGCCAGGAACCGGCGCTGGCTGCGAAGCAGGATAATTTTCCAGGTATGCTGAGAGCGCAGGCACCACGCTCGGAGTAAAACAGAAACAAAAGCACCAGCCCTTTCCCCTGTGGCAGGATCAGACCCCCAGCGAAATTATTTCCTATGCTGGGAGCTGACATAAGACTCCACACTTCCCGGCGAATAAACACCTCTCCATTTCAGTGGCTATCTGACACGGGTGGAACAGAGGGCAGGTCAAAGCTTACAGCTCCTTTATATTTTTGACAGCTATGAACATACTGCTGGTGCTGAAGAAACGCGCTTGTTAATAACTGATGAGCGTGAAAGGGCAGCTTGGTGGTTAAGGAGGGCAGATCGGCAGAGATGGGTTCCACCCTTGCCTCCACTGCCAACTTCTGGGGTGATTTGCGGGCAAGTCGCTTTGTACGAGCGTATGAACAAGTTCCCACAGGGTGAGCTGCAACAGGAGCTCCAACTGAGTCACCTCTGCCACCGCAAGCGTGTTTCTTCACCCCCCGATGCCCTGGGAGCAGGTTGCTCCTCCATAGCAAAGGGGATGAGTACCCAGCACCCGACACTTGCTGTCGGTACCTCAGGCTAACAAGCACGCACAGGTACAGCGGTGGAGGAGAAAGCTCACGCCCTTGTTTACCCTGCAGCAACTTGTTTGTGTGCCCACACTCCCAGCCCAGCACCGGTGTGGTCGCAGCATGGGTCGGCGCATCCCCACCCCTTAGCATGGGTCAGAACTGCAGCGAAGACGTGACACCACAGCTTCCACGCTGGGAAGACACGAAGTCATTCAAAAAAACAGGCATAAACTACATTTTCAGGGTCCACACTACATCTTCATGATGTTTAACCTCGTTAACTTGCCCGGAGCCAGTTTTGGCTGACCATGCTGCTGTGCGTTGGTGTAAAGACAGACTTTCCTCCACCTCCACTCCCTCTCGCTTCAGGAAGGCTAACAGCTCTCTCCTACCTACCAGATGGGTTGCAAAGATAAATACATCATGGGTCAGGAAGCACGCAGACTTGCTGATAACACGGTGCAGCTAAATTCTTTGGAAAGATAACACAATGCATATGCTCAGCCACACCAATAAAAAAAGGACCAGGGACCATTCTTTGGACAGAAGGCCAACAGGCATGGCTTGGCCATGTCCATGGTATGCAATTTATCCTCCACATCAGGGTGGTTGTATCCAAACTGCCCACTGGGAATGGTCCCTGGCATGTGCTGGCTCCTGAGGTGTGCCAGGCATTGTATGGGAGAGCCCAGGCCAAAAGCTTGCCCAGGCCTCTCCTCAGGATTGTTAGGGCAAGTCCATGCTAATAATCACAATCAATGTGTCCACTGAACTGTTTAATTTGTCAATGTAAATGTCCCCTTTCAGACTGGCTTTCACCATTTGTTACAGGTTTGAGTGGCAAGGTTTTGGTAGCGGGGGGCTACAGGAGTGGCTTCTGTGAGAAGCTGTGAGAAGCTTCCCCCATGTCTGATAAAGCCAGTGCCAGCCAGCTCTAAGATGGACCCGCCACTGGCCAAGGCCAAGCCAGTCAGCAACGGTGGTAGTGTCTCTGTGATAACGTATTTAAGAAGGGGAAGAAAAAAATCTGTGGTAAGAGGGCAGTTAGAGGGAGGAGTGGGACGATGTGAGAGAAACAACTCTGCAGAGACCAAGGTCAGTGAAGAAGGAGGAGGGAGGAGGTGCTCGAGATGCCAGAGCAGAGGCTCTTCCTTTGCAGCTCGTGTTGAAGACCATGGTAAGGCAGGTTGTCCCTCTGCAGTCCATGGAGGTCCATGGTGGAGCAGATCTCCACCTGTAGCCCGTGGAAGGGACCCGGAGCAGGTGGATGCCTGAAGGAGGTTGTGACCCCATGGGGAGCCCACTCTGGAGCAGGGTCCTGCCAGGACCTGCAGACCCGTGGAGAGAGAAGCCCATGCTGGAGCTGTTTACTGGCAGGGCTTGTGACCCCGTGAGGACCCACGCTGGAGCAGCCTGTTCCTGAAGGACTTCACCCTGTGGGAAGGACCCACGCTGGGGCAGTTTGTGAAGAGCTGCAGCCCATGGGAAGGACTCACACTGGAGAAGTTTGTGGAGAACTGTCTCCCGTGAGAGGGACCTTCATGCTGGAGCAGGGGAAGAGTGTGAGGAGTCCTCCCCTGAGGGACAAGGAGTGGTAGAGACAACATGTGATGAACTGACCGCAGTCCCGTCCCCCTGTGCTGCTCGGGGGGAGGAGAGAGAGAAACGATAGTGAAGCTGAGCCTGGGAAGAAGGGAGGAGTGGGGGGAAGGCGTTTTAAGATCTGGATTTATTTCTCACTATCCTAATCTGATTTGATTGGTGATGAATTAAGCTCCCTTTTCTCCCCAAGTTCAGTCTGTTTTGTCCGTGACAGTAATTGGTGAGTGATCTCCCCCTGTCCTTATCTCAACCCTTGAGCCTTTCATCATATTTCCTCTCCCCTGTCCAGCTGAGGATGGGGGGTGATAGAGCAGGTTTGGAGGGCACCCGGCATTTCTCCAGGCCAAACCAAAACACCATTGAAATGCCTTTTCTCCAAATAACCATCTTTATTGTCATCTTTTCATTGCTCATCATGGCTCTGTGCTATGGACATTTGCAAGCAAATGCAACTTTGTGCTCACATGGCATCAATTATTTCACGTAATCTCTGCCTTCTCTCCCAGATGGACCACCTCTTTTGCCCTTCTCCCCACCTCCTTCCTTAATCTAAGGAAAACAAGAGTGATTTTCATTGAAGGGGATCATCCCTTCCCATCCCATCCCATCCTTGACTTTTGTCCCAGAGTTAACCATGGCAGTATGTCCTCATCTTTGGGGACTGTGGCAGGTTCCATCTTCCAGTTGGAAAGTCAAGTTCACAAATGGGTTAGGCGGGCCTAGCTCTGTTGAGGTAGGTCATCGATGAACAGGACATTTCAAGCTTTTCAGCTCTTTCCCGCCCAAGTCCCATCACTTGCAGTGCCCTTTTGCTGCCTGTCTGCTCCCATCTTGGACATGGCCTCTCCTTACAACCAAGCCCCAGCCTGCCTCCTAAATTCAGCATCACCAGTGGTAGCTTTGGGTTCTCCAGCACTCCCGGCTCCCAGTAAAGCAACCCAGTAACACAGCCCAGTAACATGCCCAAGACAACCCTTGCATGAGGCCAGAAACCAGCGCAGGCTGGTTAACAGCGAAGTTGCGATAAGGAGGAGGAGGAGGAGGAGGTGGTGAGGTGGAGCAGATGCATTCCCACAGCAGGTTGTAACACTGACACATATAAATTAAGTTGCTGTAAGCTATAAGCTAAATCCTGGTCAGGCTGGACTTGTTCTAGTTACTTTGGTATAAATATTGGATTTTGAAGTACTAGGACTTGATTTCTGGGACAGGGAAGGGTTGGTCAGCAGTTTTGCTGTAGTACCAGGAAGCCCCAGGGGAGCAGCAAAGCTAGAACCGGAAAAAAAATCCCATGAAAATGGCTTCCTATCAGAAACTGTGACTCAAATAAACTTTCACTTCCCCCTCCCCGACAAAAAGGCTTTGATGAACAAAGACACTTTCTGCAAACAAAAGAATGTCTTCTGGAAAAACTTTCTTTCAGAAGGGGAAAACAAAAGGATTTTTGTGTCACACGACAACTGCTCTTTTCTTTATAATGTATCTGGGTAACTCTGCTTTCCTAATGCCTCGGTGGTAGTGTAAATACAACACAGCAGAGAGACGAAGTCATTTGATACTGTGGCAAGTAAGACTTGGTATAGTAGATGAAATAGCCTATTTATTTATTGTAAATAATTTCATTTTTTTTTAAATAAACATTAAAAGCAGCTGTTAGCACAAACAGCAGAGCTTATCTTCTTCCTTAAATCAAAATCTATCCTTTTGGTGATGTCATGTAACGCTTTGACTCTGACACGTAGTATTGGCATTTCCTGCAAAATGGAACTAAGAAGACCGTGGGTTTTGCCGAGTGCTTCCTCCACACATACATAGATGCATGTTTCTCCTCCTACCTCTCCCCCTGGTCTGTAGTCACTGCTCTGATGAAGTGTGACCAATCCAGAAAAAAATTATTACGTGGGATGGTGGATTCAATGGAAAAACATCATTTATTTTCCACCCAGCAAACTCCTTTTTGTTACAGCTCTTTGATAAACTGCGGTTTGTGTTCTTTTCAGAAGCCTCGACAATGGCAGCCTGTGCCTTTTCATCACTCGAGCACTTTTGCTTTCGGTCGCTCGGCTATAAATAGGGAGGTCTTTGTTCTGTCCCCTTCGGACCACAGCTACAAACACCAGCCATGGAGGACACTCGAGGCTTTCCACGCTTCTCGGTCGTTCTCCCGCGAGAAAGCAGCCGCACAAACAAACAGGCTGCTTTGTTTGTACTTTCTCTGAAGTCACAATTTCTTCCACTAAATGTTTATGCATTCCAAAGTCGAGCAGCTTGCCTTGCATCTTGGGAACCCAGCGTTGGTGATTTACGCTACTTTCAGGAAGATCTGGAGATGTATTTTTAATGAGTTCAGTTAACGAGTTAATTAGCATGTTTTTTTCTCAAAGCTAAATTTTTGCTAAAGTCAAAACACAGCTAGGCTTTATTTTGGTGCTAATGAGAGCATTTTCATAAAAACCAAATTTAGAGCCAGTGGAGGGATCCTGGGTTGGCACGTTTTCAGGACAAGGGCTCGATCCAAAGCTCTTCACAAAGTTGCGGGTGTCTTTCCCTCTGTTTCAGCAAGTTTGGGGTCAGCTGCTCGGTTTAGGTGTAGACTGTATAAGAGAGGGCAGTCTCCCATTTGGGGTCCCCAGTGTCCTCAGGCCTGGCCTGGAGGACCTATCTCTAAGGATTCAAAGTCAAAGACGATGTTAATGGTACCTTAAGTCCCTGGCATCCCAGCAGTGGACGCTGTGTTGGGTGTGAGCGACAGGCTGAGAGCAGAAGTAGCTCCTGAAAACCCTGATGCCTGGTCATGACTGGCTTGGCCCAAGATTGAACCACAGAGCGAGAGGCATGAAATCTGTTCTTCACACGTGTCTTCACTGGGTTGCCAGCCTCTCAGTTACTCATCTGTGAAGCTTTTCCCTGCCTTGTTTTTATTTCTCTTTCAGCTCAGCCTCTTTCTCTTTCCTTTTTTTTTTTTTTAATACAAATGAACTAAATTCTCCAAACCCATCTGCATTGCTATCAGACAGTGTTTTTCTAAAAAACTTGGCATCATTTCTGAAGTTTCCCTACGTACACTTTCCTGTTCTTGTATTTCCGTCATCCAGGTATCATCACTCAATAACCGTACTGCGGCTGTAATGCTTTTCACATGGAAGGAATTGTGTTTTATTGATGGCAAATGTTGTAATGCACTTTCATGTCAAGATGAAAATCTGAAAAAGAAACTTTTTATGGTCTATGCTACATGAAACCTCTACGCTGAACCAGGCTGTAAAGAGAATATATTCAAATACTCATATACTATGACTATATATGGTAAATTAAACTGTCCTGGCATGCGGGAATGGGCACAAGAACGTACACCTACTGCAAAATTTTCAGCATGGGCACAGTCAAGCAGCACTCTCGCAAGCCATTTCCAGGCATAGAGCACGTTAGCAAAGCCGAGGACCACTCTGAACAAGCATTTTGCATGTGACTGTTCTCTTCCGGGGCTAAGAGTACTTTGTGCTATGGATCTGACGAAAAAAAGCCAAGTGGCTTCAGGAGCTGAGCCTGAGCCCAGGCACCTTTAGGTTCACATGGCTGCAGGGATCAAGCCTACTATGGCCATGGGCAAGGACATCTTGGGGATGTCATTCTCCTACCTGCCACCTGATTTCTATGATCACATTAGGGACCAAATGCTGCGTGGGTCACACTGCTGATGGTTTTCTTCGGCAAAGTGGTGCCTGGTGAAGCTCCAGCACTTCACAGCAAGGGGTTTGGAGCAACCTGCTCACCAGGGGCCAACTTGCTTCCGTGGAGACGACAACTGCTCGGTGTGCCGAGATCTTAGCCTAGAGAGAAATCAGGGCAACACCATCCAAAAAATTGTGCAATAAAGCTGATCTTTGCTGGGGACTGTCTGGGGATGAGCGGCCGCAGCATTTGGAGGTAGGAGCAAACGCAAGGGCAGCCTGGATGCAGCATCAGCTGCGAGGGATCTCTGGTTCCCCAAAATCAGAGAATTTCCTCTTCCACCAGCACTGTCGCAGCTCATTTCTGAGCACAGACGGAGAAAAAAACTCTTTCTGGAAGGCACACGCGCTGCCTTTGATGATGGGGACCCGGGTGTGCAGCACAGCCGGCTAATATAAAATGCCTGCTTGCCGTCAAGGGGCCGACTACATGATGCACCTGGGGACAGCAGTGCCTCGAGGCTGTCATTACCCCACATCCAGCACGACTCTTTGCACAGCTGGGTGATGTCCCTCCTCCCACTGCTTACGGAAATACACAGCCTGGCCAGAGACCTTGGTTGGGTGCCACCTGCACCCAAGCCATGGCTCTTGCTATTGCCAGCGCATGAATCTTTCTCTCTCTATTTTTTTTAGGTTCCCTCACTCTTCTCAGGACTGAGAATGATGTGGCTGAAATGCATAAGACCCATCCTCCGCTGGGATTTTTGTCCCAGTTCGGTACCCTGCTGCCACCTGCCATCATCTCCCCTCCAACAGCCCCAACATGAGCGAGACTTGTCCCAAGGCAATTTTAGCCCCATCAGCATGAAGGTTCAGACACCTCTTAGAAAAAGCCTCCTGGGAGGTTTCCAACTTCGTTTTTTGCAGATGCAAAATGTTTAGCTACGCTTTGGGAAAGCAGCCAAGTCTACGGCTGCTTGTCTGAAGGAGAAGCTTGAAGCTTTTTTGAGGTGGGATTGTCTCCCCAGCTCAGTCAGCATTTGTGCAGTTACTTCACATTAGTGAATTTGCATCTGATTTATGTACCAGAGAAGCAAGATTACCACCCATCCCAAATGCAGGAGAAGCTGTCCTTCTCCCTCTTTGTCATTTGATTCCTGGAGCAGTTTTCTGTTTGCCACTGACAAGAAAACTAGAAAACTCAACCCAAAGCACAGCAGCTAACGGTTCGCATCTTGGCTCTTGGTCATTCCTGTTGTTCACCAAGACCAATTCAACGGCTCTCACTATTGTTCATATCTGCTGGGGCAGTTTGTGGACCTGATATTTTTTTTATAAAAAAGCCATTTTCTTTTTTAAAAATATGGCTCCCACTATTTTTGTGGACAACCATCAATTTAAAGGATTGAAAAATAATATGAACTTCAATATCCAGAAAGATTTTCCAGCCATGAGTTATATGAAATCTGCTGATAAACTGGCTCCAGGGCCACAGTTTTGTGCACCTCCTCATGACCCAGATCCCAGGGCAGATGCCTCTGGGCTTCTTTTGCAGTCAGGGGGTGGAAATTCTAGATTTCTAGAGCATAATTTATCTCATCCTAAAGTGGGCAACGAAACCATTTCAGATCAAGTTGCCACTTTCACTCTATCTATTATAAAGGGAGCAAACATACAGTAACTAGCCCAGATGTGGAAGTCTGTCCTGATTTGGGCAATAAATTAACTTCTATAACTGATAAGCCGTGTCCTGCCTTTTTGGGCTCCAGCACTGGTCCATGCAGAGCAGTTCTTTGCAAACAGCTCATCCCCACCTTGGGCTGGGTTTTGAGGGGTGGCTGCTGTATGTAAGCACTAATTAGGCAGTGATACAGTTCCTGGAAAGATTCACACCTGGCAAAACCAAGATGGAAATGCACTCCTGCCTCCTCCCAAGGGAGCATCACTGTTGGTACACCTGCTCTCTCTCCACTTTATTTTCTCCAAGGCTTCATAAATCTCACTTTCCTTTCCACACCGCAGCCCAGTGTCAGGAGGTGTGAATGCTCCCGTTTGCTCAGCCAGAAGGGAAAAACCAGATTTCCACAAGCTCAGCCTTGCTAAGGCAAATGAATGCTGTGTGTTAGGAGGTCAGTGCGCCAGGGTAGGGGACCAGGCAGATGTCGGGAGTGCAAAGGACAGGCCAAAAGAAGCCCAAAGCATGCAAAATACGTAGCACCCACAGGCAATGCTGATAAGAGAAAAGCCGCCTTCAAACAACTAGCAGAACCAGGAGGAAAGATCTACTCTCACTCTGTATTATTTTCTTATCACGAAGCTTGGGCTACAGCAAAGACCTTTCGAAAGTAGCCAAGCCTAGTTTAACAGTTGTTTTTCGTGGATGGAAAGAGAGACCTCAACGTTTTCTCTGAAAAAACCCCACCCGGGGTTCCTGGAAGAGGCTGAAGTCTCTGGTTTCTACAGTGGCTGCCTCTTATCGAGGGCTTGGGCTGGTATATGACTCCAGTTTTAGCTCAAGTCTGCAGAAGATCTGAGGAATAACCCCAGGAGTAGGGCAGGATGTGCATGGACACACACCATGGCCATCACTGGTCCAGAAGTACCACGTTCCTGAGGATATGGAAAGTGGGAAATCAAATTGTTTTAAATTGAGCATCTTTCCATCTTGCTTGCACACTGCTGGGACTTTTCTTTTAAAATCTGAATTATCTCCTTTTCTGGTTTCTAGGCGTTGAGCGAGGAGAGTCATCCTCTCCTATTTTTTAGATGTTTATGTTCAACATCCTGAGTTTACTCACAGAGCAATGAGCCTGCTTTTAAAAATCAAGGCCAAATCTAGGTCAAATCTGATAACATTTTATCCTTCCCTCTGCAGAATCGGAGGGCTCAGGCACATGATCGTGTCACTGCAGTTCAGTGAGTGACACCACGTCAGCTTCACCACACCAACGGGCCATGCACACCGAGCCGCAAGGGTGAGGCCACAGGCATTAGCTTAAAACCTCTTTTATTGGGATTTCAGCAAATGTGTTTTCTCTCACATTTGCCGACAGTCACCATCTGAGTTGCATTATTTCAGTGTTTGTGAGCCCAAAGCCTTTTCACAAGCTCTTACTTTTCTATGCAAGAGAATTTCTTGCAGTATTTAGAGGAAGGTACCAGGAAACATGGCACGTCTGTAGCTGAACCTATACACCAGGGCTGGGCACTGCTGGTCTGCCAGTTGTCCTGTTTGGGGGCCCACTGGTGCACAGGGGGGCTGTCCAGCCTGTATTTCCTTTGAAGGACATCCAGATGCAGAGGGAAGTGGTTCAAAGTCCAGTTTTCACCCCGCAAAAGAGTTGGGATATGGCAAGAGTGCACCAAAGCCACAAATATTTTTATGATCGGAGAGGAAAAGGGCATTATGGAGCACTTCTAGTGCCCACTATAGACTCAGTCTTTGCTGCATTTCAGATATGAAATCATCTCGTCCTGTGAACACTGAAGAGCTGCTGCAGCTCTCAGGATACTTGGGCTCCGGAAGAAGGCTCCTGAAACTATTCTTCGCAGAAAGACGTACAAGTATGCGTACACACCGGCACCCCCAGGTGCTATGGCTGTGTTACCCTTTAGAAGCCAATGAGCCATCTGAAAGTGATGCAGACTTCAGGATAACGTACGCTGAAAAAGACATTGCACACTTGGATCCTGGGATGCCGTTATTCTACAGATATAATTAAATCCCTTCTATTACTGTAACAAACAGTAATGTTTAGTGGCAGTTGTAGGCAGTGGTTGAGTTTCAAGCAATGAGCTACTTCAAGAGAATGGGTGGGACAAACTTGTTAGGAGGCCTCTGGGTCTCCTGTTGCCTTAGTCTAGGCCTAAAATTTAGGGTCTGTAAAAATGCGAAAAGAATAAAAATACACTGCCACAAATTCTCACACAAGTCACTGCATAAAGAGCAAACCAGCCTTGCTGATGGGTACAGGAGCTTGCTTTTCCATAGTACAGCATGTCTTGGTTGTCTTCTCTGCTGCACAATAAAGGTTGCATTCCAGTCTATGCTTGGACAGAAACACCTCTGCTATTTGGTGAGACGTCATCATGAAATGTGTTTGAATTCAGGAGTTCTGAAATTGCTGAGTTTCACTGAACTGGGACTGGCCATGGGATTGAAAATCTACTGGCAGAGGGACAAGCAGACATCTCCCTCGGCTCCACACACAGCTGAATGCCAGTAGTTCTGTCTCCTTCCAAAGGGGGCGGAAAATTCAAGCTGAACGCCCCCAAAAGACTAGGTTAAACATTTAAACTGAAGGGAGGACATATTTTCTTACAAAATCACTCACTTTGTCTACCTGGGCTTCATGTTCATACAGGTCCCTTCTTACTCATGGAACAGCTCGAAGCGGCAGGAGCTATTCATAGAAGTGGCACACGAGTCAAACAAGGCAGTCAGGATGCAACAGCCCAGACGAAGTCAGAGCAAATAAAATGCAAATAATGAAACTAGATTCATGTGGTTCAGCCCTTTTCCTCTCCTATCATCTTCAGCATCTTTGCGACACCGCTGTGATGGCTGATAAGAAAACAGGGGGTCAAAGTGTCAAGAAAACAGAGGTTGCTTCCTTTGCAACATCCCAGCTTTCTCACGGCTTAGCCCAACCCGGAGAGTGGTGAAACTTGGCCCACGTGGGACTGAGAGGTGCTGGCTGCAAGGGGGATGCATCTGCACAACTTATCGCACCCATTAACATGATTCAAAGCCTGGGACACCTCATTTTTCCTGCACACCTTGCTCTTCTGCATTGAGCAGAAGACTGTATACCATTTCTTCCACCCCAAGAAACACATGCAAAACTTGGTCAATAATGGGCAAAGTACCAGTTATCCCCGACTCATCTGCTGGGGGTGGAGAAGGTCTCTGTGAAAGGTCTGCCACCTCTAGAAGCAACCCACTGACCACGCCGTTTGCCATGTTCTTGCCATTATGGGGCTCAGTGCCCAGGCTTCATACTGAGAAACAAGTACTAGGTCACAGACTTTAAACTGAAGCTTCTGGAGTCTGAGGATGTAAAACTGTTGAAAGAGAAACAGACAGGCTTGGGGAGGGAGGGCTTTAGGAGGCAGCTGATCAGACCAACCGATAAACTGTGAGCTCCCAAAAGCAACCACTAAAGTCTACAAGGACAAAAAAAAATAAGAGATGAACATTGTATGACCTCTAAATCCTGTAAAATTAAGGCCAACGAAAGATGAATCTGAGAACTGAAATTAATAATTGTACTAGATAGTAACCATTACGGATCCAGTAAAAACCCTGCTTTTATGGCACTGAATCTTTTCTCTTTTTTATGTCTCAGATAATTTATAAAATAACAGTAAACTCAGCAATTTTTCCCAGTTTCTCCAGTTTCCTTTTACTATTTAGAGTCTTAAAAATCACTTGGTCAAGAACTTGTTATTTTTTTCCATCTGTGTTGGTTGGTCTACCAAAGGTATCACTTTGTCTCACTGATATTCAGTGAGTTGATCTCCAACACCAGCAATATCAGACACCAGAGTTTACAGAGGGGCAGTGGGATACACTACACCTTGAATGACCAAACCATTGACCAAAGAACAGGTTGCCCAGAGAAGCTGTGGCTGCCCCCTCCCTGGCAGTGTTCAAGGCCAGGTTGGATGGAGCTCTGAGCAACCTGGTCTAGTGGAAGATGTCCCTGCTCATGGCAGGGGGGTTGGAACAAGATGGTC
>Ga0065711_1008997_pt1 | contig 21983 bp, 10 predicted proteins | sample Hoacrofraction12_FD_59098 | JGI IMG/M metagenome (GOLD analysis project Ga0065711, IMG submission 59098) | Hoatzin crop microbial communities from Cojedes, Venezuela - Epithelial fraction 12 v2 (version 2) | ecosystem: Host-associated > Birds > Digestive system > Esophagus > Crop | place... | reverse complement strand
TTTTTTTTTTTTTTTTTTTTTTTTTTTCTTTTCTCTGCCATGACCATAAACAATAATATGCTACAATCTCTGGCTCAAACTCCAGAATCTGATTTTATATCTCTGCTCACCTCTTCTAACACAGAGGGAGTCTGATTGAATAATATCAAGGTTATAATTGATAGACTTGCTGTTTCTCTACTTGTAAATGATCCAAAAGTATCTTTAAAGTATCATTTTAGCATGCTTAGATCTAAAAGGTCTTTTAAAGTATCTTTTAACAGCCTAATTGCTATATAAGCTTCCAGATTAATTCAGATCTTCTAACGTGATGATTATTTTAACATATCTATAAATAATATACAGGAGAGTAGTTGCTTTGCTATTTTTTTTCTTGTTAATCTTCCATGCAGCTAAGGATCCAAACCATGGTTTATAAATTAACAGTTTCCTTGGGAAAGGAAAACATAGTGTTCAATGGTATGAACATTAGCTCACTGTTTTATTAAAGTTCATGTATATTTAAAAAGGAAAAATAATTAATCAGAGTTAGATTTGACAAAATTAGATGACATAAAGGGCTAATACCTCAACACCCTCCCTCAAAAAAACAACCAACCATAAAAAAGACTTGTTACTATTGAGATGTATTTTTACCATAGCTGAGCATGTCCTCGCCATCTCTTATAAATAGTGTCCATGTTGCATGTTCATTTGTGTGTATGTAATTACATAGGGAGCAGACTCCTGATTTGTCTGCATTTTTGTCTGTCTCTTTTATCCTGCCCATATGATGAGCCATCAGCTCTTACTTCAGAGTATTCCAATATAGGAGAGATTTTTCTTCTGTATGAGGCTTATCACTGATCTTTAAAATAGTTCCGTAGCCATTTTGAGGCTTGTGGTTCCAAGCTTTTGTAGCTATGACTGGTATAACTTTACATAGAAACAGCTGATTCCTTCTATTAGAACTCAATTATAGATGTAGTATTTTGTAAACATTTTTTATTACTAATCATCTGAATTGCCACAATACCTATATAATCCAGTTATGGACCAGCTCTTTACTGTGTTAGGAGCTTTGTAAACATAGAATAAAAAGATTTTCTGTGCCCCAAAGAGTTTAATATCCATATAAATGTCTTAATGCAGGAGATGCTGATTAACAGATGGAAGTCACTGAATAGAGGCTGCAATGAGACAGATTTTATTTGCATGATATGGAGTCATAACAACATATCTGAGGCTTAACTTCTACCAAGTGTATTGTAGTTTGAGTTTTAAGGAGCAGCAAGGGAAGTGAAGGAAGATCACTGAGGTAACCTTGTGGGTATCATTGAGGGATTCCTTTTCAGCACCAGAGGCAGCATGGGAGAAAGCAAGGAACCGTATCACAACAGAAAGAGGAAGGAATAGAGGAGACAAACTCCAGTCCACGAGTGCAGATGAGTTACAGGGAAAAGGTGAGAGGCCTGGTGATGTGGAACAGCATTAAGTGGTGCTTGGAGAAAGGGAGCACTTCAATACAATTTCCACTCACAGTTTAATAATATTAGAAGCAAAAATGCAGAGACAAACACTTCAAACAGAAATTATGTTGGCAAAATGAGAATACCTTCTGTGTTTGCTTTTGTACCTCAGAGTATGTTGTCACACCAACTGATAGCTAATTTGCAACCCACTGGTTTGGCAAAATCAATGTCCCAGTTGGGCAACTCCATCCATGAAATGCATGTTAGATATGCCTTGAAGCCATAATGTCAGACATATTTATTATGGTCCTCTATAATTACTATAGAATTGGTCTACATAGACAAATAGTTTTGAGTAGTATGACTCAGCACAACGCAGCAGTATATGTAAGGGGTGTATCTTGACTTCAAGGAGTAACTTTTCAACTTAACTTGTACCGATATTTTTTTTTCTTTTGCAAGTAGGAAAGATATCTAACGTGTTCACCTTTGGCGGGGATGCGGGGCAAAACCAAGATCTGGAAAAGAGAAGTTAAAATACACAAAGGAGTCACATATGAAAACTGTGGGAATATAATGATGTAAGGCAGGCATGATGCCTAGAGCAGGCTTTCACTGACTTGATTTATTTCCATGTAGTTCTTCTGTCCAATGAACTTAGAGTGCAACTGGCTACACTGAAGCTACTCTGCCAAGCATTCTTTCTATTTCACGTATCTCCTGTGTGTGGCACCTGAGAAATCTGAATTTATATTGAACTGTGAAGAATAGCATTCATACTAACAGTGAAGGATGTGGTCCCTATGGTTTATTTTCTGCCATTTACTGAGTAGTGAATTACAATTCATAAAACCATTTCTTTGCTCTCGATGCACAATGCCCCTACTAAAATCATTTGGTTTCACAAATCTGATTATGTTCATACTATTTCTGAAACAAGACATTTCCCTTTCTGTTATCTTGGATAATAGAATTTCCAGTGTGCATTTAGAAGATCAGAGAACATCAATGACTACAGCTGCTCCTATTTTTATAGCACATGTTGTTCATAGTTCTCCACAGCTAGAGATGACTTAGTTATGTGCTTCTGATTATTAACCTTATAATAACATAAAGTATGCTATACAATCAATTACAATAAATGACTTTATTGCCAATATCTAGCAATTTCCTGTTATTCTTATCTCAATTATTTTCAACAGAACAAATTGCCTAAGGGTGATTATGGGTGTTGTATGAGCAGATCAATGTGACCTTAAGACTGCAGGGACAATGCATGAAAAAGGGTGGAGAGCACCTTGAAGATCCTCAGTCATACTTGCTCTGTATCACATTTCACTAGGGAAAATGTGAAAGGTCCCAATCTTGGTTGCACACATCATAGTCCTGACCATCTCCATACATGTGCAGTCTGTAGTGGTCAAGGAGAGAAGATGAAGATGGCCGTTATGGTAAAGTCTAACTGCTAAGCACCTATGGGTTGACATAAATTATTATACAAAATTCAGTTTTCAATCATTTTATCAGCCTTCTGAGCCTTTGACTGTTCTTTTACAGCAATATGAACTAGAACAGTCTTTGAGAGAGGACTGAGATTCTCTGCAACCCCTCTGAGAAAAAGCAAGTACAAAAGATCACAGGGATGACACTGAAATTATGCTAGCACTTGGCAACATCTCATGCACTGCTGGCTCTGAAGAAGCAGGCTGAAATCACAGGAACATGCTCTGAAAGGTCATCTTGTAAATGCAGGGAGAGAGACTTGCAGCACCCACGAATATGTAATCTGAACTATAAGACTGACAAACTATGAAGTTCACTTTATAAAAGAAATTAAAGTGCAAAGCAATGGAAGAAAATGGTCCAAATCCTGTATGTAACAGGAATTACAGAGGAGCCCAGAGGTCCCTATTTCAAGTTCAGAGAATCAACTAAAAACCAGTCCCTTTGTTTCGGCATATGCATATCAGTGCTCGAGAACACTGAGAATGTAGAACAGCTAGGGATCCTCCTGGCACTCACAAATCCACTGCAGTTTATGACTTTCACGGGCTTTGGTGCCAGGCAAAGCGTTGCTGTGCTCTCCCACTTCGTAAGTAACCCGCTAATTCATGTGTTGCATTTGTGACCTTCACTTCAGCAGAGAATGTGCAGTTCCCTGTGAAACAATTCCAGGTGTTTTCTCACTCCTGCACGTTATCAGCTTCCATTAGTATAGGCTGTAGCCACTGAGTTGAGATCCTAAACGCTCTTTCCATAAGATATGAAGTCAGTCTAAGGTCTAGATAAAATTGCATTCAGACCAGATTCTTAGATACACATCCAAAGTAGATAACGCTTGTGGCTGTTATCCCATACTTGCTCCTTGCCATAAGAAGCAACAGTGATGTCGGTAGGTTATTCAGTGAAAAGTGTGCTTTTGGGAAACAACTTATTGGACTAGGATGAACATATCAGTCAGTATGGATAAAAATATAACAATGTCCAGAAAATGTCTTTGAATCAGCTTAGCCTTCAACTTGACATCAAAAACAGGACACCTAAATGAATGAATTCTTGTTATAAGAAAGATATACTTAAGCTTTCTTGTTCATTATTGGAACACTTCAATCGGCTCTTGTGCTAAAGAAAATCAATTAATTTTAAAGTGACAGGTCCAACTGTGTGAACTTCTTAAGTTTTTATGTAGTAATAACTGAGGCTTGAAAATCTATTATAAAAACATGTTTGGGCAGGTTTGCACAGACTTGGAAAATATGTTACAAGAAAACAGAACAAGCTAACTAGAGAGTGAAAGGGAAATGATTTGCTATTCTTTTACAAAGATGAAGAATTTATCTGTTTCCATTGGTGCAAAGTGGAGGGAAAAAAATATAAAATGAAGCAGGAGAAAGTAATGCAGTTTTAAAGTAAGCAATTTCTACGACAAAAGGAAGATTATTGTTTGCTTTCAGTTTTCTGATTTATTTTTCAAAATGGAATTGAAAGTTCATTCACTGGGAGTTTCTTCTCAATAAGGGGCTACTTATCTGAAGAATTTCAGTGTTTTTTGCTGAAGTTTGTGGTTTGGTCTCTTTTTCTTTACCTTATTTTAAGGTGTTATTTCCTTGCATGAATAAAGTTTATGTCATGTAGCAGCATTCAGTGTTATGGAAATCAAGGCAGAGAGGGGGTAGGTCTGTTAAAAAATGTTCTGCTAAATAAATCATAATGAAAACTTATTAAAATGTTATTTACCAGTTAGGCGGCTGCAGAAGTCAAGAATCCTGTCCAGGCTTGTGTATTTGTTCCAAAATTCATTCTACTGACCTGAGGGCCTAATTTAAGAGCCCAAGTTCTTTGGGCTACTGTTGGCAGAGAGATGCTGGGTGGGATGCGTCGCCCCCGGCAGGCTCTTCCCATCGCCTCTGGAAGGAACATGTACAGCTGGGTGTTAGGCACCAAGGGTTTGAGCCCTGAGGTTCAGACTGAAGAACAGATCTGAGAAGTCCTGACACCTGATTTTCACAGGTTATCTTTAGATAGGCAGCTTTAGTGATTTCAAATTTGAAAATAACTTTAAAAAAAATACCGTATCCACATTTAAAGGTGTCTGGCTTGCTTCAAATTGGAATTAGTTTCTGAAACTTTGGCTTTCTAGAAGTGTTATACTACTTCTGGTCTTCACAGGTGGTGAGTTGTTAAACTGCTTGTAATAAAGCCCTTTTCAGGCTTTCTCCTATTCTTTTAGAGGATTCTATATCCTGTCTGAGACTGATCTGGTGAGTGGAAGTTCTTGCAAATAGCACTACTTTCTAGTCTAAATGAGCTCATGTTCTGCAGCTCTGCATTTCGACGGGCTCTACATTTTTTCTGAGAAGCAATTCTTTTTATACAACTCTTAACCTTTCTGTCCTTTAGGCGATGATAAAAAAAAAAATCCAACTTGTCAGCAGCTCTCTGAGATCAAACAGGAAGGGAAAGTGGATTGCGAACAATAGACTGCCATCCTTTACCTAAAAAGGCTGAAATTATGAAGAGGTATAAGGTGGGGACACATTTTTGACACATGGTTCTGTGCCAGAGCCTGAGCATTTTGAGGGTTTAACATGAGCTCTTGAAAGGTATTTCAGTGCGTGAACAGGAAGGAAGTTTTGCCTTAGCGAAAATCATGTCTAGTCCTGTGTTAATCCTGACAAAATTTTGAAATAGCAAAAACATTAATATATTGTTTTCTCAAAACATACTGATGTAGCAAAGTATATAAGCACTTGCTTAATACTTAATGTTAATAAAGGCTTATTTCTTTGCTTAAAATTAACTGCTTTCAAATGTTTTGTTCATTTTGGACCCAGAATTTTTTCTTATGCTTGAGTATAGGGAAAGCTTGATTAGGGAAATACTGATTTCAAAGTCTCCCCTCTTGCCCTTGAGGGATTCTGCTCCTTTGAAATAGGTTCTCTGCACATTATTTTTGGAGACAATTGCCTAGCTGAGAATCCAGAACAACTATTTCCTTAGTTCTTTTCCTCAAGCATGCTGGATAATGGAAACATACTATGTGTTTACTAAGTAGATCTACCAGCCGCTAGTCTGAAAACCCTTAGGACTTAGTCTTCAACGTGCATATGTGAAAACCTCTAAGAGGATCCCAGGAAGACCTCTTTAGTGCACCCCATCGAGTTCATTGAACTGCCTGTTTGACTCATAATACCTTCACTGTCTATAATGCTGTTACTTCTTGTGAGAAAATGCAGTGGAAAATGTGTTTTATCAATGCTTGCTTCACTGGGAAGAAATTTAATCCATGGTGCTCTGGTCTTTAACTTGATGGGTCCAGGTTATGAATGTTTTATCAGAAATTTTCCAAACAGGAAGGGCCTTGTCAACCATTATCAAGCTCGTCAGTGATAAAGCAGAGGAACGTGGGAGTATTTCATTCTGAGCCTCACATCTGGACTTTGAGAGCTCATAAACAGATGGGTTTTTTTCCCCATTTTGGAATCAGTAGTCCTTATGAATCCAGCTTAGACATCCTGAACACCTGGCATGGGAAAAAAAAGAAGTGCCAGGTTATTGGACTTGGACACATCAGGACACTTGCATTTCTTCTTGTCAAGTTAGTCTTTTTATTTTTGGCTATTCGGTGTTTTTTAATATCTCACACTATTTAAAAAGCCTTAAGAAAAACTAAACTCAGGTGTTCAAGTGATTTTTGCATTTCTGGGAAAGCAGTACTCCCAGTATTAATACAATTGGACTTCCGCAGTTCAGAATTAGACCTGCATAAAACGTAAAAGCAGTGAAAGTTTATTCATATGAGTTCAGGAATTTTTTCGTCACTTTGCTTCTAACTCAGTGATCTCATGTGAGTCTTACAAGAGAGAACTTGGGTTTTGCTGGAGTTCAAATCCATCCAGTCCCTGGGTATTCTTTTTGGCATTGTGTTTTTATATATGTATAATCTTAGTTCTATATAGTCATGACATTGAGGACACCCTTTCAAAACACCTAAGAAACCTAGGGTTTAACTGTGTTAGGAAACAGACAACACAACTGTGATAAAGCATGCTGCTTCTAGTCTTTGTGGAAACAAATAGTGAATTTTATAATTAAAGGACGCTCAACAGCTCTCTAAGAGTACTTAGCTGACAACACCGTAGCTGATACAATTATGGTATAGATAAATCTGTGCCAAAAAAACCCCAAACAATTATTTCTCAACCTTTAATTTGTCATGTAGGTTCAAGCACAAATCTCATTTTCTTAACTACTCTCACTGCACCAAAATATACATCACTTAATTCTTGGCCACAGTTGTGTTGGTAATTCTTTACAATTAATGAAACGTAAATCACAGCAAGTGTTGCATGTGTCCTGTGTCCCAAGATAGCGTATAATGCACTTAATAAATATTAAAACATGACCTATATTCATGCATCGTAATCATCCATTGATGGATTAATAGCACCCATCCTTCTGAGACAAGGCGGCCATTCATAACTTTTACAGTAAATGTCCCAGAATAGGGACAGTGTCCCTATATGACACCTTGCAATCCATCATGTTCTAGAGATACTGAGTATTTTACTACCAGGAACAACAACACATTTCTAGTTTCTGTTTTAGAAAATCCTGAGCATTACTTGAGTTTAGCCGTTTAACTGGTAAGTGTTTCCACACTTAAACCATTGTGGTAAAGGTCTCCTAAGAACAGAATAAGTGCTAATCATAAAAAATACAGGAGACTATCAACACAGGAAAAGCCCCTATGTTCACATGAGACCTCTTCCATAGAGATATATTTGAAATTATGAACATTTTGCTCATTGTTGGCAGGAGAGTTTGTATTTTCACTTGCATCAAACCAGTGAAATCACATGGGTTTTATAAATATATATAAGTTCGTACCAAAAAGTTCATGTTTTTGACCACCTTCTATGAGTTTAAGGAAAGATTTGGTAGAACATAAATCAGTATTTCATAGTGGTACCCAGCAATGACAGACAGCATAAAAGAATCCTGAAGTGTACCACAACATAATCAAGAACATTCCATTCTTCCACAATGTATCAAGTGAAGTCCTCATCTTTGTGAGGTCATTGCAATTTTTGCAGTCATTCACAGTGATTCATCTACCAGACTGCATGAAACCCTATAATGAAGTATGTTTCATTAATAACTTCTGGCTAGAGGACTATACTAAAAGGCCATACGCTGTAATTTTCAATTTTAAGTTATTCAACAACAGGAACAAGTGTATTTCTGTTGGAGGACTATCAGATGTGAAAGCAGCTTCTTTGGATTTTATGTGCCTTTAAGGAGACAAAACATTGTGCTAATTTGCAGTACACAGCCTAACATTCAGATCATAAGTAGAAGCCATTGAGGTCTTTTAAAATGGTGTTGCGAGGCAGTCTGAAGATCTCATCTAGTTTACATCCCTAGAGGTTGAGAGATGGAAAATTTGAAGCCTGTGAAAGGACATCTGGAGGATCAATAACCTGTAGACCAAAATCACAGAGGATGCCTGTATCAGGAAAATGCAGAACACGGCTTTTTCTTAAGTGAAAGAAGGTTCTTGGAAGCAGCACGGCATTTGTGTGTAGTCCCAGATTCTATATGGGGACAATAAAGGGGGACTGGCGGGCGGAAGCACTGCAGCTGAGTTGATGTAAGGTTTTTGTAATGGAAACTGAAAACCTAGATGAAACTGTGAAGTTCTCCCAGTATTACGTAAGAGAAAAACTGATTACTCAGTCACTAGTAGAACTAGTAAACTTCCTTATCTCTTGAATAAGTTTTTGTATTGCTCACAAAAACATTTCAGTGTGGGTGGTTTCAAAATAAACACTAGAGCATGAAGCTGAGGCTGTAATATTCTAAACATCCCTAATAATCTTACTCTGTGTTTCTGTGGTGAATGTTCATCCTTTGCGTCATCATGTGGTTTTTCAAGGAGGTTTCCGTGGCTTGATATCAGCCTTCAGGATCTCATGGGAGGATGAAGTGCTGTTCTGCTGCCTTGTGTGGTGAGATGTACTTATCTGTCTCCATCTCGGCCACACACAGCCTGTTTTGAGGCAGGAGAGACATGGGAAGTCCAGCTCAGAGAACACCATGCTATTCAGGTCTTGAAGTTGTCACTAAAAATCTAACAAACGTTACCCAGTTTCAGGGCATCATTATGGCCCTCAATGAGGTCTGATGAATTCAGGACACAGGCTTACTTTGTGGGAAGAGCATGAAGGATGTAAACTTAGTCACGTTGTTGTGTGAGTGCATGTTCACTGGGAAGAGACCTCCAGCTAGGACCAGACAGTAAGAAGCTCAGCTCAGTGGGCTATAGGCAAAAGGCTCCCTCCTGCTTGTCTCTAGCACACTAAGCCACCCAGCAGTGCCAGCAGGACAGGACAAAACAGATACAAAGCAGAGACTGTATCTGGAGTATGATTTTAAACCAGTTCCGTATTTACACGTCCACCAGACAGCCCTGGTGAATCTGGTGGCAAATGCTGGCAGATTAAAATGTCTGTCTTCAGGAAAAATCCTCTTCCCGTTAACTGTGGAGGACAATAAAAGCATCATAATGTAATTTTTCGATTTTGAATGAGATTAAAATAAAATTATGTTGCTTTTGTAATCTTTAAAATGAAATCCAGAGCATTCCATGACAAAACTAGGGAAACATAGGTAAGAAGTAATCTGGGAAAAATCTGGATGTTACTAGCAAGAAAGCAATATTTCTGATATGGCATTCACTTACATCTGAAGTAGGATTTTCTACTTCAATATATTTTATCCCATTTGTAGATTATTACTTTTAAATTAAGTATATTGATTAAAAATCTGTGGGTCCAACACCAGCATTTTTACAGATGGTATGCAGAAAGTGTTTCTATTTGTTCAAACATTTACTCTATATGTAGAATTGAGTATAGTGTTGGGACCCCCTACTGTACAGGTAAATAAGAAACAAGCCAATACATAACCAGATTTTAGTGAGCAAAAGTACCAGTCACAAATAACTGGAATGCTTTAACAGCTGTCTTTGCAGAGAGGCTGAATGAAGTCAAACCGAGAGAAGTCTGTACCGGGACTTTTCTATCCAGCGTGATTAATTAGACTTCTATCACATGGGCTTAAAACAAAAAGGAGCAAGATCTTTAGAGGCAAGTGAATTAATAAGTTGTCAGCAGTAATTTGCATTGTTGATGTATAGTATCTCACAGAAAATGATGCATAAGAGTCTGAGCATGTGCTAGAAGGAACTTCAGGGCATAATAATAATTTATTTGAAGGAAGGAGTATAACCATAACAAAATACAACAACAAAAAAAAAAATCCCTCTACAACCTGAAAACAACAGTAGTAACAGGCTATGAGGTAAAAGGACATGCAGTATGTGAGAGTTTTAATGTGATAAATCCAGGATGTTTAGCCAAATCCTTAAATGTGCTGCTTTCAAGTTTTAGTCTTCTTGATTGCTAGGAGAACCTTGAAACGCAGTATACGAATGAGTGGTGTCTCTTCAGCTTAGCTACTCCAAACTGAAAACAAAAGAAAAGCAGTACAATTCCAAGTACCGATCAAGCAGCAATCTCAAGAAGAGGAAGAGTTAGACCTTCTTCTGAGCCTTAGGCTAGCTGCTATTTCATATTTAGAGGGCCAAAAGCCCAATCAATCCTGGCAGAGGTACCATGATGTATATTGGAGGGAAGAGATGTTCTGAATCCCTCATTTGGCCTTTTCTGTCCTTCTGTACTAGAGTGTTTAAAAATATATCAGTTCCAACTCTTAACGCTTAATCATCCTTGCATTGTAAGAGTAATAAAAATGGCATCCAAGTGTAAATGATAATTAGTCCTGTCAACATTCACAATTAAGATTTTTAAGCATAACAGGAATGTAAATGTTTTCACTATGTCTCACTCTTACGGACTGTCGAGATAATCAGAAGACTTTCTGTCAGAGCATAAAAATAATGTCACCCTAAAAGAAAAGGGAGTCACAAATACGGATTCTTCTTATTGAACGTTTCTTGAAAAATCTAGCATTTTATTTGTTCAGTTTCCAAAAGGATGCTTCTCTCTCTCCCCAGGTAGCAGAGAACAGTTTAGAGATAAATTCACTTGTATGTGAAGATGTACCCATCAGTTATGGTAATCTTGAAGGTTTATGCAGGATCAGGTGCAAAAAATGCAGTGTCTCAGAGCTAAGGGCAAGGATACTGTCCATAAAACACTCCTCAAAAGTCTACAATAAACTCTAAACCCACAGTTAATGTAGAGGTATATACGTACACACACTTTGCCCAACTGAGTTTTGAGAATCTGCAGAGTTGGACATTCTCAGTCTCTGTGGGCATCTTGTTCCAGGGCTTAACCAAAAATTTTTTTTCTTATGTCCATCTGGAATTTGCCTTGCTGCAATGTTCAAAAATTGCCTCTCGTTTTTTCTTTCTTGTCCTGCCAACAGGAGTCAAGCTCTGTCTTCCTGATAGCCTCCATTTAGCAGCAGATTACTGCAACTGGATCCCCTTCATATCTCTCTAAGTCAAAATCAAAATTATGTAAGGATTTAATTACATACTTATTTTGTCTATTTAATTCCACATAAATTTTAATGACTTTATAAAATACACCTAACATTATGTGTAATTTGTTCGTATTATTAAAAATGCCAGTATAAACTGGGTACAAAGAGTACAGTTCCATGTTAAATTATCTGTTTAGAGTGGATTTTATAATTTTTATCTTTCGAGGTTAAATTTCTAAATGTATCCGAGAAAGAGGTATTATTACATACAAAGGACTACCATCTTCTGAAAATGTAGTATTTGCACTCCATTGAGATGACGGTCTTGNGATAANNATATGTAAGTGATAAAAATATGCAGTACAATCACTCCATGCTTCATGACTTCAATTTTGGATAGATTCTGACCTCTATGTAAACTGTGATTGCAGTTTTCTTTTAGTCCCATAGACTCTAATAGTTTCACTAGAAATGTGAGTCCCAAATTATGAAAAATTGCTTCAAAATGGAAAAAAGAAATAAATCTCCTTTTATTCCTCTCCAAATGGAGTATTATATAAAAGCATAGTTCAAGCACATATTTCATATTTAGTTGCTTGGGTTTCTCAGGCAGTGGTGTGTGCCTTGCCTGTGTTTTATGGGGCCCTGTGATTTAGTGAGTAGCCTGCTATAGCCAGTTGGCAGAAGCCAGCTGGAGGATGCCCAGCACTACAAGGATGTACCTGATGATGTGCTCATATGGACCCTGGTCGTTTCGTGCATGCGCAACAACTCTGCGTGTATAGGTCTGCTGCTGAATTGTGTGGGAATCTCGGGGACAAAAAGGGCTGCATCCCTTGCTTTCCTCTGCGCTCTGCTGTTTCTGGTCCCTTTGCCTTGGGGCAGAGTTGGGGAGTGAAGCAGCAGAGGAAGATCAGGCAGCGAGCGCTGAGGCAAAGTGGCCATGCTCAGCGCCACGGGACTGGGTGGGATGCATCCATGGGGTGCCGTGGGAAATGGCCAGTGTCATTGTGAGGCCACTGCCATCATCCTACGTAGGTTGTGGCAGTCAGGGAAGGTTCCCCATCACTGGAAAAGGATGATATCACAGCCATGTTCAAAAAAAAGAAAAAGGAGAAGCCAGGGAACTACCGGCTGGTCAGTCCCTGGGAAGTTCAGAGCAAACTCTCCTAGCAGTTATTTCTTCTAGGCAGAAGGTGACTGGGAACAGCCTGTGCGGATTTGGTAAGAACAAATGTTGCTTGTCAAACCTCCTTGTCTTCTGTGGTGAAGTTACTGTTCCAGTGGATGAGGGGGGAGCAATGGTCATGCCTTCACTTTAACACAGCTTGCAGCATGGTCTCCCATAGCATCTCTGTAGTCAGCCTGGAGACACACAGACTAGATGGGTGAACGACAAGGTGAGTGTCAAACTGGCTGGACTGCTGGGCTTCAAAAGTAATGGTCAGCAGCTAAAAGCCAGCTGATGCCTGATTACTAGTGATATTGTTTAGGTTTCAACAGAGGTGGCAATAATGTCTAATGTCTTTGTTCCTGGATGATGGGACAGAGTCAATTTTTGCAAGCTCAGCGATGACACCAAGCTGGGGAGCAGGGCAGGGAGACTTTCAGAACCTGGAGAAATTCAGAACTTGACTGACAAGGCTCTGAGCAACCTGATCAAACTCTGAAGTTAGCCCTGGTATGAGCAGAGGTTGGACCAGATGATCTACAGAGGCCCCTGAGGACTTCTATTATCCCATGATTCTATATACAGCATCTATGCAAGAAGCACACATTGTATATACACAATAGATCTTTTTTTGTTGAGAAATGTCCAACTTCGTGGTAGGGACAGAGATGCACAAGGCTCTTTATCCACTGAAATTCTACTCCTATGTAAGCAGGTGGAAAAGTTTTATCATTTTAAACATGCTTACTCTACTGCTTATGTGTGCAGAATCTTCTCATTTTTAAATTACAAAGTTATTTTGTTCCTCACAAAAATAATGAACCACAAGAGATGTCATTAATAATGCACCCTTCTGGATGTCCTAGATTTAGAAATGGTATGCTATAACAACATTTTTAGCTATCGATCATCCTTTAAGCAAAAATTTATCATACTTTTACAAATAGTCTCTTTTTGTCTCTGCACCTCTGCCTAATATAAAGGTGCCGCCTCTGTCAGACTTGCCTTCTCTATCATAAAATTTACTTTTATTTCATGCCAATTTGGGCCACAGAGTTAGTAGAGACGAGTTCAAAGTGGTTAGATACAGCTTGCAGTAGTCCAGAAAACTGAAAGCGCTGGTGGGTAAACGTAGCCTTTCCCTAAACAAGTGCAAGAGAACTTGGGAGAGATCTAAACACAGTGTTACCGAACCTAGAACTCAGTCATGGAGGCAAGCAGCTCCAAACAAGAAAGAATTAAAAGAAAATGTTACTTCAGGAAGAGACATACCAAAGAAGTCTTTATAAACTGATTACTGAGTATTGTTTAGGGAAAGTATACAGAAACTGAGAAAAGAGAGGTCCTGAGAGACCCATGGGAAATGATCAGTAGAAAATTCAGCACTTAGTACTTCTGTGAGTCTCTGAAACAGGGACAGACACGAGGCCTCTATGTCAATGGAGAGGTGAAGTTTCGTTTGGTCATTTTTTTGGGTAAGGGGAGGTTTTCTTTGCTTGCTGTATTTCCCTCTCCAGAAGGTAAAAGCTGAATGTGTTCCCCCTGTTCTGTCTTTGAGAAGAATAGCAGTCTGGAGTCTGTTTGTGTGTTTGGCAGCACCCTTTAGAGACCATAGCTGTAGAACAGGACCTCCTGAGGGGTTGGGCACAGCACAGACAGAAGGAGGTGAGGGTGAGAGACACACCTGCTTCTGAGTCTGCCCAGGGCATAAGCAGCATCAGGCTGCTGAAGGCAGTTTCCACTAGTGATCTGTGGCCAACTGAGCACAGAGGGGAGAGCCAGCTGGCTCTCATCCCCTCCTTTTCTACTTAGTCTAGGCAGCTGGAAGCTCTGTGGTTGTGTTAGGTCCTGCAAGGATCTTCATGCTTTCTGGATGCAGGGATGAGAAAAGACTGTAAAGAAGATAGGTGGTGATGCTGACTTCTATGGTGTCTCGATAGATGTAAGCTGTGAGGATGCACACTACTGTGAGGGCCCACGCTGTTGGCTACTGTAGCTTACCTGACAAAGAACTGGATAATCTGTTGTGCTTCAATTACTACCAATTAGGTATCCACACTCTGATTCATTTGGTGCCATTTCTGTTCCTTAATTCCTACAAATACAAAATAAGTTCTAAACCAAATTATTTTGTTTGTAAAGTAATTACCACTAATGACAGCTGCCAAAAAGACATTTTTGCCTAATAGTCTAATAAGAATTTGCCAATGGACAGCAGTGGAAATGAGCGGTCCATCATGCAGCACTTTCTTAAATTAAAAACAAAAAAAAAGCCAGATCTTTTCCTTCTCCTGATCTTGATCTTGCATGAACTTCATTGAACAGGTGTTAAGAAAAAATTACCATAATCTTACACACAAGGCTGTGACTGATACGTGACTCGGGAAAGAAGCCAGAGATCAGAGAATGCAACTGCTCGAAACCATCTACGTGCTTTCTGCCGCCAACTTGTTTGCAACCAAGAGTAAATGAGGTGACAAGGCAGCTCTCCATAGGAATGAGCATACAAAGTTTGAAGCTTGAGTATCTTCTCAAAAATGTACTTAAGACTGTGCCAGAGGAGAGAATGGATACTCTGGCCAAGATCAACCCAGAACCCTGCAAGCAGACACTGCTGTTGTTTAGCGCTGGGAGCCAGTTCAAAGTCAATCCTCCTGACCTAGCAACAAAATGTCTAAATTCTTACCCTTAAACCCAAGCACGGCATGCAGGTAATCTGCTGTGAAATCTTGAGCGGTAAAGCACTGTGTTTTAGATGTTTATGTTACCTATTTACCTTACAATTTATTTAGTCTGAAAAAGCAGTCTTCTGTACAACCGGACCTGCTTGCAGGGCTGATTTTACATTTTTTACACATATTTTTCTGCTTCAAGTGCATCAGCTCTGTTACTAGAATGCCTTCCTGCATATTCTGCTGGAAGCATTTCTTTGAGAATGTCTTCATGAAAGCCCATAAGCAATCAGAGAAGAAACTGGTTCTTCAGAAGAGAGTTCCTTCTGTGTCCTGCCCCTGTCCAGCTGTCATTTTGAAATAGGGGGAGGTGGGATGCAGAGAGGTTGAGGTGCTAGATCAAAGTCCTTTTGGAAAAAAGAAAAAGAAAGAAAAAAGGAAAAAGAGAAATCCAAAAGAAACCCTGTGAGTTATTTGTCCACCATTAGCTTGACTCAGGAATTTCTGTGTGTGGGTGTTTCTGATTTCAGTTAATTTTTGCAGAGCTGGTGGTTTCCTGTGTGTTGGCAGTGTGTGCCCAGTCTTTCCAATGCCGGTGTCGCCTTCCAGCCTGCTGCTCATCCACCTCTCTCTGCACCACTTGCAGCCTTGTCAGGGCAGATCTTGTGGGCAGCTCCCAGATGTTTCCTGACTTTCGTTATTTTGGGCGGGATGGCACAGAAACTGCACTTCAGTTCATCCCACTATCTGCAGCACCAGCATGATGTCCAAATAAACATTTTTATCCCTGCAGGAGTTTGGCAGTTGGCTTGCTACTGCCTGCTCTCAGAGCCCAGGAAATCCAGGATTTCTTTCCCAGACCAGGCAGAAGCGGATGTTACTGTAGTAGTGCAAGGAGCTGGATTTATATGATTGCAAAGTTGAAATTGCAACGAAAGGAGTATCTTGAAAATAAAGAGAAGTAGGGGTGTGTGTAGGTTTCGTGTATCTCTGATTTCTGCACAAAAGAGTTCAAACCACGGTCACAGTAAAGAGTGTGGCGGAAGGCAGGGACAGAGCAGAATGGTGTTGAGGCCTGATTTCTGCTCGTAAAAGAGTGCTGGTATGCAACTAATATCAGTTTACAAGGCTTTTTAATTCAGCATATTAGCAGCAGCACTCTTCTTTGCATGTAGGTCCTTTTAATAATGTCCAATGTATGACAATTTTAACTTTCTAATAGAGATCAGACAGTGCTCTACATATACCTTCTGCTATTTTAATGTAGTAACGTCTTGCAGTTGTTGATTTACCATATGATCTTTTAAAGAGGACTAAATGCTTACCCTTGTTAATATATTTAGTTCAAATAATCTAGGTAGTAAATGCTTTTGTTTGATAGCCCATATTGCCATCAACTGCAAATTGCCATATGGTCCTTTGTTTTGGGAATCATGCACTGAAGTCCACCTTGGTGTAACCAGGAGTCACAACAAATGGACGTGAAGTGGGATGTAAGGCAGCAGAGCATGATCATGCATTTTAAAAGTTCCTGGGTCCATTTTTACGTGACGTGGATGACCTATTCCATTTGATGCCATGTTATTTTTATTGTACCAAATAATTGTTTGGTTTTTGCCCCCTCTCTGAAGCGAATGGAGGCTTATGAGACCTTGCTGTGTGGGACTGATGTGTTTGCCTGTGTATCCATTCCTCTCATGAAGGCTTTTTGAATCCATCAGTTACTTGCAATATAATTTAATAGTGAGGTTTCTCTAAGGCCCATGAAAAACAGGTAGGCAGACAAAGGTGCAGAACAACTGTGGCTCTCTTGCTGCCTAGGGAGTTCATGCCTCATTAGGGAGTCCAGGCAGGAGAGGCCTCACAAAATGCTCCCCTGGTGGCAAAAGCTTTAGTCAGAACCAGTACCTAAGACAACAAGCAGGAGACAGAAATCAATAGGAAACCTGGCTCCATTAGCACCCCTGATTCCAGAGCCATTCGTTTTTCCTTTACATGTTGCACAAAGGCTTATTTACACCACCGTTTTCTAGTAAGTCTTCGCTTCTAATTGACCTTATTTTGTCTCTTTTTTTATATATTCCATAAGGGGTACTTTCTCCTCCATCATTCGTTCCAACTCCCAAGTTATTTCCTAGTGTGTTGAGGTGTTTTCTACCTTGCACCTCAGTATGTACCCAGTTCTGACTACAATTTGGCACTTGCAAACAATTTATTTTCTGTGTTAGTTAGTTAAGCTGGCTTCTAGTACTTCAAGAAAAGTTCCTTCAGACAGGCAGAGGGAAAGAGGCAAACAGACTTGAAAAGCAGGCAGACATCAGAGACCGACAAGACAAATGGCCCTGATTTTCCTCACATGCTGTGTGGGATTTGAGGGAAGGTAGATTAACTCTCTCCTCATTTAGTTTAGGGTTCTCACTGTGGCAATGGGAGTGGTTTTGTCCTCAAGTGAGGAATGAGTGAAAACCCCAGAAGATTTGGAACTTAATGTATTTGCAGTTCTTTATGTTTTTGTCTAGCAAGATATTTTAGCATTCACTATCATTTGGCCTACAGGCTTAAATAATAAATTATCTGAGGTAGCGGAAATATTTTTTGTTCCATTTGTGCAGTGCCCAGTACTGTGTGATGTTGATCCACGGCTACGGCTTACACATTGCACAGATGCAAAATAAGGCTAATAAAGGCAGCAGAAAGTACAGTTTTTGTTTCCTCTTTTTTTTTTTATTCGTGAAACTAATTGTATCTTGGGAGGTGCACGTTTGCCCACATGCAAGAGTCTGGGTGCTGAAAGAGCTTAGCTTGCAAAACCAGGAAAGCAGTGTTTGTGCCGGTGGCTCTGGGAGTACAGTGCTGCTTTTCATTGTTGCTATTTCTTTAGAAATGGAAATTTCCAGTTTAACGCACCATCATGTGTTAAACACTACAGCATGCAAAATACATCTGATATCAGCTAGGAAATACGTCCCTGGATACTTGTTAGTGTAGTAACCATAAAAGAAGGTCAGTTTTTTGACCTTATATTTAGCCTGGGAAGGATTTTCGCATGTGAATCACCCTAATACTACTTTCTGCATGAGCATTTATCATGTAAGGGACTTAAGAGGGTTCAAGAAAATCATGCAAACTCCTGCTTGGTGGGTTTCTTACAGGTAATCCCAAAGCTAGGGTTGGCTGAAATTTTTTTAGAAGCAGCAACAGTATAGCAGTACCAGTGTAGTGCTGTGTCCACAACAATTAGCTTTCTTCATTGGAAGGACACCAGATTACTTCGTTTTCACTGTATTTTTATTGTACCAATCCTCTGCCTACAGCAGAGGCCTCACCTTGGAGGCAAGGTGAGAATGGGAGACATGAAGAACCTTCCCCTATCAATCCCTCTTGATTCTAAAAGATTTTTGCTTGGTTTTAACCCTTCTTTAGATTATATAGTACCATCCATTTCCAAGGTCATCTTGGAGTTGTACTTAGGCAATCTGAGGGGGTCTGAAATACGGCAGTGCCCTTGATATTTCGTGATGTGCTATGGTTGTAGCATACGACTTGCTGTAGTTAATGTATTTACAGCGTGCTGGGAAGGTGCTGTGTATGGTGAATTGCTCCCAGGCACAAACTGTGCTGCTCCGGCTCTGTTACTTTTGAGGTGGTTCCTAATACCTCTGTGCAATACTATGGTCACCTGTGTAAATGTGTAAGATTGGTTAGAGCTAGCTTCAGGATATTTGAAAGAGCATTTCATGCCATTCTGAGAACAGACTCTAAGTTTAGCACAGTTTTGTTGTTTGTTTTTTTAAAAATTTATTTCTTTTTAACAGAAGTGGAAACAGTTTAGCAAACCTGGATTCTTGCAAGCAGATTGTGCTGACTGTGAGGATAAGTTTGTGGGCTGAGTTTTGTATCTGCTGAAACTATATAAAAATCTTAGTGTGAACTGCAAGCTAAAATGATGCTGTTGCTCAATTTGCTTTAACTACAAGTGCCTGCAAAAGATCAAACGATTTAAGACTGTCTCTGAGGACCTAAAAAATGCACAATCCTATTAAAATACTCTTGAACTTTTAATTATTTTCAGGTAGAAGTGCAATAGAAGTTTATGCCTAGATTTTCCTATCTGGAACCAGCTTCCTTAGAGGGCAGGTTAGGAAAAGTGCAGGTGATTCTAGTGGACAGACACAGGAGTTTAATCAGGAGCTGGGGCACAGCATGAAACCCAGCCTCAAGAAAACCTGCCAGTACAAACATGCACTGCCTCTCTTGCTGGAGGTACTCCACTTTGAATAAATAATGGCTTTTGAAATACACTTTCAAATATCCCAGAAGAATGTTGTGCATACTACCTTTGTACCACAGAGCCACAGGATGACTTAGGTTGGCTGGGACCTCTGGAGGTCCAACCCCTGCTCACACCAGGGCTAACACCAGAATTTGATTAGGTTGCTCAGGGCCTTGACCAGCCAAGTTCTGAACATCTCCAGGTTGGAGATCCCACAAGACTCTGGGCAGCTCATTCCCACAGCTGACTTTCCTCACTGGGAAGATTATTTTTCCCTCCCATCCAGCTGGTACTTCCCTTCCTGCAGCTTGTGATTTGCTGCGTCCTGCCATGGCTGTGCATGTCTGAGAACAGTCTGGCTGGGTGTTGTCTGTGACCACCCATGAGATAGTGGAGAAGCCCACCAGCCTCCCTGTTAGCCTTCCTGCCCTCCTGCAGGCAGGGGAGCCCAGCTCCCGCAGCCTCTCCTGATGCCCCACCAGACCCAGCCCCCTGCCTTCCTCTGCCACACTCCCTCCAGTACAGCAGCAACAGCTCACCTGCGCTGAGGAGCCTGCAGCTAGACATAGTACTCAAGAGTAAATCTCCTGCTTTCGTTTTCCAACAAATATTTAAATTCTTTCAGCACAGAATTTATTTCTACCTTTCCTCTGCATTTCTATGTGATTTGTTTCCTTATAGTGAGGTCTGTAGTATTTTTTTCCATCTCACAAGTACAGATTTAGTAACAACACAAGTGAAACTATTTTTTCAACCCTTATTCTGGGTTCAGTGACTGGGAAAAAAGACAAAAACCTGCTTTTCTTTGGCCTTGTGTGATCACAAATGATTTGGGCACAACCACCTCCTGCAAGGGAATCCTGCACTGATTCTTCAACAGTCATTGCCAGCTGAAAAATAACTACAAATAGCTGTCAATGCAAAACGTGGGCTCCTTCTCTGTGTTTCAGCTCCCAATCTCTCCCTAATCTGGAATCCAAACAGCTCTAACCACCTTACTTTCTCAAATTGGGAGATTCAGAAGATATGCATGACATCTTTTTGAGGAGAGAAAACACAGTTAACAAAATAGCTCCATAATCTTAAATAGTAATCTCCATTATTCTGATACTTTGCAAATATATTATTTTTTGGCAATTCACAGATATCAAAGTGATATTGGACTAATGAGAATTAATTTGGTCTTCTCTTGGAGGAGTGTAATAAAACATGAGGAAATGTACTGCTCTTTTGATGGACCCAGGTCTCTTCTAAAACATAAACCTACTACTCCACCATTTTAATGTTACTTTCCACATGTTCTTAAAGAAAAAGGACAAACATGAGGGGGGAAAGGGAAGAATTAGGAGAACTCCAGCCAGTTTGGGAGATCTGATTTCAGTGGTGTTTTGTTAGGATCATCTCTGGGATGCTGATTAATTAAAAAACCTCAACATATGTCACCAATGGTAGCAGACTGACGTGGCAGTTGACACCATGAGCTTGAGGGAGCCCCAGAGCTGGGCAGCTCGGCCTACTCTACTGGAAAGCAGCTGTGCTTCCAGGGAGGCTCTGCTTCTGCAGTTCTTACTGAAGTCTGCTGAAATTCAATACTTCTCTGTAACGAAACCTTGGAGAAATAAAGGGCTTGATACTTCCGGCTGGAGATAAATATCTCTGCTAAATGACCTGATCTTAGACGTTCAGGGGGCTGCAGTTTAAACATTATTTGTATTCTCAGGCTAACAGAAACAGAGACTGTATTACGTTGCCTATCTTAGATGATCTCTGCTGATGAAATATAAAGACGCAATAATCACTGCAAATAAAATCTGCTCTGTGGCTTTGTCATTCCTCAAATTGTATCCCTATTCTCAGGCTTCAAAATGGTATAATATACCAATTCAGAAATGAAATTGATAAGCCACGTATCAAAACTGGAGACCTCTTCTCTGATCAGTAACATTCTGTGAGCTATTTAAATAACAAAAGGCCACCCTTGCTAGGCTTCCACTGAAGGTCTGCTCTCTCAGGGTTTTTTTCCCTGTACAGCACTTGTCTAAGCAGAAATGCTCCCTTCTGTGGTTGTGTGTAGTGTCCACAGCAGTTAAGGCTTGCAGGTGACCACAATTTTAACTTGATTTTAAGACAAATTTCCTCTGGGAACCAGTCACAGATTTCTAAACTTGGAATAGAGAACCACGTGTCAGAACATTATCTAGCATGGTGGTAGTGAGTGTGGCACTGTGCAGGTATGGATTATTTATCCGTAACTTCCATGCCATAGCAGCATTTGTAAGTCTTACAGCATCTGCTAACAGTTACACTCAGAACTAGCCCAAATAATGATTAAACATAAGGAATTAATGGTGTTGCTTCCATGCCCATCTTGAGAGACTAAGCCTCTAGCTCTATGGCAG
>Ga0065711_1035672_pt1 | contig 21985 bp, 11 predicted proteins | sample Hoacrofraction12_FD_59098 | JGI IMG/M metagenome (GOLD analysis project Ga0065711, IMG submission 59098) | Hoatzin crop microbial communities from Cojedes, Venezuela - Epithelial fraction 12 v2 (version 2) | ecosystem: Host-associated > Birds > Digestive system > Esophagus > Crop | place... | reverse complement strand
ACCAGGTTGCTCAAAGCCCCATCCAGCCTGGCCTTGAATGCTTCCAGGGAGGGGGTAGCCACAACTTCCCTGGGCAACCTGTTGCAGTGTCTCACCACCCTCATAGTAAAGAATTTCTTTCTTCTATCTAATATAAATCTACCCTCTTTCAGTTTAAAGCCATTACACCTTGTCCTGTCACTACATGCCCTTGCAAGAAGTCCCTCTCCAGCTTTTTGTAGGCCCCTTCAGATACTGGAAGGCTGCTATAAGGTCACCCCGAAGCCTTCTCTTCTCCCGGCCGAACAGCCCTGACTCTCTCAGCCTTTCCTCACAGGAGAGGTGTTCCATCTCTCTGATCAATTTGTGGCCCTCCCCTGGACCCAGTCCAACAGGTCCATGTATTTCCTGTGCTGAGGGCTCCAGAGCTGGATGCAGGACTCCACATGGGGTCTCAACTCAACACGCTCCCATAGTGTCTCCTTAATTAGGGTTTAGCAAGTCACCAAAGAAACCAACAAAGCAACTGTATGAGGGAAAGTAATCCCAAGGCAAAAAAACTTTGACTCGTTAATGTGATCCTTTATTTGCTCTATAAATTAGTTGTCTATCCCTTTCTAATCCCACTTCAAAGTTTTCCATTTTGGCCATAACTGAGTACAAGACGCCCTTTCTTTCTTTCCTCTCTGTGCCTCCCCTGTGATACAGGATACTCAGGACAAGGATATTTACCGTGCACCATCATTTTAGATACACCTGCAGACAATGCACGTTTCCTAGTGAATCCAGTGGTGGCCTGTCAGCACCAGTCATGTATGCTAAGAACAAACGGGACTTGGGTGCAAAGGAAGGATGCTGGTTCTGAGCCACTGTTGTTCATCAGACTCATGGCTTTTCATAGCATTACCTCCAGAGTACGTCACTCTGCAGGGCGTTCTGGCCTTCTTATTACTACAGGTAAGACAGACACTTCCATGAGGTTCTGATTGCACTGAAAGCCTGATGATATCAATCTTTTTCCTTCTCTCCAATGTGCAGTGGACTGCCAGCAGTGTCCAGTTCTGCAACACACAGACTTCGGAAAGTCTCTCTCCCAGCTTTTGTGAAACATTAACCAATTCAGGGAGAAGTACAGGAAACAAAGTGCTCTGAGGATCATCCATCTGTCTGCTATAATAAGAAGACAAACGCACACACACTGCCAAGATTAGACAAGGATAAATCCCGAGTCAAACCCCTGCTAGAAAGTTCATGATACTAGCTCCATAGTCAGAAGACTTTAAAAAGTCACGTTGTGGTCTTTCCACTTCTTTTCTGTTGATGTTCATGGGAGGATGAAGGAGTGGAAAGGAAGATTAGAATTTTTCAAAGTTTTTCCTGAAAAGTTGGAAACCAGAGAAAGAATGTCTGTGAACGAAAGTCTTAGGGTATGACAACATCAGATATCTGTGGCATCCTGATCTTTCAGGGGAAAAAAAAAGCTTGTGGCAGTATTACTCAATATTCCCTTGTCTGTATAAAAGATGGAGCTATAATATACACTGTAAGCACCCAGTTCTATTTTTAGAGCTTTATGAAAGATCAAAGAGACATAACAGTATAAAAAAATGCCTGGTCTTTGAATCTTGTGTGGAAGGTGTTTAGGACCCTTGTTGATTACTTCAAAGGGCTCAGTACAAGTCTGTGTTTTGTTTCAAATCTCCTGTGTTGCCTCAGATAAATCATCGGCCATATTCTGATCACAGAATCACAGAATCACAGAATGGTAGTGGTTGGAAGGGACCTCTGGGGATCATCTAGTCTAACACCCCTGCCAAAGCAGGGTCACCTACAGCAGGCTGCACAACAGCACAGGACCCTGTCCAGGCGGGTTTTGAATATCTCCAGAGAAGGACACCACAAGCCCTCTTGTCAGCCTGTTCCAGGGCTCTGTCACCCTCAAAGTGAAGAAGTTCTTCCTCAAGTTCAGATGGAACTTCCTATCCTTCAGTTTGTGTCCATTGCCCCTTGTCCTGTCACTGGGCACCACTGAGAAGAGTCTGGCCCCATCTCCCTGACGCCCACCCTTAAGAAAGTTATAAGCATTTGTAAGATCCCCTCTCAGCCTTCTCTTCTTCAGGCTAAATAAGCTCAGCTCTCTCTGCTTTTCCTCGTAGGAGAGATGCTCCAGTCCCCTAATCATCTTCATAGTCCTCCACTGGACTCTCTCCAGTAGTTCCTCACCTTTCTTGAGCTGGGAAGCTCAGAACTGGACACAGTACTCCAGATGAGGCCTCACTAGGGCAGAGCAGAGGGGGAGGAGAAGGTCCCTCAACCTGCTGGCCACACTCTTCTTGATGCATCCCAGGATCCCATTGGCCTTCTTGGCAACAAGGGCACACTGCTGGCTCATGGTCAACTTGTCATCCACCAGCACTCACAGGTTCCCCTCCGCAGAGCTGCTCTCCAGCAGATCAGCCCTGAGCCTGTACTGGTGCATGGGATTGTTCCTCGCCAGGTGCAGGACCCTGCACTTGCCCTTGTTGAACTTCATGAAATTCCTCTGCGCTCAGCTCTCCAGCCTCTCTAGGTCTCACTGAGTGGCAGCACAGCCTTCCAGTGTATCAGCCACTCCTCCCAGTTTTGTATCATCAGCAAACTTGCTGAGGGTACACTCCATCCCTTCATCCAGGTCACTGATGAATAACTTGAACAAGACTGGGCCAAGTACTGACACCTGGGGAACCCCCTAGTTACCGGCCTCCAATGAGACTCTGCACTGCTGATGACAACCCTCTGAGCTCTGCCATTCAGTCAGTTCTCACTCCACCTCACTGTCCACTCATCTAGCCTGCACTTTCTGAGATCCCTATGAGGATGTTATGGGAGACGGTGTCAAAAGCCTTGCTGAAGTCAAAGGTAGACAACATCCACTGCTCTCCCCTCATCTACCCACCCATCAGTATGGTAACACTTTAAACGCTAAAACATATTCTGTCTTATATCAGCTCTGCACACTGCAGAGAAAAAAGAAGATCTAGCCAGATGGATCTAGTAGGGTTATGCAAGCTTGGCATCATGCTTTTCCTTACTGACTGTACAGGGAGCCATGTTCAGTATCATGCACTGTAAGATATGATTTTGGGTAAGGGGAAATGTGAGTTTTCCACAGAGTAAATGAATTTACCTACACTGGACTCCTTTCCAGCATTGCAGTAGGTGATCTGAACATGGGCCTTAGCCTCTCTCATTGCATCTGCCCTTCTTCCTTGCAGCAACGCTCTAAGTTTCTTGACAACTGAAAAAACAGTTAATGTAAGAGCTGTAGATAGTCTCTGCAAATATTTTAACCTGCTTTAGCTACCATCAGAGCAAGATGCTTGCCTAGCACCGTGCACAGTTTGTTGTGGTAAAACAAGGGTCTTTCTGTATTTCCTTAGGGGAAGAAGCAGCAGAGGGGCAGGTTCTGAGGCTGCAACGACCGTGGCCAACTCAGGGTACTATACAGTCCCCCCAGGACAAAGGAGGACAATTGTGACTCCAGAGTGCAGCTTTGAGGCACGAATCACCTCCAAGGAGTGTCTTTGCCATTGATATTTACCGGCTAACATGGAAAGCACCAAAGACCGAAAAAATAATGGGGACGTTTATGACTGAAGAAGTAAGAGGACTTCTTGCCTTTGCTTAAAAGGACTTCTTTCCTCTAAACCCCATTTTGTTTCTTAAACTTGCATTTTACTTTAGATAACTAGACAATCAGTACACAAATTTGACCACAATCCGGGTGATCTGACTGGCTGAGTTTGGTCTGCCCTGCCACATGGCTGAGAGTGAAGGGGGTCTTTGAGACCTGGTTTGGGGAACAGAGATTGTGGGTTTTATGTTTTATCAATTTCTACTCATACTGACAAATATCTGATTCAAGCTAAGTTCTCTCTTGCAAGCTGACTTCTTATGTTATGATATTTACAGCTTTTCAAAAGTCTTCTGAAAGGATAGGAGCTGTATCGATTAACTTGCATCTCTTCTAATGTGTCTAACTTTATCCAAACTTTTTTTTTTAATCTCTGATGAATTACGAGTTGATGAATGGTCAATATCAGCTGGCTGAAGGGGATTGCTCTAAGACTTGCACTCTTTTAGACTTGTGCCGCATTTTAGATAGATAGGCTCAGTGTGAGTAGCTTATTATTCACAGGCTGAATTCGTGCAGATGTTGCCACAGACTAAGGCCATCCAGACAGGTCTGTCCTGCAGATACACCGATCACACAGGACAGATGGGCCCTGTAGAGTGTCTGAACAAACCATGTAGGAGGTGGTTTCACACCATTGCTGTGATGGGCATATACGCACTATAGGTGGACTGTGAACGTACATCACTAAATGCACCCCAAAGACAGAAGTTTTTTGTCCATCAATTGAGTTCCTCATGGAAATCACTTGGATTTCAGCAACAAGGTAGCATACATGAGATGGAAGAAGAAGATTGAGTTTCTCTCCACTTTCAGTGCTTAGAATCTTTAATACAAATGAGACCCTAAAGCTGAAAATAATTATTCACTTGTGTTGTTTCTTCCCTATTCTGCCCACATACTATGAAACAGTATTTCCAGTATCCACAGAAACCTCAAGCGTAATAAAAAATAAGATTTCTATAAGGCGATATTTTCCCTCTGATTATGTAGTATATTAGTTCGTGTACCCAGCTGAGAAAAAGTATTAAGCCTAGTATACAGAGAAAACAAATAGGAGTGTGATACTTCGCCTTAGGGCTGGAGGAGTTCTTAATTTCTTCCATTTCCTCAGCTCTTATTTATACCAGAGTCAGTTATGTTGCACAGTCACGGTTGGCTTGGGAGACCTGAAAGTGGAGTGAAGGGCAGCAGGAAGAAATGAACTTTTCAATTGATGGATGAAGGAGTGTTTCCATGTACATAGCATATTAAAAAAGACTATACTGAAAGAAACAGTGGTTCCTTCTCACCTTGTGATGGCATCTGTCAAGTTTAGAGGGAACGGGTATTTTTCTAGTGTGTGTTATAAAATGAAGCCAGGTTGGAGGAGGAATTGATTTCCCTGTAAAACAGAAGCTTTCATAAAATCAGCTACGAGATTTTATTTCTCAGAATAAGAGAAAGTAAAAAAATATAACTTTTTGTTTCAATGTTGAGATGGTTTCATATTCAGCTGCTGAAAAAAGAGAGAGAAACTGGGGCAGAGGGGCACAGAGAAAGAAAATTATTTCAGGGTAATTTTTTGATGGAGGCAATCCTACAGGAAAATTACAATTTTCAGAGGATTTGCATAGGGGCAAGCAATTCCTTTCCCTCCTCCCTTAGAGGTGGTGAAGCAGCAGATGGTGAAACCAAGATCCATCCTGTTCCTAAGCAGTGCAGCCACTCTGCTACCCAGGGAGGTGAGAGGTTTTTATGATGTACTTGTTACATTGCATGGTTTGGCAACACCCCTACAGAGTTCCACAACCATAGGATAGTGGTTTGTAGCTAGAAGCCCAGTTATTTTCAACTAGAAGGAAAATGCTTTCTTTTTTTCAGGTTTAAATACTCTGTTCTTCATTGACACTATCACTCTGCCAAGCCTACGTCAGACTTTCATTCCTGCTGCTTTCCCTATGTCATTTCTCTCCAAAAGGGACTTCTAAAAGTCAACAGCGGAGACCTTCACTCTGGCACCATTTCAGAAGCAGACATATACTCTCTCCAGCCTGTCCACCTGTGCCCATTCCTTGCAGCAGTACAGCCCAAGCTCTATATGGCTAACCAAAGTGCAAAGGGATGGAGCCAGACATGAGGCTGCTGCGAGCCTGCCATGCCCTGAGGTGGGTTTGCTGCAGGGGTGCACATGGCACCACTGAAGTGGGAGACAACCCATTTTGATGGAGACCAACTCAAGCAGAAAGCTCATTTCTTCTGCTACAGTTGCCACTGACTGGCTCTTTGGAGATGGCTGCGTTAGTTCACTTCCCAAATTCAGCTGTGCTTGCTTTTTTCCAGTCTGACACCTTCTTTTCAGAAAATAAAACATTTTACAAATAGTTTTATAGGAATTTTATTCTGAATGGAGCTTTATCCTAAATGGTCGCTGTTTCCCCAAAACACAGGCCAGCTTTTCTTTGTGCTTTGGCTCTTATTTCTCCCTTTAACCCCCTAGGTCCTAAGCTCTGGGGCCAGAGATGTTTCTTACTTCATGAGATGACTGTAGTATGTACAGCAGAGCCCTGGTGCCCTGCAGAAAATCTGGATGCTACTGTAGTACAAACAGCAGCAATAACTCTCATAGAAAGAAATACGGTGTCTATGTAAACAGAGCCCATCCTACTGAGATGTTCTTCTGCTCCAGACCATCTTGTTGTTCCAGGGGGACATATCAACATCATCTCTGACATGGCTCTCCCTGTCAGAGCTGTAAACAGCAGGTACCTCTCATTCCTTTCTGAGGTGATGGGCTATATAGTGGCAGAATTTCTGCATCCCACCTCTCAGCGCTCCTAGGAGGACAGCCAGCCTACAGATCTGTGAGAGAAGTAACTCTCAGTCTCTAGTAAGTGAAGTGTTTCAAGAAATAAACCCATGTACAATTTCGTGCCAGAATAGATTCTACTTTCAACCAAGTAAAACTTTGTTGTAGGCTTTGCCTCTTCATTTATTTTTCTTTATTTTCATTCTGCATTGTTATGCATAGACATATTTTTGGGTGATTAAAAGGGACTTTCAATCATTCTGTGGAACATCTGAGGCTGCACTATGAATCACTATTGATCTGCTGACCACTGGAAAGCAAATGTGGCTTGAAAACTTTCTGCCGGCATCTATCAGTTAATGCAATGGGGAGACCCACTCTTTCAGTTCCCTGCAGTCAGCATTGTTGAGGCTTCTAGCATAACAAGGACATGAAAGAGTATTGGACATGAGCTCCGTTTCAGAAATAAGAGTATTTCCCTGAAGTAACAATCACATCTCGTTTAGACTATAACTTTCCCACAGGCCAAAGAGAGGCAGTGCTTTCTGTATAGGTCACTGCACTACACTTAAGAAGTCTTAAATTACATTTCAGCTGTGGCACTGTTTTCCAAGACAAGATGCTGAGTTTGTCCCTGCCTCAGTTTCCCTGCCTGTGAAATTATAGTGTAATCTGAAGCGTACTGAAGGAAAGTGCTCTGGAAGAGCTGAATATATTACTAACAGTAACAAAACAGACTGTTGGTTTTTATATGAGTATTACATTCTCAGACTGCACTGAATTTACATCTGCACACCTGAAATTTGCATTAAAGAAATCCAGAAAGCTCAGGCAGTCACAGTTTCATATGGCATGGGAAGAAAAATGCACCTTGGAAGAAACCAACTATTCTTCTGATCAGAGCAATCCAGCAAGACAGTAGTCAACCAAGTCCCTCCAATGGGGGCTGGGCCAGCACGGAGGCTCTCAGATTTACCACCTATAGATCAAAGAGGCATAAAAACCACAAGCCAGACAAACAGGGCAGGCTAGCTTGCTCGTATGGTTGCCTTGATAATTAAGGCTTATGGAGAGTGCACATCCTTGCTCAAATAATGCCCAAAAGAAGGCAGCCAGAACACAGCCTGCATCTGGAAGGGTTTGACTCACATGCTGCTGAGTTATTCATGGCATGTGAGCTGCGTGGAAGGGCTCTTTCTAACTTGTTTTGTTTTGATGCTGATGGGAGAATCTTTTCTTTTGAAAACAGCCTCCTAATGCATCAGGACAGCTGCCTGGGATACACCTCATTTAGCGGCAATTGTCTCTGTAATGTTTATAACCCTCCCACCGCCATCCAATATACAGTCATCATTTATCCTCTCATTTGCCTAACACAGTGTTAAAATGCCCTTCCAGTGCTTTGTTTTGCTTACTTTTCCATTCCCTTGCTGTCCTCATGTCAGAGATGTTAAAACCTCTTTTGAACAGCGAACATCTCTGTATCAAGGATTTGTGACTGAAGGATGCTTTCTCCAATTTTTACCCTGCAGCCTCTCCCTCCTTTTTAATTACAAGCTCTGGAGTATGAGGCACCGTCTATCATTCCTTGTTCATTATATTTAACAGATGCACATTTCAGGCTCTTCAACAAACTGACCAGACATACAGAGCATGTTAATCTGCTTGCGAAGTCTGCCCTTTTAAAATCAATAATGCTATTGTCTCCTCAACAGAAATCTCAGGATATGGGGTGGGGAGAAAAGAAAACAAGGTCAAACAAAAAAAAAAACCAAATATGTGAGCTACAAAGCTCCTAGCATCATTCTTAGGGATCATCTGTGCAGTAGTTTGTCACAGTCCAAACATGACCGCTTTGTTGTAAAAGCCTTTGTACACACATGACAAACCTTACATCTTTGCAACTGGTAAATTGCTCTGTGACTTTTGTTCCTATTAGAAGAAGGAGTAATTTCACACATGAGTGAGTTCGTTCATAGTCAGAGTGCCTGGGGCTGGACTTCTGTGCTGATGTATTTTGTCTCTCCATACTAGCTCACACCCTGCCCTCATTACCTCCAACATTTAAGGCAATGGCCTTCTTACAGATCAGGTGTCACCACCCCATTTTAATGATAATGTTCAGTTAGGTCTCTGCTTAGTCACCTGAGAAGCCATTGGACCTATGTACCACATTTACTACGTCTTGATAGCTTGGCTTGCATAGTGCTCATCATAGCTTTTCCAGCTGGACACCATGCTGGGATCTTAGGACCCTTCTACATCTGGGGAAAAAAAAATAAATGCTGGCAATTCTGGTGGCCAGATACAGAAACTATGGTATATTTGAGACCTTCAGTGTGATAAGAGTTGGGTAGAGATATAGCCAGAAATTCATGCAATGATACATAAAAACCTATGCCTCCAAGAGCTAAATCAAGAATACAGGCAGCTTCCTAGACAATTTTCCACAAGATGATGATCTTAAATAGGAATATGAGCACGAGCCTGCTTTTTGTTCTAGCCATAACCGACACATGTGGCATTGATACCTTCCACACAGATTAAGATTAAAAGCAACAGCTTTTCCCTTCATGCAAGTGGTTCAGGAACCCAAATAAAAACTGGTCTGAATGAACAGACCCCCAACTATGTTTGGCCTCGTAGTAGGGAGACCTGTTACACTAATTCTTCATCTGCATCTCATATCCACAGGGCATCATAGACAATACAGATAATTCTAGCCATTAAAGAGAATAAAAATTTTCTAGGACAGACTGCTGAATTGCAGTAAATGCAGCTCAGGTTGAATAATCCAGAACAAAATGTTTAGTTCCTGTTTTTCCTGTTCCTTAACTTTCCCTGGAATAAAACAGATGCACAAATCAACTCAGTGATTTTGACTAGTTCCTTGAGATTTAGTGTTTACTTGAGAAATAAAGCTACTCTAGGGCATTAAGAGCACACACGACTGAAGATGAGAAATTTGTAGAGAGTATGGCAAGCACGAAAACTGGAATAAGAAATATGCTGGTAGTGGATTTATACTGTTTACCACTCACAAATTGTAGAGGTCACTTGAATAACTCTCTGTCCTTTCGGTATTGTTTTCAGAGTGTCAAGCAACTGTGTCATCTGACAAGTGAGAGCTTCACCTGTAAGTATGTCGGTTACATTTGAAGTAGGTCCACAAGAAGCATGTGGCAGTGTTGAAATCTATGTGCATGAAGCTTTGGTCTGAGGAGAGATCCCAGTGGGGTCCTGAAAATGTCTTAGAGCTTTGATAAGCAGAGTGATCCTCCAAAAAAGAAATGCATGGCCTGAAAATGTAAAATGCAAGGTGATACTGTCAAGTATTCCTTCCTGACCCAGATGAGCTTTATAAGGCACTGGAAATTGGTCCTTTACAATGTGCAGTAATGTAAACCCATCTATTTCAAGGGCGTTCCTGCCTACGCTGAAAAAAGGAAGAAAGGCAAGGACAAAAATCATAGAGTTTGGACACTTTGTTATAGTTGCATGAGGCTGATAATTACTCTGGTATTGACTGCAGCTGAATAAGGCTGTATCTTCCATGCTGAGTAACATTTATTCTTTGGTCAAAAGCTAGACTTCTGGACAGCTTCAGCTATAGTGTTTGTACCACTGTTCTGCTGTAGGGGCTGCTTAGTTTACAAGGTGTAAACCAATGCTTTCTACTACTTTCTTTAAGCTAGTTTGACACTGTGTGCTGGCTGTTGGCCAAGCATTAACAGTACCTGAGAACAGCGGTAGTGAATCTGATCAAAGGATCACCTGACCCAGGAAACATAGAGTAATGGAGACAGTAAGAGCTAGACGAATGTGTGTGGTGTTCCCTTGCTATAACCACCCTGCAGTCTGCAGCCTAGGGACCTTCTGAATCAGAGACTGTATCCAGATCTCTGTGCTGAATAGCTCTCAAGAGACATATCATCCTTTCCAAATACATCTAATTGCTTTCTGAATCCAGTTATATTTTGCTCCTTGGCACCTTCAAAAGCTTCATTTGTTACAGGCTAATGAGCTTAATAAGCTGAAGCTGTGTTTTTATTGAAAGGTTAATGATTGCAAACATTTAAATAGTTAAATCAACTCCTTAGCTGGGACTGGAGTTGTATAGGAAGGGAACAACAATCCCAACTCTTCTGGGAAGGCTGCTGAGGATTTTTTGAGGTGCTGTGGGTCTTGTGTCCTTCCTCATTGTTGGGTTTTCACTTACCACTGAGATATTCCTGCTCACACTGCTTCTGCTTTCACTTCTGTTGTATTGGCTTTATGTCACATCAAGTCCCAAACTGGGACTTTTTTTTCTTTTTTCCTCACAGGTTGTTTGTGTCTCCAGCTACAGTTAGTTTTACAGTTCTTTAACACCTGTTGCTTAATATTAGGTGACTAATTTACCTGCATGGATCATCACTTGAGTTTCTACTGTCTGTAATGTTGGTTAATCAATCCATTGACAACTTTACAGCTTTGTTTACTTCTTACAGTGTATTGTTTTGACCACTTCTTATGGCGTAATGTTTTCATCACTACAAGTCAAATGATTGCTTTGTAACTGTAAAATACAGCTTTGCATTGTGATACTTGAGAAAAACTATAAAAAGCTGGAATGAGAGACTACTTATGTATCAGGTGGCAATCAAAGCAGCCCTACATTTTGGAAATAGTTAAGTATCATTGACGATAATGTCATCTTTGAAGAATTAGAGGGTTTCCCTCTTCCAGATAACTGAAAAAAAAAAGGAAATGAATATGAAAAGAGCTTTTTGCGTGTTTTTCTTCCCAGGAACATTGATTTAAGGCAGTGCCCAATTGAGCAGAGGGATGAAATGAAGACTAATGTCAGTGAAATAATTCCAGAGGTGGCTTCATAATGATGCCTTCACAAGGAAGTACTCCACTGCACTTGCTTTTAAGTTTTATTGCCTTTCCTGTTAGTTGTTAGATCCCACTTGTTATTGAAATGTTCAATATACTGCCTCTCTGGTTTTTCTTCCTGAACTGGCCAACAACAGTAGGTAAAGGAAGGATTCTGCAGTCTGTAAGTTGCAGTACAATTTTGTGAGGCACATTGTTTTATCAACATAGACCTTTTATATCCAGCTGACTACAAGGATAGCCTATAAAGGCCCACTTGGAAAGCATACTGAACTCAACAGAGACTCCCATTGACTTAAATGGGTTCCAGATCAGGCCTGAAATAAAATCTGTGTCAAATTGCCAGTTGACAAAGATTCAGGACGGTGGTTTTATTTGGAAGAAGCTGTGAAACAGAGAAGTAAAACGGGCAGGAGCAAAGCAATGGCGAAATAAAGATAATAATTTTGGCTGGTAATTGGGAGAAAGCTGCTCACCAGCAGCGAAGAGCTCTGGAAAAGCTTCTCAGAAGGACTAGCTAAGGGAAGAAACCCAGCTGGTTTCAGGATAAATATTGGTAATGTTATGAGACAGTTTCCATAGTTCTCCCACTTGCAACAGCAGGGACTAGACTTCAGAAAGTCTTTTCTCTGGTCCTACAACTATTTATTTGCACTAACTTTCTTTTTTGTGGTTTCAAAGGTCTGGGATTTTTGCTCATGTAAACTAGCCAAGAGGGAATGGAAGGAGGACAGTTTGATTTTGAAATCTGTCTGTTTTTTGGTCTTCTAAACACTAGTGGGGGAATGGTGCGGGAATCATTCCTTTTGCTTCTGTTATGTTCAGTGTTTGTCTCCAGTAACATTTTCCAATCAGCTTTTGTTAGTTTCAGGATATGGAAGAAGCACAGGACACTACAAAGCACAAATTCCTGGGATCTGATAAGCATAGGTTCAGTTCCCTGCTCTGCTCCAGTTTTTTCCACTGTGACTGTGAACAAGTACGAGAAATCTTGCATCTACCCCATGAAAAAATAGCAGACATGTTCCCCCCCCAGGCAAGGGCCATGGCAGCTTCAGGGACAATCTAAGTGTCTATAATCTATAGAAATTGAAATATTATGACTTAAATCATGAAGGTGCAGCTGCCTCCCTTTTATTACTTGTGTTGAGAGAACAGAAACACAGCTTTCATACCCATGATTTGTTTATGACACAATGCTCCACCCCAAAGGCCTCTGGTTCAATTTTCACTGCCAACCAGACTGCAAGGCTGAGAGGCACATCCCATTTCATTTGTCTAAACAAAAGTTGCAGAACCCAAGAAATAAGTACTACGTGGAAGGGGAACTATTTCCTTGGGAAATCTGCAGAAGGATTTTGGCAAGGGAGAGGAACTGGCCACTAAAACCCAAGCTCTTTCAAAGTAGGCAGCAGGGTGAGTAGCACAGCAAGGCTTAACCATTATTTTTAGATCTAGATGAATGGTGTTAAAACCTAATCATATTCTGAAAAGAGAGCACTTAAAGTATTGCGCTGAAGGCCACTGAAAATAGGGGGAAAGAAATGAAGAAACAAGGGGGATATTAGTCCTGAAAAGGATGGAAAGGCTAAAAGGGTAGTTCTTTTTCATCTAGCTAAGGAATAGAGAGGATGCTGTCTAATCTTGCAAAGAAGAAAAGCCTGAAATATCCTGAGAGGCAGAGCTGCCTTTTTAATGTACACAGCTAGCTGATGGCTAAAGGCAACAGAAGAAACAGTGAAAGGGAACAGCAGAAAGATGAGATTCAGTGTGAACAGATACCTAAAAGTTAGGGAGCCTGAGGGTATGTGGTTTAACCAGACCACTAAGGATTTTTAGCATGGTAGAGCCTCAGATGCCAAATTAAATCAGCACACATAACATCAGGCTGTGGCCATTGTCTTTAGGCACTTCTTTTGCCCACTGCAAATGCAAATTGACTAGTCTTAACCCTTTTCTGCTGTTGGCTAAACTGCATTAAAATGCAAATTCTTTTGCATTTTCTGCAGGCACACCACCACCCATCACTGGAGCATGGCTATGTGAGCCATAAATCTCAGGCATGTGATAGAGCCATCAGTCACAGAATCCCATAATCACTTTACCACACTCCCTAGTTCTGGAGGAGTGCCTGGTACCGCATGGGGCTTAGCGAACGGTCAGTGCTCCACATGCTTGGAAGGGATTCATTTTACTGCAGGTCCAATTGGCTGTGCCTAGCTACGGAAAAACATCACAGGGTTTCTCCTGGTTTCTCTGTCTGGGAAACTCATCCCTTCATGGAACAGTCCCCAGTATTACTGAGAGCAGCAAATTTGACATGTTCATCGTTTGGCAAGTTTTCCTCTTGTATAAATGAGTCTAGGATTTGCTTTAGCACCTGCTGCTCTTTTTACAGTGCCAATTTACACCTCAGCAGGAATGTTTCCATATAATGCAGTAGTTTAAGGAAATATTTTAATTTTGCAGTGCTTCCTTATCTACCATTCAGATCATGTAGATGTTTTGAATGTTGGTCTACTCAAAACTATAACATCCATTAAATTATTCTGACACACAAGTATTTAATTTTTTTTCTTTTAATAACACCCCTATCCACAGCATTATCTGAAGAGTCAAAAATTAAAATGAACCATACAAAAAAACATTGAATAAGTTATTTCTTTGACTTCTGTATATACTCCTTAGAACTCATTTAGCTGGAATTATTTTAAAGGATTACTTAAAGACATACAGATTAGGAATAATCTGCTTGAAAATATCTAACATAAATAAAAAGCAATTTCGTAAATGCAGGTGTCAAATTTCCCACTAACCCCATATTATAGTCTGAAAACTGTCTGAAACTATCAATTGAAGAACTTTTGGCTGTCCTAGAACTGGAAAGTCTTGGCTGAATTGTAACCCTGCTTGTTTAATGGAGGTCATGCAGAAAATGAATGTTTCCAGTGATAGGGCTTTAAAAGTGAATCAAAAGCTCTTAAGAAACAGGGTTCCTGTAGATGCTGGAGACATAGAGGAAGCTACTGAACCCAGCAGGCACTGATTTGATGGCTACACATGGAGAAGACAAAGAAACGGAAACAATGTATTGCTTCTTTTTCCAGATGCTGGGATTTATTATGCGACATCTTAAGGATCCATCCATCATTTGTCTGTTTTTATTTTATCCCTAGGATGTTTTTCCTGTTCTGTAATGAAATCTTGTCAGTATTCAAGAAACCACAGCCTTAAATACACAATTTTGTCTCTGGGACTATCCTGTGTGCAAGTGACTTGTTTCTCATTCAGTTTTTCAGTATGAGTGACTGCTGGATGCCTACTAGTTTTTCTTATTTTTTCCTCACAGTTGCAGTTATGCCATTTGCCATGCTTCCGCAATCAAATTGTACTGACCTTCAGCACAAACTAGCAGCTGGAATTGAACGGTGGTCTTGAGAGGTGGCTCACACTGTAGTGGAACTGGAGCCAAAGGTCTAAATTCATCCTGCCTCTCTTTAGTGTCTAACTTAGGGGTTTCATTTCTTCTAGTGTCGGGAGGCACTTCAAAGGGTTCTGAGAGGATGGACAAGCCTTGCAAGATCTACTAGACGTGCCTCTCTTGGCAGTAAAGGGGGACTTGGGACGAAACTGGCTTCCAGTGCAGAAGATACAATAAGTATCTAAAGTCACATAGAAGTATCTGGAGTCATATGGAATGAACCTGGGCTGCAGTCAGCAGCTGGGACACTTTCGAAGCTCACACTTCTAAGGCAGTGCATGCTGGACAATGTGTTAGAGAAGAGCTGGACACTCTTGTCAGACAAGATCCTAGCACAGGTCATTACAACCGTCAATGATACAAGACTGTCTACAGACCCAACAAAACACAATCTTGCACCTCCAGTAATCCCATTTCTAGTGGATTTCCATGACCAAAGGCAGAGAACTACTATTATAAAAGGAGTTTAGCGTGAAGGATTGCAATTTTTGCCAGCCTCCTGCAGCTAATGTTCACAGTAGTGAGACTTCCAGTGAAAGGACTAAACAAATATGAGTGAAGAATCATAGTAAATCAGACATTATTTTCAGTCAGAGCCACCAGAAAAAGGTAGTCTTACTTTCCTCAAGGTAGATTTCTTATCTGTCGCTCTTAGCTTCACCCTTATCAAGTTGTCACCAAGCAGACCTTAAAAACTGGAGGAAAAGTAGCTCAGAACAAAAATGTAATTTAAAGCTCTTCCAGGAATATTGCATTTTTCCTTATTCCCTGGTGTGACAGACCCCTTATCAGTGCAGACACTCAAAATCTTTCCCATCTTTCTGTTGCATCTAGTAAGGAATTAACTTTATCAAATCATCTTTTTTACTCTAACTGCTTGAGACACAGGCCATACAGCACCTCTCTGGTGAAAAGCATTATGCACAAAAATTCTCAAACTCCAGGAGGTGGGAGTAAAATAAAAGCAACTGCTGTCAGGACCATAAATATCCTTTGAACAAAGAAATAAACATGTAGATACCAGACCAAGAGATCATAAAGTCATTATTAGTGCTTATTTTAAATGAACTATTTTAGACTTTGCTGTTTTGTTTGGTCGTGTTTTTTTTCCTGGGAAGTAAGAGGTCTGGGACTGATAAGCTGTAGGGACACTTCCTTCTGCAATAATAAGAAAAAAGCAACAAGTGACCCTATTGCTTTAGAGGGGTGTAGTGGGTATATTTAAAGAGATTTTTTTTTTCAGACAGTGAGAGCAAGACTACTGCTGCTTATCAGAAACACTCAAGTGAAAAGTATTTTCCTAGTGATTTTTCTTTTTGAGTCATCCATAAATTCCTCTGCACAGGAAAGGCTGTGATGTGTCTGAAATATACTGTTTGAAACTTGTTTGTTGATTTTCCTTTCTCCTCTAGTTCTGTGCCCTGTAGAATTAAAGCATTTCTCAGGGAAACAGAGACTAACAGAGCTCTCCCAGATGACTCTACATAGCTTTGTGGTTTGCTCTGCTTTTAATTAATGAAGCTCCTACCTGACCGGTTGTCAGGTTCCTGAACCAACCTGCTCCACCCAGTCTCATGTCCCACTTCTCTTTCCTCTTGTTTTGCTGAGAGAAGGAGGGTACTCTTGCTTGGCCAATGCATTCAATGCATCACTGGAGTTGACCCAAATGTGATTCAGTCCCAGAATGAGCTTAGATAGCTCTGTACAGCTGCCCATCACTACCTCCTTCTCTTTTTGCATTTGCTTAAAAAAGCACTGGGGTATATAGACCACAAAGAGGACATCACACATTCCAGATGGTGGTTCAAAAAAACAAATACATATAAATATCTTCTATGCAAAACATTCTGTGATTCTATGCAAAAGCCTATCAAGGGATATATATTAATTTTTGATAAGGGTTAACTTGTTCTTAATGGAAGAACAAGTACTTTTTCAGACATTTGAGGAGGGGAAATATTACTTTTTAACACGTAAGTAGGTTTGCAAGAAAAACTGACGCCTTTGGGTGTTTTTTTTATTATATGCAATTGGTGACCTAAATTCTTGACTTCATGATTTTCTGCTGTCCCCTCTTCAGGGCCTCACATGCATTGCTTCCTTTGTAGGTTCCTCTGTCTAGAGCTCTTCATGCCATGCACTTGGGTCTCATAGTTTTGCCATAATAAGTCCATCTCCCTGCTTAATTAAAAAGGAATCAGCTGTCTCATCTTCCAGATTGTTTCTACCTAAGCCAAAATCTTTTATGTTGGGTCAGCCTCCCAGATGACAAGATTATGGCCAAGGATGGCACATCATTTAGGTCTGCAGTGGGTATCAGAGACTATGGGGAAAACACACAAGAAGTAGCTGAATGCCACTCTCTGCAGCAGAGAAATGTAAGTGGATTATGTGCAGGCGAAAGGATGTGCAATCAGTAGTCGCTAAGATGCCTCAGGAAAGCTGGCCCGTCATCATGCATCTCGCTTGACTTACCAGGACTACGGGCATTTTGTCAGAAATCCAGTGAAAAAGACACGCAGGCAAGCTGAACAAATTGTTTGCATTTACAGAAAATTGAGAGCTAGAAACCAGATTATAACAAATAGATTTCTGCGTGTCCACAGAGTTCCCATGACATTAACAAACATAACCTTTTTCAGGTTTTTTTCTTTTCCTTGTTTGCATGGTTCCTGTGATTTAGCACCAATGCTCCTCAAAGCTAGAGTTTTATCATGGAGATATAATTTCAAAATTGTTCCTATCTAGCCTGCAACACACCATGCTTTTCACTTTTCTTCCTACATTCAGAATGTGTGGTACATGTTGAGTTAGCCACACATGCAGTTCTTCCCTTGTCGCATGCTCCAAATCCCATTTGTCTCCCCAAATGAATGTGTAAAACCCAACCACTGAACTCTCTACACAATGCATTCAGGCACTCTTTTATTCTGAAGTGATGCTATCCAAGCAAAGGCTTTGAAACATGCGATGCTATACCCCACCAGATGTTGAGCTGATTTGAATGCAAATAAACACCCAAAGGGAAAACAAGACAATGGAATAAAACACACTGCTGAGATACGGGCTAGATTTGTGCACAACCAAACTTTCTTATCATTTCAGAATTTTTTAAAGTTTCTATCCAGCACAATTTCATTTCACCCCCTTGTGAAGGTATGTCCTGCTGAGTGCAATATTCTTGCAAAGTCTGTGTTTTCCCCTTCACTTGCTCATATATATCCTCAGAGCAAGAAGGATATATATTTGTCTACAAATTTTTACTTTCTCTGCTGGAAATTTTTATGTTCCCTGCATAGAGCAGAGCAGCATCTCCTCACTGGCACTGAGCCGGCAGAGGACAGGATAGGTAGATGAAGGCAGTGGGTTTTCTGCTGTCTACCATCAGTACTATCACTCAGGGTGAACTTCCAAATTTTTCACCCAACATCTCTTCTCAGGTGGCTGCCAAAAGCCCTACCTAAGATTGATCAGTCTTAGAAAACTAAAAATTGGACTGAAAATTGGGTGAATATCTGGAGACCCTTTACATGGGCACGTAGCCTTAGGGGGCATGGGAGGAGAAGCCAAAAGATGACATTCCTTAACTGCAGTTTTCTTCCATGCAACAGAAGGAGAAGGACGGCATGAGAAGAGGATGTTTCCCTTCATATCGCTTTGTTCCTTCCTCAAAAATATTCCTCCCTCCCCATCATCTTAAAGTTTCATAAATGGCCTTTTGCCACTTCCGACTTTGGCACACTTTCTGGTCCTTTGCTCTCTCTCTCTCCCCTGACTCAATTATGTGCTCACGTAAAGTCCTGTTCTTCAGCTTTCCTGTCCTCCTTCTCATTCTGTCTGTCCCCAGATTTCCATTTATCCTTTTCTAGGTTCCCTTCTCTAGTCTTAGGCCCTCCACCTGCAAAATCAATTTCCTTTCTATTGACTAAATACCTATCAGGTCTACAATTGGGATTGCAGTTATTTGAGAAAGACGTCTGGCTGTCAAGACAATTCAGGCCAAAGACAGACATTGATTACCGGGAAACTTCCTCTAAACACACACATAAAAAACACTAAGCTGAGAACATTCCACTCATTTTTAATGACTGAAAGAAGTTTTAGGAGGTACAAAGTAGGGGATGATTTCCAATACAAAGAAATGCTTAACACTGCTTCTAATGCTGGGTTTCTGCAAACAGCTCCAGATAAGCTGAACAAGCTACAAAAATAATTGCTCGAGGAAAAAGAAATTTTGCAAGGGCTTCTAACCATGCCTAACCAGGACACAGTGCAACAGCATTTCAGTTTTACGATACTTACTAGGCTTGGGCTTAAAAGACTTCCATCACTCAGATGATTTCAGGCAGGCACCCATGGAATATTATTCTAATGAGAAGGAGAATTAAAGCAGAAGTGCTCCACTCCATCCTCTGGTCTAAAAGAAAATCCTAAATTCCTGCTGTGACACTGGGCTGATGTATCTCAATTACAGAAACAAACAACATTGTGGTGAAAGGACAGGCTCCTTCTCAATGCTTGTTTATTGAAGAAATCAGAAGAAAAAATAATATTATTTATATTCTTTTCATTACTAGCATGAAATACAACACAGCATAATATTTTGCAAAGGTTTTAGATGGCCTCTTGCTGAGGATAGTATCTTAAGCATCCTACAATGTCTTAAACAAATTAACAGAATTATTAAATAAATAGATACGTATAGATTTTTTAAAATTATGAACTATGATTTAGAGAGCCATGAGTAAAGAAGAGAGTACAACTTCTTGATCTAATTCCTGATAAAAATTTCTCTTTAGACCAAATTTACCTTTTAGACTATATATTGCCCACAACACAACATGCTTTGTCCTCTTGAAGCAGGTGGTTAGGCTACACAGAATGATGGCTTGTGAAAATCATCCCATTCTGGAATATGAAATGCAGAGGACAAAAGGAAAGGACGGGAACTGAATCACCTGTGAAGCAGGATGGAGTAAAATCAGAAGCTCAAACCCCAGCACTATTTTGTTTTTTTGAGGGGAGGATTATTCTGCAGACTGCTTTGTCAAAATAGGCATAGACAAAGTCCCTGATCAATTTTTTTGCTAGGTATGCTTTCACTGTGTAGAAATTCCTTGTTTTCTCTATAAAAATGTGTGAACTTGCTGCTAAAAACACAGAAAATAATACATATTAAAGCAATCATTGTCTGGGGCTTGCAGAGCCATGGGAATCTCTGCCTTAGGGAGTTTGCCAGCAAAGGAGCAAATTCACGGTCTTGATTAATCGAGGTCTTAGAGGTAAGATGAAACAGAGAAGCCTAACAGACAAATACATGGGAATACAACAGGAAAAGAAAACGCAGCTACATTAATAACTATCCCTTCTGGATGTTAAAGTATCTCTGCTTGGGATTCAAAGGCTTTGTCAGGTGAATGTGTCAGATCTTTGACTACCAACTGTGATCGAACACACCTCGAAGGTGAAGCTATTATTTTTACCAGATATTTTCACAAAGGAATGTGCTTTCTAATGTGAAAGGAAATTATAGCAATAAGATTGTTTGTGAAATGTTTTAGGTTGCTACAAATTTTGCATTAAAGTGAAAAGGAATTAATTTTTGAAAGGAAAAAACAGAACACAGATTCTGTTATATTGCAGAGATCTTTCTTCTTGACCAAACGAAGGCTCAGCAGAGAATGCAGGTTAACACTGAGAGATTTCAACACTCGCCTCCCCCCAGTCATTACTAAAACAAGTCATCTCCCTGCATATATTGAAAAAACAACTGTAATTGTTGTTTCATTGGATCTTGCATTATTACAGCTGCTGCAATCCATTTTCACGCTAGGAAGTTGCGCACAGCGTGACTGTGCTGTGGCCTCTGCTGGAAGGTGCAAAGAGCCAGGCACATCCTCCAAAGGGTATATTCTTTGTTCACTATGAGAAAACATTGGCACAAAAGGACTGAATATGATACGCTCAGTTTGGATTCCCTCAGCAATCTCTCCGGTCCCTGCTTTTCTCACTGAGGATTAAACTCCCCCTAGTGAGATGTGAAGTCATCTGCGGGAATTAGTCATCCCATGGAAGGGTTTTCTCTTCGGTTTTTGTTAAAGTAGAGGGACTGAGCTGCAAATCATTCTTCTCTGTTTCAGTGTGTGGAAGTGGGAACTTCATGCTGAGGCACAGCAATGTTATTTATGCTTACAGAAGGGATGGAGGGTGGGAGAGGGGACAGCACCTTTGCATGTCTTCATTTTTGCTGTTGCCGGAGGATGTGACACCCTGCACCTGATCAGTTCCTCACCTCAGGACTTCTCCGTGTGCTGCCATGCTGCCTCCAGCTGCCACCGGGTCCCCACTGGCTCCCTGTCCCCATTTCCAGTCACCAAGACCACCCAGCCCAGTTCTGCAAATCAAGAAAAAAGGAGCAGGGTTTTACACAGTTTTCCTGGAAGTTTCCTTGCTGTCTTTCATGGCAACCTGATGAAGGATATAGTTCAAAAATACTCAGTGCATAACTAGGGATCTCGAGGCAGGTTATACTTTGAAACGAAGACTAACACACTGTAGAAGTTAAATGGATCAACAGAAATTTCAGTGAAAGTTTAAAAATTTGACAGGCTGGCCCTAAATATTATTCCACTCTCTTTTTAAGAGGTGAAATGGTTCCTTTATTGAATCTTGAAATCTTCTGCAAACATAGTGCAAACTTTGCTATTTCTTCCTCCATGCCATTGGTGGTTGGAATGGTTGCAATCGTGCAGCACCTTAGCATGTGGCAAATTCGTGTGCCCAGAAAAAAAAGAGTAAGAGAAAGACAGAGAATAATTCACAGTCTCACTAAAGGAAACAGCCTCAGAAACAGCTTGTTAGGGGACGACTGCCATGGACTCCCAGCCTATGTCGTACATATTTCAGATCCATCAATATTTTCCTCTACAGAGGCACCAGCGTGGGAGTACTGAAAGAAAGAGGAAATAAACAGGCTGTGCTAGTTTGTCTGGCTTCCTGGAAAGTGCTAAATTGCTCAAATGCTGCTGGGGCCTTTGCAGAACACACAGCTCTGGGGAAACAGCTCAGCCTGTCTCACAGAATCACAGAATCACAGAATCACAGAATAGTAGGGGTTGGAAGGGACCTCTGTGGGTCATCTAGTCCAACCCCCCCGCCGAAGCAGGGTCACCTACAGCAGGCT
>Ga0065711_1005056_pt1 | contig 21985 bp, 19 predicted proteins | sample Hoacrofraction12_FD_59098 | JGI IMG/M metagenome (GOLD analysis project Ga0065711, IMG submission 59098) | Hoatzin crop microbial communities from Cojedes, Venezuela - Epithelial fraction 12 v2 (version 2) | ecosystem: Host-associated > Birds > Digestive system > Esophagus > Crop | place... | reverse complement strand
CATGTTCAGACGGAGCTTCCTATGCTTCAGTTTGTGCCCGTTGCCCCTTGTCCTGTCGCTGGGCACCACTGAAAAGAGCTTGGCCCCATCCTCCTGACACCCACCCTTCAGTTATTTGTAAGCATTTATTAGGTCCCCTCGCAGCCTTCTTTTCTTCAAGCTGAACAAGCCCAGCTCCCTCAGCCTCTCCTCGTAGGAGAGATGCTCCAGTCCCCTCACCATCCTCGTAGCCCTCCGCTGGACACCCTCCAGCAGCTCCTCATCTTTCTTGAACTGGGGAGCCCAGAACTGTACACCGTACTCCAGATGAGGCCTCACTAGGGCAGTGTAGAGGGGAAGAAGAACCTTCCTTGACCTGCTGGCCACACTCCTCCTCGTGCATCCCAGGATCCCGCTAGCTTTCTTGGCAGCCAGGGCACACTGCTGGCTCGTGGTCAACTTGTCATCCACCAGGACACCCAGGTCCCTCTCCACAGAGCTGAAACATGTGATATTGACAACGGGGTCAAACAGAGCTGAAATATGTGATTGAACATACGGAGCTCAGTTTTCCTGTTAGAAGATGTTCATAGTCCTCCGGGTGGCTGGACATGTCTGAGCTCGGTACCTCCTAGCAGCCATGGAGCTGCAGCCCTGGAAGCGGTGTTCTTTGAGCTGTTTATTTGCTATGAAGAGGCATACCCTCGGAAATTGGAGGGGGTTCTTTTTTCTGGACACTTTGTCAAAAACATACATATACATATAAAAAAAAAGCTCCTGTAGCCTACCTGTTCCCTTTTGGCAAGAAAATGTTTGTGAGGGCTTAACACGTCTCCCCATGAGCCACAGTGTGACAGCGTGGGCTGCAGTGCCAGGCCTGAGCTGAAGCTAAAAAGGCTGTTGCAGAACATAAAAATCGTGATTGAAATTCTCCCCACTCCCATTCCCTAAAAGAAATGACAGCCTTTGGGACCACACTCAGGCTCCTGCTGCTCCAGACCTGCAGCTATTTGCAATTCTAAACAGAGACATCCAACTTTTTCTGCTTGAATATAACATATATAGTGTATTCCATGGAATATATGCAGCTCTAATACCCCACAATGTTTAAAACTCTTCTATAAAAGGTTGCTCCAGATAAGTAAAAAATTTCCCTGCATTCTCTTGTCTACAATTTAGTCTAAAACTTGTTTTACAGGAGTCTCTGAGACTGACTTGTGATGTCTGATAAGGACTGTCTGTGGTGTAATGTCTTGTCAAGCATTGCAATGGGCTTTCAACTTCATCTCCAGTGGCAGAGCATCAAAGATAGGTAGGTGGTATTTTGCAGCAACTAAAACTATTTTATTGTTCCTAGAACGTGAGGGTGGTGTATGAAGGATGTCCCATGTCCTGCACTACTTTGAATTTGTTCGTTACAAATGCAGCAGAAGCAATCTGAGAACCAAGGTTTGCCACCCCTCTGTCCCACCGTTAGTGACAGAGCTCCTGGCAGCCCAGTGGGCTGTTTGCTCCCGAGCCTTGTGAAAGTCCCGTGCGGTAACAACCCCTCCTGGTTAACGATGCCTCCTACTCATGGCTGATCTTTATGCAGGAGAAAGCATGGCTTTCTTGTGTCTCTGTTCGAAGGCTGTAGATCTTGTTATAACTTTTTCACATTAGTGCAATCTGCATATTTTTTGGCAAACCTGTGTCCCCAGCGGGCACCCAAGAGCCCAGAGCAAGAAAAGGAAAGGACCTTTGAAAGGAAAAAATCCCATCTTTAGAGCTGTGAATAATTAGAAGTCTGGGTGATTTCTGCAAAGCTTCAGATCTGCCCTGCTGTGCTGACAATCACCTCTTCTGAGCAAGCCGGTCTCTCAGCCTGCCAGAGGAGCCTGCCACTTCATCCTCTTCCCTCCCAACAGCTGATCAGGTTTGAAGACCACTAGTGGTATGTGAACACGTACATACACGCACACACAGAGCTGTCCTTGGACGCACCATCCCATCGCTGCTCCCTGATCCCCTGCACTCCCTGTTGCTGCTACCTGGACAGGCACATCCCCAGCTCACAGCCCTGCTGCAGCTGCGGTACTCAGCCCTCGTCCTCTGCTCACCAACCAGACCCGCATCACGTTTGCTGTGTTCACACATCCCCACTCAGGCCAGAGAGCACACCCCGCCAAAGGGAGCTGGAAATAGGGTTTAATGAGAATACAGAATAAATGGCAGTGATCAAGTGCAGGCAGGGCTCAGGCAAGCACACTGACCTGCACTTCTTATCCTCTTTTTTTCCCACGCTTGCTCCTTCCCAATCCACCTTGATCCCTTCCTTTCCCCACTTCTAATCCATCACCCAACATCATGAACTAAGTCTTGCACATACCCACAAGCCCCTTAAAAACATCCCAAAATAAATTGCTGACAATCCCAAAAATTCTTTTCCTGCCATACCCCATAATGAGTCTTATACCCATGATCTTGTCCTAAATACCTTTTGGTGTTTCTCCATGACCCACATGAAGGTCATGTGCACGCTCTGCGGGGGCTCACACATCACATTATGCTTCTCATTAGAGCTCTGCTGCCGCTGGATCTCTCCCATGCAAAATCCTCCAGCAGAGGAGGTTTTCTGCGGATAGGGTTGCCCACAGACGCAAGAAAGATGTCAGGTGTGGGAGCTCCTGAATGCTGTTTGTCATTCAGAAGGGGACCCCTATGGTGCAATTTTAAGGAGCTAAATATGAGTTTGGGAGTGGGGTCTCCAAGGCCCCAAAAGAGGCTGGTGCTGGAAAAGGAGCCAGACTCCTTGTGAGAGACAGGTTTCACAGGAGAGAACAGAGGGTGGTGGTTCCCCTCCTCACTGTTTGATACCCTGTGTGTGCCATCACTGTGGGTTTGAGTTGTGGGTTTTGGCATTTCCCTCTTACAGAATCATAGAATGGTTTGGGTTAGAAGGGGCCATACAGATCATCTCGTTCCATGCCCCCCTGCCATGGGCAGGGACACCTTCCACCAGACCAGGTTGCTCAAAGCCCCGTCCAACCTGGCCTTGAACACTGCCAGGGAGGGGGGAGACACAGCTTCCCTGGGATGCCTCATCTTCTGCTGCCTTTCACCTCCTCCTGTTGCACGGTGTGTGGTGGAGTTGTAGATGACACAGTGGCCTCAGGGGACCTTCAGGAAGGCACAGCTGACAAGAGGGACACAACGGGGTCAAACAAGCCAGCAGTACGCTGAGCCATAGGAGCATGAGCTGCTCCCTTCCCACTGCCTGTCGGGCAGGCTGGCCCTTTCTCACCGGCAGCCGGGGAAGCTGGCAAGGGCCATGGGGACTGGGTCCACTCCACCTTGCGCAGGCTGGTCTGGCCGTGCTAAATGCAAGAGGACTGGGGAGCATTTACACTGAGAAGATTACCCATGCTTTCCACTGCTTGGGGTTTGCTTTTTTCTGTTCAGCTGCTTTCTACCTCTCCTGTCAGGACAAGGAAGGTTTGGCCTTACTGAGAGGAACATCTGCACTGTGTAAAAGCAGGCAGGCCCACCTGCCACCACAGCTTCCCAGTGCGGCCGCCCCTCAGTGTCCAATGCCCCCAGAGCGCCAGGAGATGGTAAGTCAAAATGGTTGGTTCCCATCCACGATGGAAAAACAGCAACTTTTGGAAAATGAGACCAGACAGCTCCTGGTGTGCACAAAGACCGCAGCCTGGGGGAAGCTGTCTAGAAACCATCAAGGGCTTGCTGTGGTTTCCAAGGTAACTCTCATCTTCTGCGACCCAGGTGAGGCTCAGCCTTCACAAGCATGCGGGCAGAATACAGACAGTGGGTCTGAGGTGGAAAGTGAAACGCACGCGAAATGCCATGTGTTACACCAGCTGCTCTGCTAGCAGGTGCTCACCTTCCACCCTTCCACATTTGCCCACCAAGGCAAAGTGCCAGGAGCGAGGAATTCGGCCACCACGGCTGAACCTTCACAATTCACTTGCTGCCAGAAGGAAGCCAGGTAAGTAAAACTTACCGTAGGTGGCTGGAGTCATAACTGCAGAGCCCAGAGTCCTCATTCACGCACAGCTCCTCAGTGCATGTGCTCACCTGAGAGCATCCACATGTCCATCTGCCCAGCACTGTCACCAGCTGGGCTCAGCTGTTGCCTCAAGGCCATCCCAGGGTCTTCTGGGGAAACAGAGGAGTCAAAGCTTCCCAGACTTCATCTCCGTGTCAACCATGGGAGAGCCAGGCTGCTGTCGCAGAACCAGGTAGCTATTGATGCATGGAGTCACATGGGTCAGGTGCTGTTCACCTCCGGACTGCCTGCTACAAAATCCACCAGGTTTTAATTGCCTCTTCAAAATCAGCACAAGGGGAAAACAAGAGTGGTGAGAGGATGCACTCATGGTTGCATACTGAACACAATTCTTTAATTCTTTGATGTAGGCATTGTTGTCCACAGAAAGAGCTTCCAAGAGCAGAGAAACCAAGGCCAACGCTGAAGACTTCACGCAGTTCTTCCCATCACTATCACGCTGTGCACAGGCAAGGAGCCCACCCCAAAAATTCCAGCTTCCCACAGAGCTCACAGATACACAGCCAAGTCACAGCACTTCTGCTGCCTCCGGTCCAGCATCTTCTCTCCATCCCCTCCACACAACCCGGGCCGCTGTTGCCCAGGCTGGGAGAGGGGCACAAGGTGCCAGGCCGAGCCTGTTCAGGCACGAGCTGGTGCAAGACCACCACTGCAGTGGTGAGGGTTATGAGTGATGCTCTTCAGGAGGTTTCTGCACAGTACTGATGCTCTGGCAGGAATCAGTGTATGGCCAGGAACCAGAAGGAGACCTGGAAATCACACCTATTGCAAATGTTGCCTGAAAAACTTGGCATCAAGAGGCCCTCCTTTCCAGGCGTTCATGGTGTTTCTGAAATATTGTCACCTGGCATTGCTTACCCCAGGTGTCAGCTCTGATCCACTCACAAAACTCCATATCACTTTTCCAACTATTTCAGAGCACAAACTCTGGTAGCACTGCCAACATTGAAGAGTTCCTAGCCCTGAATTGCTGAGAAGCTCTGGTTTGGAATATGGACTTAAATGTGGAAGAGGCAAATTTGGTAGTCCCATTAGTGTCAGGAAGATTTTATTTTTTATCAAATCCACCCTCATCTGCAAACCTTGGACCCTCTCAGGTCACGTACGCTGAGAAGAGACTGGCTGGAGGTTGAGGAGCAGCTCCCTGCTCTGGCGATGCTGCAGTCCCAGGCAAGGAGGCTGGCTGAGATCTGAGATCTGTCCCACAGGCAGGCAGGAGCTGCAGCAGATCTGTGAGCAGAGAGCCTGTCCACCCCATGGGACCAGCCTGCTCCCACTCTGTGACTGGGCTGGCCTGCGTGAGCCTTGTGGCCTGCTCTCTTGCAGGACAGGGAAAGTTGTACTTCTCCTTGTCCATTGCTGGGATGAAACAATGTCTCACCATGAGCTGAGGCAACCAGTGAAGTTTGTGTCTCATCCCAATGTGTTGAATCCTGCTCACTGAGGTCCTGGAAAACAGGGTGCAAGGAGCTTCCTGGCCACCAGTTGGTGGTGATCTTCACTAGCACTGGGAGATGGGCACAGCCCGACAGGTTGACACCTCCTGGGACCTGGACCTCAGGCTTCCTCCTTTGACACCTCCTGTATCCCTGCTGTCCTAAGGAGGAAGCATTGCCCGACAGTGGACTTGGAACCTCTCATCTGTCTTTAGGCACACAGAAAAGGCAGGGACCAGGATCCGAATATCAACAGCGAGTGAGACGAAACGCGATGCAGGCAGCTGAGGCATCATCCTATTTTGACGGCTGCACACCCCTAAATTAGCAGCTGAGCGTTTTTGGTTGCAAAGTCACATTAAAAACTCTTCACAGGGAGGAATTCTTGGTTTAGCAGCTAAGCTGAGACAGTGAAGATCTGCCAAATGCTTGGGAGTTTGAAATGCAATAGGCACAACTTTGCAAAGGCAAAGAGAACTTTTTTCTCAGCCTGTCAAAAGATACAATCTTCGTACGAGTCAGCTGGGATAAAGTGCTTCCAAGAGGCAATATTTCTTACAGTGTAGTCATTCCATCTCTGATCTCCCAGCCCTGATTCTCAAAGAAAACCTACAAAGACTTCTCTAGGTAAATCTGGGAACTGTATCTTACCACTTTTCTGAATACTAATGTTTTACAGCACATTACCATCCTCCTCTTTTCACCATTCCCACTAATCTCTAGGTGCTCTACATTGTGCTACTATTATTCTACAAATTATCTGCCTCTCTTTTCGCCTTGGGAGATAACCACCAATATCGTCTTTATATTCCAAGGGTGCTGTGAGATGTCTAGCTCAGACACAGGTCTAATTAAACGCAGAACAATTGTTCCCCATGTGCATTTAGGTCTGCACTGCGTCTTTCCTGAGGAGCGTGTGTGCCCCAAACCTTATCTGCTTTCTCCAGCTATGTTAGGTGGCTTCATAAAAGCTATTACATCAACCTAAAAATCTTTATCTTTAGACCTTTGGCTCTAACAATACTGCCACACCAAAAGGCTGCATACAGTGGAAATAGGAGGGGCACTGTGCAATTGGGCCTGGTTTATAAAAAATCGAGGTGTAACACTTTGACATACTTCGCAGAAAATCTTAAACTCTGTTTTGCAGGGCACGGTGGGGTTAGACCACTAGTTTAAAATCAGTGTTCACCTTTGACTAGCAATGTTGATCCATGGCTAGAAGTCCCCAGCGAAGCTCAGCCTCCCCCTCACTCCGTCGGCCCCTGCCTGGAAGAAACACCTCTTCACCTCTGTCTTCAGGAGGCTCCTCTCCCAAAGGGAAGCAACATCTGAGCTGCTCTTTCCCTGATCCTCAGTTTCCCATCTGTAGAAGAAGGAGATGACAGTCGTCCTCAGTCCTAGGAAGACAGGTTCAGGCTTAGCTGCCTCAGCCTGCTGTCACCCCCACTGCTTACCCATTGCTGCTTGTGTTTGCTCCTGACCATGGCCAGTCTCTCTGCAGGGAGCCACCCACACTGCTCTCTCCAGGGGTTTGTACAGCTTCTGCTTGTCAAATTACTGCATGAGTAGGACAGTGTGTCCCACCGATACCTCCTGGGGCACCTGCATAATATCCGTATTGTGTGTCTCAACAGTGGGAGAGGACTTTAACCTCTTCTCCTTGAAGCCAGGTATCCTCACTGGGAGCTTCTGAAGGTGACCTACTCAGCATTTTGGAAGCCCTCACATGGCAGCAGCTGCCAAAGAAGATCCCATGGGGACGGAGCATTGCTGGTGTAAGGCAGTATGCGGGGCAGAGGATGCAGGACTCCCCACAGCGTGGGCTAAGCCAACGCTACAGCAACGACCCCATGGGAAGCACTGACCACATGAGGCTGGGCTGTGCAGAAGAGTGAGGAGGTCTGGGACCAGCAGGCACCCTGCCTGCAGGGTGACCTACTGAAGGAGCATCACCACATTATGTATTTATCCCATTCAGAGGACCAACAGAGGAGGTAAACCTTGACTGTGGCCGAGTGTTTAACAAACATGGAGAGCAGCTGAGGCTTTTCTCATACCTGGAGTATTTTTAGCATCTCCTCCCACAGGTTGCTTCTCTAGGTGTCCAGTAAGGGCTGGGTTTACACTGCTCTCTCTCTCTCGCTGCATCTTGAGCAGGATCTCTTTCCTCAGCTGGACCTCCTGTTTCCATATGTTTATGGAAGTATAGTATCTTTGAGACTTGGTTGAAACTGGGGGATGGTTTCAAAAGCTGGGGAGCGGACAACTGTCAAGCAGACATACACCTACACAGACAGCATGACCACATGGGCCTCCTTCCCATAGGAAAACAAGCTAAATGCTATGTAATCATAACATTCAAGGCTCTATTATAACGCAGAAACATAGATGCACAGAAATAATGCTGCGTGGGAAGTCTGAATTTCGGCCTCTTAATCTTTGGCTACTTGACTTTGCAATATTCATGACTTTTTCAAGGAAGTGCTTTTATATGCAACACAGTACCTTATGCAATGGCACATTAACTTCAATGGAATGTGTTTAGTTGGAGGAAGATGCCTTTTAATTTTCCGTTGATTTTCACCTTTTTTGCATTCTTCCCACACACACCCTCCCCCACTAAGAGCAGATTCATGAACACGTGGACAAATACATAGAGGATCAACAACGCAAAAGCCATCCACACCTTTGTCCCCGTGCCACAGAGGATGGGAGGCCAACGAGTCTGATCCTCCAGCCTCACACGGACAGGCTTACTGAACTTCACAGCACCACTTGTGTGCAGAGACATGACTCACTTGAGCAGAAGCTGTGGGTTCTGCCCCTAGTTGTGGAGCCACTTTATTCGTAGCAAATATTAGCTGTTCAAACAACACCCATGTTTCTATTTTGGGTCACTGTTTACAAGTACAGATGAACAACAGTGAAAGAACGGGAATCTGCTACCTGCCAGCGCCCTCTCGGTGCTCTCAAAATCAGCTCACAGAGGCTACATTTTTGGAGAGGGTCAGAATGGACAATTGCTGTAAATAGACTAAAAAGATGCGATTAGCTGCCAGAGATTTCACATTTTCTAAGAGAGAGGTGAATATCTGGCACTTTCTGTAGCTGGTTAGAGGAGTAATTATTAGTGTGGGGACTTCAACACTGACACTTATCTTTGACAGGTTGTCAATGATTTCTTAGACTAAGGAAATATCACAGTGTTTTCAAAATACCAGCAAATTTTCTGTGAAGAGCTGCCTGGTTTTGGGTGCTTAACTGAAGCACCTCTCAATGGCTGTCAGAAATAATTTGCACCATTGCTCAGCAGTGGCAATGGATGGTTTAATATCCATGCCTTTTGTTATGCACAGACATGTCAGATAAGTATACATCTGGACCAAAGGAAATTGCTACCCATTCTTCTTACATTTGCTTCTCTCTGTGTGAATTTGCCTGCTACTCCAACAGCCACTTCAAAGTCCCTCATCAAAACCGTAATTGTGGTTCAATCAATAACATTTTACAGGAGGGAAAATGCCTCGACCCAAAAGTGCTCAAAATGGGGTCATGCTAAACCTACAACTTATCGAGATGTGAGGACATTTAGCATGACCTGCCTTGATTTTCCAAATCTGAGGTTTATTCAGCAGTCATCTCAAAGATTTCATGTTGCCCATGTTTCTAATGCAGCAGTGAGCTCTTCTCTGTAATGGACTCCATATACCTGGAAAACCCACGATGGGCTGGCAGGCAGAAGGGACTCCCTATGTTTTCTTCAGCAGAAGCACAGTCTTGTGTCACCAAGATCAGAGCAAAAGGGCAAGGAAGGCAAGTCCTGGAAATTTAATGTCAGCTCTGCCACTCACCTCTCCACATGATGAGAAAGTCCTTTAATGTATCCCTTTTTCAATTTTAAACCTTTACATGTTGAAAAGCAACATACAGCTGTTAATGCATTGTTGATATTTAAGATTTAGTGATTGAGAAGAGCCTGTCTGAGCCAAAGGAAGGACTCAAAATCATTCAAGCAAGAGACATAGGCAGATGAGAAATCAGACTTCATTATTCCTAGCACTGCCAGAACTATGCCTTCTTTCTCAGTCCAGAAGATATCCTTGTGAACAAAGAAAGTTCAGCTAATTTAACTGTCATGCTGTTAGGGAAATGTTATTGCCTAGCATAACATGCCAGCAAATGAGGATAAAGCCTATGGCTGGCTTCAAATCATTGCTATCTCAACTCTTGATCAAAAGTGTTAGGATCTTCAGCGATAGCCAGGGGCCATAAGAGCTGCTGGTAACGCACAGCAGGGATGGCGAGATGCACGAGAAGCTCAGCTGGGGCCAGCACTGTTCGTTGGTGTTTATTTGTGAGATGACTGAGTCAGAGCTGGTAATGACAGCAAATCTTTAACAGCAAAACTGTAAACTAGAGGCAGAGATGTTGAAGGTAGGAGACACATTGTGGCTCATATCGGAGTGTTCCTAAAAGGACTGTGTTCCATTTGCTCTCTAAGAATGTGGTGGATTGACCCTTGCTGGATGCCAGGTGCCAACCAAAGCTGCTCTATCACTCCCCCTCCTCAGCTGGATGGGGGAGAGAAAGTATAATTAAAGGCTTGTGGGTCGAGATAAGGACAGGGAGAGATCACTCACCAATTACCATCACAGGCAAAACCGACAGAACTTCAGGAAATTAGTTTAATTTATTACCAATCACATCAGAGTAGGATAATGAAAATTAAACCCAAATCTTAAACACACCTTTCGCCCACCCCTCCGTTCTTCCTGGGCTCAGCTTCACTCCTGAATTCTCTACCTCCTCCCCTCTGAGCAGCACAGGGGGACGGGGAATGGGGGTTGTGGTCAGTTCATCACACGCTGTCTCTGCCGCTCCTTCCTCCTCAGGGGGAGGACTCCTCGCACTCTGCCCCTGCTCCTGCATGAGGTCCCTCTCACAGGAGACAGTTCTCCACACACTGCTCCAACATGAATCCTTCCCATGGGCTGCAGCTCTTCACAAACTGCTCCAGTGTGGGTCCCCCACGGGGTCACAAGCCCTGCCAGCAAACCTGCTCCAGCATGGGATCCTCTCTTCACAGGTCCGCAGGTCCTGGCAGCAGCCTGCTCCAGCATGGGCTCCCCACGGGGTCACAGCCTCCTTCGGAAATCCACCTGCTCCAGCATGGGATCCTCCATGGGCTGGAGGTCGATATCTGCTCCACCGTGGACCTCCATGGACTGCAGGGGGACAGCCTGCCTCACGATGGTCTTCTCCACAGGCTGCACGGGGAATTTCTGCTCCGGCACGTGGAGCATCTCCTCCCCCTCCTTCTTTGCTGACCTTGGTTTCTACAGAGGTGTTTCTCTCACACAGTCTCACCCCTCTCTCCTCCAGCAATTTTTTTCCCCCTCCTTAACTATGTTATCCCAGAGGTGCTACCACCATCGGTGATGGGCTCGGCCATGGCCAGCGGCAGGTCTGTCATGGAGCCTGGTGGCACTGGCTCTACTGGACATAGGGGAAGCTTCTGGCAACTTCTCATGGAAGCCACCCCTGTAGCCCCTCCACTACCAAAACCTTGCCTCTCAAACCCAACACAAAGAAAAAACTAGGTAATGTGCCATGCAGACATGAACCAGATCCATGGGACAAGGCAAGGCAGGCAGAGGGGGAATACTCTTTCTTGAAGAACAGTGTAGAAAGCAAGATGTAGGTAATTTGCTGAGGGGCTCTGAGCCCCAGACTGAGGAAGAACAGACTAGGCAAATGCTCTGCTAATAAGAATAATGAAAGCATAACATATGCATCATTTATGTAGCACTGGTGCTGTGCGAGAGACAGGGGTTTTAAGAAGGTGTGTGCATACGAATAAGAATATAATTGTAAAGCCTTGAAAAAGCTGCAGCAACAAGAAAGGTTATTTAAGTGAGGACAACTATGCATGTTAAAAAGCAGTGCAATTAAGTAACATGATAAAATGAGGGCCAAGAGCTCAAATTCACAGCACATCAATGAGACCCAACGTATGCCAGAGGGTGAAAGGAGGGGAGGTCCTGCAAACTTTAGGGCAGGGAGAAGTAACAGGATGAGGTTTTCAAAGCTGGTGAAATTATTGCAGGCTCTGAAGGGAAATCTCACTGCAGTCAGAAACGGCCTTTTGTTATGTTTTTTTTTCTTGTGGTAACTTTAAGAAAGAATTTAACATCCAGCTTTGTTAGATAAAGCTTCAGTGATTCATCCTTAAGAGTATATGATGTGAAGAGTGAACTCCTGATCACGTTGGGTCTCCAGAAATGACAAGCATGTGTGAAACAGAGGGTGAGCTTCTGGAGGGAGCTGGAGATATCCTGCAAGCTGCAAGTGGCAGTTTGAGGGCTGCTGCTGCTAAACTCTCTGTCTGCGGGAGAAATCACTTGCAGCAAGAAGCCTGCGGTTTTCAGCAAAAAGCAGACTATGAGGAAATAGCCTCTGATGATAAATAATCCTAGAATCATCAGATTTCTTTCCCTCAGTCCCACATGCCATTTGCCAGAAGATAAAAGGAAGCAACATGAGGCCATCGGGATCAGCTGCGGTCCCTGCCCCTCTCACCACCCTTTGGCACCCATGTTCTCATCGGTTCTTCTTGTCCTCGCTGGTTTTGTTTGCTGTTTCCCTCTGTTCTTCTTCTGATCATTTTCCTCCCACTGACTGAAATGCTGTTTCTGTTCTCCTTTCATGCTTAACTCATAGTAATTAACTAGAAGGCAAAATTTCAAACCTTATTTAACCTCATCCATCAATGGAAATCCAGTGAAAGGCGATCCAGTTGCAGGTCTGTAACACTTTCTCCTCATTCCAATTTATTCATTTCAGTTTAGCAGGAAAGCCCTTCTTTGTGGCAAAGAGAATGTATTTTGGTCCGTACTAACATTGTCAGCTTATGCAGTGAGGAGACAAACCACTTTCGTATAATCATATTTATTAGATCATTAGCATTGTTTTAGAGAAGTGTCAACAATTGGCACTTAGGGAAAAAAGAGAGCTGGCAGTAAAGGCCACTAGGTGGGAAGGCTTTGGAGGGAACCTGCAGGCAGTTCACAGCAGTAATGAAGCAGACGCATCTGATGTCTTCAGTTAATTATCTCACTGAGAGCTTGTTGGGAGGCGCTGCTGTGGCTGAGCTGCAACCAAGTGCAAGGGTGGGATACGAGACTGGATGCAAATGTACGTGGTTCGTTTCCTGTAACAATCATATTTAAATATGTGGCATTGCAGCGTACCAGAGCAATCACTTCTGAAGAAGTGGCACCCACAAACTAGATGCCTTTATCGCATTTATATACATGCACAATCTCAAAATTGTATAGACCTGTCTATGTTTTCAACCGTGGGCAGCTGCAGGAGGTTGTCAGCCAGTGCTATACGTGTTCAGATGGTGTGACCTCTACACAACAGGCTGGCTGGCTTCTGAACAGGACCATCCTCTTGTTCTTTAGCAGCCTTCTAGATTTGTTCTTCTGGTCACTAATGAAGTTTCAGTTCAGCTTAGTTACACAGTCTTCTCCTAGGGTCATTGGAAAGCTCCCTCTGCAAAACAATAGTCCGTGAGGAGATAATTTATGTACCAATAAAATACCTTGGCAACTGTGCATTGTCTAAACCTACATAGTTATGGCATATAGTCACGTTTGTTTAATTACAACACAAGGGAAATAAATCTATTGAAAACTTTTTTTTTTTTTTTTGGTAGCTGAACAGAAAATGCCTCGCCTTTCACCAAGTCATTAGTGGAAAGTCTGGGAGATGAGTAACTCTAGGTACTGCTGACCTTTTGTGCTGAGGTAGTACATCACCAGAGAAAACCCAAAGATCAGACAAAAGGTAAAGGAGTGGAGGACTGGAGAACAGGTAGCACTCAGTTCTATGTAACATCTTCTATTCATGTACAATGAAAAGGCACTTTAGAAAGCAACAAGCTCCTCAGAGCTCACATTACCTTTGTACTATTACTGGGTTAAAAACGTTGCATGATGTTTTAAACCTCTTCTTGAGAGACACTGGTGAAAAATGCTAGCTAATACATTTTTATGCCAGAGACAGGCAAAAGGGACCTTGAGCTGAAGAGATAATGCCAATTTATGTTCACTTTTTAAGAAATTATTTGAAATTAGGTTTAATCAAGTATCTCTGAAATTCTCTGACAAGAGTCTTCTTCATTTTTTAAAAAAAATTTTGCAGGTGCATCTTTCCATTCTCTCTTTTTTTCCCATTCCTTGATATGGTGAAAATCCTAACAAACAGGAGGCCAAGCTGCCTACAGTCAAACTCATTGTGCATTGTTAATGTGATGGAAGATAGGGTACGGGTGAAACCGTAAGCATAGCTGCAGTTCCGCTAACCTGAAAAACAGGTGTTCTCCAATTCATAGCATACATAAAAATGTGTGCCTGTAAACATATAGAAAGAATTAAAAAGGATAAATTGATGAATGAAGATTTCCTTCTGTTCAGAACTAGGGTTTTGAGTTGTGTCTTCAGGCAGAAGTGTAATGTTTAAGTTTCCATACTGGCTAGCATTGTACTGAAATGGGAGTTCAGACGTGACCTTGGTGCTTTTGCACTGACACAGAACAGCTTTGGGTGAACAACCCCGTTACTAATGTATTGCTCAAAGGCAGTCTGAAAATACAGTGGCTGCAACGTATGTTTTGGCCTTAAAGAGGCACACAGAGAACCCTTCGCTGCCGGAGGAAATAGATATGCAGCTTGATGGCCCACGCTCTGTTTCAGGAATAAGCTACACAGACTTTCTTTCGTATCAACAGATGAGGAGAGGGCTGAGGTACTCAACAACTTTTTTGCCTGTCTTCACTGGCAGCCTCTCTCCTCGCCCCTCCCCAGTTGATGGACTGCAAGATGGGGACCAGAGGGGTAAAGCCCCTCCCACTGTAAGGGAAGAACCAGGTTTGTGACCACCTGAGGAATTTGAACATACACAAGTCTATGGGACCTGATGCGGTGCATCCCAGAGTTCTGAGGGAATTGGCTGATGTAGTTGGCAAGCCATTCTCCAGCATATTTGAAAGGTCATGACAGTCAGGAGAAGTCCCTGGTGACTGGAGGAGGGGAAACATTGTGCCCATTTTTAAAAAGGGTAGGAAGGAGGACCCTGGGAACTACCGACCTGTCAGCCTCACTTCTGTGCCTGGGAAGATCATGGAACAGATCCTCCTAGAAGCTATACTAGGGCACATGGAGGACAGGGAGGTGATTCAAGACAGCCAGCATGGCTTCACCAAGGGCAAGTCCTACCTGACCAACCTCGTGGCTTTCTAGGATGGCGTGACTATATCAGTGGACAAAGGAAAGAGCTATGGATGTGATCTATCTGGACTTCTGTAAAGCCTTCAACACAGTCCCTTACAACCTCCTTCTCTCTAAATTGGAGAAATACGGATTTGATGGGTGGACTGTTCGGTGGCTAAGGAACTGGTTGGAAGGTCACAGCCAGAGGGTAGTGATCAACGGCTCGATGTCCAAATGGACACCGGTGACAAGTGGTGTCCCTCAGGGGTCCGTACTGGGACCGGTGCTGTTTAACATTTTCATCAATGACTTAGACAGCGAGATTGAGTGCACCCTCAGCAAGTCTGCAGATGACATCAAGCTGAGTGGTGCAGCTGACACACCAGAAGGACAGGATGCCATTTGGAGGGACCTGGACAAGCTGGAGAAGTGGGTCTGCGTGAACTTCATGAGGTTCAACAAGGCCAAGTGCAAGGTCTTACACCTGGGTCGGGGTAATCCCCAATATCAATACAGGCTGTGGGATGATGGGATTGAGAGCAGCCCTGCCAAGAAGGACTTGGGGGTACTGGTTGATGAAAAGCTGGACATGAGCCACCAATGTGTGCTCACAGCCCAGAAGGCCAACTGTACCCTGGGCTGCATCAGAAGCAGTGTGGCCAGCAGGTCGAGGGAGGGGATTCTGCCCCTCTGCTCTGCTCTGCTGAGACCCCACCTGGAGTCCTGTGTCCAGCTCTGAAGTCCTCAGCACAAGAAGGTCATGGACTTGTTGGAGTGGGTCCAGAGGAGGGCCACAAAGATGATCTGAAGGCTGGAGCACTTCTCCTTAGAGGAAAAGCTAAGAGAGTTGTGGCTGTTCAGCCTGGAGAAGAGAAGGCTGCGGGGAGACCTTATTGCAGCTTTCCAGTACCTGAAGGGGCCTATAGGAAAGGTGGGGAAAATATTTTCAGCAGGGCTTGTTGCGATAGGACAAGGAGTAATGGCTTTAAACTAAAAGAGGGTAACATTAGACTGGATATAAGGAAGAATTTTTTTACTATGAGGGTGGTGAAACACTGGCACAGGTTGTCCAGAGAGGCAGTGGAGGCCCCATCCCTGGAAACATTCAAGGCCAGGTTGGACGGGGCTCTAAGCAACCTGGTCTAGTTGAAGACATCCCTGCTTGCTGCCGAGGGGGTTGGGCTAGATGACCTCTAAAAGGTTCCTTCCAACCCAAAGCATTCCATGATTCTATGATTCTTTTCTCTTATTTCAGAATAAATGATCATGTTCTGTCCAGATGTTTTTTGCCTCTTTGCAGATTATTTCCTCTCTTTTTTCCAGGTTACACAGAACATCTGCAGTGTGGGCAAGAGAATGATGCATCACAGCCGAAGATGGCAAAGGGCAGTTAGCTGTCTGCATGCCCTGGCAGTTCAAGCATTAGTGGTAGTTTTGAGATTTAATTCTTGCATACTAGTGAAGCCATGGGTTCTTTGCTGGCTGCAAAATCAGATACTCAGGCTGTAGGAGAGACCCTCGCTGGACAGTGAAGCTCTGCTGATGCTGTATTGTACTTGGAGTAAGACAAGCAGCTCTGTAACACTTGCACTCCATTAGTTTTTCTCTTCCAAAATGAGTGTCCTGCTCACCTTAATATGCTAATGAGGAGGTTGGTTGACTGAAATGAATTAAGTCAGAGCTTTAGCTGTTGGTGGAATAGTCTCCTTCCTGCCACAATGCTCTCAAGTGAAAGTCAGCTTCTGCAGGATCTTCCCTTCGTGCCCGGCAGCAGATCTCAGCTCTAGCTCCAGACCCAAATGTTTTGACCCTATGGAGGCCAAGCACAGATCCTGTGTACGCAGCTGAACTCAGGGACCACCCAGATGCAGACAGCACTCAGCTCCTCCAGCACATGGAAATGCTAGAAAACAGACTGGGGGTGTCACCCCATCCACAGAGAAGAGGAGAGGTGAAACGAGGTTCTGGGGCACAACTGCTTCCCAGTGAAATGCATTCTGGAAACCTGGGAACCAAGAGACGAGGAAACATCCCAAACCTATCAGGAATCACTTGCAGCTGCCAAGGGGTCCCATCAAACGTGGAGGGTGACTCAAGGAGGTGGTCATCCTGCAACATGCTCAGCACCAACAGCCAGAAAAGGAGAAGGGTTCTCCAGCCACCTCCACGGAGACCTGCCGTGAGGAGAAGTGAGAAATCACCAAAACGGGGTCTTCTAGCTGCATGAATCTAAGTGAATGCTTTGGTCTTTGACCTGCAAGCCTCCAGGCTGTGAGATGACTAAGCCGCATCTGGCCACAAGCAGGAGGTCATGGCCTCTGGCTTTTAGAGCTGCCCACCTCCTGGGCCAGCCAGGCAGCCAGCCCACCCTGGGCAGCCTCATGGCCCCTCCCAAACTCTTCCCACCCCTGTATGTCCCCAGGCACAAGAGCACCGTGATGGGATGGGGGCTTGCTGGCCATGCTCCAATGCCTTTCCTGGGAAGAGGAGCCTGTGGCTCAGTGGCGTGGTTTATCTTCCACAGCAAGCCCACGCTTGGACCACTGCAGCATAGCTGGAGTGGAAGCCCCAGAGCAGCAAAGTGGCTGCAGCAGTTAAGGTAGGAAGGGGATTCCATGTGCTTAGTGTGATTTCACAGGACCATAGCCAGGAGCTGCAGTCCTCTTCTCCTCACCTTGTGCCAGATACACTCCTCTCCTCCCTATCCACCAGGTGGAAGATAATAAAGACAGCGGGTCTGCAAACTTTTCATTGCTGGCAGAGCAATGAAAAGGAGTCAGAGATAGCTGTGACTCCGTTTTTCTGTCACTCAAAGCAATGATCTTATCTGTTGTCATGCACCTGGAATAGGGAAGTTTTGTTGCTCTTGTTAAAATTCCATGCACGTCGTCTGCCTAGCTTATACACTGAAATACAAGTTGGGATCCACCTGCTTAATATAATTCAGTGCTTGCAGTGTAGTGTGATTATAGCTGATTTGTTTGATCTGGTGTATGAAAACTGTTTGTCATTTACTACTTTACCCGCTGTAGAAGGTTTGGGGACATCTGCACAGAGAGTAATATAGATCTCTGTGTTGTATTAGCTCATAACACACTAATTATCATCTGCTCTATTTTATTTCCTTTGTACACAGCCTGCTTCACATCTCCAGGGGTTTCTCTGCACTAGGAAAAATACAGAAAAAAGTAGTTTTCATCAAGACCTCCCATGTTTATAAAATAACATTATCTCATGACTTCTTCCTGCCAGGCAGGGAGTAAGAACTGTGTTGAATCATCTTGCAGCTAAAATTGGTGAGGCTGGGGCAAATGAATCCTGACATGCTCAAGAGCTGTCTTGTGGGGTTCCCTCCATTTGGTGCTGTTAGGGGAGCTAAGGAAAAGAGAGCATGTGGACTCCAGGCTCACTGGCCACCTCTCTGCCTACGTGTCCAGGTCTCCTTCCCTTCAGTGGGAACCAATGAGCCACAAAGAAGTGACCAGCACATGTGTGAGTGCTGTCCCCAGGGAACCCTTGGGGAGATGTGCACACCGTGCCAGCAGCTGAAGGGCACTCCTAGGTGGCATGCTTTAGTGTTACCCAACAATAAAGCACGTTTTCCCCACAGAGGATGCAACCAAGTGGTTGGAGTACTCTCATGTGCAATTCACTTTGCCAGTAGGTCTTTTTTCCCCTAAAAACTCCATAAAATTCCTGGGGAATGTTTTCAGCGAAACTTGTCTGATGGTGTCCATCACTGACATCTTGGGTGAGATGACTGCCAGCTGCTGGGAGCACACCTGCCCTCATCCTTTCCAGGCTTTGAGGGAAGCATGTGAGTTTCCAAATGGCAAAACTCCTGTCAGCTTCAATGGGACAGCATCAGGCCCTTTGCATCTTCTGCTGCAGTGGTTTTCAGCCAGCATTGTCAGGCTGCAGCCATTAGCCTGTTCCTAAAACAGATGACAAGAAATCATGTGCAGCTGCTGACAACATTGCAGACTCTTCATCTCACCTAGTTGGATGGGGGGAACAAAAAAAGAGAGAAATGTTGTCCAAGTCTGAATTTGGCTACTTATCTCCTCAGACACAACATCTGTTTCCATGCAAGGAAGAAGAAAATGAGTGACTAACACACAGCTCTGCTGCTCGGCAGCTGGCCCCCATATCCTCCTCCATGGCACTAAATGTGTCCCCGACAAACAGAAGGTTGAGATTTTAAATGAGGAATTAATGAAAATGCGCTTTTTTCCCTGCTTGTTGTCCCTTTAAATTCAGTTTCCATGGAAACGGGTCTGGAGAGGCTGCCTGGAGGGAGCCAGGAAAGATCTCTGCCTGGCCTCCTTCCCCTGGGGGCTGCCAGCTGAGCCACCCAAATTGCCAGGCTTTTACAGAGGTTTTCACTGTTTTTAGTTGTGACTGGGATAGGAGCGATGACCCCTCGTGGGTTCCTTTTCCAAGGGGTCCCAAGGCGACCAGCCATGCTGCCGTTGCCTGCAACCCAGATGCTGGCAGGCAGAGCTCCTCTCTGTCCATCACCCATCCATCAGAGTGCAGGCTTGTCTGAACCCACCGTGACACCGCCTCGCTGAAAATGTCATTCGTGTTGGAAACATCCATTCCACTTTTGTTCTTTTTTAAAAGTGGTGGTGGGTGTGATCTGAGTGTGCAGACTGAGTTGGGAGTGGTGGCAGGGGGACAACTTTGTCACTAATTCAATGTATGGGAAAATTTGAGACCCCATCTGGAGTCCTGAGTCCAGCTCTGAGGTCCCCAGCACCAGGAAGACACGGACCTGTTGGAGTCGGTGCAGAGGAGGGACATGAAAATGGTAAAAGGGCTGGAGCACCTCTCCTATGAGGAAAGGCTGAGAGAGTTGGGGCTGTTCAGCCAGGAGAAGAGAAGGCTCCGGGGAGACCTTATTGCAGCCTTTTGGTACTTGAAAGGGGTTTATAAGAAATACGGGGACAAACTTTTTAGCAGGGTCTGTTGCGATAGGACAAGGGGCAATGGTTTTAAACTGAATGAGGGTAGCTTTAGACTGGGTAGAAGGAAGAAATTCTTTACTCTGAAAGTGTTGAGGCACTGGCACAGGTTGCCCAGAGAAGCTGTGGCTGCCCCCTCCCTGGCAGTGTTCAAGGCCAGGTTGGACGCAGCTTTGAGCAACCTGGTCTGGTGGAAGGTGTCCCTGCTCATGGCAGGGGGGATGGAACGAGATGATCTGTAAGGTGCCTTCCAACCCAAATCATTCTGTGATTCTGTAGTTCTCTGCAAATTGTATTGCTGAGTGTCTCATTTCTGCCCCACCTATCAGTGAGCGATTTTATCGGAGGGTGGAGAATGGCACATATGCTGAAAAATGGCCTGAGAGGTTTTAGCTGCAGTCGAGGGCATGGGGTTTTTTGGAGTCATGCTGGAGGACCGTACTGGGCACATAGAGAGAGACAGGGTACGGCTGCATCCATACCTTCTTGTTTATTCAGCTATGCCTCTGGGTTTCTCTCAGAGGGGATTCACTGGTTTGCTCTCAAAGAGACTCCAGGAACAAACTGTGCTATGTACAGCATAGAAACTCAGTGGAAAGCAAACTGGGAAGTGATGGTGTTTATCTGTGTAGACCCACCCTTTTTCCAGGTGAAGAAATTCTAAGGATCTCAGACCTGTAATATTTGAGGGTCACACAATCCCAGGAATGCTGGCTGGTTTTTGCAGATGCATCTGCTCCCATTTATGTTAGGGTTTGAGGAGAAGTGTCTGTGTTTCTGCTAAAGGTTGTCTTAATGAAATCTGAATTTTTAGTGGAAGCTGACTTACAGTATAAGCTTCATCCAGCCTCCCAGTTGAGCTCTGCAGACAGGTACAGTTCCAATATAAAAACAAAATTGATTTTTAGATGTAATCAATCCTAAATCAGAACAGTTCAATGCTGCTGTTGTTGCTTCAGGCGTGCAAAAAGCATCGCCCTTGCCCTCCTTGGTTACCTAGATGCTTGCCTATAATTAGAAAGACAGACTATCATATCTGAGATGCAATACTGAGATCATTTTCTGCAAGCCAGATGAGCAATGTCTTGTGTGTACCAGAATTATTCTCTGCTTGCTGCTGGTGCAGAGTCAGATGGACTATGACCTTCACCGCCGTGTAACCAGACTTTGAAGAGGACGTAAACCCGTATCAGGGAGAATTCAGAGAGCAACGGGCACAACCAGAGGTCTGGAAAGTACGACCTGTGAGGCAAAATCAAACAAACTTAGGTGGTTTGGTATCAGTGGAATCCAACCGGGTATCTCAGTGAAGGGATAAAGTAAAACTGCAGAGAGGAAGGTAATAAAATGCTTTCCATGTCCACAACAGGGAGAAAAGAAATAATGAGCTTAAACTGCAACTAGAGTGCAGGAAAACTTCCCCAGCGATGGGGAAAGAGTCACAAAACAGGGACTTAGAGAAGTCACCGAAGCCCACCTCCCCCGTCTCAGAGCAGGACCAGCCGCACGGGGCCAACGCTTGCTCTCTCTCCTGACTCCAGACACTGTCACAGTGTGCCGGCCGCCATCGCCGCTCCGGGCAGCCCGTTCCAACGCTTCGCCGCCCTTCCTCCAAGAGAGTGCCCTTTGCGGAAAGCTAAGCCTCGTTCTTCACTTTTTATCCATGGTAAACGATTCACCTGCTCTTTTTTTCCTGAGTTTCGTGACATTTGGGCACACTGTAATGGTTCCACCTCTGCCCCCAAAGCTGCCCCCTGGCACGCCATTTCCCACCCGCACCACAGCAGAGTCATGGCGGCATCTCTGTCTCTCCCCAGACCGCCACTTTAGCTTCTCTAGCTCATTTTGCGTGCTGCTGCCGTTTTCCAGCGTGCCGGTACAACCCTTCCCATACAGAGAAAGCATAATTTTTCGTGGCCGCCATGTTGAGAGCCGCCCCTGCCGCGGCCTTGCCGGGGCGGGGCCTCGAACCGGCGACGCTACCGCAGAGGACCTACCGTCTCGCCCCTCCCCCGCCGCCCTCCGCGGAAGGAGGAGCTTTGTCCGTCGCGGGCCACCGTCTGCCGGCGGTGCGCTGCCGTGCGGGTCCGGGCGGGTACAGCGGGAGCAGGGAGAGCCGCCAGTGCGCGCCGCCCGCTCGCTCCGTTCTCCGCCTCGGCCCGGCCGCCTGTCCGCCATGAGCGAGAAGGGCGAGCTCGACCTCACCGGGGCCAAGCAGAACACGGGCATGTGGCTGGTGAAGGTGAGGAGCCGCCGGCG
>Ga0065711_1035671_pt1 | contig 21987 bp, 16 predicted proteins | sample Hoacrofraction12_FD_59098 | JGI IMG/M metagenome (GOLD analysis project Ga0065711, IMG submission 59098) | Hoatzin crop microbial communities from Cojedes, Venezuela - Epithelial fraction 12 v2 (version 2) | ecosystem: Host-associated > Birds > Digestive system > Esophagus > Crop | place... | reverse complement strand
GGCTGCACAGGACCTTGTCCAGGCGGGTCTTGAATATCTCCAGAGAAGGAGACTCCACAACCTCCCTGGGCAGCCTGTTCCAGGGCTCCATCACCCTCAGAGTGAAGAAGCTCTTCCTCATGTTCAGACAGAACTTCCTATGCTTCAGTTTGTGCCCGTTGCCCCTTGTCCTGTCACTGGGCACCACTGAAAAGAGTCCGGCCCCATCCTCCTGAAACCCACCCTTGAGATATTTATAAGCATTTATAAGGTCCCCGAAGCATTTATAAGGTCCCCAAATATATACTTTCCAAACCAGAACACGAGACATTCAAATACGAGACATTCAAAGTATTTAATCCAAAACTGTTTCTTGTTAAACACAGAGAAACTCTCCTGTGACTTTGCACTTTCTCTACTGTAGTTTTTCTTTAATTTTTTCTTTAATTGTTTTTAAAAAGTCTCTTTTTTTTTTGTATTTTCCCCTTTGTATTAGAGTATTCTTCTAAACTGTATATCAAACCATTCATCTGCTTTTTATTGATGAAGTTCTTGACAAAAAAAGAATTGAAAGGACTAAAATTCATCACACACGTTCCCATGAGATTAGGTAAAACATCAGACCTGAAGCTGCTGTAGGAAATACATTTCTCCAAGCATGTGAATGCTATGGGCACATGAATCTTCATACTCCGAAGAAATCAAAAACCTTGCTCTCAGTGCATATGTGTGCTCTTAGGATGGTTGATGCACATTTTTCCGTCTTCTTTATTTTGTCACCTCTTTATTGACATTGCAACAGCGGCTGTCCCAAGGAATTCACAGCACATTACCTAGCCTGCTCTGGCTTAAAGTGATGGTTTGCATACCAGCCCTCCACCATATGTTTTTTGCATTATGAGAGGTTGTGGCTGACACTGTCGTTCCTGAGGGAGATTTGCACACATGAAAAGCATATAATTGGAACAGGATCTTATTCCACTTGATGAGCTTCACACGGAAGGATCTGGCTGAGGAGGGCCCAGCTCTGTTCTCAATGAAGAGAGCAGTGACCTTTGTGGAAACCCTGTTACCGCAGCGGTTAATGCTTTCAAAAGCTTCAGCTTCATCCCAAGTAATTTAGATTCACAAAGACTGCAGTTGCTGAGATGTGCCTTCTCTGTTCACATTAGGGAAGGTGGTTGTTCTTCATCCAGCTGGCTCAGGGTTTCGAAGCATCAGCAAGGCTGCTGTCCTGCTAGGGATAGAAGGACCTTGACGGCAAGCTTCAGCTTCCAAATTTAAGCTCCTGCCCAGAGGAGTTGCTTCTTGCTGGCAGAGGTACTAACATACTGCCATGGAAGATGACAAAAGGATTACCAGGTAGCAGAAACCTCTGGAGGAAAAACAGCCCCCTGAGAATATCCACTCATTCCCAGGCACCTTTGGCTGCCTTCTCCCTGGCTGCGGAAGTGTGCATCCTCTGAATTAGATTCTAGCCCAGAGCTGGGGCAGATTCACCAGCAGAAATACAAATCCAACCTAACTTTCCACACCAGAGTGAAAATGACAATGGGCTTCAGATCCCAGAGGGATTTTAATCTCCCCTCCCCTGCCAATCTGGTCAAAACGTCCAAAGCAGCCAAAATTCACCTCCGATTTCTGGAAGTGGGCCACATGTCTTTTCTTTCTGAAACTCTGTGGTGGGTGCATGCTTTGTTTGCCACATCATGAGCCAGCAGGATGCATAAATCTCTCCATGGGGATGATCTGCTCATATTGCTGGTAGCACCCCAGCAGGCAAAGATGTTTCCTGTAGCACTCCCATGCTCATTCTTATGAGAGCAAGAACAGGCACCTCTGCAGGTCACTCAAGTCACAGCTCTAATATAACATTGATTTTGTCACAATAGGATCGAATCCATAGTGATGAAGAGCTATGCTCTGCAGGACCCAATCCTGAACATTCCTCTCAGCTACAAGCAGGGTATCTGGCCTAAGAAATGGCCAAGAGTTACGGTTCACAACAGCTGCTCCAAGGAATGTTGGAAGAAGCAGGGCTGAAAGCACTCAGCTCTAAGAACCACTGACCATGAGAAATGGAGGCAGCTTTCTCTGATCCGGCATTTTCCTCCACTTGACCCATGATGGTCGGTCCCCCTGGTATTCCTGTGGCTTTTCTTCAAGTGTGAATTTCCCTAGCTAGAGCTGCCCTGATGACCAGAAATTCTTATGGGAAATGGTGGAAAGCCCCAGGTTCTCAGCTATTGGATCCCTTCTTCTATTGATGGATTTTATGTGGCACATTCCTCAGTCAAAGAGAAACTTGCATATTCAATAACTCCTAGCTATATCCTGTCACATATCTTCAACAGTACAATTCAGAGGACAGCAATGGGAAGGGAAATCTCTCCTAGTCAGAGTTCAGTTTATTTGGGTCGCTGAATCTGGAGAGTCCACTCTGGCTCCCATGGGGCCACAATTCTCAAATGCATTTCTTACCAGTTTCCAGTATGTAGGTTAGTCTTTTCTTTAGCTTTAAAACTCAGTGATATTTTAATGCAGCTCTGATTTGGAGTAATTTGGGAAGCAATTAATTGCTTTACTTGGAAAACGATTTTCATGAGCAGCAATAGGACCCCTGTGAAAATACCCATTCTGGAATTTCTTTACTGAATTTCTTTGAGCTGTACAAGCCTGTGAGTATTTGGGACAAAAGTGTGGCATTACTATTACCAGTTTCAGACGTCCAGACTAGATGGCCTCTCAGGAAGCAGTACTAAAAAGGCAGAACAAATTAAACTAGTACCTTTGTGCATTTTAAATGTGTCTTCCTGGAAAGTATCTTCTTGTTCGAATGAAAGGAACTGAAGTGTGTACTTTTGCCAAACTTTATCAAAGAGGATTATGAAGTGAGCCTGCAGACCACTATTGAGGTTGACAGAGCATATGACACTATTGAAAGTGCACAGAAAGAGGGTAATAAATGGAATGGTACAGAGTTTGCAGCACAGGTTATATGTACAAAGACTATCCCCAGGCTTACTATCGCCAACAAAGATCATGGCATCCCTTCCACAAAAAGATTAGGAAAGTGGTCTTCCCAAAGCAAAGCACAAACTTTTGTCCAGACAGTGCTAAAAAGACTCAAAGATCAAATTTTGTAGAAAGCAGAACTGCCATCATTTACCGAACTCAACTTTTAGAGGAAGCAAAATATAATTCGTCGTATTACAGGGGAAGAAAATGTTTGGTTTGTGACAAGAAGATGGCATGGGGCTGGTGGCTGCACCCATTGTCACTGTGATTGCACCATAGTTTCCATCACAACCTCCTATTTTCATATGCCATAAGCATTGCAAAATGCTGACCTTTGAGGCTGCATTTTTCCATGGTTGCTGCCTGCCCCAAAGGTGAATTCTTTCGGGTAGTCTGAGCAAAATCTCTTCAGGGACCATGGCTATTACTTTTCAGCCGTTGCCAGGATGACTTGCCTGAGGCATATTGTATAGCAACTGCTCTGTTCCTCTGAGCTATAGTAAATCCCACCATCCATCATGTAAAGCAGAAAATTAAAAAGAAGAAAAAAAATCAGAGCTCTCCTGATTTTAATGTTTGTAAGGACTGTTTAGCCTTGCAAATCACAGCATGTAAAGAGCAGAGGGATTTAACTTGGAGATACTGAAAACTGAGCAAAAGTCTCCTTTAATGACAATTGTGACACTACCATATTCATGTCACGAACTCTTGGGTTAGAGACAACTACTGACAAGTGGTGTTAAATATGGTCCTCAAGACACAGCAACGCAATAAGCTATGCAACAGGAGACTGAGTCTGTTTTGTCTGTTTAAGTGTCTCTTAGATGGGATACTTGCTTTTGTCAAGCAGTTCATTAAAAAGTAAAAGGGTGCACATTGCCATCCACTGGCATAAGCTAGCTGGTTTCCTAAAAGACTGGGTAAGCCACTGCTAAAGGCACTAGTTGCTCTGCATTTTTCACAAGCAGGACACTTGAAGGAGCCTTTAAACATGGACAGAGATGTTGAACTACAGGTACTCATGCTTGAAAATGTTCTCTCAGGGCTCTAAAAACCACAGACTATGCATCAGGATAGAGATGATGAGCAGCACTCCAAGTCAAAAACAATCCCAAAGCAAAAACCCAGGCCTACTATGAAGACGTAGCACCCAGGTGGCCTCATATACCCCCACACATTCTCCTGATTTTATCATTCACGGAAAATATGTCTGAAAGATACTGTACAGACAGGAAAAGCCAGTCTCCCTGCAGGCCACAATTAAGACTAGAGCTGTCCAAAGGTCTCTGGGAGTGCAAATGTATTTGTTTCAGCAGGTCTAGTCTACGAGGATGCACACCCTCCAGATCACAGCTTCATTTGGTGCCAAGTTGCATGCAAAGAAAAATTGGTTGCAATATGATCTTTAATACTGCTGAACAGTTCATTAATATTCAGCTCTAAGTTTGTCTCCCATGGTTTGGTCTTACAGAGGTTTCAGTCACAGATTTTAAGGCACAAGCTGCATGAAAATCTGAGATAGGCTTTGTAGAAACAGATAGGATGGCTTAAGTAAAACATCACAACCGGTGTCCAGGGAACCAAAGACAAGTTACACTGAAGCCTTAATTTATGCATCAAAACCTTTGCAGGCAGCCATGAATGATCTCTTTAAATGCCTTCTTTCTCTGCATCTCCCAGGCTTTCAGCAGACACTGGGAACAAAGCAGTGTTGCTGCTTGTCCCTGCCTGGGGACTTGTTCCTCCACTGACCCCAGTTTGGCTACACCCTCGCGTAGGGAGCCAGCCCACTTCGCTGAACCCATTCAGACCAACTCGTTCAGTCTGTTTCTTGTTGAACTGACCTTGGCTGCGTTTGCATTACTATCTCTGGCATTCTGTTATCAGTCTGAATTCTGCAGTATTCCCACCATCATAATCTTTTCAGGTTCAGTCGTTCCCATGCCTTGAATTCACCTCCTACCCTCCTTCCAGTTTCCTCATTTGTCTTCAAATGGTTGCACTTTATATCTGCTATTGTTCCAACTTCAGCCTTTGAATGCCAGATTATCTACTTTTGTTGATACATTGTTCAATCCACAAAAACATACAGTTCGTGCAGTCTTGATACATTTGTATTTGACATTAAATATAACACTTTAATGCAATACTTATAATCCCAAACACAACAGAATGCCTGGCAAAGATGTTTACAAAGTGCACGAAACAATCTTGTTTATTTTAGAACTTCTATTTCCTAGCTGCAACTAATTCATCTACATGACAATTATTGTTAAATAATTCCTCCAGTTTTGTGCGCTATCTAAGAATATCTGTCAATCAGATATGCAATTGCACCTGCATATGGACCTTCACATCAGACCATCAGTGGCTTGGTTCTCTAAAACATCTAGTATTTCTAATACCTGATGAAAGACAGAATGAGTGATGGTGAGTTCATACTGTTTTCTCATTCACTAAATCTTCACATGAAGCAATTGCTTAACCCCCATAAATCCTTATGGCACTGTTGTGTAGGAGCTCAAGCATAGCTTGTATCAGTGCATTTTTGTAGAGCTCTGTATATTTCTTCTACTTCCCACACTACATCTCAGCTGAATGCTATGATGAATCCAGCAGAACCAGTCACAGTGGAGTCACAGTGGAGTGCCTCCACTCTCCATACTTTTCCATGTACTGCTGGAGTACTGATACCTTGATCACTGCAACATACCCTGATTTGGAGTCACGCTGTCTCTTCTCCCAACTCTGCAGCTGACTGAAGCCTGTTGACAATTGATTTCATCAGGACAATGAACTTATACCTCCAGATTGCTTGGAATGAAAGGAACTCTTTTCCTCAGGGTTCATTCAGCTTTTTTCTTTATTCAGCTGTCTTGAATCTCTACTTGCTCCAGTGCACTTTTTTAGATTTTTTTACCTGCTTTGGCAGAATTTGTTCCTCCAGACCCTAAAAGGCCAGCTGTGCTATAGATCTCTTCTTGGAGGACATCTGCTTTTAACTCTTTCTTGGAGCAGAGTTTTCTGATGAAGGAACTGAGACCATTCAAGCGTCTACTCTGTTTGCATTGCAGGGTGGACTGCAAACTTCTAAATCTGACTAAGGCAGGCTTCAAAATGTTTCCTCCATATTTACCTTGCCTTTGTGGTGTGTAGTTCACCACTCTTTTTTTCCCCCCTAATTGTTGGTATTACTGGACCAACTGCATTTCCACAGAAATTAACCTTTAGCACACTGCTCTTGTGCCTTGCTTTCTTGATCTTGCCTCAGATCTTTCCCTGCTTGTCCAGCATCCAAGTGATTTGCTCAGTTTTCTGCAACATACTTTTACTTCTTTTGTTTCCCTTCAGCTTTGGCTTGTTTACATTTTCCCCATAATGCCTTGTTTTATTGCTCATCTAGACTGTCATTAACCTGTGTACTTTCCAATAACTTCCTTCACTTTGTTTTGTATCACTTCCTTGAATATATTGCAGCTGATCTGTAGTGAGATTTCTTCACCCTTGCAAGATTTCTTCACCCTTGCAAGTCAGTGGCCTGAGAAGTCACCAAAAATCACCTTAGAGGACTGCCTCCAAGAGCTGTCCTTTAACACAGCCCTGTTCTTGGACACAGGAGGTCTGAGGTGCTTTCTACAGGTGAACAGAAGCAGGAAAGCACTCTGCCTTGGCTGAAGCCATCAGGTTTCCACTGAATAACATGTATAAGGTGCTACTGCACCAGGTGTGGGGGGACACAGATTCCAGACAGGCAGCTAAGAGCTACACAGGTAAGTCTGTCTCACAGGACAGCTCTGAGTTTCCACCTGCATGATGGAGACTGGCTCATTTTGGACAGCAAGTGGGCAACTTCTGGTTCCCGGGCGCGCAGCAGCCCAGACGTGGCTCTCCTTCCTGCTGGACAAAGTAGGCTGGCCAAAAAGGCACCCACTCTGTCCAGAAGAATGCAGTGAGACACACTGATTTTTTTCTGGAGCTTGGCCATCAGGCCTAGGCTGTGGAAAGGGCTCTGGATTTCCAATAAATTGAACCTCCAGGAATCTAGAGCTATCAAAACTGAGCAAGACAATTTAATTCCAGCATTGGCAAGACAGTATTTGGATGCAACACATTACAAGATGTCCTGCCAGTTCTGGTTTTGGGAGCACACTCCAAAGCAGGTGAATCCTTCCTGATTTGTAGTTCCACAGCAAGTAAAATGTTTCACAGACCTCTAGCAAATATGAAACTAGCTGGCTGTTAGAAAGAGAGGGCTGAGAGAAGTGGTCCACCTCAAAAGAGCTACTGTACCTGTTGCCAGTAATTTCTGAAATGAAAGCCAATTAAAATAAGTGTAGTCTATATCTATATCTGCATTTAGATAGGTACTGTGTGTAATTAAAACCTGAATCTGTACACATGCACTCGTACTAGATGGCATATGTGTTTAATGTGCATGTGGGAACAGAGGCGCTTTCTAGAAGAGAGCTTTTCACACATTCCTTGGCAGACCAGACCACCTTCACCTCCTGTGATCCCAGATACGGTGGTGTTAGAGAAGGAAGGGGTCCTTTGCTATCTCTGGATTTCTGGAACTCCTTCACTTCAGACTCTTTCTCATTTTTATATCTCTGCTCCTGACACATTTGCCAATCAAAGTACATCTCTATAGCTCTCACCCTCTTACAGTCATGTGAAGAGTAGGTTGAGTTTTGTAGACTTTGGCAACTGAGTCCTAAAACATATATCTCAAGAGCTTTGTTATAGAATAAAGAGGGTTGGGCTGGATGGTGTTGCCAAATTTTGCAAAGCTTCTGTAAAAAAATACATTTTCCTATTGTGCTACAAAGCCCATATTTACCTAATAGACTGTTGAGAGTCCAAAGGAGCTTCTACAAAATTTCTGGTAAATAGTATTTGTTTTAAGAATTTATATGCATGCCAAAAACAATGTACTGCATTTATCAGCTTGGAACTATTACAATCTTTTCGGTAAATCTTTTCATTTTCTGAAAAAGCCTAACATATGTATCTAATCCAATTGTGTCACCTCTCATTTCCTTCAAAGAGGGGGGGAAAGGCAAAGCTAAGTCTGAAACTCTGTTTTGAATTAACTGCCACTTTAAGTGACTTCTTTGTGCAAAGCTGTTACTGCAAATACTGTTTCTGGGATCATTCAGTCATCTCTGACCCCTGCAATGAGTAACTATGAAGTAGTTAATACTATCAGCACTATCATCTTGCGTTTGTGCAGGGCTTCTCATCCAAAATGTTCTAGCTCCTTGCAGGGTGATCCTGTCGCTGGGGACCAGGCTGCATTCTTCAGAGACTGGCTCGTACTGTGGGTGCTGTGTTTACTATTGCAAAGGGTAGGGTATCTGGGAGTAGAATGGAAATTATACATTTTAATTCCACTTCAGATGTGCCACTGTTAAAGCATATAACCCTCCCTAAGGTGAAAACCAGCAACAAGTGCTCTGCAGTGCCACTCAGCCACTGAGAGAAGCAAATGAAGAATATTCTGGGTATTATTCTCGATTCCACTCGGTTCTTTTTACATGTCTCTGGCAGTATGGAAAGACTTTAGAACAAAAGGTTCAGACCCTCTAACAGAAAATGCAGGGCTAGAAAGGGTTCTTAAACAGAGATACTTGGTTATTCAAGCTGTGATAGAGCCCTGATTCTACTCAGGACAATCTGGTGCGGTAAAAGCTTGAATATTTCAACTGGGACAACTAAGATCCTGATTAATTTTCTTCATTAGAACAAAGACAATTTAAACTCTTTACACTATTCCTTGTTGTCAGTATTGCCAGCCCCTCACTCGCTCCACTCAGCCATGCACACACAAATACCTTTCCACACCAGCCCATTTACTCCAGGTCACTCCTCCTCACCTTCCTCAGCAGACAGGGTCTCCTCTTCTCGATGGCATCTCCAAAGTGTGTCAATAGTCAGTTGCTGGGGACTAAGAAGCTCATGTCACCTCTCTCCTGCCCTGCTGGTTATGGAGGCTCTGTCATTTCTCCTAGTCTGACCCGCTCCTGACTGCTCGAGCAGCTTCCTCACTCAGCTGCTGGAGAAGGTTGAGGTGGTGAGCCACAGCGCTGGAGAGAAAAGAAGAAAGAATAGAATTTTTACTTTGGCATTTTGGAAGCTGGAATCCAGGGAGAAGCTTAAGATCATGACTTGAGGCCAAAATGCTTGGCTCTCCAGTTACAGAGTGGAGCAAGACAGGTTTATTCCTATCACAACACTGTGGCCTGTGTCTCGAATGGAGCTGCCAGCATTGGTGATGTGCAGTGGGTTTAGAAGAACCTCTCCTTCACTCGCCTTCTCTCTGCAGCACTGTGAGAAGAAAGGGATAACAGAAGAATTAGCAGCACTGCGAGAAATTTGTTTGAGATAAAGCGGTCTACTGTGGAGCATAATACATACCACATTACGAGATTGTGTGCCTGGGAGTTATTATCGGGACATCTGGAGGTTACAATTCCTCCTGTCACTGTCCTCCTCAACTGTCCTCCCTTCCCTTCATTCCAGCAGACTTGTGGACCCCAAACTGTTAATTTGGTCTTTGACTACTATTTCATTTATCCCAGCTGCTGAGTTAGGAGGAAAAAAAAAAAAGCAGCATCTCACTGAAAACAGATGCTGCCTCTGTACTAAGCAGATAAATTAAATACATAAACCATTGGTTGTGTACAATGTTGGTTCTTTGTAAATTTTTAGTGTTTTTATCCTTGATGTTAAAATTCCAAGTACATTGTATCACTTTATTTTTGGTCCATCTGGATTAGGGAAAGAGCCCGTTGGCATTTTGTATGAATACTGTAAATTGAATGAACTAACAATTTACCACAGAAATTATAGTAAGGATAAAAAAACCCGGAGCCTCGTTGTTAATCCTGTAGAACATACACAACTTTTCTACCCTGTGTTTCTCCAGTGTCTTTTACATTTCTATGCAGTTTTTCTCTATATGCAATATGCATGACTTTAATACAATGGAGTAACTCCCAACACAGACCTGCATACACACATGCATGCAAGAATACAACTCCATGCTGAGGTGCTGGACTAAAGCCATCCCAGGACCCTGTCTTGGAGCTTGCTGGCTCCCTAACAAACAGTGATATATTTTTCTATCTATCTAATTAGCAGAACCAATACAACCACTAATCTTTATTTTACTATAGCGCAATAGTCAAAGCTGCCCCTACAGCCTGTGAGGTAACAACTGATCTTTTTGTTGGAAACACCTGATCAGTGGTTACAGTTCTACGGAAACACAACAAAGTGCATAGTACAATAATCTCAATAACTCAAATGCGAAATGCCTGTGATTTTCAGGTGTCAAAGTTAACCAAGGGATGGTCTTTGCTATTTCTTAGATCTGTTGAAACAGACTACGCTTGGGAAAGACAGGCAGGGAGTTTGCAGTCTGCCAGGGCCAGGAGAATTTGGAATTTGTTAAAGTTTCAAGATTTTGTGCCTCAAATTACATTAAACAGAATATGTATATGAAAGCATAGCAGTCTCTACATTGATGTCTGCTGATTTTCATCTCAGTAATATAAAAAAATAAATTACAACAAAGATGGTTTGGCAGCAAAGCCACCTTCAGACATGGTTAGAGATAAGTGAGTGGAAGAAAGAGCTGATGTCAAAGCATGGCAACTGCAGAATTTCATGCACTATGTGTTTATACAGGTTTTCATCTCCTTTTGCCTCCTTCAGCACTTGCGATGTCTCCCCAGGCAGATCCAAGCAAGATGCCACAGACATCCTGGCAATCCCAGTGTCTGGGGGTCCAGGTTAGAGTAGCAGTGGGGCATGGGGAGGGAGTGGTGGCGGGTTCTCAAACCACAAGGCAGCCCCATCTATTGGTCTTTGTGGTCCTTTCTGTTAGCTCTTCTGCATACATGGCTCAGTCCTTGATTTGCCTGATTTCTGTGAAAACTGTTTGAATGGGCAGAGATGTGAAAAGGAAAGTCTCACACTCTTACTTCTCACAATACAAGATGGGGCAAGATGTACCTTTGCACTGTTCTCCTTGGAAAACAGTTGTTAAAAGGGAGCTACATCCCCTAAGCAGGTTGTTTAGCTAGTTTTAATTTTCAGGTAGGCACCTGGTTTTCTATGTATAGCTAAAACTCTGCGATCACGCTAGTTATTGACATTAGAGAGTTCAGAAAAGCCACCATAAGTACATTCTTGTATGCTCTCTGGTAAACCAAGGGTAAAGCAACAGGACAGAGTAGGACTCCCTGATCTTTTGGATTTGTTTTGAGCCACGCACCTAAAATCTGGAAGTCTGGAGCCATCCAGATCCCTTACTTGAGTCACATCTGATTAGTTTCAGAAATTGTTGCAGGCCAGTTGGAGATCAGGGCTTCCTGCTCTGTCCTGCAGCTTTACTCCTGGTTTACTGGACAGCATGCAAGAGTGTGCTTATGGGGGCATCCAAAATTTGACCCTTGGGAACGCAGGCACTCGGAAGTACGCTTTTGCAGACCTCTTCTGAGCACAGTCACACACTCTTTTTGTGGGAGCAAGGCCAGGCTTTTGCAGTGGTTGGAGATAATGCCTATGGTTCTTATAGCTATCAGCTGATTTATACTCTGCCCCAAGAAGTGGGATGCCTGAATGGCTCTCCTCAGTCACAGCAGGCTCTCTGCAGGAGTAATCCCAGACCACACAGAAGCAGGCTGAGCACTGAACCTGTGCATTTCTCTGTCCTGCACAAGCTGGCTGTTGAAAAGAAAACTGCCATATACGAAAATAAAGTATCACAGGCGCATCTTGTGAGGGGGTCTGATTCTTCAGGGTGTCAAAAGTGTGCTGACCTGAACACTGATCTGAACATTGATCTTGTGGCAGCATAAGCAAAGAAATTGCCTAGTCCCCCATTAGTCTAGGCAGGAACTTAGGACTTACTTGGTTACAGCATGAAAATTGTGGCCATTTGCAGAAGCAGAGCTGTGTGTCTAATGAAATGCTCTAAACTGATCAGAATTACAAGCCTAGTTGAGATTATGGATCACTAAACCAGTGTTTACAACCCAGTCGCTTCAAAAATAACTTCACTTTTTAATGTACCTGTAATGGGGAAGTGAAATGGATAGCTAGAAAAATATTTTCTCGAAACTTGCTTTGCGATGGTCTGACTCGTGAGTGGTTAGTAAGGCTCAGTTGATCAATATGGGTTTTACATGTGAAGAAATTTATTCTTTCCTATTTGTGTTTGAACAACTGTCTTTGCTTTTTTCATAGATCACTTGGATATAAAATCTATTACTCAAATAAAACTTTTTATTTGCTTGTATCCTCCTTGTCACTGTCACTGGGCAATGTTTTTCTGCTAAAACTGCATTTAATGAGACTACAGCTACAGTGTAAAGACACTCTGACAAATCTATTAACTGCAGTGGCTGTTATAAAGTCCTTTCCTTCTGCTTCTTGTAAAAGCTAAAACACCGTGCCAGTGTGACACCCTAGCAGGCAATCTTAAGAATCCGCAGGAGGCTTCAACTGACAACTTCATTCTTGTAGTATTTTTACTGACAAAATTACATGATGTTTTCCAAAGAGCAAAAACTATGCTCATTTTTTGGAAGACATTATGCCAATGGTAAAACTTATGACGGAAGGAACATGACAAATCACTTCTGATACCACAAGGGCCAAGATTCAGCATTTATTTGTCAGACAACCTGCAATCTGCAAGTAGAAAAGCTGTCTGTGATGCATCAGGAACCACTGTGGAATTAAATCTTTGGTTCAAGAACAACATCTTCCACAATGTTTAACACATCAGTAAGATTCCTATTATGTATGAACCGCATTCTGGCTACTTTTTAACCATTCCTGGTGAGCAAAATCCTGAAAAAGTACATTGAGTTCGTTGTTACGTAATCATGGGATGAATTCCTACCCTTAAGTAATTGCCCTCACAGTTCCTACACCCTTCTTCATCAATTAGAGGTCCAGAGGTTAACTGAGGATCTAATTAGGTTCTTATAAATGCATGGGGATAAATCTTGTTCAGTGGCTCATTCACTGACACGCCTGCATGAATCAAGCCATCAGGATCTGCCCATTGTCATAGGGACCAAACGAATGACCATTCAATGCAGTGGTGAGCAAACGGCACTAGGGCAGGAGGTGCTGAATCAGGCCTTTATCTCAGAAAAAGTTAGCACCAGGCAAGGGAGTTGGGGAATGCAATTCCCAGTTTAAACTGTAGTGTAATTTTTATTTGATTTGACAGCTTTTAAACTATACATCCTGTAACCTTCTGCAAAAAAAGCAAGACCTGACAGTCATACCAGAAATAATTAGAATGTGTAAAAGTATAGTTTGCACTAAGACAAAATAAATTAGGGTATAGCGATTGGATATTCTCAGTGTCAACATGAAGATCAAGGTCAGAAAACTGAGCCAAACATCCTTAGCTATCTTTGAACACCAGGGCTTTTTTCACTTGTAGTGCTGCCATGGTGAAACAGATGCTATAAATTCTCACTCCAAAACTCCTTGCTTTTCATCCAGTTTTAAAGCTGTGGTGACGTTCCAAGCTAAACTCACAAAGCAGAAAGAAATATGCTGGTGTTTTCATTGTAATATGAATTTTCCATTGAAGATGCGGTTGAATTAGCAGTTCATTTTTTAACTGTTACTTTAATTTGCTCCTTGTGGTCAATCTTTTTTTTTCTTTCTGTGAAAGTCATGTCTTAGTCTTATGGCTTTTGAGACACCTCGATGTAAAATGTTTTAAAGGAAAGGGAACTGTCTAATTATATGCCTGTAAAGTGGATAGAGAGATTCATTTGTGTGGAGTAAAACAAAGAAGACAAAATGTGGAGGAATGTGCTGCTGAGTGAATGTGGACATACCCATCTTGTTCCCACACATGGGCAGTAATATTAAGGTGTTGGGAGTGATTCTGAGTCTAGACATCCATTATAGGTTTTGTATTTTCACCCCCTCTTTTAACTTGTGCCTGGAGTAACTGATGTGTTCACACACTGGGACATTTAAAACAAGACAGAAGGAAACATTTTGTTTCCCATTTTTCCTCCTTAGTAAATGGAAAGTAAAGAGAATTTTGTTCTTTTGAATTATAAACTTCCCACACTTTATGTACCTCCCAGGTGGTATGCTTTAGGAGTTCTCCAGTCAACGGTGGGCTTTCAGACCCTGGGATGCGGAAACCCCTTGGGACATTTTAAATTGCAAACTATTTTCCAGGAGGTAACTCATAAGGAATTCAAGGCTGATGGGTCCCGTTTAGCTGGACAGTCAGTGCGGAGTTGTAATCTCAAGGCCACTATGAGTATGTGAGCAGGATAAATGCAACTCATGATCCTTTTCTTTTGTGGAAGGTAGTAGAAACTAAGAGAGGGTAAAGCCAATGGCATACCAGAGAGAGAAGAAGCTGCTAGAGAGAAGGCAGCCGACTGAGATCCCCATCTTGAAGCTAAATAGAAAAGCAGTGAATTTGGCTCACTGAGAAGATGAAGAGGCCAGTAAGGTTGTGGACTGTGACAAGCGGGGAGGAAGGGCTCTGGGGAGCAAAGATGACTTTTCCATCTGTTCGCAATAATAGTTGTCTCCCTCCAAAGCGAGTGTTGGACAAGAGCTGCACTTCAGCTCCTTCCAACCTGTCATATCCCAGGATATGGCTATTATATATACTTTGTATGCCAAGGCAATATGAAGAAACCTCAGGTGCCCTGTGCAGACCCTGATGGAGTAAACATTTTAGCTACATTTAATGAAGCTAAGGCTATTTAGAAACAGCAGTAGTTATTGGAGACTCAGAGTGAAAGCACAGGCCAGCAAACCTTGAAAGACCCCAACGCTTTCCCCAGGGGATACTTTCACCAGGCTGTGGTAATGACACCAGACCATAACTAATGAAACAAGACTTTTTAGTGATGGCTGGATAAAGTAGCCTGGGGGGTCTGTTTTCTTGCCTAAGGCAGCACCAGAGGGAGCCCAGACAAAGTTGTCTGGGTGGTTCGACTGGGCGTTTTCATGGGTTTGGGTTCTTTTCAGTCCCACTCAGAGCCTACATTTTACAGATGTTTAAAGTTTCCTGCAGTCTTCAATGCTGTTTCAGGAGTTTTCTTCTGTAAGTAATAGCTGTGCACGCTCAGAAAACTTTCCTTAACTTGATTGCACTGGTGTTTTTAAAGTATTCTTAAATTCTTTTTGTGCTTGAAAGTTATTTCCCCTTTCTCAGTGTGCAATTGCCAAAGAGTGTGAAGAAAGAGGCCTATAAAGGCCTGACTGCCATGCCTGAGCACAGAAATTGACAGACTTCTGATAATTTACTGTGTAGGCACACAACAGTTTTTCAGCCTCTCCTGATACAGCATTTAATCTGAGAAGGAACAAGACAGTGCTCTAACAACATAAGAAAACCCCACACAGTGGATTAATTTATGAAGTGAAAAGCATCATTGCCAGGTTAAGAAAAAACTTTGTAAGACAGACATCTGCTACCTCTTCTGTGATCCGTTATAAGAGATGAAAGTTTCTGTATTTATAACTGCATATATATGGCCCTAGCAAAATGTAGTCTCTTTTGCTTTTCAAAATGTAACCCATCTTCCATACAAATACATTTTAATACTATCCAAATCAATTACATCTTAATCTAAACTCTGTCAAACACACTTGCTGTACCAAAATATGCCTTGATATGAAAAATGTCAAATAACCTTCACTTCTGAATGCCACTCAGAAGTACTTCAGTACTCGGAAGCCACTGATTCTGCAGCCCCCATTTAGTCTCTGTGAATTCCTTCTTGACAGTTAAGAAGCAGACTTTCACGGGTATTTTTCTGAAGGGTGTCCCTAATTTCTGGGGCTGGAGAAGTGCGTGAAGGCTCACCACTCTCCTGACAGTGCCTCTTCAGCCATATTTCCTACCCAGGAAAGCCATATTTCCTACCCAGGAATCCTCCTCTGGCCCTTGTAGTACATAGGTTCAGCTCCCAGCCTTCTCTCTCCTCTACTTTTTGCCCAAAGAAGCTGAATTTGAAACAGATTCTGTTCTATTTCAGTGTAGCTCACTGGATAAGAATGATCATTTACAATTGTTACTGGTTTAACCAGAAGCAAACTGTGCCCTCATGACTGGTGATTTTTATACTATTTGACTGCAACAAGCACAACTGCACTCAGGGAGCAATGACTCATCTCACTCCAGCCAAAGGGGTTTCCTGTAGAAAGAAAGGCTCGAGGCTGAGCTGCAGATTTTCAAGCAATTAAGATCCTGATGCAGCATCAGATTTGAGCAGGTATTTCATCTGCACTTAATGTATTGCCTTGTTTAACAAGGCACAGAAGCATGTGATCCTTTCCAATAATTCCACAGAAATGTATGCCCAAATACTTTGCTAAATATATAGACTTCAGTATATCCTTGTATGTTTATCCATATCTAGGCTTCGCAAGCTGTAGAAAAACTAATCTGACCGTGTCAGAGGTGCATGTGGGAATTTAAGAAAGGTCTGTGGGTAGGTAGCTGTGGCATTCAGATTCTGATGATAGGAAAGGTAAAGAAAAGATACAGCTGCAAGGTGGCTGATGATATCTGAGAACAGACTTTGTGGTAAACATGAGAGATCAGCGACCTTGTCTGAGGGCTGAGTCTAAAGAGCTTGAGGCTGCTCAGCACAATTCCCGCCTGCTCTCAGTGATCCTTGTAAGCCAGATGCTATTAGGGTTTAACAAACGAGAGGCTGCTGAAGCCCTGCTTTCCCTGGTTCCAGCATGCTGCTCTAATAAGCTTCAAAAACCCTTTATTTTATTGGTGTTGAAAGAAACCACCACCTCGACATGTCAGTGGACAATATACCCTGCCTCTTCCTATTGCTGCATGAGAGAAAGAAGATGATTGTGTACCTACTGCCTTTGGGGAATTTTTTCCTTTCACAGCAATTCTAAGGACCTGAGCAAACCTGACTGTCCCGGAATTGTAACCACGTAGTCCTGTAGTATAGTATTGCCATTGCTAGTCGCAGGCCATAAGCCCAGTACCGAGTCTGCAAAGCCTCAGGACTGAAGCTTCTCTGTCTTGCTCAGTCTGAACTGCAGCTTCACCTGCCTGCAGCTTTCTTTTACTTGGTTTATCTGTGTCAGCAATTTCTCTAATTGACTGGGTAGCTATGGCAAATTTGCTTTACTTTTGTTTATCTTTGTGTGGTACAACCACAGATTTAGAAGGAATAACTGCTGGTTACTTCTATCTATAGGGAATGAGGTATTTATGACTCCAAAGTGATGATGTCCTGTAAAGAAATACAAGTCTAATATGACAGCAGAGGCCCTGAGGGGTGGAGACACAGGATGCAACATACAGGAGCACAGGCATAAGATGACAAGATGACAAGAGATGGGGCACAGCCTTGGCATTGGCTATAAACAACTCATCAATGGTCAGTTAAAGACATGCTAGACCTGGATCTGTACAAATACAATTTTAGGAGTAACAAAGAAACAGTATCTAACATACAAAAAGGCCCTATATATGGTAAACTCAGATGTAACAAGGTACTACAGACCAACAAAGACAGAGCAAAGGTGTAAGAGCATGTTAGCAAATAGAAAAGTAACCCCAAGTGGATCCTAGAGTGAGGAAGAAGAAACCACCGACATGAACAGCACTTCCCTCCCAAAGGACTCTCCACGCCAACAGCTCTCTAACCCCACTGCTACAGCAAGGAGACCGACAACTTCAGTGTCCAGAGGAGGGGCGGAGGGGTGAGCAGAACACCAGGACAATGGGCAGAAACTAAGAATGATATGGATATCAATTTGAATTCAAGCATTATTATTTCTTCTTTTGTAACTATTAGATCTGCGCTAGCTATGATTAGATTCTTAGTATTTCAGTAAATTCTTGGCTTTATTGCTACATAAGGTGTGCTTTCCCTTTGCCATAACTAGATTTTAAGAGTAGTTTTGTCAGCTTTGCAGGTCTCAATCTTTTACTCCCAGTACAGACCTCAAGTCAAGAGGAATGAGAGCTATGAATTTAGACATGCATTTCAATTTTCATGGAAAAAAAATGGACATATATATATAAATACACATGTTCAGGTCAGGCTTGGGGAAAAGTGCTTTTCCTAGCAGAGGTCTAACTGCAGCAATAGGTTAGAGACACAATGGTGCATGCTATAAATAGGAGATGGGCCAGGGTTCAGCTCCAGTGCGGCTCAGGTCCTCTATGCACTCACCCCATGCACAGGGGCTTCTTTTCATCAAACTTTCCTCCACACAGCCCATCCAGTTCCCTACTTTCTCAGCATAGTTCAGCATCTGTGCAGCTGAAATTGCACCAGAGTGGCCTGTGCAAGTAGAAAGGCCCAACAAGAGCAGACTAGTAGCACTAAACAGTCCATGCCAGGGACCTGGCTGTCGCTGACTATGCAGTCGGTGAGTTTTACTTCAAGCTATCCCTAGCCTGGGTCTGTGGAGCGAGTGCCATAAGTGACTGCATGCCCAGAGCACACGTGCCAGGCAGATGCCATGCAGAACCACTCTGGTTTGTTCATTCTGGCCCCTACAAAAGCCGGAGAAGTGGGAGTGCCAGGGATACAGCCCTCAGCGGCATGCTCCTGAGCTGATCTAAAATGCCCATACAGGTTGCAGCAGCCTATAATAGTCCTTTTCCACCGTGACCACTTTCCTAAGAGAATTACCCTTTTGAACTACTCCTGCGGTGACCTCTGAGCTTTCCATCTCTTGTTAGCCTTTGAGATTGTAGTCTCATTTGTTCAGCCCACCTGCCTTCTCTAGCCGCTGACTGCTCTGCTGTGTACAGAAGCTCCCAGGATAGTTATTTTGCTGTTCCAACCGTTCCACTTGAAATGACTTAATTTTGGTGACTCTTTCTTTGTTTAGAAATGGAGATTCAGTGGTTTGATTTAAAACAATGAATTACTTCAAAGAGTGAGCGGCAGTCCACTTGCTATCAGGAGAGTGTGTGCAGCATTTTGGCAAGCAGTAAACATAATATTCTTATGTTTTGCCAAAGTTTAAAATACATCCAGCCATCTCTGAATGAAGTGATTGGAAGCATGCATGCGTTTTGAAACTCTGCATCAAGTCAACACTCTGTTTTAGTCTTAAAGACTGCTTGAGGAGGAGGTTATGTTTAAATTCCAGGCAGGTTAAAAACCAGATCCTGTATTTGAGGAGAAATCATCATCAAACTTCTTGTATAAATTGCTTACTGGTAAGTCTTACAAGCAATGGGGAATCTAAAACACAAACCAAAAGGAAAGAGACTTGTGAAGCAAGTGAGTTGAGCTTCGTAAGGCATCGTTTCAGACAGAAAACTCTAGTCTACAGACAGGCAGAAAGCCAAAACTAAATACTTTGTTAATGTTAATAAAAAAAACAGTCTACTGTTGATTTGTGATTAACTAACTGAGCACTGGCGCATACAAACTCAGCAAAAAACATGGTTACAAAACAGCTATCTGTTGGCACAGTTATTTTCATTTTCACAAAGTGACTGGATAGCCGGGATAATTATTTGCTGCACAAAGTGCTGTCTAAGCTTCAAGTTTACCCTCACAGCTCCAACAGTCAGCATGGGAGTAGGCAATTAAAGGCTGGACAACCAAATCTGCTGGAGCTCCTGGTTAGTGCCACATCCCCTCACACGATGAGACCGCAGAAGGATGCAGGACTGGCCTCAGGAACTCCCAATTCCCCTTCCTGTGCTAAATCTCTGTCTCTAAGGAGAGAGCGAAAGGGGCTGGCTGGATTACCTTGTACCTTATTGGAAGAAGGGGGGCCTAGACAGCCAACTTTCTGTCTGAAATAAATCCCTTTGCCTTGTATTTCCATTTATTTCTCTGTGTGTTCTAGTCATTGCAGAAAGTGAAAGCTTTGGTGGTTTACAGTTCAATGGTAACTGTATTAGCAGTGGTGCTGACATCACTTTGCTGACTTTTAGCACTTACTTCGATAACTTCTTTCAGAGGAAGTGGAAAAAGTCAACTTTAGATGTTTCCTTATGGCTGCTTTTTCTTATTACTCAACATGTCCTCAGTCCTTTACTCAAAGGCAGAGCCAAGCAGGTCCAGCTAGACAGAGATTGTGACTTTGCCTCAGGTAGTGGGTAGGTTTTCGTCAGACTATTTCAAACTGGCCTACTTCAACCTAACCCAAATCAGTTGTGCTATTGTCCATGAGAAGCAGAGCAAACACAGTTTTTCTTGTCCTGAAGCTGCATGAGCCCTACCATGCTCATGTCAGAGCTACTCGAATGGCTTTGTGGAGGTATTTTGCACATGTGCAGTTTATCCGCAGGTTGGTTGAAGGTATGATTAAGGAGAACTGTAAATTGACATTTAATTATGATGAAACTTTAACATAAGAAGTCAGTCAACAAACATTAGAGGAGAAAGGCTGTAAAGACAGGAGAAGGAACCATGCTTCTCTCAGTTAATCAAGCTGTAAACACTAAAGTGAACACACAGCAATTGGTCTAAGCCAGAATGTGCCAGGGAGTGCTATATATCAGCCTGAGACATTTAGAAGGCCAGCTACATTTACATGGAAGAAACTACATGATTTGCTGGAACATGGCCATTAATTAGGTTATATTTCATAATTATGTCTTTAAACTAACTTACTTGCATTCAGTTTTATTCTAGCTCCAAGATAATGAACTGAAGAGTCTTTTAAACGGAAGTATTCTGGACAAAGCAACAAAAAAGCAAGAAGTACAATGAAATATCAAAATTAGAACTATTTTTTCATTACTTGTGGTTAATTATCTCTAGAACTGACAGCTCTATGCCATTTGCACAAAGAAGTGGAAATTTGTTTCCTCTTCCACGAAACAAACACTGCATTTATGCCTCCTGAATACAGAAACAGGTTTTGCAAACCTAATTATAAACTATTCTCAGCTCAGAACCTATAATCTGTTCAGTAACAACAGGTAGTGTCACTAACAAACAGACTGATCTCATACTGAAAGCTTCAGTATTAATGATAGAGCAGGACAGCATATACTGATTTTGGAAGGGAAGTTTGACACTGGTATTCTAGCTTGAAATTGATACTGTGCTTTTTAGAAGATACTCCTATTGTTCACTTTATGGTGATGCTTGAGTCATCAAGAAGGAAATAATATTTCAGAGCAGGAAGTTTGCTACTAAAAGACAGGAGAAGAAACTGATCTGTCTGCTTTCTTCTTTCTTCACAGGAATTCTGGTTTTCACCTTAAACTAGACCAGCTCCTCTTCCATCAAGCAGTATTTTTAATTATTTACCACAGAAAGTGCTGCAGGTCATAACAAAGATTGGGGTCTAAGTGTCTTTGACACCACGTATGAGGAGACCTTTTGGTAATTTTCTACTAACATCATATTTCTGTGGGGAAAGCTTAATTTTCCTGATGTTTTGTGATTTCCCCGCAGACCATCCCAAATGGAATGTTTCATTGTGGTTGACCTTGAGCTATTGGCTACAAAATAAGCACCTTCCTGGCAGCCAGGTTTTGGCTGGAGCCCAATAGGAGAAAGGTGTAGTAGGAAGGCCTGTTGGATCAAGCAGATCACAGGTAAGATGAGTTTGGAAACAGCCCACCTGTGAATGCCAGCAGGGCTTAGCCATGGGTAAGTGCTCAGACCTGTCAAGACTGCACAGGACCTTCAAGCACCAAGGGAACATTTTTATAAAAACGTCAGCATTTGTAAGCAAAGACTTCAACAGAAAGAATCCTTGGGGGCAACCTAGGCTGTGGTACTTGTCCTGCTGTATGACTAAAACCCTGGGTGACTTGTCCCTGCTCCTATACAATGCTGGCAGCAGAGCAGAAAGCCAGTCTCTTACCACTAAACCATCTCTTGTTCACGTATTTCTCTCATGGTTACACAAATCAAAGAGCTACACTTGTCCATAAAAACTTGGGGGACAGAAGTTTTTTCAAGAGGAGGAGAGGAGAGGAGAGGAGAGGAGAGGAGAGGAGAG